>WBZR01002551.1_pt1 | contig 18429 bp, 12 predicted proteins | sample 5204231 | NCBI WGS metagenome assembly WBZR01 (sample SAMN12412403, study PRJNA552823) | activated sludge metagenome | isolation source: activated sludge from anammox sidestream of wastewater treatment plant... | place: USA: Virginia | collected 2017-08 | reverse complement strand
GCGGCGAGAGAAGTCGTTCTCCTTGTCGCTGCCGCGGCCGTTTTGCTCTTCGAGGGCCTGGACGAACTGGTATGCGGGGTTACGGCTGGCCTTTTCGAGGGCCGCCCGGTACTCCTCGTCGTTCCGGCTGAACCAGGGCATCTGGCGGCGGTAGGGGTGGGCGGCGACGAGGGCGCCATCGCACTTCTCGGTGTAACTGGCGAGCTCGCGGGAGCGGTGCATGCCGAAGACGTACTTGTCGATACCGAATGCCAGGATATGGCCATCGTCGGTACTGATCTCGACGCCCGCGAGTACGAGGAAGTCGTGCTTGGCACGAAGCTCTTCGATGGACTTGTAGTCCCAGACGGTGTCGTGCTCGGTGAAGACGATGGCGTCGAGACCGGCCGCCTTGGCGCGGACGATGAGGTCATCGGGATTAAGGACGCTGTCGTGCGAACGTGGCCAGGTGTGTGCGTGGAGGTCGATGAGCATGGTGGATGTACCACGGTACTATAGGCGGCGGTCTGGAGCGTGGGCAATCCGAAACGGGCGGGTACACCATATGTGGCGGCGCCGGGAGCAGCGGCCCCTGCGCGGACTGCCCTGCAGGTACTGGAGATGGAGGACCAAGCACCACCCATCGTCCGGCGTGCGTTGCCTGTTGGAACGGATGACCGCGACGATAGCGGCATGGCATTCAAGCGCCCGTTTTCGGGCGGAGGACCGCGATTTGCGGCGGACTGGCTGATCGTGGGGCTCGGCAACCCGGGAAGCGAGTACGCGCGGACACGCCACAACGTCGGCTGGTGGGTGATCAACGAGCTTGCCAAGCGCGCAGGCACGCAGCCGAAAGTGGCGGGAAGCCTGATGGCTATCGGTGTCGGGCAGTTGTGCGGGCAGAAGGTCGCGCTCGTGAAACCGAAGACGTACATGAACCTGAGCGGGAAAGCTGTTGCCCAGGCCGGCCAGTGGACCGGTGCGGACACAAGCCACACGGTGGTGCTTTACGACGACCTGGACATGAGCGTGGGGGCGCTGCGCATCCGGCAAGGTGGCGGGCATGGCGGGCACAACGGACTCAAGAGCATCGGTGCGTCGGTGGGCCTGGAGTTCGTGCGCATCAAGGTGGGAATCGGACGGCCAACCGTCAATGGCGAACCGACATGGGACCCGGAGATCGTGGCCGAATACGTGCTTGGTGCACCGTGGGGCGAGGACAAGGCGAAGTTGGACGAGGCGGTGAAGCTGGCGGCGGATGCCGTGGAGGTGATCATCACCGACGGTGTGGACGTGGCGGCGAACCGCTTCAACCGGAAATAGCAGGGGGTTACGCGGGATTCAACGGCCCTTCCAGGCAGGATCGCGGTGTTCCAGGAAGGCGCGGACGCCCTCCTTGAAGTCTTCGCTGGCGAACATGCGGGTGATGGTTGCGGTGCTGTCGGCGAGGTGCTCATAGGGGTCGCGGGTGATGCTGCGATAGAGGAGGCGCTTGACCTCCCCGGTGGCAAGGGGCGAACCCTTCGAGACGCTCGCGGCGAGGGCGAGGGCCCGGTCCATCAGTTCGACGCCGGGAACAACGTCAAGGACGTAGCCGATCTCCTTCGCTCGTTGAGCGGAGATGATCTCGCCGGAGTAGAGGAGATAGGCGGCATTCTGGAGGCCGACGATGCGAGAGAGGAGCCAGGTGCCGGCGGCAGTATCGGGTACGAGGCCGCGATGGACGAAGACCCACCCGAACTTCGCGGACTCCGCAGCGATACGAAAGTCGCACTGGCTGGTGAACTCGACACCAACGCCGACAGCGGCTCCGTTGACGGCCGCGATCGTGGGCTTCGCGAGGGAGGCGAAAGTCCATGGAGCCGGTGCGTCCTCGTAGCGGGCACCGTAGGACTCAGCGCGGCCGGCAGACGGAGGCTGGGCGGACATCTGCTGAAGGTCTGTACCGGCACTGAAGGCCCTTCCGGTGCCGGTGACGATGACGGCACGGACGGCGGGATCGGCGTTCGCCTTTCCCACTGCCTCCTCGATCTCGGCGAGCATCTCATAGGTAACTGCATTGAGTTTCTCGGGGCGGTTGAAGCGCATGACAGCGGTTGCGCCCTCGAGGGAGTACTCGAAGTCGGACATGGCGATCTCCGATTGGGATGGGTGGCGCGCCTACTGGTTCAGTACGGGTTGTTGCGCTCGAAGATGGTGCGGGGGTTGAGGATAGTCATCTGGTGGATATCGGCATCGTTCACGCCGCGTGCGCGGAGCATGGGGATGATGTCGACGGGAATGTGGGTGAGATTCCACTGGGGGAGAACCTGTTCGACAGCGCCTGCGGGGATCATATCGATATGGCAGCTCGAGTCGTGCGAGAGGGTGATGCGGTTCGCGTAGCCGCGCTCGATGAGGGCCGTAACCATGTCGGCACGTTGCTCATCGGTTCGCGGTGCGGGAAGGCCGATGCGATCCATGCCACAGTAGCTGCCATTCTGGATGATCTGGTCGAGGTAATCGATATCGCTGGAGTCATCGGAGTGACCGATGACTGTGCGGGAGAGATCCACGCCTTCGTCCTTGAAGACGCGTTGCTGGTCGAGGCCTGTGCGGTTGGCAGGATAGGTGTGGGTGCAGATCGGGACACCGGTAGCACGATGGGCTTTCGCGGAGGCACGGAGAACGCGCTCGTTCATGGGGTGCATGTCAGGCTCGGTGGCGCACTTGATGACGTTCGCGCGGACACCGGTCTGGCCGATGCCCTGGGTGATATCGCGGACGAAGAGGTCGGTCATCTCCTGGTCGGGGCGATGGTGGAAGTAGAAGGGGATCTGGTAGTAGAGACCGGTGGCCACGATGATCTGCATCCCCGACTTCTGCGCGGCCTCGCGGATGAAGCCAGGGTCCCGGCCAAGGTCGATGGGCGTAAGGTCGACCATGGTCCTGACACCGGCCTTCATGGCCGTCTCGAGCTTGGCGACTGCATCGGCCATCAGGCCTTCACGGTCGAAGAGTTCGGGGTATTGCTGGTACATCGGTGGCCAGAGGCAGAGGACGTGCTCATGCATGAGGGTGAAGCCCATTTCATCGGTATCGATGGGGCCGGCCGCAGACTGGATGATTGTCACGTCGCTACCTCTTCGTGGTGGGTATGGCGAGGGAGTGTACGGGATCGCCGAGGTGAGCGTCGCGGGTGGGGGAAAAGACGTGGATGCCCGGAGTCGCCGCTGGCTCACGGCATGGATGTGGCCCACGGGATAGTCGCGGGCCAGCCAGGTTCAACTGCGGAATGTGCGAACGCCCGGCGCTGGTAGCCGGGCGTTCGTGGTGGCGGGCTGAGAAGGCGGACCTTACCGGCCGCCGCCCACGGCGCCGATCGCCTCGGGGGCAGATTCGGTGGCGTGCACGGGGACGGGCTGGCGCTTGCTGCCTTTTTCGGCAACACGGTAGACGAGGCCCTTGCCGCTGGCGAGTTTCCACTGCGCGTGAAGGGCAGGCATCGAGGCGAAAAAGAAGGTGATGACCGCCATCAGCGGCCACATGAAGAACTGGCCGATGGCCGCGGCACGGGAAACATGGGCCGGGCGGGCGGGGCGGGTCTTCGCCTCGATGATGATCATGGCGATGAGCGGGAAGAGGCAGAAGTAGATCAGCGCGCCGGCGAGGTTCACGTTGATCATGCCGCCGACCGGGCTGGAGAAGTCGCCATGAGCGATCTCGCTGATGTGCCAGGTGGGACCAGGAAGGCTGTACTTGAAGCGGCCATACCACCAGTGCGGCATACTCGCCGCGAGGTAGGACGTGAACATGATCGGGACGATGTTCCCGAGCGTGATGAGGTACCACTGAGCCATCCACATGGCGTGGACTTTGGTGACAGCACCCGAGAGCATGAAGCGGCGCTTGCGGCTGAGCGGTGAGTTTCGGCTGAACGCCGCGCGGGCCGCATAGGGGATGTCGCTCGCGCCCCAGGCGTGCCGGACGCTCTGGGCATAGTGGGCCTTGAGCGTCTTTATGTAGCCGTCGGTGAGGACACAGTCGTTGCCGAGCGGCAGGTAGAGAGCTTCAACGTGGACACGGTCACCGAGTGTGAAGCAGGACTTGAGGTAGACGTGCCAGTCCTCGGGAATAACCTCTTCGTCCCAGTAGTCGATTTCGTGGAGCATCTTCCAGCTCAGGGAGTAGCAGGACGTGGGGAACTTCACGCTGCCGGGCATGACGAGGTTGGAGAGGCGGTTGATGCCCGAGAGGCCATCGGGGATGCGCAGCGGGGCAGGGATATCCCAGATGTTGTTCGAATTGAAGATGGTTGGCTGCCAGAAGGTGCGGTAGCGATCGGCTCCGGTAAGAAAGAGGTAGTTGAGCGCCTCGAAGTGATTGGGATGGAAGACGGCATCGGCATCGCAACTCGTGATGGTGTAGCGGTCGATCTCTTCGCCGGCGTGCTCGATGAGGCGGATGTAGGCCTCACGCGCGGCCCAGGCTTCGTTGGAGCCTTTGCCGGGGGTTTCGTTCGGCAGGCCAAACGGGTGGTAGGTGGCGAACATATCGGCAAAGCGGGTGCGATAGCGCATGACGAGGCGGGCGGCCTTGGCCCGGGCGCCGGGCTCGCGTGCCTCCATCGCCATGACGATGACAAGTTGGCCGGCATTCGCCTGGTTAGCCAGGGAGTCGAGGGAGCGGGAGAGGCTCTCTTCGCTCTCCTTGTAGTTCGGGATGATGACCATGTGGCGCGGCCACTCCCAGGCGGGAGCGTGCTCTCGGCCGGGGAGCCAGGCGCAATACTTCGCAACCCAGTTCGTGTGCTCCCACTTGCGGATTCGCCGGAGACCGATGAGGCAGGAGATCGCGACGGCATACGAGCGGATGAGCCAGTAGGCAAAGAAGGCAACGATGCCGATGCCGAGGGCGAGTGGGGCAAAGTAGGGCCCCCAGAAGATGGTGGAGACGATGCCCAGCGAGAGGGTGAGTGGTAGTGCGTTCCAGAGCCGCTCACGGAGGTGTGAGGAGGCGGCGAGGGATGGGATGGCAGCCGATTCGGGGATGGGACTGGCGGGGGAAAGCCGGCCGGCACGGATAGCCATAAAGAAGTCGCCTCTGAATTGCGAGGAACTTCCTACGCCGCCGAGGTTAGCTGTCGGGCTGCGACCGGAGATAGCCGCTCCGCCGTCATCCCGGCCCTAAGAGGGAAGGGACCCTTGCGGACTCGCCCCGAAAACTGGTTCCCCCGTTCCGCCGGAGCGGACTAGGCGTGCGGCAGGGCCGCCACGGGCATATTTCTCTCGAAGGAGCGTGGGTGTCAAGGCCGGGAGGCCACATCGTATTGCAGATCTATCTGAAAATGCCTCGAAAAACTTTCGTTCCAGCAATGGCGAGGAGAGGAGTGGGATGCACCAACCGCCGATTGTCTGCAACCGATCAGGGCGTATCGGGGGCTGCCCGGGCACGGGCAGGGCGTTGTGGCGAGGGGGCATCGGACTCGGGACGCCGTGAAACGACGAGATATCCGAGCGAAACGATGACGATGACGGCGGCTTCGGCGAGTGTCAGGCCGCCGACGATGAAGGTCGCTTCCTGCCAGAAGCCTTCGGGAAACATCTGGATAAGATGGTCGGTCGCAGGATCGAGGCGCCAGAGGTCGTTGCTGAAGACGAGTTCATGGAAGCGGGTCCAGGCTGCATCGAAGCCCGTGAGGGCAAAGACGCCAATGACCGCGACGACGGCGAGGCCGGTGCCCACACCCGCAAGGGAGAGTACCGCGAGGGCGCGGACCGAGCGCTCACGGGCCCAGAGGACGACGGCGGCGATGTAGGCGAGGACGACGACGAGGGAGATCTCGTTCGAGCGGTAGACGACCCGGATGAGGGACTTCACGTCCTTCATGTGCTCCGTCTCCCTGGTATTGAAGAGGGACGACTCCTGTCCATCGGCAGTGACGATGATGCGGAGCGTGGCGGAGTCGTCTTCGAAGTAGTCAACGATCTCACCGGCGGCGCGGTCGAGATCCGCCATGGGCACCCCCGTGGCGCGATCGGCGTGGTACTCGCGGAAGCCGTGGCGGTAAAAGGCGGTGTCACTCGCGAGAAAACGGACGTTTGAGGTGATGAGGAAGACAGGCAGGGCGAGGACGAAGCAAGCGGCGGCGAAGCGAGAAAGGATAACCATGCGCTGCTCCCGATGGGGATGGTGAAGCGGCGCGGTTTCAGGCGCAAATGCGGGGGCCGGCGACATGGAAGCCCGAAAGCCGGCTGTTCACACGCGGTAGCCACCATCGACGCTGATGACCTGCCCGGTGATGCCACGGGATTCGGGTGCGGCGAGGAGGGCGGCCATGGGGCCGAGTTCTTCGGGTTCGAGGATGCGGCCGACCAGGTTGTCGCGAGCGAGAAACGCCTTTGCACCCGCAACATCGGTGCCGAGGCGAGCGGCCATGAGTTCGATCTCAATGAGTTTCGTGTTCGTCCAGCCGGGGCAGAGGCAGTTGACCGTGATACCGAAGGGCGCGAGTTGCCCTGCATGGGCACGTGTCATCCCAATGATGCCGTGCTTGGCGACGGTGTAGCTGAGCGGGCCGCCGCTGTGCTTGGCGTAGCCCGAGCCGATATTGATGATCCGTCCAAAGGCTCGATCGCGCATACCCGGGAGCGCGGCCTTCGTGGTCCAGTAGTGGGTGACAAGGTTGAGCGTCAGGTTGTCGACGAAAAGGTCGTCATCGTGGGTGAAGGGTGCCTGGTCCTCCGGACCGTTGCCGAAGAGGACGCCGCCAACGTTGTTGACGAGGATATCGAGACGGCCGAGTTCGCGCTGAACGGTCTCAACAGCGCCGTAACAATCATCCCGGCTCATGGCATCGGATGTGACGGCGAGTGCCGCCCGGCCGAGGGCAGCGATCTCCTGTGCGACCTGTTCGACCTCATTTGTTGAACGGGCGGAGATAGCAACCGAGGCGCCATCGCGGGCAAGGTCGAGCGCTACCGCCCGGCCAATGCCGCGCCCGCCACCAGTAACAAAGGCCACGAGGCCCTCCAGTCTGCCTGCCATGGGTCTGGACTCCTTCTCGGTTGGTATCGGGCGGGGATGCTAGCACTTCGGCACACGCGAGGTGGCATGACAGGGCACATAGTAGCGACGACGGGGTGCCATTCGAGCGTTGGGGCGTTGGGTTGTAGAGTGAAGGGTGGCGCGGCGCTGTAGGCAGCGACGACGGGACGGCGCGGCCAACCAATCTGTGAACTGATGCTGGAGTGTGCCTGTGACCGCGCCGAGTGTAACCGTGCCTGAGTTGGATTATGTCTTTCATCCCCGGTCAATCGCCATCGCCGGTGTTTCGGCGAAAGAGGGGCAGGGATTCGGGGGAGGCGGGTTCGTCTCGAGCCTCCAGGAGATCGGGTTTCGCGGGCCGATCTACCTCATCCACCCGACGGCAGCGGCAATTCGGGGGCTGAAATGCTACAAGAGCCTGCTCGACGTGCAGGACGATGTTGACTACGTGATCTCGTCAGTCAATGCGCGGAACGTGCCGGCGTTGCTCGAGGACTGCATCGCAAAAGGCGTGAAGGTTCTGCACCTGTTCACGGCGGGCTTCACGGAAACGGGCGACGTGGAGCGGGCGAAGATGGAGCAGGCGGTGGTCGCGCGTGCGCGGTCGGCCGGTATCCGCCTGATCGGTCCGAACTGCATGGGGCTGTATGTGCCGGAATCGCGGCTGGCGATGATGCCGGGGCAGATCCCGGAGAGCGGGCCGGTGGGCATGGTTTCACAGTCGGGGATGAACGCGGGCGAGTTCGTGCGCTACGCGATGCCGCGCGGGATCCGCTGCTCGAAGGTCATCAGCTTCGGAAACGGGGCAGACCTGAAGGCAGCGGACTTCTTCGATTACCTGACCGACGACCCGGCAACGGAGATCATCGTGGCATACCTGGAGGGCATCCAGGATGGCCCACGGCTCGCGCAGGCGATCCGGCGCGCGGGGCAGGCGAAACCGCTGGCAATCCTCAAGAGTGGCCGGACCGAGGCCGGGTCACGAGCAGCCAATTCGCACACGGCGTCACTTGCCGGCTCGTTGCAGGTGTTCGATGGGCTGGTGAAGCAGGCGGGTGGCGTTCGGGTCGAGAGCCTCGAGGAACTCGTGGACATGGCCGTGACGTTCCGCTTCGTAAAAAAGGTTGGTGGTCCGAACGTCGTGGTCGTTGGTGGCGGAGGCGGAGCGAGTGTGCTGGCGGCCGACGACCTGGATGCGGCCGGATTGAAGGTGCCGGCGCTGCTCCCCGAGACACAGGCCGAGCTCGCGAAGGTGACACACGAAGCAGGGACGAGCATTCGCAACCCGATCGATACGACGAGCCTGTGGGAAGAGAAGGGCTTCGATGCGACGCTCATGCCGTGTGCGACGGCACCCAACGTGGATCTGGTGCTCTACCACACGGGCTTCAGCGGGGGGCCGATGGCACGGATGGGCGGAATGGCCGGACGTCAACGGCTGCGCCACCAGGCAGAGAGCCTGGCCCGCGTGCAGGAACAGAGCGGGAAGCCCGTTGTCATCGCGATCCGCCCGTCGGTGGACGAGGAAGGGTTCGAGCACGGGAACGAGTTCCAGGACCTCTGCTGGCGGAACGGACTGGCTGTATACCCGAGCATCGCGCGGGCGGCGCATGCACTTGCGAAGCTGGTCCGATGGCAGGAGCTGCGGTAACCACCACGAGGGCCGCTGATGCCTGATCCTTACGAGGTGCGGGCAGGCGAAGCGGGCTGTGCGGAGCGTGCGGCGGAGCTCCTTCGCGGCGACGGCTTCGCGGTGGTGCGCGACGCCCTGGACCGCGACCAGATTCGCGGATGGGCCAGTGAGGTTGAGCGTGCCTATGCGCGCCTCGAATCGCTTGTCGCCGAGCACGGGATCTGGAGAGCGGGCGAGGAGTTGCCGGCAGGAACACGCTACCAGGCGAGTGTGGCGGCGCTCGGCGTCGACGCTGTGCCGGGGTGGGAGTCCGTGGCTGCCTCGCTCCACCCGGTAGTTTGGGACGCCGCCAGGGGAGTACTCGGGGGCGAGTTCGTGTTTGACCTGGACATCTGCTGGTTGCGGCGGCAGTACCCGCCATCGATGCGTGCACCGGGACACGGGCCTCACCAGTTCCACCAGGATGGGGCATACGGGCTGAACTTTCTCGATAGCGCGCAATCCCGGCGCCCATTGCTGCCGATCATCGTCGCGTGGATACCGTTCGTGGACGCGGGGCTCGATTCGCCGGGCCTCGAGTTCGTGACGGATGGACCGCGGGACGTGCTCACGCTGGACGAGCTGCGAGGCGAGCGGATTGACACCGCCTGGCCAGAGGGCCACCGACTGCGACCCGTCGTGGCGTTCGGCGATGTGGTATTGCTCGCAGGGCAGGTGCTGCACCGCACGTGGGCGACGGATGAGATGACGGCGGTTCGGACCTGTGCCGAGCTGCGAATGGTACCGCCGGAGGTGGCAGACGGGCGGCTGGCCGGCCACCGGATGCTGGATTTCGGATTCTGGCGTTAGCGGCGGCCGAACTGGCGCTCGATGAGGTCGGTGCCGACGTGGATGAGTGTCGGGCGGCCATGGGGACAGGTCCGGGGGGAGGTTGTGACGGCCAGGTCTTCGATGAGCCGCCGCATCTCGTCCGTGGAGAGGGCCATCCCGGCACGGACGCTCGAGTGGCAGGCAACGGTGGCCGCGGCACGCTCGAACGGGTCGCTTACCCGGCGTTCACCGGCCAATTGGTCGAGGAAGCCACGGATTGCAGCCACAACGTCACGGCCGGAGATCCCGGTGGGAACAGCACGGATGAGGTAGGACGTGCTGCCAAAGGGCTCGAGGTCGAGGCCGAGTGTCTCGAGATTGGCGCGGTTCTCTTCGAGCGTGGCAGCCTGGAGGGGATCGAAATCGGCCAGTACGGGATCGAGGAGCGGTTGCGAGGGCCGGAGAGACGCATCGGCTCGGGCAGCAACAATGCGGTCGTAGACAACGCGCTCGTGGGCCGCGTGCTGGTCGACGAGATACATGCCGTCGGGGCCCTCACAAACGACGTAGGTCGAGCCCATCTGCCCGACGACACGGAGGAGAGGGAGGAGCTGACGCTGGGAAGGGGGAGCGAGGAGCGAGGAGGAAGGAGTCGCGGTACTGAACTCCAGCCGGGACTGGAGCGGCGCCGGCGGACGGAGAGCCTCGGGAGCGCCTGGCCGAACGGGGGGCATGAGTTCCGGAGGCGCAAAGGTCTCCGCTTCGGTCCCGGCCTCGGGCGGACGGGCTATCGGCCAGGAGACGGGACACGAGGAATCGAGTGCCGCGGAGATAGCGTGCCGGATAACGCGGCCGACGAGCCGCTCGTCGCGGAAGCGAACTTCGGCCTTCGCCGGGTGGACGTTGACGTCGACCTCATCGTCGCCAATGCGGACGGCGATCGCCGCGACGGGGTGGCGGCCGACCGGGAGCTGGGCCTGGTAGGCATCGACGATGGCGAAGACGAGTGGGCGGCTCTGGACCCAGCGGCCATTCACGAATACGGAGATCGCCGAGCGGTTACCGCGGTGAAGCGCGGGTGGTCCGGCAAGGCCGGTAATACGAACACCATTCTCCTCGTGGGCGACGTCGAGCATTGCCGCGCCCGCATCCGCCCCGTAGACAGCTGCGAAGGCGTGGCGCAGGTCGTCGTCGCCGGCGGTGGAGAGCACGCTCCGCCCGTTGGAGGCAAACGTGAACGCAATACCGGGGTAGGCAAGGGCATAGTGCGAGATGAGTACCGTGATCTGGCGGGCCTCGGCCTGGGGCGAACCGAGGAACTTGCGACGCGCGGGCAGACGCCCAAAGAGGTCGCGGACGGCGAACGTGGTACCGGTTGGCGAGGGCCGCGACGTCCGGCGGACGACACGAGCGTCAACGAGGACGGCCAGGACCCCAACGGGCTCGGAGGCAGAGCGGCTCAGGAGTTCGACATCGGCGGCAGCGGCGATGGAAGGGAGAGCCTCACCACGGAAGCCAAGTGTGTGGACGTGGGCAAGGTCGTCGAGGGCCTCGATCTTGCTCGTGGCGTGGCGTTCGAAGGCGAGTTCGATCTGCTCCGGCGGGATACCGCGGCCATCGTCGGTGATCCGGATGAGGGTGAGCCCGCCGTCCTCGATTTCGAGCGAGATGCGGGTGGCGCCGGCATCGATAGCGTTGTCGAGGAGTTCCCGGACAACGGAGACGGGGCGTTCGATGACCTCGCCAGCGGCGATCCGGGCTGCGACTTCGGGGGTCAGAACGTGGATCGAACGATTGCCGGTTCGGGGTGCCATTTCCCCGGTCGCGGAGCCTGGAGTAGTGAGGTAGGGGTCGTGGGCCATCACTGCTGCTTCGAGCGTGCCCGTGCACGGAGCTCGTAGAGCTTCTGGATGGCTTCGATGGGCGTGAGGCTGTCAACATCGAGGGCGGCAAGGGTTGCTTCCACCGGGGACGGACCACCGAAGAGGGGAGGCTGAATCGACTCCGGGACCGGTGCGCTGAATCGCGCGTTTGGCGATTCGAGTTCGCTGAGAAGGTGTTCGGCACGCGTGACAACCGCACCCGGAAGTCCTGCCAGGCGAGCGACATGCACCCCGTACGAGCGGTCGCTGGGGCCGGGGACGATGCGATGCTCGAAGACGACCTCGGCGCCGTCTTCACGGACGGCAACATGCGCATTGCGGACACGAGGGAGGATTTCGGCAAGCTCGGTGAGTTCGTGGTAGTGGGTCGCGAAGAGGGTACGCGCGGCGACTTCGCGGCGGTTATGGAGGAATTCGACGACGGCACGTGCAATCGCCATGCCGTCGAAGGTGCTCGTGCCGCGCCCCACCTCATCGAGGATGACGAGCGAATCGGGGGTTGCCTGGTGCAGGATCTGGGCGGTTTCGACCATTTCAACCATGAAAGTGGATTGCCCGGCGGCAAGATCGTCCTGGGCCCCGATGCGGGTGAAGATACGGTCGAAAAGCGGGAGTTCCGCCTCGGCGGCGGGGACGAATGAACCAGCCTGGGCCATGAGCGCGATGAGCGCCGCCTGGCGGAGGAATGTGGACTTGCCCGACATGTTCGGTCCGGTGAGGAGCATGACCTGGCAGTCCTCATCGAGGATGCAATCGTTCGGGACGAAAAGGCCGGGGCCGAGTGCTGCTTCGACGACGGGGTGGCGGCCGGCAATGATGCGAACGTGCGGGGCGCCGAGCGTGGGACGCGTGTAGCCACGCGCGCTCGCGGTCTCGCCGAGTGCAAGCGCGAGGTCGATGAATGCCGCGGCTTCGGCAACAGCCTGGAGCCCCGCAAGGTTGGCCGCGAGGGTTTCGACAAGCTGGCTGAAGGCCTGTTTCTCGAGATCGACGAGGCGGTCACGGGCACCGATGAGGCGGGACTCATGCTCCTTGAGCTCTTCGGTAACGTATCGCTCGGCGCCCACGAGGGTCTGGCGGCGCTGGTAGTGGCCGGGAACGGCGTTGCTGTTGGCAGCCGAGACTTCGATGTAGTAGCCGAAGACCTTGTTGTGGCCGACCTTGAGCGATTTGATTCCCGTGCGCTCTCGCTCGAGCCGTTCAAGGCCGAGGAGGAAACCACGGGCATCGCGTGTGAGGGCACGAAGGGAGTCGATCTCGGGGCTGAAGCCCGGGCGGATGACGCCGCCTTCATCGAACGAAGCAGGAGGGTCATCGTCGAGGGCGGCGTCGAGGGCAAGCAACGGCTCGGCGGTACTCGAGAGCGAGGCGGTGGCATTCGCAAGGAGGATGGGCGTTTCCGTTCGGCTGAGCCGGGCACCGAGATCGAGGGTCGCGCGGAGGCCGGTTCGAAGGGCTGCCAGGTCGCGTGGCGAGGCAGAGCGTGCGCCAACCCGTCCGGCGAGACGGCCAATATCGGCGATACCACGGAGGATCGCCTGGCACTGCTCACGTTCGATGGGGTGCGCGATGGACCAGGCGATGGCGTCGTAGCGCGCCTCCAGTTCGGCACCGTCACGCAGGGGGTGTGTGAGCCAGTGACGGAGAAGGCGGGCACCCATGGAAGAACGGGCGTTATTCAAGACGTTGAAGAGCGACTGGCGGCCCGGCTCGTGCAGGACATCGAGGTTGCGGAGGGTACGCTGATCGACGGTGAGGATGCCGGCGGCCGCCAGCGGGCGAACTCGTTGGAGCGCGCCCAGGGCAGCGGGATACGTCTCTCGCAGGTAGGCGAGGATATGGGCGAGAGCAGCGGCTTCGGAGGGCCCGTCGACAAGGGAGCCGATGGCATGGTCCCCGAAATGGCGGGCGAGCTCGGTCTCGACAGCGAACTCGGAGAGTGTCATGCGGAGGACGCGGCTGGCCGTGAGTGCTGGCGGGAGCAAGTCATCGGCGCCTTCGTGGAGGAGCTCCGCAGGGGCGCTGCGGAGCAGTTCGAGAATGGCCTCGGAGCCTTTGACGAGGCGGACTTCGCCCGTGGTGATGTCAGCAAGGGCGGCGGCGGGCTCGCTCTTTCGGACAACGAAGGCGGCAAGGTAGTTGGGGGCGGCAGGTTCGAGGGAGTTGTCGGCCGTGACAGTGCCAGCGGTAACGACCCGGACGACGTCGCGGGGGACGAGCCCCTTGACCTCGGCCGGATCGGCCATCTGCTCGCAGATAGCCACGCGGTATCCACGACCTACCAGCTTCGCGACATGACCGTCGATAGCGTGGTAGGGGACACCAGCCAGCGGAACGCGGAGGTCCTTACCCATGGGTTTTGAAGTGAGGGTGATCTGGAGCTCGGAAGCGACGAGTTTGGCATCGTCGTCGAAGGTCTCGTAGAAGTCGCCAAGGCGGAAAAAAAGAATGGTGTCCGGATAGCGTTCCTTGAGTTCGAGGTACTGGAGGCGGATGGGGGTGGACACGGGGAGATTGTAGAGGGAGGGGAGAGGAGGGAGGAGGGAGAAGTGGATGATCGGGCGAATTGCGGGGTGCGGGCGGAACGACAGGCGTTTACCCTGACGTGAACGTTGATGGAGGGACTTGCGAAATGGAATACCGGCAACTCGGGCGCACCGGGATCAAGGTGAGCAGCATCTGCCTGGGGTGCATGATGTTTGGCGGGAAGACGACCCCAGCGGACTCGGCGGACATCATCGACCGGGCGCTCGATGCGGGGATCAACTTCCTCGATACAGCGAATGTCTACAGTACCGGGAAGAGCGAAGAGGCTACGGGCGCGGCGCTGAAGCGGAACGGAAAGCGCGGAGCCGTCGTCCTGGCGACCAAGGTGCACGGGAAGATGGGCGATGATGTCAACGCCATGGGGAACACGCGCCGGCACATCATTGAGCAGTGCGAGGCGAGCCTCAGACGGCTCCAGACGGATTACATCGACCTCTACCAGATCCATCGGCCGGACCCGGATATCCCGATCGATGAGACGCTGCGGGCGATGGATGACCTGGTGCGCAGCGGGAAGGTTCGGTACCTGGGCACGAGTACGTTTGCAGCGTGGCAGCTCATGGAGTCGTTATGGGTATCGAAGGAGCTGGGGCTCAACCGGTTCGTGTGCGAGCAGCCGCCGTATAACATCCTCGACCGGCGCATCGAGCGGGAACTCATCCCGATGGCGCAGACGTACGGGTTTGGGGTCATCCCGTGGAGCCCGCTCGCCGGCGGGTTGCTGACTGGAAAGTACCATCGCGGTGAGCCGCCTCCCGAGGACTCCCGCTTCGGGCAGATGGAGTCGAACCCGTTGCAGCGGCGGCGCTGGACGGAGGGTGTGTTCACCGCAATCGAGGAACTCACACCGATCGCTGAAGCAAAGGGAGTGTCGCTCTCGCAGCTGGCACTCGCGTGGTGCATGGGGCGGCCAGGTGTGACGAGTGCAATCATCGGGCCGCGCACAATGGAGCAACTCGAAGACAACCTGAAGGCGGCGGAGGTGACGTTGACGGATGAGGAAAACCGGGCAATCGACCACGTGGTTCGGCCCGGGCGGATGGTCTCACCGTTCTACGAAGCGGAGTTTGGGCCGCATCCTTACCGCGTGTTCTAGCGGCAAGCCCGGGAGACCCCAATGCCAGACGAAGACGCGGGAATCAGCGTGATTCCCGCGTCTCCTCTGGGTCTAGATCCGGTAATCGGCGGGCGCATACGAGCAATCACCCTGGATTGCACGCCATTCCACTGGCGTATGATGGCGCGTGACAGAGGGTCGATCGGGGGAATTTGTCCAGTCTGAACGGCCGTACTGTGGAGTGGGAGAAGGGCGTTAGAACTTCGGCGTGCAGCCCACGACAGGTGGGCATACGAAGGAGGGTCCGATGACGTATGAGCTATTTTTCACTGCCCTCGGACTTGGAGTGCCCCTGGTCGCCTGGGTGATCGCCGAGGTCTTGATCCTCCGGCATCTGCATCCGTACGGGAAGGAGTAGGGACGGGGCACCACCGTACCCGTATTCACAGACTCTAGGCAGGACGTGCGCTATAACTGAGAGCACGGTGGGCAGTGCGCGTGGCGCAGGCTCACGAAAATTGTGTTCTTGGGGGACAGAATGACGGCCGAACTGCTGATTGTGAGCGTGTGCCTTGGTATCCCAGCAGCGCTTTGGTGCGCTGCAACATTGATGGTCACGCGAAAGCTGACGACCAAATAGGCCTGTTGAGCGACGGTTACCGGGCCGCGAAATCGATTCGCGGCCTTTTTGTTGGTTGGGGGGCGGAACGCAGAGAGCGGGCCCCGCGTATAGTTGTCATCACTTCCATCCATGGGCAGATGTATGAAAGAGCCGATGCCCTCGCCAATCCCCATGGGGCTACAACTGAGCCCCATCAATCCTGAATACCAGGGCGACCCCGTTCCACTACTCGATGCGGTCCGTGAGGCCGGGCGGATTCACTACGACGATTTCCTGAAGCGGTACCTCGTGTCGCGATTCGATGACGTCGAGGAGATCCTGCACGACCGTGACCTTTGGGTTGACCCACGAAAGGCGGCGCCGGGCACCTTCAACACCGTGTTCCGGCAGAATCGGGCCGGACGGACCGAGCGTGAGCCGAGCATGTTGTTCCAGGATCCACCAGTGCACACGCGCCTGCGGTCGCTGGTTCAGAAGGCGTTCACGCCGCGGGCAGTGGAGCGCATGGCGCCGCGGATTGCCGCGATTGCCGACGAACTGCTGGACGAAGTGGCCGGCAAGGAACAGTGGGATCTCATGGCGGCCTTCGCGGCGCCGCTTCCAACGATCGTGATAGCCGAGATGCTGGGCGTGGATCCAAAGGATCGGGGCGATTTCAAACGCTGGTCGGACACCGGTGTCGCAGCAGGCTTCGACCCGTTCGCAGACGAGGAGACCAGGCGCCAGGCGGAGCTTTCGGGCCAGGAACTCGAGGCGTACCTGCGCGAGGCGATCGCGGTGCGCCGCGCAGATCCGCGTGATGACCTGATCACGGGGATGATCCAGGCGGAGGAGGCCGGGGACTTCCTCGATGACGACGAGATCTTATCGATGATTTCGCTGCTGCTGGCGGCGGGAAACGTAACGACGACGGACCTGATCGGGAACGGGGTGCTGCTTCTGCTCAGGCACCGCGACCAGTTTGAATTGCTGCAGCAGCAGCCAGAACTGATGAAAAACGCGGTGGAAGAGATGCTCCGGTACGCGGGACCTGTCACATTCTCGGGCCGGATCACGAACGAGGACCGAGAGATCGCCGGGTGCCCGGTGGCACACGGGCAGTCGCTAACAGTATCGCTGATGGGCGCAGCCTACGACCCCCGGATGAACGATGATCCCCATCGCTTCGATGTGACCCGCGAGAATCCGAAGCACCTCGCCTTCGGGGGCGGACGGCGATATTGCCTGGGCGCGCCACTCGCGCGGCTTGAGGCGAATGTGGGGCTGGACCGGCTGATCCAGCGTTTCCCGCGTTTGCAGCTCGCAGAACAAGAGCTGAGCTATAAGCGCGTACCCGGATTCCGGGGCCTCGAGAGACTCATGGTGATGCCGTAGGCGCAAGCTGCTCTTGCCGGGCCGCCACACCATCAAGCTCAATCACCTGTGCCCGTGGCTCAGCGGAACGGAATATCTCGACGACCCACGGATGACAGGTAAACACGATAACCTGGTGGTTCTGCGCGACCCGTGCGAAACCGGCGGCGGCAGCGCGGGCACGGTCGGGATCGAAGTTGACGAGGATTTCGTCGACGACGATGGGAAGCGTGGTCGCCTGCCGGGCAAAGTGCTCAACAAGGCCGAAGCGCATCGAGAGATAGAGCTGTTCCTGGGTACCCTGGCTGAGCTGCTGGGGCAGGCGAGGCTCGCCCCCACCCGCAGGGAGTGCCTGGACAGAGCTCGAACCGATGGGAACGAAGATCCCCTCGTAGCGCCCCTGCGTCATGGTCGCAAAGTACTTCCCGGCCTCGCTGACCACCTCGGGCTGACGTTCCCGTTCGAAGCGGGAGCGTGCCCGGTTGAGGAGTGCAGAGGCGATGGTGAGGCGCGACCAGTTTTCGGCGTGGACGCGGAGCTGCTCGATGATGACGGCGCGTTGAGCCCGGAGGTCGCTCGAACGGCTGTCTACCGCAAGCTGCTTGAGGCGAACGCGCACTTCGGCGAGTTCAGTACCGGCAGCGGTAGCGCGGTCGGTGAGTTCGGCCCGGCGAGAGGCGAGGGATTCACGCTGGAGTCGGACCGCCGTGATATCGGACTCCGCAAGCCGCAGGAGAAGCCGATCGTAGGGCTCGCCGGGGCCAGCGAGCGTCCGCAGAGCGAGTTCTCGTGACTCGAGGGCGGCGGCGAGGACTCCGCGTTCTTCGTGCAGCGCGGCACGTGCTCGAAGATCAGCCTCACCGTTGACGCCACAGGACTCGAGAAGGTGAGCCAGCGCCTCCTCAGCCTTCTCACGCTTCTGTTCCGCATGCTCGAGGTCGGCCTGGCGGGCTTCGATCTGCTCATGGAGGCTGTCGCGGCGGTTCGCTGCCTCTTGTGCTGCGCGAAAGCGGCGGATGAGGTCATCGGCTGCATGCAGGACGGCCCGGTGGTTTTCAGGATCGACTGGAAGGCTGGCGGCGGCAGCGAGTTCGACCACGCGGACCGTTTCGCGGCGGATGTCGGCAGCGATCTTGGCGACGCGGTCGTCGCGGGTCTTGTCGCGGGCGCGTAATTCGCCCTGGAGGGCCTCAATGCGCCCGAGCAGATCGAGGGTCGAGGCTGGCGACAGCGTGGTAGCGAGGCCATGCGATTGCAGCCAGGCGGTCCAGCCTTCGTTGGCACGGGCCAGGTGTTCGCCAGCCTGCCCAAGGAGCTGTGCCGCCTGTTCGTGGCGGGCCGCGAGGCGTTCACTCTCAGCAGTCTCGGTCGCGAGGGCAGCGAGGGCGGCTTCCTGGCGGTCCAGGTTGTGCTGATGCTCATCGAGCGTACGTTCCGTACGGTCGAGCGCATCGGAGGACGGTGCACAGCCCAGGCGGGCGACGAGGGCAGCGAGTTCGGCACGGATAGCAGATTCGGC
>WBZR01002549.1_pt1 | contig 18446 bp, 15 predicted proteins | sample 5204231 | NCBI WGS metagenome assembly WBZR01 (sample SAMN12412403, study PRJNA552823) | activated sludge metagenome | isolation source: activated sludge from anammox sidestream of wastewater treatment plant... | place: USA: Virginia | collected 2017-08 | reverse complement strand
CGCCGACCAGGCCGGACCCTTACTCGACCTCATCGCCGACGAAGTGATGACGTCGGTGGTTGCGCTCATTGGAGGACGGTGATGTCTTGGGAGTTCGAGGTCATTGACGCCATCGTGCAGGCCCTGCGCCAGATCACGGGGCTGCACCCGGAGTACGGGCCCACACCGCGCATGCAGACGCCGGCGGTGATCCCGCTCATGAACGTCGACCACAACAGCGCGTGGGGTGATTACACCGGTCCGATCTCGGGCACGCTGTATGTGATCTTCGCCTGGGGCGTTCTGGACCGGGACGGTGCCCGGCTGATGTACGACTACACCGCGCCTGTCGGCGATCGATCCATCACGGCCAAGCTCATGAACACCCATACCGCCGATGGAGCGTTGCCCACGGCAGCCGAGCCGACCGGCGTCGTCGCGGGCATCCGGGTCGGCGCCGCGCTCATGCCCAAGGCCTACAACTTCGGTGACGGCACGCTCTACTGGGGTCGCGAGATCCCGTTCAAGGTTTGGCCGAAGGAGTCCTGATGGAGTCGGTGCGGTTGTCGATCATCACCCCGACCGCCGGGCGCGAGACACTCGCCCGAGCGATCGTCTCCACCATCGCCGCAGGGATCACGCCCGAAGACGAGATCGTGGTCGGCGTGGATGGACCCGACGCGTTCGGCGGGGTGGTGGCCCAGCTCGCAGGCCTGAGTGACGATGCCGGTGCAAACCCGTGCTTCGTGTCCTTGGTGGTGCTCAGCAAGCATTGCGGCGACTACGGCGCCACGCCCAGGAACGAAGCGATGCGACGGGCCACCGGCACCCACATCGTCTACATGGACGACGACAACGCGTTCACCGAGGGAGCGCTGGACACGATCCGGACCGCGATCGCGGCTGCGCCCGAGCTTCCACACCTCTTTCGCGTCCGGCACTTCAACGGCCAGGTCTACTGGGACCAGCGGGGGCACCTGGAATACGGGCACCTGGACGGGCATGGGTTCGTGCTCCCGAACGATGGCAGGTGGACGCCCTGGGACGCGACCGCGGCCGGCGACTACAACCACGTCATGGGCACGCTGCGCCTGCGTCAGGAGGACCTCGTGTGGCGTGACGAGATCGTGGCGGTGCTCAGACCATGATCCCCCGGTGGCCCGACGAGATCGGCCTTGTGCGGGTGGAGCACGACTATCAGGTCGAGCTCCTGCGGGAGGCCTACAACTGCAGTCGAGCGCATCTGGCGCGCCCGGGCGGCATTACGGCGCGCGCCCAGCGCGCCTGGTGGAAGAACATCGACAGGACGAGCGTCCGGCCATACCTGCTGGTCGCCGACACAGCTGTGCTCGGCTACGGCATGCTGCGCAAGGACGACGACGGTCTATGGTGGGCGTCCGGTGCCGTGACGCCGCAATGCAGGGGTGACGGCTTCGGGAGGGCGCTCTTCTCTCTGCTCGTTGCGCTGTGCCCAGAGGACACCTGGCTCAGCGTTCGGGAAGAAAACGAGGTGGCACACCGGCTGTACCGTTCTCTCGGGTTCGAGGAGATGTACCGCCGGGCGTGTGACCGCTCGATCATCATGGTGAAACGGAGGTCGATCAGTGAGCCTTGGGACATTCATCAACGGGCAATGGTACCCGTGGGAGCAGGTCGAGGTTGATCCCGAGACCGGTGAGCATCGGGTCAAGGGAGTGTTGTCGCCGGCGGGCGAGGTGGCGGACGCCGAGGTCGGCTCGGAGGTGTCGGCAGGCGATGCGTCGCCTGCCGAAGCGCCGGATACCGATGACGCCGCCGAACCTTCGGACGAAGGCAGCGGCGACCCGCCGGCGGGCGAGGTGGCGGACGCCGAGACGTTCGGCGACATCCACACGCCGAAGGTAGTCCGGCGGCCGACGACGCCCAAGTATCTGGGGCGGGAGTAGGTGTCGATCCGCCGGATCGTGCTGGTGGACCCTGGGCATACTTGGTCCACCTACGATGCGTTCACGGGGCTGCACCGGGGCTTCACGCTCACGGGGATTCAGTCGTTCCCCTATGCGCTGGAGCGGCGTCTGCCCCTGGCACGCGACTGGCTGTCGTACACGCGCGCATCGGCCGGCCGCCTGGACGCACCGGGCGACGACGAGGTGATTTGCATCGCCGGGCAGGAGTCGGTGCTGCAGGCCCTTGCCGTGGGCGCGGAGGCCGTGGTCGTGGTGTCGGGACTGCTATACGACCCGCGGCTCTACACCATGCTGGCGCGTGCCCGGATCCCGGTGTTCGTGTTCGGGACCGAGAGCCCCTACAACGACGACTTCTACGAGGGCATCGCACCCATGGTCGCCGCCTTCTCTACCAACGAGGCGACCAGCGTGCCGCGCCTGGAGGGCGCGGCACGCGCGAGGGGCAGCGACACGCGTGTGATCCACATGCCGCTCGGATATGACCCCGAACGGCACTTCCCCGGCGTCGGTCTGAATGCGGACCTGCCGGCTCACGACGTGGTGTTCGTCGGCAACGTCTATCCCAGCCGCGCGCGCATGTTGGAGGCCGTGGACTGGTCCGGCATCGACATGGCGCTCTACGGGGTGTTCCGGATGCTGGACCGCTCAAGCACGCTCTGGCGCTACGTGATCGGCGCAACCCCGGATCAGCCGGAGATGGCCATCGACAACCGGGCCACCGCGGCGCTGTACGATCGGGCGAAGATCACGCTCAACCTGTTTCGCACCGAGAAGATCGGACGTGGGTGGGACGATGTGACGGACGTCGATGGCGGCGAGTCCATCAACCCAAGGATGATCGAGGCCGCGGCCTGTGGTGCGTTCATGATCAGCGAGTACCGGCCCGAGGTCGAGCGCACCTTCGGGCCGCTCGTTCCAACGTTTCGTTCGCCAAGCGAGCTGCAGCGGCTCGTCCATTACTTCCTGGAGCACGACGACGAACGGCACGCAATCGAAGCCGAGCTGCCAAAGGTGGTAGCCGGCTTCAGCTACCACGATCGGGCGCGCGAGATCGCCGAAGTGCTGGCCCGCGTTCGACAGGACATGGGCTTGTCTCCGGTCGTGCAGCCTGCACCTGTGCTATAATCCGTCCCGTCTGAGCCGGCCACGACGTCGGCGCCAACACGATACTTTGGGCCTTCAACGCCCACCGCTAACGGACCCTGCGTCCCCCGGCGGTGGGCGTTTCGCGTTTCGACAACAGGAGCTACGCCATGCCCGCGAGTCCGTATCCAAGCCAATCGAAGGGAGGCCACCGAGGTCTACTCGTCCTCGGCGGCGTGGTCGTCACCGGTGTGCGCGGGGCGACCTACAACTGGAACACGCGCAACGCCGACGACGGCGGCGGGTGGGGGGACAACCACGACTACGCCGTCGGCGTGTTCCCGGGCGCCCCGACCATCGAGGTCGAGGACCCGTCGTGGAATCCCAACCAGACCGTCGTCACCGACCTGGTCCGCTCGATGCTCTCGGGGGGCAGCGCCGTCGGCTACCTCTACCCGCAAGGGCTCGACACGCTGGCCAAGTACTTCTACGGCACCTTCATCCTGGACGAGCCGTCGATGGAGCTCGGCTTGGAGGACATCATCCGGCTGCCGTTCGGCCTCATCGCGGCGCGCCCGGACTGTGGCGAGTTCGGCATCTAACAGGTGATCTATGACAACATCAGATGACCAGGTGGTCTTGGCAGGCGGCAGTGACGAAGATGCGGAGCTGGTCGTCCCAGGTTCCGATGAGGGCAGTGAGGCCGACATCCGTGTGATCAAGGGGTATCGCAAGCGCACGGCGGAGATCCGGTTCCGCGGCGACTACGACGGCCTCTGGGTGAAGGTGTGGATCAACTGCCCGCGGAAGCTGATCAAGCGGCTGGCGTCGGATGACGCCGACGCCGTCGATCGAGCGCTCACGGAGTTCATCGACGATCACAACCTTCGCTACGACGATGGGACGCTGCTCGGCAAGCCGCTCACGCTGAAGGACGTCGGCAACATCGACAACGTGCTCTACTCCAAGATCGTCCGGCTCGGCGTGGAAGCGATGCAGCAGGCCGCAGGAGTCCCAAAAAACTAGCGGAGGAGGTCGAGGCCTTCCTGATCGATCAGATCATGCGGGGGCCCGGCCGATCTCGCGGCGGTGGCGACATCGAGCGGCTCGGGAAGCCATGCCCGGCGCCGCTCGGTGAGTTCTACTTCGCACAGCGGTTCGGCTTTCGCGTGCTGCCTGGCGACTTGGTGCCGGGCAGCACGGACGATCAACCCTCCGATACGTTCCTGTTCTACTCCAACCTGCTCAGCCATGAGGCCGAGCAGCGCGAACGACTCGAGCACATTCAGATGCGCAGGCAGCAGCCTCGCCGAAGCCGACGATAACTCGGGCCTCGAACGCCCACACCTGACGGGCCGCGCGCCCCAATCCCGGAGGCCTTCTCTTGGGGCGGGAAGCGACCGTCACCCTCTCCTTCAAGGACATGCTGTCGGGCGGCCTGAAGTCGGCCGCCGGCAGTGTGCTGTCCTTCGGGTCCGAGGTGAAGAGCGGGATGGGCAACGTGCGGGCCGGCACGTCGCTCGTCGCCGGCGAGGCCGCCCGGCTGCCAGGTGTCTTCGCCGGCGTTGCTTCCTCGGTCACGTCAGATCTCAGGGCGATGGGGGGCGCGTTCGCCGGGCTGGGTAGTCAGGTGGCGTCGGCATTGATGCACCCCGTGGCCACCGCCCAGAGCCTCGGCGCCGCCCTCTCCGGGGCCGCATCCAGCGGTCTGGCATCGCTTCGCGCTGGCGTGAGCGGCGCTGTCGATGGCGTCAAGGCGAAGTTCGACGATCTGGCGCTCTCGGTCGCAGGGCGCGTCGAGGCGCTGGGAGCGAGGGTGCAGGCCGGTGGCGAGGCGTTCCATGCGTTCTCGGCCCGCGTCGTGTCCGCCCTTTCCAGCCCGCAGTCGGCCATGCAGGCGCTCGCCAGCGGAGCGCAGAACCTCGGCTCGGCGCTCCGAAGCGGCATCACCGGGGGGGCTGACGCCGCCGGCCAAGCGCTCTCGCGCCTCGCCTCGATGGCGCGTTCGGCCGTCGAGGCGGTGTCCAGCGGCGCATCGTCGATCGGAAGCCGGCTGTCCGGCATGGCGTCCAGTGCGCTGGGGGCGGCGGGCACAGCGTCCGCCGGGCTCCTCACCGTCGGCGCCGGCTTCGTGGCGCTCGGCGACAAGGCCGCCCGCGCGGACTCGCTCCAGAAGTCCTTCATGATGTCGATGGCGAAGTCCGGACAGGACGGTGTAGCGGTCCTGGACAAGCTTCGGGCCTCGAGCCTCGGCATGGTCACGGACCAGGAGCTCATGGCCAAGACGACGATGGGCACGATGCTCATCGGCGAGGACGTCATGTCCCAGTTCGGCGGCTCGGGCGAGGTGATGTCCAAGCTGCTGAACGTCGCCCAGGCCAGCGCGCGCGCCACCGGTCAGGACGTCAACTTCCTCTTCGACAGCGTGGTGCGCGGCGTCGCGCGAGCCTCGCCGGCGATCCTCGACAACCTCGGGTTGTCGATCAAGCTCGAGTCGGCCTACGGCGAGTTCGCCGCCAGCGTCGGCAAGCTGCCGGACGCCCTGACGCCGGCCGAGCAGAAGCAGGCGATCTTGAACCAGGTCCTGAAGCAGGGCCAAGGGTTCATCGAGGACTACGGGATCTCGAGCGGCGGCGTGCGCACCAAGCAGCAGCAGTTCGCGGCCGCCATCGAGAACACCGCTGTCAAGATCGGCTCGACCTTCCTGCCGGTGATGGGGAAGTTGTACGACATCGGACTCCTGGTCGTCAGCGGGATCGACAAGATCATCCCAGCGCTGACCCTGCTGTTCAACGCCATCGGCCAGATCCCGACCCCCATCTTCGGGGCGATCGCAGGGTTCGTGGCTCTCGCAGGCGGCGCGCGAGCGCTCACCATGGTCGCCGGCCCGCTGACGAGCCTGATCCCAGGCCTGGGGTCGGTGATCGCGATGCTGGGGCCGAGCCTCCTCACGCTGGCCGCCCCGGTGGGGATCGTGATCGGCCTGCTCCTGGCGTTCCAGACCAACCTCTTCGGCGTGCGTGATGCCGTGACGGGCGCGCTGGGCCCAGTGATCGATCTCTTCTCGCGGCTCGGCTCGGCGGTCCAGTCCGGGTTCGCTGCGTTCCAGCAGGCACAGGGTCTCGACTTCTCCTTCTTCGACTCGCTGTCGATCGGCCTGCAGACCGTTGCCTACACGCTCCAGTCCACGCCGCTCTACCCGCTCTTCCAGTCTCTGGCCAACGCGTCGCTGCTCCTGAAGCCCGCGTTCGACCAGGTGGCGGCGGTCCTGCAGGGAGGCCTCGCGGCCGGCCTGACCATGCTCTCACCGCTGCTCGCGTCGTTCACCACGTTCCTGCAGACGGCGGGCCTGGCGCTGTCGCAGCTCTTCAGCGGGGATCTGCTCGGCGGTCTCCAGACGCTGATCGGTGGGTTCCTGAACTTCAACCTGACCGCCACGATGGCGCTGTCGAACCTGATCCTGACCGTCGTCACGAAGGGAATCGAGTTCGCGGCCGCCATCGCCCAGTGGGTGTTCGGCGCGCTGCCCGTCTGGATCGCGAGCCTGGGCCAGCTCGGGATGTCGTTCCTCTCATGGGTTACGGGCAGCCTCATCCCGATGCTGCTTGCCTTCGGGGCGCAAGCTGCCGCGACCCTGGTCTCGTGGATCCAGACGGCGATCCCTCTGGTGGTCGGAGGACTCGCTTCGCTGGGAGCGACCATCTTCAACGGGATCGTGACGGTCGTCCCGATGATCGTCTCCACCGTGCTCGGGTGGGCGTCGGCCCTGGTGTCCTGGATCGGTTCGGCCACGAGCCTGATCATGGCGAACTGGCCCATGATCCAGTCGACCATCATCGGCTTCATCACCGGCGGAATCGCCTGGATTCAATCGACCGTGCTCGGCTGGGCGACGGCGCTGGCTTCGTGGATTCCGGGTGCGATCGGGCGGCTGGCCTCAGGTGTAGGGTCGATCCTGGGCTCGGTGGTCAGCTTCCTCGTGTCGGCCGTGCCGACCCTCATCGGCGCCGTGTTCCGCTGGGCGATCGCGATTGCCAGTTTCGCCCTCCATGCGATCCCCGAAGTTCTCGCAGCGCTCGCTCGCTTCATCGGGTCGGTCGTCTCCTGGATCATCACCGACGGCCTGCCAATGCTGGTCAACGCGGCCAAGAACCTGGCCTCCGGCCTGGTGCGCGGGTTCCTCAACGCTCTGACCGGTGGTGGGGGTGGTCAGATCCAGCAGGCCGCCGCCACCATACCGACGGCTGTGCAGCGCGGGGTGATGCAGCCTGGACCGTGGGCCGCTGCCGGAACCGGTGCGAGCCAGGGCGTCATGAGCATCTGGGACCGGATCAAGTCCTCGATCGCCGCCGGCGCCGGACCCACCACCGCCGCGGCGAAGGGCGCGGCAGGGCAGGTGGCCGCCGCGATGAACCCGGCCGCGGCAGCTGGGGGCGGTGGTGGAGCCGGCGCCGGCAAGGCCGCCGGCGGTGGCGGTGGTGGTGGAGGCGGAGGCGGCGCGGCGCAGGATCCCGCCCAGGCCGCGATGCAGGCGATCCAGGGTACCACGCAAGCCCTGAACAGCCTGATCGACTTCGCCGAGAAGGCCTTCAAGTTCCGAGGCTTCCCGCCGCCCGCGATCATGGACAACCTGTTCAAGGGGCTGAAGGACATCATCCAGCGGGCGATTAGCCTGTCGAAGGGCATGAAGCCCGAGGCGGTAGAGCTCGCCAACAGCGTCGGTCAGATGGCATCTGGCTGGATCCAGGCCCTCACCGGTCTGGTCGACCTCGCCGACAAGATGGCTCGCTTCCGGCCGCCAAGCGGTGAAGCCGAAGCCCAGCTCATGGCGATGGCGCGCTGGCTCCTCTTGGCCGCCGCTGCCCTGACGAAGCTGTTCACGGGCGGAAAGGGGCTCGAGGAGGCGCTCGCCAAGGCCGCGGTCTCGACCAAGGTCGCCGAAGCCCTGAAGGCCTGGGCAGAGCTGTTCAAGACGATGGCCGAAGCCACCGTAGCGCTGGCCAAGGCACGGTTCGATGTGGACCTCTCGCCGGTGATGGCGTTCGTCACCCGGCTGACCCGATTCGTCCTGACCCTGACCCAGGCGCTGCAGACCCAGCTCGGCGACACGCTCGGCATGGCCCTGGCCAACGCCCAGGCCGTCGCGGACATGCTGAAGCCATGGGTGGACCTGATCAAGGCGATCGCCGAAACGACAGGTGCGCTCGCTCGCGCACGATGGCCGACCGACCTCGGCGCGCCGGAGCGGTTCATCCTTGGGCTGGCCGACATGGTCCTCCGGATCACCGCGCTTCTGCGGGGCCGGCTCGGCTATGCGATCCTCGTCGCCCTGGAGGACAGCCGCAACATCGCCGAGACCCTCAAGGCGTGGATCGAACCGCTCTCGAAGGTCAAGGAGGTCACCGCCTCGATTGCCCGGATGCGGCCGGTCGAGATGGGCGGCGCCGAGGGCTTCCTCCTGTCCATCCTCGACATGTCGATGCGGTTCACAGGCCTCGTGCGGTCCCGCCTCGGGCCGATGTTGCTCGTGAGCTTGGAGGACTCGAAGGCCATCGCCGATACCCTCGGCGCCTGGCTCGCGCCCCTCGAAAAGGTCGGGGCGGTCGCGCAGTCCATCGACGTGGTGCGAGGCCTCGCCCAGCGCCGGACCGACGACAGCTTCGGTGCGCTGGAAGGCTTCCTGTTCGGCCTGACGGCCGTTCTGGCTCGCTTCGTGTCGGCTGCCCAGACGGTGCTCGGCCCCCAGCTTCTGGTGGCCCTGGAGGACTCGCGCGAGATCGCCGGCGCGCTGGGCGCCTGGCTCGACCCGCTCTCCAAGATCGGGTCGGTCGCCGATGCCATCGACAAGGTCCGCGGGTACGCGAAGGTCCGCACCGACTCCAGCTTCTCGGCGGTGGGTGAGTTCGTCCTCGGCATCGCCGCCAGCATGGGTCAGATCGTCGGGCGAGCGCAGGGTGTTCTGGGCCCGGCGATCCTTGTCGCGTTGGAGACGTCGAGCGAGGTGGCGAAGGCATTCCAGCCGTGGCTCGACATGTTGTCGAAGGCCGGCGCGGCCGCGGACTCCGTCGACAAGGTCACCGCCTACGCCCAGCAGCGCATGGACGTGGGGCTGGGGTCGGTGTTCAACTTCCTCGCCGAGCTCGGCCAGCGGGGCTACAACATCCTGCTGGCCGTACAGCGCTTCCCATCGCCCGCGGAGGCCCTGTCCGTCTCCCAGATCGTGGCGCAGACCTTCGGTGCTTGGATCGAGATGCTCTCGAAGGTCGGCGCCGCGGTCGATTCGATCCGGAAGATCGGCAGGCTGCAGGGCGACGAGCTGGACAGAGTGCAGGCCTTTCTCCTCGGGATCGCGGTGCGCTTCGCCGCCGGCGTCAAGGCGGTCGCCTCCTGGCCGGACCCGGCCGCGCTCCAGGGGGTCTCGCAGACCGTCGCTCAGACGTTCGGCACGTGGCTGGACATGCTGGGCAAGATCGGGTCGGCCGTGACCGCCATGACTGGCCTCGATCCGGTTGACCCCGGCGTGGTTGCCGGCACGGCCGACTGGCTGCTTGCGATCGCGGCCACCTTCGCGCCGCTGGTCCTCGACCTGAACCGCCGCGCGGATCCCAAGATGATCCAGCAGGTCAGCCAAACCATCGGCCAGACGATCGGGGCATGGGTGGACGTGCTCACCAAGGCCGCCTCGATGGTTGAGAAGCTGGCGATGATCGAACCGGTCCAGCCGAGCCAGTGGGACATCATCGCCTCGGCCGTGCAGGAGTCGATCACCCGGGCCCTCTCGCTCTCGGCCGACATCCGGGCGATGGTCGATGTCGCCCGCGAAGCGCTCATTGCCGGCGTCGGCGAGTACACCAAGCTCGCCGGCGACGCGATCGGTCTCTTCGACAAGGCCGCGGGCCTGGGCGCGCGGATGGCGGCGGCGGTCCTGCCCACGCCGGAGACGTACAGCGTCGTCAGTGGGATCATCGAGCAGGTCCTGGCAGCGGTGCGCAGCCTGGCCGAGGGCGCCATGCCGCGCCTGCGGTCGCAGGCGATCCGCCTGGGGCAGCAGGTGGCCGAGTACGTGAAGGTCGGAAGCGACGCGATCAGCCTGTTCGACAAGGCCGCTGGGCTCGGGGCGAAGCTCCGGGATGCCGCAAGGCCGGCGCCGGGCGACTACCTCCTTGTCGGAGACATCATCGGGAGCGTGGTCGCTGCGGTCGTCGTGCTGGCCAGCCAGATCATGCCGCGCCTGGCCAGCGAGCAGCGGCGGTTCGGCGAGGGCATCACCATCTACACCAAGCTCGCCGGCGACGCGGTAGGCCTGTTCGACAAGGCCGCTGGGCTCGGGGCGAAGCTTCGCGCTGCAGTCGCACCGACCCTCGACCAGTACATCCTCGTGAGTGGCGTCATCGCCGCGGTGGTGCGACAGGTCGCATCCCTCGCCGGCGACATCATCCCGCGCGCCCAGACGGAGGCGCAGGCGATGGTGACGCAGTTCGATCTCTTCAACAAGATCGCCTCGCCGGCGATCGACCTCGTTCTGAAGGCAGCCGGCATCGGGGAAGCATTGCAGGGTGCCGTCCAGGCCAGCGCCCTGCGACTGGGCTACGTGCGCGACGGCGTCCTCATGGTCGTCGCTGCCGTCGGCGAGATGGCGGCCGGCTGGGTGGCCGCTCAGGCACGCGTGTCCCAGTCGGTCGAAGACATCAAGTCGTTCTCGGGCGCGGCCACCGCGGCCCTCGCGGTCGTCAAGCCGGCGGTCGATGCATTGCAGGCCCTGGCGACACCTGATCTTCTGCCGGCCAGCCGGCGCGCCCTCACGATGGTCGGACGCGCCATCGTCCAGATCGTCGGCCTGATCGAGGACGTGTCGGCCGGCTGGCGAACTGCGACAGGCGAGCTGGATCGGGCGCGCACCGACGGGATCGAGGGCTTCGCCAAGGTCGCCTCAGCGGCGCTGGGTCCGGTCAAGGACGTCGTCGACGTCCTCTCGAAGTTGACCACCGAGCAGGGCAAGCTCGGCGGCCTGACGGGTGCGGCTCGGGCGCAGATCCGGGCAGGCATCGTCAGCCTCGTCGGGCTCATGACCGAACTGTCCTCGGGCTACAACGCAGGCGAGGTCGAAGGCCGCATGGCGATGGATGCCGTCGCCTCCTTCTCCAAGTCGGTCGGCGAGATCGTGAAGCCCGTCTCCGACGTGGTCAAGGTCCTAGGCGACGTCTGGTCGTTCGCCTTCGCGCCGGACAAGAACAACGCCGACAAGATCGTCCCAGTCGCCCGCGACTTCGGCGTGCGCACCATGACCGGGATCCGCCTCGGGATCGAGGCCCTGGTCACCACCATGGAGCAGACCTACAGCGACCTCGGTCCAGTGCTGTTGAAGCGCGCCGAGGCCGCGAGCCGTGTCGTTGGCCCGGTCGCCTCAGCCATCGGCGCCATGATCGAGCCGCTGCAGAAGCTGCTCGACAACCCGTTCGTCGATGCCAAGCGACGGTCGAGCAGCGTCATGGCCAACGCTGCGCAGACCCGGATCAAGCAGCTCGCGATCAACGTGGAGAAGGGCGTGCGCACGATGGCCGAGACCCTGATCAAGGCCCTGTCGAGCATCAACGTGCCCGACGGTCTGGAGAATGGGGTCAACCGGCTGATCGGCGTCGTGTCCGGGATCATGGCTGCCATCCAGCAGGCGATGGCGCTGCCGCCGATCGACTTCGGCAAGATCGACGATCTGGTCCGGGCCGCCAACATCCTCGGTGGCATCCAGATGCCGGCGCTCGCCGGCGCCGGCGCGGGCGGGTTCGGCGGGCCGCTCGTCACCCTCCCGTCCGGCCCGGTCGTGAGCCCGCCAAGCGGGCCTGTGACGCTGCCCGGGATGGGGGGCGGGGGCGCTGGCCGGCCGTCAGAACCGCCCATCATCCAGGGTCCGGTCACCCTCGAGCTTCACAACGCCGTGATCACCGGCGACGTGTCGGCGCAGGGTGGCGTGAAGTTCTCGGGCACCCAGCAGGTGGACGTGATCGTGAGTGGCCAGGTGATCCAGCGGACGGCGCGCACAGGCGAGTTTGACGACGGCGTGAACCGCAAGGCGCGCACGGCGCCGCCGGCGTGAGGTAGATTCATGGCGACCGACAAGGCCTTCTACATCGACGGCACCCAGATCGCCCCGAACATCCTCTCGTCCGCGGTGCTGACCAATGGCGTCTACCGGACGCTGGTGGAGATCGACAACGGTTCAGTGAAGCGGAACATCTGGGAGGACGAGCGACCGCTCTTGGATGGGATGCGTCGGCGCGGGTCCGTGTTCGGCACGCGCGACATGGAGTGGAAGATCCGGAGCTTGGTCAACGTCGGCGCGGTGTCCGCGGCCAACATCGAACGCGTGCGCGACGACGAGGAGGACAGGTTGCTGTCGCTGCTCCTCAAGGAGAGCGGCCTCCTGACCCTGAAGGTGACCCGCCAGAGCTACCCGACGACGCCGGTGTCGCGCGTGATCTACGCGGACGCGGCCGAGGTTCGAGCCTGGAAGTGGGAGAAGACCAGCCTCGACGACGGGCTCGTGGGACGTCATGACATGCCGGTGCTCATCATGACCGTCCCGTTCCATTGCCCCTTCCCGTGGTGGATCGACGAGAGCGCTACGGCGTCGGCGCTCCTGAACCTCACGGCCAGCGCGCAGACGGTGGTGATCACCAACAACGGTGACCGATCGTGCGGGCTGAAGTTCAACGTCGAAGGAACTGGTTCCGGCCTCACCATCGAGGTGAAGAACATCACGACGGGCCTCAGCGCAACGATCGGTGGGGGTGGGGTCAAGCTCAACAACGTCACGCTGCACGCCACCAACGGCCACGTGGTCGATCAGTACGTCGACGACCCTCAGCGCTTCCAGGCATACCGCGAGGCCGACGGGTCCAGCATCATGGCGAAGCTGTCGCCGCGGCCGCGGGCGTGGCTCGCGAAGGGATCGAACACGATCCAGTACCAGATCATCGCCGGCACGCCGGCCGGCGACGAGAAGATTCAGTTCTGGCATCGGGCCTGGTGGGGGGCGCCATGAGCGATCAGCCTTGGGTCGCGTCGCCGGGCGACGTTGAGATCGAGCTCTACAACCCGAACTGGATGCTTGCCGGCCGGCTGGATCAGTTCGACGGCTTCGATCTCGAGGAGCACGACGACGGGATCAAGAACCTCAAGTTCACGATGCCCCTGGAAGACCTGAAGGCGTTCGGCCTGTACGCCTCGGGCCTCGCGCAATGCCCGGTCGTGGTCTACATCCGCGGCGCCGAACGGTTCAGCGGGATCGTCACGGTGTGCGAGGACGAGGACCGCGACGGCGGCGGATCGTCGCCGAGCGACGTCGTGGTCGACGTGCATGTCGAGGCCGTGGTGGACTGGCACTACCACATGCTCGGTCGGGAGGTGAAGGGAAGCGGCGGCGGGAACCGCTACACGCGAACCACCACGAAGCCGAATGATGCGGTGCGAGACCTGATCGACGCCAACTGCAAATCCGGCAGCACCGTCGACCCGCCAGCCTACGCTTTGCTCGGCACGTCGGGCGTCGACCGGGCGAACTTCGGGGCGCATCGGGTGCAGGGCGCATCGAGCGGCACGCATCCTGACACGATCGCCAAGATGCGCTGGGACAACGGCGAGAGCCTATGGCACGTAGTGATGGAGGCCTGTCGGCGCTATGACCTCTACATCACGTCGATCTGGAACAAGACCGCCTCGCCGCCGCTCATGACTGTGACCGCGAACTACCCGCGGCAGGGGACCGACAAGACGGGCACGGTCGCATTCCAGCGGGAGGACGGCTCGCTCGTCCGGTTCAAGCGGAAGGTCGATCACCTCAAGCACGCCAACGTCGCCGAGATGCAGGGCAAGGGTACGCGGGCGAACCAGGTCAAGGGATACGCGATCCATCAGCCCAGCTACGACGGGATCGGCCTGCGGGAGACCGGCGACCTGTGGCCCAGCGCATGGCAGGAGGATGCCGATGAAGAGGCGAAGTTCATCATCGCCCAGATCGCCGGCTCGGACACCACCTACGAAGCGGTGCTGCGAGAGGGGCCGGGCAAGGAGGTCGGCGTCGACCTGGACCTGCGCGACAAGATCACCATCTCCGACAGCGTGAGGGATGTGACGGTCCAGGACTACATCTCCCGCATCAAGTGGTCGATGAGCGGCGCCGGCCCGCTCAACGTGGAGATCGGCCTCGGCCGGCCGGAGCAGAGCGATTCCTCGCGCGGCGGTCGGAGCGGTGGCGGCCGGTCGGGATCCGGTCGAAAGGGCGGCAAGCCGAAGGGGAAGAACGGCGAGCCGGAGACGGTGCGCCAGGTCGAGACGAACGACGGCACCGTGGTCTTCGACCAGGTCGACGACAAGTGGAAGCAGAAGGGGGAAACCGGTACTCGCATCCGCTGGCACCACGCCGCAGTGGCGGACCCGGCAACTGAAGACGGGGACGAGGAGACGGTCGGGAAAATCTACGGGAACTTCTTCGCGGGCTGCCCGACCTGCAATGGGTACGTGCTGGTGTTCGACCCCTCGCGCGGCTACGACATCATGCTGCTGGCACGTGACCCTGGCCCGGGTGGGCCTGGCGGCGGCGGTGGGGGAGGTTAGAGCCATGCCCTTCCGTCGCGCTGCCATCCTCGTCCTTGCCGCTGTGCTGTTCGTCGCGATCGCCCACACGTGCGCGCATCCGGCGGGCGGGCAGACGATCTACGTCCCCATCGCACACCGATGGGTGCCCACGCCCTGCGACTGGCGGCGCGACTATCTGCCCTGCTGGTACGGGACGCAGACGGCCGAGGCGCGGATGAGCAGCACGCCAACGGCGACGTTCAGGCCGTGGGTCACGAGCACGCCGCGGCCGACGAGCACGCCGCACCCGCTCCTGGCGCGCGCCGCTGGCCCTGCTGTACGGGGTGGCGGCGCATGGTGCTCGGCGGCGCCGCTGGGCGACGGCCTGTATTACCTCGCCGGCCACTGCCTGCCCAAGGCGGCGCCGTGGCTCCTCGCGGTCGATGGCGCGCCGGTGACCGGATGGATGCGTGATCCCGTGCGCGACCTCGCGCAGGTGCGAGTCGGCGCCGAGGGCGCGCCCGTCGGGCTTGAGGTCCTGGCGCCCGGTGACGAGCTGGTCCTACGCCCGGCTCGCGGCGAGCTGCTCGCGAAGTTCGCCGAGGATGCGTGGGGCAGGCGGGCCGCAGATGGCACGTATGAGGTGACGGTCTGGCCACAGGATGGGGCTTGGCCAGTTGGCATGGCCTGCGTGGCCACGCCCGATTGGATCATCTGGGGTGACTCCGGCGGCGGCGTGCACCGCGCGCAGGGCGGCGCTCTGGGCGGCGTGATCGTTGCTGCCGAAGAGTACCCGGCCGACAGCGACGTGTGGTGCGGAACCGGGCAAGTCGTGGTGATCGTGAGGGTGCCCTGATGCTGATGATTCCTCGTCGCCCGAACGGGCTGCCGGCGGATCGGATTTGTGAGATCGAGGAGGCAACGTTGGCTACTGGAAGCGAAGATCGCGTCGACAGGATTCTGGATACCCTGGCCCGGCTCGACGAGAGGGTCAGGCACATGACGGCAGCGCTCGATCGCGTGGCCAGCCGCGAGGAAGTGGCCGACCTGAGGCGCCGCCTGGAGTCGCTGGAAAGCGATCGAGCGAAGTTGGTCTGGTTGGTCTTGGCGGCGGTGCTCACCGCCGTGCTCAGCATCGTGGTACAGGTGCGACCATGAGGACTGGGCTGCACGCCAACCAGACGCGCGACCACACGAAGATCCTCGACTACTACCGGCGCAGCGGATCGAACGTCTTCAAGACCCTGACGTTCGACGACGCCTTGCTCGATGGGTTGAAGGGGCTGGGCGTGACGATCATCGGGCGCCTGCACCGCGACCGCCAGGAACTCGGCGGCAGCGTGGCGAGCACTTTCGTCCGCGACCTGGTGGCCTCCGCGCGGCGTCACCCGCAGGTGGACTTCTGGGAAGGCTGGAACGAGGCGTTCCACGTGGCATCGGAGATCGGTCGCTACGCCGAGTTCGAGATCGAGCGGATGAAGGCGCTGGAGGCTGTGGGCAAGAAGGCAGCGATTGGCTGCTTCTCCACGGGCACGCCGGAGATCACGGACGGCGGCGCGACGTGGGCGCTCTTCCGACCGGCGCTCGAACACGCGCGCGCCCACGGGCATGCTCTGGCCTTGCACGAGTACGGCGGGCCCTACATGCAGTACATGACCGAGACGCCGGACGGGCGCAACCAGTGGAAGCAGGGCGCGTTCACCGGTACCAGCCCGGATCCCAGCGTCTACGATGCGCCCGGCGTGGAGGGCTTCTTGTGCCTCCGCTACCGGAAGGTCTACCGGCTGCTCCGTGCCTGGGGAATCGGCGACCTGCAGCTCTTCATCACCGAGGGGGGCATCGACGACACGACGCCGCGGCCAGGTCCTGGCGGCAAGGGCTACAAGGCTTTCAGGGATGGCACGTGGGATCGACTGCCGGGCATCGGAGACTACGCCCAGCAGCGCTTCTGGTACATGGAGCAGGTGTCGCGCGATCCGTACGTCGCCGGCGTCGTGGACTTCGGGTGGGATGGAACATCCACCGGCTGGCCCGACTTCGATCTCTCAACCGATCCGGCGATGGTGAACCGGATCATCCAGCTCGAGTCCGCGCTGCCGGCGGGCCACCAGACAGGAGGAGGAACCACCGTGCCGAGCATGACCCATCTGGTCGACGTGTCGCGTTGGCAGGGGCAGATCGACTGGTCGAGGCTTGCGGGCCAAGCCCAGGGCGCCTGGATCAAGGCGGCACAGGGCACGACCGGCATCGACCCGCAGTACGCGCGCAACGCTGCCGGCGCCGCGGCCGTGCATCTGCCCTTCGGCCCGTACCACTACTGGGTCGCGCGGCTCGACCCGGCGGCCCAGGCCGAGCACTTCCACCGCACCGTCCAGGCTGCCGGCGCCGTGCCGACCCTCCCGCCGATGGTCGACCTGGAGGACCCGGACGCCGGGCTCGTCAACCCGGACGAGCTGAGACGGTACGTTGATCGCGTCCGCGAGCTGTTCGGCACCCTGCCGCTCGTCTACACGGGCGCTGCCTGGTGGACGCCCGGGCGGTTCATGGGCGGCGCAGCGCCCCGCTGGGCGGCCGATCTGCTCCTGTGGATCGCGCGCTATGGGACCAACGATCCAGACGCATCGCCGGCGCCGCCCATCGTGCCGGCGCCCTGGGGAAAGTGGACCATCCACCAGTACACGAGCCGCGGGCCTGGTGCCAAGTACGGTGTGAGCGGCGAGCACATCGATCTCAACCGCTCGCCGCTCACCATCGACCAGCTCAAGGCTCTGGCCGGACGTCCAGCCGTGCCGACGCTCGACTGGGCGGGCCTCATCGCCGCGGCGAGGGAAGAGCATGAAGCAAGCGGGATCCACCTGTCGAAGGCGTCAGCGCTGCAGGCGGCGATCAAGGCAGCCGGTCAGGACATCGTGACGCGAGAGCGCGATTGGGAAGACGCCTCGGGCCGCTACGTGTACGAGATCGGCCAGAACCGCGCGACGATGGAGCGGATCGTTTACGTGTGGGACGGGCGCACGGGAACGATCCAGACGAAGGCCGTCGCGTAGGGCATGAACAGACACACGCCCGGCGGGGAGGCCGGGCGCGTTCAAGGGCAATTAGATGCAGTCAATCGGACGTAATTCTACCACACACCTCCGGAGGTGAACCCATGTTTCTCTTGACGCTCGCCGCGGCCAGCGCCGCGGCACTTTGGTCGGTGCTCTTCCAGACCGACACGCCGTTCCCGATCCCCGAGTGGCTGGTGGGCGTCCTGCCGGTCATCAACTTCTTGGTCAACGAGGCCATCATCCGTTTCGGCGGCAGCTTGTCCTCGGACGACAAGAAGAACTTGGTCTTCGCGGTGTCCATCGCGATCGTGAGCGGGCTGGTCCTGTTCGGTGGGGCGGCATTGCCCAGCGCGCCGCCGGACGCGCCGACCGCGGGCACGCTCGACGTGCTCGTGCCCTACATTCTCGCTCTCGGGGCCTGGGCGCTCTTCGTCCTCGGGTGGGCATGGAAGGGGGCGATCGCGATCCACGACACGTTGTCGGCGATGGGGAAGCGCCTGAGCGGACCGCCGGCGCCGGCCATCAACAACCTCAAACGGTAGTCCGCGAGCCGTGCTCCCGAGCACACGAGGCCCGGTCGACGGTCGACCGGGCCTCGTGCCGTGAGCGATTCCGAAATGGCAGCCACAGCGGCAGCCAGGCCGTTTGACACAGCGCGGCGCGGCTTGACGGCGGCCATGCAAGCAAATGGCCCGCCTCTCTGAAAGTGCGGGCCATTTGACCGAAACGAGTACCCCCGGCATGATTCGAACATGCGACCTACTGGTTCGAAGCTTGCATGGGCTCCGGCGCTGGTGACGTCCCATCTGCCGGATTC
>WBZR01002546.1_pt1 | contig 18455 bp, 12 predicted proteins | sample 5204231 | NCBI WGS metagenome assembly WBZR01 (sample SAMN12412403, study PRJNA552823) | activated sludge metagenome | isolation source: activated sludge from anammox sidestream of wastewater treatment plant... | place: USA: Virginia | collected 2017-08 | reverse complement strand
CCGTCTGGCGCACGAGCCCGATCTGCGTGGGCTGCTCGCGCAGCTCGGAGCGCGCGCGCCGGCTGTCGAGCGCGAACTCGATCGTGCCCGCTTCGCGTGTGACGGCGGTGATGAGGTCGTAGTCGGCGCCACGGTAGCCGCCCGCGATCGGCTGGCGCAGCGCGCCGGTGCCGGCGCGGATGCGCGGTGCGAGCACGAAGGCCTCGGGGCTGGCCGCGGCCAGCACCTGCAGTCCCTGCCAGGCCTCGGTGGCACGGTCGAGGTACAGCTCGACGAACACCAGGCGCCCGATGCATGGCCAGCCCAGTGCGGCCAGGCGCAGGTTGGCCTCGAGCACGCCGCGCGCGATCGCGCGCGCCGCCGCGCCGGCCGAGATGCCCAGGCCGCCGCTGCCCAGCAGCGTGGCGGCGAGCGCCGTCGAGGCGGCCGAGCGCGCAGGCTCCTCGGCCAGGCGCTGGGCCCAGCCGAGCACGGCCTGGCAGGTGCCGGCGGCCAGATCCGATTCGCGCAGCGCGCCTTCGTCGCCCAGGCCGAGCACCACCGCGGCCTGCGGGCGCGGCAGCGCCCACGGGTTGGCCGGAGCGCGCCAGGCGTTGACGAATGCGCGATGCGCACCGCGCTCCTCGGGGTAGATGCCGGCAGCCAGCGCCGCGCTCATGCTGCCGCCGAGCAGCCGGTCGACCACCGCCTCGGTGCCGGTGAGCTCGGTGCTGCGGTAGTGGCCCAGCAGCAGCGGCTCGGCGACGAAGGCCAGGTTGCCGTTGAGCAGTTCGAGCTGCAGCGCGGCACCGCGCGCGGCGGCGGCCGGCGCCGCGGCCACCTCGGGCTCGACGCCGAACACCGTGTCGGGCGAGCGCGGCGGCAGCGTCGCCGCGCCCTGGCGCGAGGGGCGGCTGCGCTGCAAGGAGCCGGTCGGTGCTGCGCCGCGCGCAGCCGGCAGGCGCGCCAGCCGCTCGGTGCGGCCGCTTTCGAGCAGCTCGACGTAGGCATCGAACGCGCCCTTGGCGCTGGGCAGGCTGCCGTGTTCGCAGTCCAGGCTCCAGGTCGACACGCCGGGCAGCAGCGCGCTGGCGAGCGCCACGCGGCCGTCGCCGTCGCCCGAGTCGAGGTAGGCGAGGCCCGCGTCGGCGTCCACGGTGTACCCCACCGGCGTGCTGCGGGCGTGGCCGACGACGAGCGCGATGCGCTCGGCGAATGCCGGCAGCGCCTCGGCGCGCTGTGCGTCGAGACGGCGCCGCAGCGCCAGCGCCGCGTCGAGCACCGCCTGGGCGGGCACGCCCCAGCGGTAGGCCGGGTTCATGGCCTCGCCGGCCGAGCGGTGCCACCAGTTCTGCTGCTGCGTGCGCGCGTAGTCGTCGTCGGCCAGGCGCTGCCATGTCGCCTCGGCGCCCAGGCCGCGCGCCGGGTCGGTGAGGTCGGCCTGCAGCTGGATGAAGCCCGGCATCGCCGCCATCAGCGCGCGCGCGTGCTGGTCGCGCAGCGGCGAGCCGAACGCGGCGAGCAGGTTGCCGAAGGTGTCGTCGCCCGACAGCACCTGCATCGGCGCGTACGAGCCGCCGTTGGGCGTGCCGAGCATCAGCACGCGCGCGCCGGGCTGCGCCAGCATGCGCTGCCAAGTGGCGGGGCATTCGAGCGCGAGCGTGCGCGCCACGAGCCCGCCCATCGAATGCGCGAGCAGGCGCACCGGCTGGCGGCTGGCCGCGCGCGCGTCGAGCGCGGCGTCGACCTCGGCGCCCAGGCGCCGCGCTTCCTCCTCGATCGGGCGGCGCCAGTCGAAGGCGAAGGGCCGCACCTCGTGCGTCGCGCCCAGGTGTTCGATCAGCTTGCCGTAGACGAGCTGGATCGGGCCGTCGGGCGCCACGCCGTCGGCGCCGCCCGGTCGGTAGGCCAGCGCGTCGAGGTTGGCGAACAGCGCGACGGCGAGCCACACGCGCCGGCCGCCTTGCTGCAGGTTGCTGCCGAGGATGCCGGGCAGCACGAACACGGCGGGCTTGTCCGGGTCGCGCTCGCTGCCGCGCAGGCCGCCGGCGTCCTGGCCGGACCAGGACAGCGGCCCGATCGGCGCGAAGCCGGCGGGAGGCTCGGCCTGCATCAGGCCGTCGACGACGGCATCGGCCGTGGCCGCGTTGGCGAAGTAGGCGAAATGCGTCGTCCGGCCGCCGCGGTCGAGCAGGAAGCTCGCGCCGCCGGCGCGCGGCGCGCCGCCGTACATCGAGCGCGTCTGCACGACGATGTCGTTGTCGCACCAGTAGTAGGCGTCGGCCAGCAGCGTCTTGATCCAGCTGCCGACCGAATCGCCCTGCAGATCGCCGGCCACCACGCGCAGCTCGCCGGCGATCGCTTGCGGCGCGGCGTTGAGCCATTCGACCAGCGGCGTGCCCGGGATCATCGCTTCCAGACCCGGGATCTGCTCGGGCTCGGCGCGGCGGCGCGCCACCTCGGCGAGGAAGTCGACGCAGGCCGGCGCGAGCGGCACGCCGGTCGCTTCGAGCGACCATTTCAGCACCGAGAGGTAGGCGTCGAGCCGGCGCGAGGCAAGCAGCGTGCCGCGCGCCGGGCAGGCCACGCGCACCACGCGCTCGACCGTGATGCCCTTTTCCGCCACGAGCGCGACGAGCGCCTGCAGATCGGCGCGATGCTGCGCGTACGCGGGCGCGGCGAAGCAGGCCAGATCGGCCGCGTCGGCGGCCCGCGCGTGCGCCACGCGCGCCAGCACCTCGGCGACGAGGCCGCCGCGCGAATGCGTCGCCAGGTGCAGCCGCGCGCCCGCGGGCAGCGCCGTGACCAGGGTGAGCGCGTTGGCGATCGGGCTCCTGCCCAGCGTCTCGTGGTCGAGCGCGCAGACGCGGCCGCCGTAATGCGCGAAGAGCTGGCGCACGCGCTCGGGGTACAGCGCCCAGAGCTTGCCGAAGGTGCTCGCGGTTTCGACGAAGGTGCCGTGGATCAGCACCAGCAGCGGCGCGTCGGCCGGCGCCAGCGGCTGCGCGGGCGTGACCTTGCGGCCCGAGCCGGCCAGCGGCCCCAGCGCCTCGGGCGTGAGCCGGTAGAGGCCGGCGTCGACCTGGGCGTCGACATGCTGCACGACCCGGCTGGCGGCGAAGTCGGCGGCCTCGTCTTTGGCCAGGCCGGTCAGCACCTCGATCGCGGCGAGCACGACGTCGCCGAGCAGCCCGCGTGTCGGCGTGCCGGGCTCCTGGCCGCGCCAGCGCAGCGCCGCAGCCACCGAGACTTCGGCCGGCGGCGGCGCGGCGCCGACCCGCGGCGCGGGCGCGGCCTGGCCGCGCGTGGCGCCGGCCGCGGCCTGCGCGAGCAGCAGGTCGCGTGCGTTCGCCGGGTGCAGGTACAGCACCGGGCCGCCGGCCACGTGCAGCGCGACGATGTCCTCGCCCGGCACGGCGACGAGGCGCTGCAGGTCGGCCGCGCCGCGCAGCGCGGCCACGCGCACGGCCGCCTTCACCCGGCCCGGGCGCGCGGGGGGCTGCGTCAGCGCGCCGCGTGCGGCGGCCGCCGCATCCACGCCGCCGGGCAGCGCCTGGCCGGGGACGACGAAGGTGACGGGCTGCTGGTCGGCAGGATCGTGCGGATCGGGCATGGGACAGTCCTCCGTTGCGGCGAGCATCGGTGCAAAGTCCGCGCCCGGCAAGCCGCGGCGTGCATCGAGCTGGGGATGGGGCCACCCGTCGCTGAGCGGGCCGTGATGGTAAAGATGCCGTAAAAGCGGGAGCCGCGGTCAGCCCCGCTTGCGTCAAGGCGTTACAGGTGGGTCGGCAGGCCGGCACGGTCTGCCGCTCCATTGCCGGAGCCGCCCCAAGTGGACATCTCGAGACGCTGCCTGGCCGCCGCTCTGGGCGCAGCCGCCGCGGCCGGCCTGCTGGCCGGCTGCGCCACCCCGGCCGCACGGCCTGGCGCCGCTGCGGTTGGGCCGCGGCCGCCGCCGGCCGACGAGACGGCGCTCCTGCGCGCCGCCAACCGCCTGACCTGGGGCGCCGACTCCGAGGCCATGGCGCAGCTGCGCAGCGCCGGCCTCGAGCGCTGGCTCGACGCCCAGCTCCACCCGGCCCGGGCTGTTCTGCCCGGCGAGGTGCAGCAACGGATCGACGCGCTGACGATCAGCCGGCGGCCGCTGCTGGAGCTGGCGCGGCAGATGGCCGAGCAGCGCCGGCAGGCCGCGGCCCTGGCCGACGACGAGGCCAAGAAGGCCGCACTGGCCGAATGGCAGCGCGCGATGACGGGCCTGGCGCGCGAGGCGCAGGCGCGCGCGCTGCTGCGCGCGCTCTACTCGCCCAACCAGATCCAGGAGCAGATGACCTGGTTCTGGATGAACCACTTCAACGTCTTCCAGTTCAAGGGCGACATCCGCGCGACCGTGGGCGACTACGAGGAGCGTGCGATCCGCCCGCGCGCGCTCGGGCGCTTCCGCGCGCTGCTGGGGGCGGTCGCGCACCACCCGGCGATGCTGGTGTACCTGGACAACGTGCGCAACGCCGCCGGCCGCATCAACGAGAACTACGCGCGCGAGATCATGGAGCTGCACACGATGGGCGTCGGCTCGGGCTACACGCAGCAAGACGTGCAGCAGCTCGCGCGCATCATGACCGGCGTCGGCGTCGCGTACCGCGCCGAGGAGCCGCGTCTGCCGCCGCGCCTGGCGCCGTATTACGTGCGCCGCGGCGCCTTCGAGTTCGACCCGCGCCGGCACGACTTCGGGCCCAAGGTCTTTCTCGGCGCGCCGATCGAACGGCACGGCCTGGCCGAGTACGACGAGGCGCTCGACCGCATCGCGCGCGCGCCGGCCACCGCGCGCTTCATCGCCGGCAAGCTCGCGCTGTACTGGATGAGCGACAACCCGCCGCCGGCCCTCGTCGAGCGCATGGCGGCGACGTTCGCGCGCAGCGACGGCGACATCGCCGCCACGCTGCGCACGCTGCTCGCCGCGCCCGAGTTCGCGCAGGCTGCCGATGGCAAGTTCAAGGATCCGATGCGCTACGTCGTTTCGGCGGTGCGCCTGGCCTACGACGGCCGCACGATCCTGAACGCCGCGCCGATGATCAACTGGCTTGCGCGCATGGGCGAGCCGCTGTACGGCCGCCAGACGCCCGACGGCTACCCGCTCGCCGGGGCCGACTGGGCGAGTTCGGGGCAGATGCAGACGCGCTTCGAGATCGCGCGCACGCTGGGCGGCAGCGCGGCGGGCCTGTTCCGCGCCGAGGACGCGCAGCCGACCGAGCAAGGCGCGTTCCCGCAGCTGGGCGGCGCGCTGTACTACGAGGCGATGGTCCACACGCTTGGGCCGGCGACCCGCCAGGCGCTGGCGCAGGCCGCCTCGCCGCAGGAATGGAACATGCTGCTGCTCGCCAGCCCCGAGTTCATGCGGCGATAGGGGCGCGGGCACGCGCCGCAACCTGGAGATACCGCCATGCAACGCCGTCATCTGCTGCACGCCGTCGCCGCATTGCCGCTGGCCGGCGGTGCCGCGCGTCTGTTCGCCGCGCCGGCGGCAGGCTCGCGCCTGCTGCTCGTGTTCCTGCGTGGAGCCTACGACTGCTGCAGCCTGCTGGTGCCCACGTCGAGCAGCTTCTACTACGAAGTACGCCCCGACATCGCCGTGCCGCGCACCGGCGAGCAGGCGGCGCTGCCGCTCGATGCCGACTGGGGCCTGCATCCGGTGCTGCGCGAGACGCTCCACCCGATGTTCCGGCGCGGCGAGCTCGCCTTCGTCGCCTTCGCGGGCACCGAGGACAGCTCGCGCAGCCACTTCGAGACGCAAGACAGCATCGAGCTCGGGCAGGCCCTGGGCGCCGCGCGCGACTACCACAGCGGCTTTCTCAACCGCCTGGCCGGCGTGTGCCGCGGCGCCGCGCCGATGGCCTTCACCGCGCAGCTGCCGCTTTCGATGCAGGGCCGCGTGCCGGTGGCGAACATGGCGCTGGACCGCGTCGCCTCGGCTGCGGTCGACCCGCGCCAGAGTCGCCTCGTGGCCTCGATGTACCGCGGCAGCGCGCTCGCGACGCGCGTCGACGAGGGCTTCGAGCTGCGCGATCGCGTCGGACGCGAGCTGCGCTCGGAGATGCAGGCCGCGAGCCGCAATGCGATCTCGGCACGCGGCTTCGGCGCCCAGGCGCGCCGCATCGCGCGGCTGATGGCCGAGCACTACGACATCGGCTTCGTCGACGTCGGCGGCTGGGACACGCATGTCGGCCAGGGCGCCGCGGCGGGCTATCTGGCCAGCCGGCTGGACGATCTGGCCCGCGGCCTGGTGGCGTACGCCGAGGAGCTGGGCCCGGCCTGGCGCGACACCACGGTGGTCGTGATCAGCGAGTTCGGGCGCACCTTCCGCCAGAACGGCAACCGCGGCACCGACCACGGCCACGGCACGGTCTACTGGGTGCTGGGCGGCAGCGTGCGCGGCGGGCGCATTGCCGGCGAGCAGGTTCGTGTCGAACGCGCAACGCTGTTCCAGGACCGCGACCTGCCGGTGCTGAACGAATACCGCGCCGTGCTCGCCGGTCTGTTTCGCCGACAGTTCGGCTTGGGGGGCGCACAGCTGGACCAGGTCTTCGGCGGCGTCGCTCCGCGCGACCTACAGCTGCTCTGAGCATTCCAAGCGCGCCAGCGGGCCCGGCGTACGCGAAGGAGCCGCTGCTTTCCGCCCTGCCGTGAGCGTTCGACATCCCTGTTTCCCAAGAGCGCGCCCGGCCGCCTCGCCGGGCCTGCGCGGTCGGGCGGCGGGGCCGCTGCGACCTGAACGCTGCGCGCGCTTCAGCGCCGCTCGAGCAGGTACGCGACGACGCCGATGCGGCTGTGCAGGCGCTCGGCCGCGGCCTGGGCTTCGGCGCGCGTGGCCCAGGGGCCGGCCTGGACCCGGAAGAGGCCTTCTTCCTCGCGCACCGCCGCCCACGGCAGGTCGGCCTCGAGCAGCGCGCGCTGCTGCAAGGCGGCGGCCGCGTCGCGGGCGCGGAACGCGCCGAGTTGCAGCCAGAAGCCGGCAGCCTGCAGCGGCCCGTCGGGCGCCGGAGAGTCGGGCAGCGACGCCGCGGTCGCAACCGCGTCCGTCACGGCGGCCGTCGCCGCCGAGGGCCCGGCCGCCGCTTCGGCCGCGGGCGCTGCCGCTGCTGCCGCAAGAATCTCGGCATTCGTGATGCGCCGCAGCTGCACCGGCGCCACGCCGCGCAGCAAGCCGAGCCTGAGCGCCGCCGTGTAGCTGAGATCGATGACGCGCCCGTCGACAAACGGGCCGCGGTCGTTGACGCGCACGACCACCTCGCTGCCGTTGGCCGGGTTGCGCACGCGCGCGTAGCTCGGCAGCGGCATCGTCGGGTGCGCCGCCGTCATCGCGTACATGTCGTAGGGCTCGCCGCTGGCGGTGCTGCGGCCGTGGTACTTGCGTCCGTACCAGGACGCCAGGCCGCTCTGGGCCATCGGCAGGTCGGCCAGCACCGGCACGTAGCTGCGCCCGAACGCCTCGTACGGCTTGTTCGGCCCGCTGCTGCGGATCGGCTCGATGCGCGGCACCGCGTCGGGGGTGCGCTCGAGGCCGGATGGCGGGCGCGCCTCGGGGCCGTCGGCGCCAGGGCGCGGCGCGCGTGTCGCGCAGCCCGCGAGCGCGAGCGTCGCGGCCAGCGCGGCCACGACGTGCGCTGCCCGCCGTCGGTGTTGCATAGGCGGGCCAGTGTAGCCATGCAGGTTGTCGTGCGCGTGCGCCTGCCCGCCGCTGCAAGCATCGCGTTGCAGCGTCGGCCCCACAGCCGGCCCCAACCCCGGGCAAGCCTGATTGCCTCAGCGGCCGCGAGCGTGGACGATCGCCCTGCGGAGGCGGGAGGGGCCGGGCGGTGGCGCCGGAGCCCGGCTTCGGTTGGGAAGCGACTCATGTCCGAGACGACCGGCGGCGAGGTCATCGCCCGCATGCTGCACAAAGAAGGCGTCGAGCGCGTGTTCGGCATCATCGACGGCACCTATTTCGGCTTCTATTCGGCGCTGCACCGTCTGGGCATCGAGATCGTCACGCCGCGCCACGAGACGAGCGCCGCGCACATGGCCGGCACCTATGCGCGCCTGACCGGGCGCCTGGGTGTGTGCATGGCGAGCAACGGCCCGGGCGTGGCCAACCTGCTTCCGGGCCTGGTGGTCGAGCAGGCCGAAGGCAACCGCGTGCTCGCCATCACCAGCGCGCGCCGCCCGGGGATCATGTACCCCGACCGCGGCGGCGCCTACCAATGCTTCGACCAGGCCGGCGTCATCGGCCGCATCGGCAAGTGGAGCGCGGCGGCGTCGAGCTTCGATCGCGTGCCCGAGCTGATGCGCAAGGCGCTGCGCCGCAGCTGGGAGGGCCGGCCCGGCGTGGTGCACCTCGACGTGCCCGAGAACATCATGAACGGCAAGGTCAAGGCCGAGGTCGCGTACTGGGCGCCGCACCAGTACCGCGCCACGGCGCCGCTCGAGCCGAGCGAGGCCCAGGTGGACGCGGCGGCGCGCCTGCTGGCCGGCGCGCGCGCGCCGATGCTCCACGTCGGCAGCGGCGTCGTGCACGCGCTGGCCTTCGACGCGCTGGCGCGCGTGGCCGCTCTCCTGGCCGCGCCGGTGACGACGAGCTGGGCCGCGCGCGGCGCGTTGCCCGAGACCTCGCCGCTGGCGATCCCGATGCCGCACGTCAAGCTCAACCACAAGGTGCGCAACGAGGCCGACGTCGCGCTCGTCGTCGGCTCGCGCCTGGGCGAGACCGACTGGTGGGGTCGGCCGCCCTACTGGGCGCCGCCGGCGCAGCAGCAGACGATCCAGGTCGACGTCGACGCCGACATGCTCGGCCTGAACAAGCCGGCCGACCTCGCGATCCAGGCCGACGCCGGGCGTTTCCTCGAGCGGCTGGCCGACGCGCTCGCGCCGATGGCTGCCGCGATGAACCTCGACGCGCGCCGCGCGCGCGTGGCCGGCTACGCCAAGGCGATGCACGACGACCGCGCCGGCTGGGACAAGGCGCTGGCCGACCAGGCCGTGCCGATGCACCCGGCGCACATCGCCGGCGTATGCGGCCGCGTGTTTCCCAAGGACAGCGTGCTCGTCGCCGACGGCGGCAACGCCACGATCTGGGCGATGTTCCACCACCGCGCCGAGCTGCCCAACCGCATCGTCTCGACCTTCAAGTTCGGCATGCTCGGCGCCGGCATGGCGCAGGCGGTGGGCGCGGCGCTGGCGCTGCCGGGCGCGCCGGTGTGCTGCATCACCGGCGACGGCGCCTTCGGCTTTCATCCGCAGGAGGTGGAGACGGCAGTGCGCAACAAGGCGCAGGTGATCTACATCGTGCTTGCCGACCGCCAGTGGGGCATGGTGAAGATGAACCAGCAGTTCATGCTGCGGCCGTTCAAGACGATGCTCTTCAAGCACCTCGACCCCGAGGAGACGATCAAGGCCGACCTGGGCGAGATCGCGTTCGACAAGCTCGGCGAGGCGATGGGCGCGCACGGCGAGCGCGTGGCCGAGCCGGGCCAGCTCGAGCCGGCGCTCAGGCGCGCGCTGGCCTCGGGGCGCTGCGCGGTCGTGCATGTGGACGTCGACCCGGTCAAGCACATGTGGGCGCCCGGGCTGATCCACTTCAAGAAGATGCACGAGGAGCCCAAGGGCTGACCGACCCCGGATGAACGCGCCGCGCCCGCGCACCGGGCGCGGCACAGCCGCGGCACCGCCATGACCGACATCGATCTCGTCCGCCTGAACTTCAACCCGCAGACGCTGCTGGCGCTCAACGTCGTGCTGGGCTTCGTCATGTTCGGCGTCTCGCTCGAGCTGAAGACGGCCGACTTCGCCGCGGCGCTGCGCACGCCGCGTGCGCTGGCGATCGGGCTGCTCGGCCATCACCTGGTGTTCCCGGCCTTCACCTTCTTGCTGGTGCTGCTGCTCGAGCCGCGGCCGAGCATCGCGCTGGGGATGATCCTCGTCTCGTCGTGCCCGGCGGGCAACATCTCCAATTTCCTCACCCACTACGCGCGCGGCAACACCGCGCTGTCGGTGTCGATCAGCACGCTGTCGACGCTGGCGGCGATCGTGATGACGCCGCTCAACATCGCCTTGTGGGGCGGGCTCTACGCGCCGGCGCAGCCCATCTTGCGCCAGGTGGCGGTGAATCCGTTCGAGATGCTGCTGCACGTGTTCCTGCTGCTCGGACTGCCGCTGGCGCTGGGCCTCATCGTCGCGCGCCGCTGGCCGCGCTTCACCGAGCGCGCGCGCCGGCCGATGAAGATCTTCTCGCTCGCCTTCTTCCTCGTCTTCGTGCTCGCGGCGCTGGGCGCGAACTGGAAGTACTTCGTGCTCTACGTCGGCATGGTGGTGGGCGTGGTGTTCGTGCACAACGCCTCGGCGCTGGCCACGGGCTACGCGCTCGCCTGGTCGGCACGCCTGAGCGAGGCCGACCGGCGCGCCGTCGCCATCGAGTGCGGCATCCAGAACTCGGGGCTCGGCCTGATCCTGATCTTCAACTTCTTCGACGGCCTGGGCGGCATGGCGGTGGTCACCGCCTGGTGGGGCATCTGGCACATCGTGGCCGGGCTCACGCTGGCCACCTGGTGGTCGCGCCGCGCGCCGGTGCTGCAAGCGGCATGAGTGCGCGCGTGCTCGTCACCGGCGCCGGCGGCTACCTGGGCACACAGCTCGTCGCGGCGCTGGCGGCCGGGCGCATCGAAGTCGAACGCGTCGTCGCCGCCGATGTGCGCGCGGTGCCCGCGCCGCAGCGCCTGGCCGGCGTCGTCTACGAGCAGGTCGACGTACGCGCGCCCGAGCTGGCCGAACTCATGCGGCGGCATGCGGTCGAGGTCGTCGTGCACCTGGCCTCGATCGTCACGCCGGGGCGCGGCAGCACGCGCGCGTTCGAGTACGCGGTCGATGTCGAAGGCAGCGCGAATGTGCTGCGCGCCTGCCTCGCGGCCGGGGTCGGCCGGATCGTCGTCAGCTCGAGCGGCGCGGCCTACGGCTACCACGCCGACAACCCCGAATGGCTGACCGAGGACTGCCCGCTGCGCGGCAACGAGGCCTTCGCGTATTCCTGGCACAAGCGCCTGGTGGAGGAGATGCTCGCGCGCTGGCGCCGCGAGCACCCAGAGCTGCAGCAGGTGGTGCTGCGCATCGGCACGATCCTGGGCGCCACGGTGCGAAACCAGATCACCGACCTGTTCGAAAAGCCCCGCCTGATCGCGATTCGCGGCGCGGCCAGCCCCTTCGTCTTCGTCTGGGACCAGGACGTCGTCGGCTGCCTGCTGCACGCCGTCGCCGGCGGCAAGACCGGCGTCTACAACGTCGCCGGCGACGGCGTGCTCACGCTGGCCGAGATCGCCGCGCGCCTGGGCAAGCGCCGGCTCGTGCTGCCGGCCGGGCTGCTGCGGCTGGCGCTGCGGGCGCTGAAGACGCTCGGCCTGACGCAATATGGCCCCGAGCAGCTCGACTTCCTGCGCTGGCGGCCGGTGCTCGACAACACCCGGCTCAAGACCGAGTTCGGCTACCGGCCGCGCCTCAGCTCGGCCGAGGTGTTCGAGCTGTACCGGCGCGCGCGCGGCCATGGCGCGTGACTTCGCGGGCCGCGTGGTCGTGGTCACCGGGGCCGCGGGCGGCCTGGGCCGCGCGCTCGTCGACGCCTTCGCCGCGGCCGGCGCGCAGGTCGCGGCCCTGGATCGCGACGCGGCGCTGCTGCGGCAGGCCGACTTCGCCGCCGCCGCGGTGCGGCGCCTGGTCTGCGACGTCGCCGACGAGGCCGACTGCCGGCGCGCCCTGGCCGAGGTGCGCGACGCCTGGGGCGGCATCGACGTGCTCGTCAACAACGCCGGCATCACGCACCGCAGCGCCTTCGCGGCCACGCGCCCGGAAGTGATCCGCCGCGTGATGGCGGTGAACTTCTTCGGCGCGCTGCACTGCACGCATGCGGCGCTCGACGACCTCGTTGCGCGCCGCGGCCTCGTCGTCGCGGTCTCCAGCGTCGCCGGCTTCGCGCCGCTCGTCGCGCGCACCGGCTACGCGGCGAGCAAGCATGCGCTGCACGGCTTCTTCGACAGCCTGCGCAGCGAGCTCGAGCCGCTGGGCGTCGAGGTGCTGCTGGTGTGCCCGGCGTTCATCCGCACCGGCATCGACAAGAACGCGCTGGGCGGCGACGGCACGCCGGTGCGCCATGCCCAGGCCATCGTCGGCCGGCGCGCCACGCCCGAGGCGGTGGCCGCGAAGATCGTGCGTGCCGCCGCGCGCGGCCGGCGCCTGCTGCTGCCCGATCGCGTATCGCGCCTGGCCTGGTGGGTGTCGCGCCTGGCGCCGCGCTGGTATGCGCGCCAGATGGCCAGGCGGCTGGGCGCGGAGCTGCGCGGCGGGGTGTAGGCGCCCGTGCTCCGCGGGTCGATATCGGCAGCCCTCGTTTTGCCAGGGATGCCGCGGCCGGCGCTTCGCAGCAGCGTGTCAGGCCGCGTCGACTCGCATGTCTTGCGGCAAGGCCTTGCGCCTGGCGCGGGCGGCGCGGCATGCCGGTGCCGCATCCATGCCCGATTTGCCGCTTTCGGCGCCTGATGCCGACCCACTCGGGCCCGCGTCCCGCCCGCCGAACCGGCGCCGCTGCGTCACGAGTGCGCGTAGAGCGGACGCAGGCGCTGTGTCGCCTTGCGGCTGTGCATGGACTCGCCCAGCGCGTCGGCGACGCGCTCGATGCCGGCGCGGATATGCGCTTCGCCGAGAGACGAGTAGCCGAGGAAGAGGGTGCGCTCGCTGTAGGCGCAGCCGCCGAAGTCGTGCGCGGCGCCCGCGTGCAGCGAGTAGATCCCCACTCCCCGATCGGCGGCCAGACGTTGCAGCTCGGGCGCGCGCGGCCAATGGCCCGGAAGGTGCCAGGCCAGGTGCATGCCCGATTCCGTACCGCTCAGGGCGACCGCGCCGAACCGGCTGCGCAGGCACTCGATCAGGCAGTCGCGGCGCGCGAGGTAGGTGCGTCGGATCTTGCGCAGGTGCGCGTCGTAGGCTCCGCTCGAAAGGAACTCGGCCAACACCGCCTGCTCGAGCCAGGGATGGCCGTTGTCGAGCAGCGCCTTGACCGTGCGCGCCGCTTCGACCAGGTGCGGCGGCAGCACGAGATAGCCCAGGCGCAGCCCGGCGCCGATCGATTTGGAGAAGGTCCCGACATAGATGACGCATTGCGCGTCGTCCAGGCCCATCAACGCCGTCAGCGGCGAGCCGCGGTAGCGGAAGTCGCTGTCGTAGTCGTCCTCGACGACGTAGGCGCCGTGGCGCCGTGCCCAATCCAGCAGACGGAGCCGCCGCTCGAGCGACAGCGTGAACCCCATCGGGTACTGATGCGACGGCGTCAGATAGACGAAGGCGGGGCCGCCGGGCGGCAAGGCGTCGACGCACAGCCCGTCCTCGTCCACCGGCACCGGCAGGATCTGCGCGCGCCAGCTCTCGAACAGATACGCCGCCCCCTGGTAGGACGGGTTCTCCATCGCAACGCATCCGCCCTCGCGCAGCAGCAGTCGCGCCACGATGTTGAGGCCCTCTTGCGAACCGGCGGCAACCACGATCTGCTCGGGGTCGACGCGCATGCCGCGCGCCAGCGCGAGGTGGTGCGCGATGGCGCGGCGCAGCTCGGGCGCGCCGGCCGGATCGCGGTACTCTGCGAATCGCCGCTCCGAGGTCTCGAGCACCCGACGGGCGAGCCGGCACCAAGTGGCCAGCGGAAAGCAGCATGGATCGAGCTTGCCGAGCCAGAAGTCGATCTCCAGCCGCTCGCGGTTGACCACCGCCTGTGCCCGCCCTTGGAATGCAATCGGCGGCGCGGGTCGACGCAACTCGGCCGGCGCTGCGTGCGCGAGGGCAACGCCGGCCGGCTGCAGCGAGCGCTCGGGCAGATCGAAGCTGACGAAGGTGCCGAGCGCCGAGCGCGTCTGCAGATAGCCCTCGGCGCTCAGGCGCTCGTAGGCCAGCATCACGGTGTTGCGCGAGACGCCGAGCTGCCGAGCCAACGATCGGCTCGGCGGAAACGTCGTACCCGGCGCGAGTCCGGCGCCGAGAATCAGGCCGCGCAGTTGGTCGAACAACTGCCGCTGAAGCGAATGACGCCTCGACGGGTCCAGCGAGACCGGAAGCTCCATTGCGACCCCCGCAGTCCATCGGTTGGCACCAAGCGTACCGCGGCTCGCTGGCACTCCGCTAGTGCCAGCGCCGCCGTCGCTGATGGTGCCAGGCCGCTTCGTCACTCCTCCTTCAGCACCATCGTGCCGGTGGCCAGGCTCTTGCCCAGGTCGGTTTCCGCGACCGCCTTGTGCACCAGGTTCTGGTGGCAGTCGATGCAGGTGGCTTCGCCGGCAGCCAGGCGCTGGTGCTCGGCCTTGCCCTCGGGCGCCACCGGGCGCGGGTTGCGGTGGCAGCGGCGGCACGTGAGGCTGTCGGAGCGCTTCATCTCGAGACGCGCCTGATGCGCCATTTGCAGGCGGCGTGCGTTGAAGCGGGCGAGGTCGGAGTAGTCCAGCGTCAATTCGCGCCACAGATCGCGCGAGCCGTCGACCAGGTGGGCCCTTATGGCCAGGTGCAGGTTCTCGATCCCCTGCGGTACATGGCAGTCCTTGCATTGCGGATCGGCGCCGACGCGGCCGTAGTGCGTCGACTTGGCCAGCTCCTGCGCCGGATAGCTCATCGAATGACAGCCGGTGCAGAACGCCTGCGTCGACAGCGCGGCTTCGCCGGCGAGCGCCAGCACGACGAGGAACAGGGTGATGGCCGCGCCGAGCAGCGCCGCCGCCTTCTTGCTGCGCATCGCGGCCCGCCCCGCCCTAACGAGCGTCCTTGCCGATCGGCCTGGCCGTCGCCTGGAACTGCTCGTGAAACGGCGCGACCGGCGCGCCGGCGAAGACGCCGTCGAGCTTGAAATGCTCGTGCATCGCCTTCGCGTCACGCACGGCCTTGTCGAAGTCGAAGCGGTACTTCGCGTCGAGCGTCGGCGCGAAAGGGTTGTAAGGCGCCTGGGCGCCCTTCCACGGCGAGCCGCGGTAGTTCATGTGACAGGCGTTGCAGCGCTCGGCGAATGCGAAGTCCTGGCCGGCGTCGGCCAGACCCTGACGCGGCGTCGTGGCCTGCTTCTTCTCGAAGCGCTCCGCGGCTTCGCGATGAACAAGCTGGTAGCGGCCGCCGGGCCCGTGGCATGACTCGCAGCTCACGCCGACGCGATAGAGATCCGGATCGGCCGGGTCGTAGCCGCCCTCCTTGCCCAGGCCGGTGACGTGGCAGCCGAGGCAGTCCTTGTCGCTCGCGTAGTCCTTCGCCGGATCGAGCTTGGCGCGGCGCTTGGCTTCGCTGCGCACGCCCGGCTTGAGCAGATCGAGCGCCTTGGCATGGCCGGTCTTGCGCCAGGACTGGCTCTGGCTCTTGTGGCAGGAGGCGCATTTCTTGAACCCCTCGTAGGGCACTTCGGCCGCCGGCGCAGCGCCGGCGAGAGCGAGCGCGCCAGCCAAGAAAGCAGCGAGGGGCAGAGCCCCGGGATGGCCTGTCATCGCGCGTCACCCCTCCTCTTTCCTTGCGTGCCCGGCGGAGCCGGCGATCCGGTAGACCCAATACGGCCCTTGCTGGTGCAAGATGCGTGGCGCCTCCAGGCGAAACGGATTGGAGGTGCTGAAGGGCAGCAGCCGCGCGACGAGCGTGTCCTGCGACGGCGCGTCGGTGAGGAAGAAGACGCGCAGCACGGCCGGGTCGCGCGCGTCGATGGCATAGGAGCGGTGCCCCTGCGCGGCGAGCCAGGCCTTGACGCCGGCGATCGTGCCGTGCAGTTGCGTGCCGGGCGTGAAGTCGCGCCAGCCGATCGCGAAGCGTTCCGGGCGCATCACGCCGGCGCGATAGGCGTCGCTCAGCTGCACGATGAGATGGGCTGCGCCAGGTTCGATCAACGCGCGCAGAGCCGCCAGACCTTCGGCATACGGTGCAACCAGCGCGTCGACGTAGCGCGCAAAGCGCGCCGCAGCCTCGGCTCCGGATGATCCTTGCCAGAACCGGTGTTCGCTCGCTTCGATCGCGCGGCGCGCGCTGCGCCACGACGCCGGCAGCAGCAGCGGCGCGAGCAGCGGGGCGCTGTGGACGGCCTTGGTGCCGGCGAGCAGATCGAGCTGACGCGACGTGTCCGGCCACGCCAGCACGGTGGCGCCGGCCGGCACATGCTGCCGCACCGAACGTGCCAGCGCCGCGATTTCGCCGGCGCGCATGTCCGGGCGGAGCAGCGGCTCGGCGCCGCGGTTGTCCCAGCCCAGCAGGACAGGAGCCGCCCCCGGCGGCGCGGCGGCGTAGGCGAGGGCCGCCGCTGCCGTGGCGCCCTCGGGCAGCAGTTCGATCTTGCGCACCGGCAAGCGCGGATGCTCGTCGAGCCCGAGTTCGCGAAACCCTGCCGCCTCCGCCTCGGCGACGACGCGGTAGCGATAAGGCGTCGGGGCGTTCGCTGCGCGGCGTGCCACGAACTGACCCAAGGTCCCGAGTCCGGCCAGCGCAAGCGTTGCGCCGGCAATGCCGAGCGCGCGGCGACGCGCCGCGCGCGGCGGTGCGGCACGCCCCGCGGCGGGCGGGGGCCTAGACGTCGCGCCGTCCACGGCGGGAACGCCACAGCAGCGCGGCGCCGCCCAGCAGCATTGCGCCGCCGAAGCCGGCCGCCCACAGATCGCGCTCGTCGCGCTGCGGCGCGAACAGCGCGAGCAGCGTGCGCTCGGGCAGGCTCGATGTACTCCTGGGTTTGGCCGCCGCCGCGCGCTCACGCAGTTGGGTGTCGTAGTCCATGATGCGGCTGTAGCCGGCGTTGATCTGTTCCCAGCTCTCGGTATAGGTCCAGCCGCCCGGATTGACGTGCGCGACGCCGACGAACAACTTGGGCAGCAGGTTCTCGGCCAGTACCTTGCCTTCCAGTTCGACGGCCGTCGGGTTGTTGCCCTTGCTCCACATGAGCTGGAAGAACTCCATCGGCGCGTCCTTCTCCGGTGCCGGCGGCGCCGGCCGGTTCGTCTTCTGTCCTGGCAGCAAGCCGTCGTCGTAGAGCTTCTGCACCACCGCCTGCGCCTCCTTGACCTTCTGCACGCCCTGCAGCGTGGCCTTGTCCATGAGTTCGAGATAGGCGCGTGCGAAGCGCTCGGAGTGGCACTGGGTGCAGGTTTTCACCCAGGCGCCGAGCCGTTGCCGGGACCAGTCCGAGTCGACGACGGCCTCGGCGATGCCAGGCACCATCGGGTAGTTGGCCCAGCGCACCTTGCGCACCACGTTGTGGCCGTACTTGCCGTTGAACTCCATGTGGCAGGTCTGACAGGTGGGCGCGGTCTGCCCGCCCTTGGTGAGCCCGTCCTTGAGCGGCACGTTCCAGTTCCAGCTCGAGCCGAGCGTGAGGTAATTGACCCCGTGCTTGGACGACAGGTAGTTCTCGATGTTGTTGTGGTCGATGCCGCTGTGGCAGGTGCCGCAGGCCTCGGGCTTGCGCGCTTCGACGAGCGAGAACGAATGCCGCGTGTGGCAGGTGTCGCACTTGTTCTGGTTCATGTGGCAGGCGGTGCAGCCCTCGGCGATCTCGCGCTGCGGCATGCCGGCCCAGATGCCGGTTTCGACGTTGTCCTGGTAGTCCAGCGCGTGCGAGGGCCGGCCTTTGGTGCGCTCGACGCCCTTCGGCCAGACTGCGGTGTCGCGTTCGCTCTCGCGCTCTGCGAATTCACTCAGGTGACAGGCGGCGCAGACCTCGGCCGTCGGCATGCGCAGGTCTTTTCGGTGGTCGGCCTTGCGCGCCAGGTTCACGTCGACGTGGCAGTCGATGCAGCCCACTTCCCTGAGCGCCTCGTTTGCGCCCAGCTTGCCCAGCGACCTGAGGTTGCGCTCGACCTCCTCGAGCTTGGCCTTCTGATAAAAGCGTACGTCGGAGGGCTCGAGGGCGCGGATCCGGCCGAGGTTGGCGTGCGCGCTCTGCTTCCACTGATGCACCCAACCCGGTGTCTCCTTGAGGTGGCATTCGACGCAATCGGCGCGCCCGGCGACCTCGGAGACCGTGCTCGGCGGCGCGTAGAAGCTGTGCGGGTCGAAGTACTTGCTGAACGGGATCGGCTGCCACAGGTCGGCGTACTTGCCCTTGCCGGCACCCTGTGCCGGGTCGCGGTAGCGCTTGACCAGGGCCTCGTACAGGAGCTTGGGCGACGCGTCGGAGCGCACGCCGATGCCCTCGTAGAGCTCCTTGGGGATGTCGGCCGCGGCGCCGCCCGCGATGCCGGCCAGGAACAGGAACACCAGGCCGAGCACCAAGGGCTGCAGGCGCGCGAGACAGGGGCGCAGATGCATGTCGATCTCCTCCGTCGTGCGGCCGTGGCGGGCGGCAGATACCGTCCGCGCGGCCTCGGGTTCAGGCGACGCGGGCATCTTGGTGCGCGCACCTGTCGCGGTAAAGCGCCGCGCGGGCGATCGGCCTTGGTGCCATTGGTGCCACGCGCGGCCCTGGAATCGGGCGG
>WBZR01002543.1_pt1 | contig 18467 bp, 13 predicted proteins | sample 5204231 | NCBI WGS metagenome assembly WBZR01 (sample SAMN12412403, study PRJNA552823) | activated sludge metagenome | isolation source: activated sludge from anammox sidestream of wastewater treatment plant... | place: USA: Virginia | collected 2017-08 | reverse complement strand
TCGCAAACGGGCACAAGGCGCCAGAGCGAGAGGCGGATACGCTGCTCACGCGACGATCCCGGACCAGACCCACACCGGGTTCATGGCCCGTGTGCATTTTCGGGCCGGAAAAGGGATCTCGCAATGATGAAAATCCGACTTGTTCAGACCTTTCCTAACGACTCAATCCACCGACCTGCTGTAACAAGAAGGCATACCACTCGGCCGTCTGATGGTAACGCTCGAAACGTCCGGGTTTGCCGCCATGCCCTGCCTCCATGTCGGTGCGCAGCAGGATCGGACGCTCGCCGGTTTCGGCAGCACGCATCTTTGCCACCCATTTGGCCGGCTCCCAATACTGCACCTGCGAATCCCACAGCCCGGTTTCCACGTAGAGTGCCGGATAATCCTGCGCCGTGATTTGATCGCAGGGCGAGTAGGACAGCATGTAGGCGTAATACTTCGGATCCTCCGGATTGCCCCACTCATCGTATTCATTGGTGGTCAGGGGAATGCTGGCATCAAGCATGGTGGTGACGACATCGACGAAGGGCACGCCGGCACGCATCACCGCATAGCACTCCGGTGCCATGTTGGCCACGGCAGCAATCAGGAGCCCGCCAGCGCTGGCACCATCGGCAGCAACCCGATCCGGCGCGGCATAGCCCTCGTCAACCAGATGCGCGGTGACATCGATGAAGTCGGTGAAACTGTTGCGCTTGTGCAAGAGCTTGCCTTCCTCATACCACTGTCGTCCCAGTTCCTGGCCACCGCGCACGTGGGCGATGGCACACACCATGCCGCGGTCGATCAGGCTGAACAGGGCCACGTTGAAACGCGGATCAACCGAGTTGCCATAGGCACCATAGGCATACTGCAATAGCGCGGCACTGCCATCGCGCTTGAAATCACGCCGATGGATGAGCGACACGGGAATCTTTCGCCCATCCCGTGCCGGAGCCCAAAGACGTTCGGTGATGTATTGGCTGTCGTCGTAACCTGGCACCGGCTCGCTGCGAAGCAGACGCTCCTCGCCAGTGTGCACGTTCAGCGCGTAAATATCGTGTGGTGTGGTGAGCGAGGTATAGGCATAGCGCAACCATGGCGTGCCCGGTTCGGCGTTGATCGCAAGTCGCATCAGGCAGGCCGGTTCATCCGAAGCCACGAGAAAAGCCTCTCCCGCCTTCGGCAACACCCGAATGCGACGCAGTCCTTCGGAACGCTCCTCCAATGCCACGAAATCGTGGAACAGCTCGAAGCTGCCGATGAAGACGTCTTCATCATGCGCGATCCATTCCTGCCACTGCGAGCGATCACCGACCGCAGCATCGGCCACCGTCATCAGGCGGTAATTGGGGGCATTCCAATCGGTGCGAATCACCCAACGCCCATCCAGGTGATCGGCTTCATACAGCACATCGCGCTCACGCGGGGCAAACACGAAATGCCGCGCAGGATTGGCCAACTCGACACAACGCAATTCGCTCGATACCGAATTTTCCAGATGGATGCAGAGGTACTTCTCCGAGCGCGAGCGCGAGATCCACAGATAAAAACTGTCATCGTCCTCTTCGTGGATCACCACATCGTCGCTGACGGATGTTCCCAGACGATGACACTTGATCCAGCGCCCAAGCAGGGTGTCCGGATCGTTTTCGATGTAGTAAAGAGAATCATCATCCGCACCCCAGACCAGCATCGGAGCCACGCCTTCAATGCAATCGGACAGCTCCTTGCCACTGGCAAGATCGCGAATGCGCAGCCGGTATTGGCGTCGGCCCACATCATCTTCGACCCAGGCAATCAAGCGTCCTTGCGGGCTGATCTCGTAATCGCCGATCTGATAGAACCCCTTGCCCTCGGCCAGCGCATTGCCATCCAGCAGGATGTCCTCGGGCGCATCCAGACTGCCTCTGCGACGTGCATGGATCGGATGCTGCGCGCCCTCCTCGTAGCGGGTGTAGTACCAATGTCCTTTCAAGTGATACGGCGCGCTCGCATCCTCGGGTGCGAGCCGCCCGACAATCTCGGCATAGATCGCCTCGCGCGTGGCCGCCAGCGGTGCCAGCATGGCATCGGCGTAGGCGTTTTCCGCTTCCAGATAGGCGATGACATCCGGGTTTTCCCGACGGTCATCGCGCAACCAGTAGTAGGGATCTTCGCGACGCGCACCAAAGGACGTCACGATCTGATGAGAGTGAACCGCGGCCACGGGAGGTCGTGGTCCAATGCGGCTTTCGGCATCCATCGTTTCCAACGCAAGCACGGGAACACAAAACGCAACGATACTCCGTTCGCGGCCCGTCGGATGCGACGGGCCGCACGGCATTCATCACCTCGTTCTATTGCGCCGGGAACAGGCGCTGCTTGAGGAAGGTGTAAGCCAGGGCCTGCATGTGGGCACGCTGGCGATTGTCGGCGGCACCACCATGTCCGCCTTCGATGTTTTCGTAATAACTGACATCGTGGCCTTGATCCTTCATGCGGGCATACATCTTGCGCGCATGGCCGGGATGCACCCGATCATCCCGGGTCGAGGTGGTGAACAACACCGGTGGGTATTTCACCTCTTTCTTGACGTTCTGATAGGGCGAAAAGGCCTGAATGAAGTTCCAGTCATCGGTGTCGGGATCGCCGTATTCGGCCATCCATGAAGCGCCGGCCAAAAGGTGGCTGTAACGCTTCATGTCGAGCAGGGGCACCTGGCAGACCACGGCACCGAACAATTCGGGGTAGAGCACGGTCATGTTGCCCATCAGCAACCCCCCATTGCTGCCACCTTGAATACCGAGGTGCGCGGGCGAGGTGACCTTGCGGGCAATGAGATCCTCGGCCACGGCGGCAAAATCCTCGTAGGCGCGCAGACGGTTTTCGCGCAGTGCGGCCTGATGCCAGCGCGGGCCATATTCGCCACCGCCACGGATGTTGCCAACCACATACACCCCGCCCTGCTCCAGCCAGCCACGACCGGCCGAGGCGTTGTAACCCGGTGTCAGGGAAATCTCGAAACCACCATAGCCGTACAGCAGGGTCGGATTGTTGCCATCAAGGGTGAGTCCCTTGGGTGCAATCATGAAGTACGGCACCTTCGTGCCGTCCTTGCTGGTGGCAAAGTTCTGACTGACTTCAAAACGGCTGGCATCGAAGAAGGCCGGCAACTGCTTGAGCAGTTGCGGTGCACCTCCCCCGATGCTGCCGAGGTAGAGCGAGTTGGGGGTGAGGTAATCGTTGACGGTCATGAAGAAATCATTGGATTCCTCGTCATCGACCGCACTGATGTTCACAGTGCCAAACTCGGGCAGGTTCGGCATCAGCTTGCGCGTCCAGATGCCATCGTTGGGCTCAACCAGATAGATGCGGTTCTTCACATCCTCCAGCACGTTGATGTAGTAGTGATCCTTGGTTGCACCAAAGCCGGCCAGCGAGCTGTGCTCGTCCGGCTGGAACACGGTGGAAAAATTGCGCTTGCCCGCAAGGAAATCGTCCAGTTTGATCGCCAGCAGCGCACCTTGCGGCCACTCCTGCCCTTCCACCGTCCAGGGCTCGCGTAATTGCAGGGTCAGCCACTGCCGATACACGTTCTTTTCTGCGCTGTTGGGCGCATCGATTTTCACCAGGGCACCATCGGTCTGGCGCAGGTACAGCTCGTTGTTGTAGAAGGCCAGCGCACGATAAACGAAGTCGCGCTCGTAACCTGGGGTCGAATCGTGATACGCGCCCACGGACATGTCGGTGGGCTGGCCCTCGTACACCACGCTGGCCGAATCCATCGGCGTGCCGCGTTTCCATTCCTTGACGATGCGGGCATAGCCGGAGGTGGTCATCGAGCCTTCGCCAAAGTCGGTGGCGACATAGACCGTGTCCTGATCGATCCAACTGAGCGAACCCTTGGCCTCGGGCCGGAAGAAGCCACCCTCGACCCAGGACTTGGTGGCAAGATCGAACTCGCGCGTCACATCGGCATCGGCACCCCCACGCGAGAGGCTGACCAGACAGCGGGTGTAAGGCTCGTTCTTCACCTGCGGCCGCAGGCAGGAAGCGCCGTGCCAGACCCAGTTTTCACCCTCGGCAACATTGAGCGCATCCACATCGATCAGGGTTTCCCAGGCCGGATTGGGCTTGCGGTATTCCGCCAGCGTCGTCCGCCGCCACACCCCGCGCTGGTTGGTCTTGTCCGTCCAGAAGTTGTAGAAGAAATCCCCCTGCTTGGAAACATAGGGAATCTTGGCATCGGAATCCATGATCGCCAGCAGATCGTTTTCCAGCGTGGCAAAGCCGGGATCGGATTCGATTGGTTTTTGCCCGATCGCATTCTGTTCGCGCACCCAGTCGAGGGCCTTCTCGGCGGTCACATCTTCCAACCACAGATACGGATCTTCAGCGTGCGCTGTCGTGGTCGCAGATGTCGTCACTTGGGGCACCTCCGTGCCGGCTTGTTCACTCGGAGCACAGGCGGACAACAGCAGCAACCCGGCTGGCAGCCAGGCGTAATGGATTCGTGACATGGATGGACTCCGCAAAACATGGGTCCGCAACGCTAGCACGTCATCCTGGGCGGCGTGGTCGGCCGAAAGTCATGGCGTGCGTGCCGGGACAGCCCGATCAATCACGTGGCGTCAGCGCACACTCGAAGCGCACCGCGGTGCAGCCGTCCTCGTAATAGCCTGGAATCCGCCCGAACTCGATGAATCCGCGCCGCCGGTACAGGGTCATCGCCGGCGCGTTGTCCTCGCGCACCTCCAGCCGCAAGCGCTCGCAGCCGGCGTGACGCGCCTGCGCCATGGCATCCTCCAGCAAGCGCGCACCGATGCCGTGACCGCGAAAGGCCGGATTGACCGCGATGGAATACAGCCGTGCAATGCGACTGCCCTGGCGCAGGAAGGTCAGGGCATAGCCGACAAGCTCATCGCCACATTCGGCCACACGCAGACGGGCGCGTGACGAACCGAGGTGATGGCGAAACTGCCGGCGCGAGAGGCGATCGCCCGGAAACATCGCCTCCAGTTGCAGCAACCGTGGCAGATCGGTCGCAAGCGCCGCACGCACATCACGGGCGGCTCGGGAATGGCTCGGAATACGCATGAACAGCCTGCAACCGGGTTGGCCGGCACGACGCCGGACGTTTCGGATTCTGTCAGAATCGCCGCCGTTTCGCGCCTTCGGGCGCATCAGAGTCCGCCATGAGCCGCCTCGTCATCGTCGTTGAAAAGCTCTCCGACTGGGGTTCCTACTATCCCTCCGAGAACGTCGTCGCCGCCACCGACTACCTGCAGGACACGGCCCTGGCGGAGAGCAGCGAACGGGTCCAGGTCATCAACCTGTGCCGCAACTACAAGTACCTCGGCATCGGCTACTACGTCTCGCTCCTGGCCGAGGCCCGCGGCCATCGCGTGATTCCCTCGGTGCGCACCATCAACGACCTGCGCCGACGCTCGCTGTACGGCCTGGACGTCGATGACCTCAACCTGCGCCTGGCGAAGTTCCTGCCCGAAGGCGGCGAGGAAACCGAGGTCAACGTGCGGGTGTATTTCGGCCAGACCCGGCACCCCGCGCTGGCGGAAATCGCCTACCAGATCTTCGAATCCTTCCCCTGCCCGATCCTGCGCCTGGAATTCGAGCGCCAGCGGGTCTGGCAGCTCACCGCGATCAAGCCGGTCAGCATCAATACCCTGACCGAGCCGCAGGAAGACACCTTCGCCACCGCACTCGATGCTTACTCGCGCAAGGTCTGGCGCAAGCCACGCGTGCGCAAACGCTTCCGCTACGAGATCGCGATGCTGCACGACCCGAAGGAAGTGCTGCCGCCTTCGGACAAACGGGCTCTCAAGAACTTCATCGAGGCCGGCAAGAAGCTCGGCATCGAGGTCGATCCGATCACCCGCGCCGACTATTCGCGTGTGCCCGAGTACGACGGTCTGTTCATCCGCGAGACCACCTCGCTCGACAACCACACCTACCGCTTCGCGCATCGTGCCGAGCGCGAGGGCATGGTGGTGATCGACGATCCGGTTTCGATCCTGCGCTGTACCAACAAGATCTACCTCAACGACCTGCTGCACGCGCGCAAGTTGCCGACACCGCGCACCGAAATCGTGTTCCGCGACAACGATGCCCAGCTCGCCACGCTCGGCGACACCCTCGGCTATCCGCTGGTGCTGAAGATTCCCGACGGTTCCTTCTCGCGCGGCGTGGTCAAGGTTGCGGACGAGGCCGAGCTGCGTCGCGCCGCGGCCGAACTGTTCCAGCACAGCGCACTGCTGATCGCGCAGGAATTCATGTACACCGAATTCGACTGGCGCATCGGCGTGCTCAACGGTCAACCGCTGTATGCCTGCCAGTACTTCATGTCGCGCGGCCACTGGCAGATCTACGACCATGCCCATCGTGGCGCCAAGGGCCTGCCGCGCGCCGGCCGCTTCAAGACCCTGCCGGTGCGTGACGCACCCGCCGCCGTGGTCAAACTCGCGGTCAAGGCCAGCAATGCCATCGGCAACAGTCTCTACGGCGTCGACATCAAGGCCGAGGGCAAGCGCGTCGCGGTGATCGAGGTCAACGACAATCCCTCGATCGATTCCGACGTCGAGGATGCCTACCTCGGCGAGGATCTCTACCGCCGCATCATGGCCGAATTCCTGCGCCGACTGGAGCGCAAGCGGCTGGGCATCGCGGACTGACAATGAGGGATTCAACCCTCGAACTCATCCTGCACGCAGTGGATTGACGGCCTGCACCTCGCCATGGCGTTGCCCCTCGCCCAGGGCCTCGGTCCACAATTGCCTTGTACCCGCACGTTGCGCGGCAGCCACGATCAGGCCGTCCCGGAAGGACAACTGCCAGCGCGCCTGCACATCGAACGCTGCCGCCAGCGAAATCCACCCTTGCGGATCAGGTTGACGTGCAATTCCTGCAATACCTGAACACTGACCGCCTTGCCCGGCTCGGACCACAATGGCCCGATCAGTTCGCGCGCCCGTTCGTGACGCGGATCATCCGCCTGCGTGTTGGCGTAGAACAACAGATTGGTATCGACGAAAACCTCAACGCTCATGCGCCTGCTCGCGGCTCAACGGCCCACCCTGCGCGGGCACGGGCTGGCGCATGGCATCCAGCGCTCTTTTCGTCCACACGAAGCGTGATGTTGTTGGACATGGCGTAACCCCGGGAGGAAGACGTCGCACATCATCAAGTGCAGCACATCATTCGTGCGGCCTCTGGCATGAGAACGGTCACACATCCAGGAAAGCCAAGGCCTCCACCGCCCTTGCCGATGCCGACGCACTCAACGCCACGCCCGTGGCCAGCACGGGCCGGGGCTACTGAAATCAATCGGCGGCTGGCCGGCAAATTCCTGCTCGTAAGTAGCTTGCGCCCAGGCATCGGCGCGCGCAATGTCGCTGGCGTCGATAGCCCCCTGCTCCGCCATCATTGCCAGACTATTTTCATAGTCGGATCGGAGTTGAGGCGTGGCGCGCAGGGAGGTCAGGCGTGCGACACGCCAGGTCAGATAGGCATCCGGCAAGGGCATTGTGGAGGGTGGCCCACCCAAGGGCGGTGCATCTACCGGAGGAGACGCGGTGAATCGGTACAGCGCACTCCAGGCGACATACGGATCAGCCAGTTCCAATGCGACCTGCATCAGGGCAGGCGTGTATTGCGCGTATCGCTGCCCCAGAAAAACCTGATATTCCATCGCCTCCCATATCTGCGCCTGCGGGCCACCGGTAACGAAACACGCCCGCGCCATGGGGTCGCCCAGCAATGCGGCATTCAACTTGGCATCGTGATACGCGTGTTCCACGGACTCCCAGTCCGAGCCTGCGCATAGTGCCTCGGCGCGATCCGCAGTTTCCTGAATTCGTGCAAGCCTGATATCCAGATCCTCAAGCTTCTTCACACTCTCTTTGGTCAGATCCTGATGCCGCGGGTGCTCAAGAACAGCGCGAAGTGCCTCGATAGCTGAATGATATCTCCTGCACTCCAGCGACTCCTCGAACGTCTCGATCATTGCACCGAGGTCACGACGATCGCCGCGTGCCGCCAACCGCGCCGCCCATTCGCTGGTGTCCACATTGACAGCTTTTTTGGGGTATGTGACCCGTGTGACTGTCACACGGCCTTCATCGAGACCATCAGCACCATGGCTTGGCACCTCCGCTTTCGACGAAGTGTGCGTGGTTTGCAAAAACGGCTTAGGCTCAACTTCTGACCGCCTGTTTGGCAACAATAACCACGCGGCCGCGACAACAGTGACCGCTATTGCGAGCGCACCAACTATTCGCATTTGCCTTCGCACTTCAAACCAACTCCCATCGCAAAAGTAATGTCCTATCACAAACCAACAGACCAGGGCATTGTATAAACGCATTACTGTCCGGTTTAAAACCCGGCGAAAAGCTTGTGCGTTAACCGGACAGTAGTGGTATAAACGATTAAGAAGCTTCTGAACAAGTCGTCATCCCGACTTTCGCTGGAATGGCGGAAGAGGCTTGTTCAGACTTTCCTTAATCACAGACCGACCAGGAAACCCATCAATAATCCGGCAAGCCAGCACACTCTGCGCCACCATCCGCTCTGTACTGCAAGACAGCATATATGCCATACCAGTCCGCATTGCTCTCGCTATCCGGTCCGGCGTTACCATGTCCGTTCAAATGAGCCAAATCGTGTGCGGCTGAAAATAGCGAAACCTCAAATGCAGATAATGCACCAATGAGGCGATTATCCTCAGCACCACCAGGGCCACTTGTCCCAGTTCTGGAAATATTCTGCACCCCCTCAAATGCTACACGAAACATCCGTATGTAGTTGGAAGCGATGAGCGCCTGCGCTCCGGCCGGAAAATAACCTGATGGCGTAACCGGACGGGTAGGCGACGCCACATATTGATATTCCCAATACGAACCATTATGCTTGGTAAACGCCCACAAATTTGATCTTTTTATCGTCTTCCCGTCTTTCTTTGCCTGTTCGTGTGTGTACTTGCCAAGTGCACAATCAAGCTTTTGGGGCACATCCACGTCAGATGGTGGCAGTGGACTGCTGCCTCCACCACCAGGCGGCACCCCTCCCGAACCATCCGGCAAGGGGACAGGAGGGCTACCTCCGCCGCCAAAACACTGCCGATGGTAAGAGAGTTCGTAGCCATCCCATTCCGTCCACTCGACGCACCAATAATCTGCCATCCGTAGCGCATTCGCGGAGAACGCACACAATGCCGCCGTCAACGTCACCCCCCCATATCCAGAACTTCATCCGTATCTCCCCTCATTTGTACCCGCCTCAGCACGTCAAACACGCACACCTGCTTTGCGGCAAGGCTGATACCCGCTCGCGATGATGTCAAGCTCGCAGCGTCGGGGTTCGCTACGCTCACCGCCACCCTATGCACTGCACCCGCCCCCGTGAAAGTTACGCGATTCCGAACACCAGATGCCCACCTTCGGCATCCACGGCAATGCTGTCGCCGCTGGCGAAGCGACCTTCCAGGATTTCCTTTGCCAATGGATTTTCCAGTTGCTGCTGGATGGCACGCTTGAGTGGACGCGCTCCATAGACCGGATCAAAACCGACATCACCCAGCAAATCCAGTGCCTTTTCGCTGATTTCGAGTTTGAGTTGACGTTCGGCCAGACGCTTTTCCAAGTGCGCGATCTGGAATTTTGCGATCTGACGGATCTGAGCTTTGTCGAGTGAACGGAACACCACGATTTCATCCAGCCGATTGATGAACTCGGGCCGGAAGTGGGCCTGCACCGCGCCCATCACCGCGGCCTTCATCTGGGTATGGGCGGCTTCATCATCGCCGCTCAATTCCTGGATGAATTGCGAGCCCAGGTTGGAGGTCATCACGATCACGGTATTGCGAAAGTCCACGGTGCGACCCTGGCCATCGGTCAGGCGGCCATCGTCGAGCACCTGCAACAACACATTGAAAACATCCTGGTGGGCTTTTTCGACCTCATCCAGCAAGATCACGCTGTAGGGGCGGCGGCGCACCGCCTCGGTCAGGTAGCCACCTTCCTCGTAGCCGACATAGCCCGGTGGCGCACCGATCAGGCGGCTGACCGAGTGCTTCTCCATGAACTCGCTCATGTCGATGCGCACCATGGCTTCCTCGGTGTCGAACAGGAAGCTCGCCAGAGCCTTGCACAGCTCGGTCTTGCCGACACCGGTCGGGCCGAGAAAGAGGAAGGAACCGGTCGGGCGGTTCGGATCGGACAGCCCGGCACGGGCGCGGCGGATGGCATCGGCCACCGCCACCACGGCCTCATCCTGGCCGACCACGCGCGTGTGAAGTTCGTCCTCCATGCGCAAAAGTTTGTCGCGCTCGCCCTCCAGCATCTTCGATACCGGGATGCCGGTCCAGCGCGCCACGACCTGCGCGATTTCCTCGGCCGTGACCTTGTCCTGCAACAGGGTGAAGCCGCGAGATTCGGCCTCCTGCGCGGCCTTGAGCTGCTTTTCCAGCTCCGGGATGCGGCCGTACTGGATCTCGCTCATGCGGGCGTAATCCTGCTGGCGCTGCGCCGCCTCCAACTCGACCCGGGCCTGCTCGATTTCTTCCTTGACCTTGGTGGCTCCCTGCAGGCTGGCCTTTTCCGCCTTCCAGACTTCCTCCAGGTCGTTGTATTCGCGCTCCAGCTCGGTGATCTCGGTTTCCAGATCGGCCAGGCGCTGCTTCGATTCGCTGTCCTTCTCCTTCTTCAGCGCCTCGCGCTGGATCTTGAGCTGGATCAGGCGGCGCTCGCGCCGATCCAGCTCCTCCGGCTTGGAGTCGATCTCCATGCGGATGCGACTGGCGGCCTCGTCCATCAGGTCGATGGCCTTGTCGGGCAGTTGCCGATCGGAGATGTAGCGGTTGGAAAGCGTGGCCGCAGCGACGATGGCCGGATCGGTGATCTCGACCCCGTGGTGCACGGCGTAGCGCTCCTTCAGACCGCGCAGGATGGCGATGGTGTCCTCGACACTGGGCTCGCCCACGAAGACCTTCTGGAAGCGGCGCTCGAGCGCGGCATCCTTCTCGATGTATTTGCGATATTCATCCAACGTGGTGGCACCGACGCAGTGCAGCTCACCGCGCGCCAGGGCAGGCTTGAGCATGTTGCCCGCATCCATCGCACCATCGGCCTTGCCGGCTCCGACCATGGTGTGCAGTTCATCGATGAACAGAATGATCCGGCCCTCGTTCTTCGCCAGATCGTTGAGCACGCCCTTGAGGCGCTCCTCGAATTCGCCGCGGAACTTGGCCCCGGCAATGAGTGCACCCATGTCGAGCGCCAGTACGCGCTTGCCGCGCAGACCCTCGGGCACCTCGCCCTTGACGATGCGCTGGGCCAGGCCCTCGGCGATGGCGGTCTTGCCCACGCCGGGCTCGCCGATCAACACCGGATTGTTTTTGGTGCGCCGTTGCAGCACTTGCACCACCCGGCGGATTTCCTCATCGCGCCCGATCACCGGATCGAGCTTGCCGCTCTCGGCCCGGGCGGTCAGGTCGATGGTGTACTTCTCCAGCGCCTGGCGCGTGTCTTCCGCATTTTCAGATTGCACTTTTTCACCTCCGCGCATTCTCTCGATAGCGACCTCGAGGCGGGATTTTTCCGCGCCTTTGGCTCTCAGCGCCTCGCCCACCACGCCCTTGTCATCGAGCGCGGCCAACACGAACAGCTCGCTCGCGATGAAGGCATCGCCGCGCTGCTGGGCGAGCTTGTCGGTGAGGTTGAGCAGACGGCTCAGATCATTGGAAACATTGATGTTGCCCTCTTGCCCGCGCACCTTGGGCAGGGCTTCGAGCGCTTGCGCGATGCGGGTTCGCAGCGCGTTCACGTTGACCCCGGCCTGGGCCAGCAGGGGCACGGTGGAGCCGCCGGATTGCTCCAGCAGGGCGTGCATCAGGTGCACGGGTTCGAGCAGGTTGTGGTCGCGCCCCACGGCCAGCGACTGGGCGTCGGAGAGGGCCTGCTGGAAGCGCGAAGTCAGTTTGTCCATGCGCATGACGGGGTTCCATAGACGATGAGCGGCGAGCAGCCGGGATGCCCGTAAAATTGCGTCACGACGACGATGTTTCAAGAACCCGCCGGGGTATTGGGCATTCACTCGGAAACGGCTTACCATGGCTGAACGCTGAACATGCGTCCAAGCTCGTGACGCAAATTCTCTCCCGACGCCGTATTCCTGAACGCGGAATCCCGCAACAGTCAGCCATCGTCTCTTCGTCCCGTCACTCATCTCAGGAACTCCCATGATCAGAAAGCGCCTTCTCCCTGCATTGGCCGCACTCTCGCTGGTTGCGGCGCTCCCCTGGACGCCTGCAAATGCGGCCGACTACGTCGCATATGCGGAAGCCGCCGGAAATTCGATCCCGCTGCCCGCGCCGAACCAGATCTCGGAGGTCAATACGCTCTACCTGGTCGATCTGCGCTGGTCCGACTACCAGGGTCCCAAGACCCGCATCGCGGTGAGCAAGGTCGACAACCGTTCGAACGTGAACACCTACACCATGAGCGGAAATGGTTACTCGGAAGACATTTCCTGGGCCAACCAGGCCGTGCCGGTGAACGGCATCGAGGCAATGATCACTGATGTGATGCATCGCACCGGCCGCTTCCGCATGGTCGAGCGCCAGGCCATCGGCAACGTCTTGCAGGAACAGGATTTCGGTGCGAGCGGACGCGTGGCGCAGCCTTCTGCAGCGAAGACCGGCAGTGTGCTGGGGGCCGAATACCTGATCGAAGTCGCGATCACGAGTTACGAGCCCAATGTCGCCGGACAAAACGTCAACGTCGGTGCACTGGCTGCGAACACCAAGTTCGGCGGTCTGCTTGGCGGCCTGCATGTGGGCAGCAAGGCCGCGATCATCGGCATGAACTTCCGATTGATCGATGCCACCACCAGCGAGGTCATCTTCACCAACCAGGTCGACCGCGAGATCAAGGAGTCGGGCATCGCCTTTGGTGCTGGCGGCTTCAGCGGCGGCGGCGCACTCGGCGGCTTCATGAGCAAGTACGCCAAGACTCCGATCGGTCAGGCCGTCACCGCGGCGATCAATGAGGGTGTGTATGATCTCATCGCCCAAATTGGTGGGCGTCCGGCCAGCGGCTCCGTGGTCAAAGCCGATGCCAAGGGCATCTATCTGAACCTTGGTGCCGGCTCGGTCGAAGTGGGGGATCGCCTGTCGCTGATCAGCAAGGGTGAGGCTCTGATCGATCCGGAAACCGGTATCAGCCTCGGCAGCGAGGAGAGCGAGATCGGCGCCGTCGAAGTCACCCAGGTGCAGGACAAATTCTCGATCGCACGCCTGGCAGGCGGCAAGATGCCGCGCGCCGGCGACATCGTGCGTTCGCAGCGTCCGCCTGAGCAACTGGTCTACGCTAGCCTCGACCCTGCCCTGACGAAGAAACCTTCGACCCGCACCACAAACCGTCGCGGACGCTGATCCAGCACACGGCGGAACATCGAAAAAGCCGCCCATCCGTGCGGCTTTTTCATTGCGCATACCCGATCGCAGCGTGCATGGTTCCAGTCAGGGCTTGATCCACACCAGTGCTGCCATGCGCCCGCAGCGTCCATCCCGGCGGTGCGAATAGAACCGCTGCGGGTCGGAAATCGTGCACAGACCGCCGCCGGCAATGCGCTCGATTCCGGCTGCGGCGAGGCGTTGGCGGGCAAGCGCAAACAGGTCGATCAGATCGTGCCCGGGGCGGGTGGCGACGAAGCAGCGGGCGCTTGCGGGGTCGCGTTCGACGAAGGCGGCACGCACTTCCTCGCCGATTTCATAGCGCGCAGGTCCGGCCGCAGGTCCGAGCCAGGCCAGGAGGCGCGAGGCCGGCGTCTGCATCGCCGCGACCGTGGCTTCGAGCACGCCCGCCGCAAGACCACGCCAGCCCGCATGGGCAGCCGCGACTTCACTGCCATCCTCGGCACAGAACAGCACCGGCAGGCAGTCGGCGGTCAGGATCGCGAGCACCGCGCCGGGGACGCGGGTCACGGCCGCATCAGCCACGGCGGGCCGAGCTTCGGGCCGGCGTGACTCGACCTGCTGCACCGCCACGCCATGCACCTGGGACAACCAGTGCGGCGTGCCGGGCAGGTTCGCGCATTCGAGCAGATGTGCGCGATTGTGCGCGACCGCTGCTGGATCATCGCCACAGTGCGCGCCGAGGTTGAAGTATTCGAACGGTGGCCGCGATGCCCCATCGATGCCACGCGTGGTCACGAGCGCCGTGACCGTGTCCGGCGCCTGCCACTCCGGCCGGATAAATTCAGGCATCGGCATCGGGATGCTCGGTCGCATCGGCACGCAGGGCCGCGGCCAAGGCTTCGAAATCCGCCGGTGCCGGCGCGGCAATGTCGAGCGCATCGCCGTGGATCGGATGGGTGAAGGCAACCCGCTCGGCGTGCAGCGCCTGGCGCCTGAAACCCCGCAAGGCAGCCACCGTTGCCTCGCTCGCGCCGCGTGGCAGGCGCAGGCTGCCGCCATACAGTCCATCGCCGACCAGTGGATGGCGGACATGCGCCATGTGCACGCGGATCTGATGGGTGCGGCCGGTTTCCAGCACGCACTCGATCAGACTGTGGATGCGATAACGCTCTCGCACCCGGTAGTGCGTCACGGCCGGCTTGCCATCCTCGCGCACGGCTCGGCGCAGGCGATCGATCGGGTGCCGATCGAGCGGCGCATCGACCGTGCCGCCGGCGATCAGGCGGCCATTGACGATCGCCACGTATTGTCGATGCACCTCGCGTGCCGCCAGTTGTGCGACCAATGCGGTGTGGGCTTCGAGCGTGCGCGCGACAATCAGTGCGCCCGAGGTTTCCTTGTCGAGCCGATGCACGATGCCGGCGCGCGGCAGCAGCGCAAGCTTCGAGTCGTGGTGCAGCAAGGCGTTGACGAGTGTGCCCGCAGGATTGCCCGCACCCGGATGCACCACCAGTCCGGCCGGCTTGTCGATCACCAGCAGGTGTTCGTCCTCATGCAACACCGACAGCGCGATCGCCTCGGGTTGCGCGTTCGTCGCAGCGTCCAGTTCGGCCTGCAGCACGACCTCTTCGCCGCCGCGCACGGCATCGCGTGGACGCAGTTCGCGGCCATCGAGGGTGAGCTGCCCGGCCTTGATCCACTCCGACAGACGCGAACGCGAGTACTCGGGAAAAAGCTCGGCGACGACGCGATCGACGCGTTGTCCGGCGGCCTCGAACGGAACCTGCGCCGCACGCGCGGCGATGGATTTCGAAGTTGGGGTGGTCATTGACGAAGGTCATCCATGCAGGCCGGGCTGAACCGAAGCCACGGCATCGATCGCTTCGCGGCGCCCCGGATGAGCGCCTCGCCGGCTTTCCGCTATTATGCCCCGTCCCGTGTCCGACACGGCAGAATGAATCTTCCGATGACCCGTCTTCTCCCCATCGCCCGCCTCGCCTTCCTGCTGGCCTTCATCGTCCTCGCTGCCACGTCCTGCGGCCGCTGGGGCAAGAAGGACGATCCGCTCGAAACCCTGCCGGTGGACAGTCTCTACGCCGAAGCCAAGTCCGCGCTGGTGAAGGGCAACGTCGCTCGCGCCCAGCGCTACTACCAGCGCCTGGTCGCACGTTTCCCCTACGGCCCCTACACCGAACAATCGCAGCTCGAACTGGCCTACGCCTACTACAAGGGCGACAAGCCCGAGGACGCGACCTCGGTGGTCAACCGCTTCATCCGCACCTATCCGGCACACCAACACATCGAATATGCCTACTACCTGCGCGGCCTGATCAACGCCAACCGCAGCGACGGCTCGCTCCTGCGCATTGCCCGCCTTGATCCGACCCAACGCGAGCAGACCTCGTTGCGTCAGGCCTTCAACGACTTCAACGACATGCTCCAGCGCTATCCCAACAGTCGCTATGGCAATGACGTGCGCGCTCGCATGGTGCACCTGCGCAACCAGATGGCACGGCACGATCTCAATGTTGCGGTGTTCTACCTCGGCCGCCGCGCCTGGGTCGCCGCGGCCAATCGCAGCAAGCACCTGCTCGAACAGTTCCCGCAGAGCGCCTACGACGCCGATGCGCTGGCGGTGATGAGCGAGTCCTACGTCCGCCTTGGCCAGGGAACCCTCGCCAGCGATGCGCGCCGGGTGCTGGAACTGAACTACCCCGACCACCCCTACCTGCGCGGCAACTGGCCGGCGGAACGCTCGTGGTGGAAGAAGCTCAGCCCGTTCGGTGCCGACCAGCGCAGCTACTACGGCGACCTGCGCGCCGAAGTTGGCGCCCCGGCACTGGATCACCACGGCTGAGCGCGCAGCCGCGCACCGATCCACCATTTTATCCTTCGCCCGTCGGGAGAAGGTGGCCCGCAAGGCCGGATGAGGGTGCGGACACGCCTCGCGACGAAACCGCGTCGCACGATGACGCTCACGACGCGCCGGCCGCACCCTCTCCCGAGGGGAGAGGGCACTTCTCAACCACGCCAGGCAGTGCTGACCGGCCAGCGCCGCGCTCGGCCGAAACCCGCGCCCGAGAGGTCCGGCCCGATTGCGCCCTGGCGCCGTTTCCACTCGCCGATCTGCACCAGTCGCAGCACCCGCTGCACGATTTCCGCATCGAAACCCGCGGCGACCAGTTCGCGTGCCGATTCCCGCCCCTCGATGTGCCGCAGCAGCAGCGCATCGAGCAGTTCGTAGGGCGGCAGGGAATCCTGATCGAGCTGGTTGTCGCGCAGTTCCGCACTGGGCGGACGTTCGATCACGGCACGCGGGATGCGTTCGCCATCGCCCTGCGCATTGCGCCAACGGCACAGTGCGAAAACCTCGGTCTTGTACACGTCCTTCAGCGGCGCATAGCCGCCACACATGTCGCCGTAGATCGTGGCGTAGCCGACCGCATACTCGCTCTTGTTGCCGGTGGTCAGGAGCAGGCCGCCGAATTTGTTGGCCAACGCCATCATCAACACGCCGCGACAACGGCTTTGCAGGTTTTCCTCGGTGACATCGACGGCACGCCCGGCAAACAGCGGCGCAAGGACTTCAGCGAAAGCCCCGAACGGTATCTCGATCGGCAGCGTGTGCATCGCCACGCCCAGCGCCTGCGCCTGCTGCGCCGCCAGAGCGTTGGACAGCGCGCGGGTATGGCGCGAGGGCAGACGCACGGCGGCAACGTTTTCCGCCCCGATCGCATCCACCGCCAGCGCCAGCACCATGGCCGAATCGATCCCGCCGGAAAGCCCGAGCCAGGCGCGGGCAAAGCCGTTCTTGTGCAGGTAGTCGCGCGTGCCGCGCACCAGCGCACGCCAGGTCAATGCCTCGCGCGTCTCGTCACCGGCGACATCCCAATCCAGCGGCGTGAAGCGACGTGTAGCCGCATCGAAATCGGCCACCAGCCACTGTTCGGAAAAGGCCCGCGCGGGCGGGTGCAGCCGACCATCACCATCGGCCAGCAAGGAGCCGCCATCGAACACCAATTCGTCCTGGCCACCGACCAGGTTGAGATACGCCAGCGCGACGCCGGTTTCGCCGGTCCGTTGCGCCAGCAGCGCCTTGCGCTGCGCCGGCTTGGCGTGGGCAAAGGGCGAGGCATTGGGCACCAGCACCAGTTCCGCGCCCAGCGCAGCCGTTGCCGCCAACGGCTCCGGGAACCAGAGATCCTCGCAGATCAACAGGCCAAGACACACGCCACGCACCTCGAACACGCATGCTGCCGCGTCGGCATCGGTCACGAAGTACCGGCGCTCGTCGAACACCGCATCGTTCGGCAGCTCGCGCTTGCGGTGGGTCGCCTCGATCCGCCCCTCACGCAACACGCTGGCGGCGTTGAACACCACCGCGCCATCGGCCTGCGGCCAACCGACGATGGCGACGATGCCGTGCACCGCGCGCGCAATCGCCTCGATCGCGCGCGCGCAGTCTTCGAGGAAGGCCGGACGCAGCAACACGTCCTCGGGCGGATAACCGGACAATGCCAGCTCCGGGAAGACCACGACATCGGCACCGTGCGCGTCACGCGCCTGCGCGATCGACTCCATGATGCGCGCCGCATTCGCGGCCACGGCCCCGACCGGAAAATCGAATTGCGCGAGCGCGATACGCAGGCGAACAGAGGTCATCGTGATCCAGCCGCGGAAAGAGTCGCCAAGGATACTGCCGTCCTTGTGATTCGCCGAGGGCGCCGTGGCAATCCAGCGCCTTCCCTCTTCTCCCTTCTACCCGCGGGAAAAGGTGCCGACCCGCCCATTCCCTTCTCCCCTCGGGAGAAGGTGACCCGAAGGGCCGGATGAGGGTTCGGGCAGGCGCAACACCAACGCCCTTGCGCAAGATGATGGATGTCGCGCATCGCTCGTACCCTCACCCCAACCCTCTCCCGAGGGGAGAGGGAGTCGACTCGCCTGCCCTCAGAGCCTGTGAATTTTTCGATTTTTGCCGGGATTCTGGTCACGGCATCGCAAAGCCAGGGGCTGTCGCTGGCCTTCTGGAACCAACGCGGTTCCAGGCTCGAGCGGACACCTCGCCCGTAGA
>WBZR01001866.1_pt1 | contig 18471 bp, 16 predicted proteins | sample 5204231 | NCBI WGS metagenome assembly WBZR01 (sample SAMN12412403, study PRJNA552823) | activated sludge metagenome | isolation source: activated sludge from anammox sidestream of wastewater treatment plant... | place: USA: Virginia | collected 2017-08 | reverse complement strand
TCACATATTGATCCAATAAGGAGGAGAAAGGTCGCTGGGTAAGAATTTGAAAAATGTATAGCGATAAAAAATCAGCGAGATCATCCAGATATAAAGCATGCCGCCCCAAAGCCACATGGACAAAGCAAAAAAATTTGCCTGCAGTTTGAAAGGCTGCTCCCAATGCGAAGCAATGAGTGCAGTTAACACTGAAATGGCTTGTGTGGATACCACGGCAAGAAGCCAGGCACCTGAAATCCCTTCACCGAGGCGGGGTTTGTTTTCTTTTACGGTGAGGGTGGTGAAAATAAGATAGGTAATTACGACCCAGAGAACAACGCCGAATACCCAAAGAAATCCTGCGGTCCTGTAATCTTCGCGAATGATGATGAACTGGCTTCCCATGATACAGGTACCTGCAATGACGGTAAAGAATCCCGGTCCCCGCTGATGACTTTTGATGTCAGATAAAAATGATGAAGTGAAATAAAACAAACGGATGATAAACAATATCCATAGAATAATAAAAGCAGCCAGGTTCAACCAAAACAGTGCAGAGCCAATGACAGGCAAATCCAGCAAATGAGCTGCAATGGATATGATTCCGGTGGCCATCACCATCCCGAAATAGGCAGGAGAGAGGTCTTTTACCATCTCTTTGAGCCGGACAATGAAATAGCTTGAATTTTCGGGATCCATATTCAATCAATAAAAAAGTATTTGTTCATTCCCTTTTATCGTATAAAAACATCTTCATGAATTTCGTGCTCGTCATTTCTTTTCTTTATCCTGCATGATGGTTTCTCTCGGAACAGAGAACACCCCGACCCTCTTATGGGCAATTGCAAATCGCATCAGGGCCAGGCTGATCAATGTGATAACGGTAAGATAGATCCAGCAACTGGTCCAAACGCCTGTTGCAGTCAGTAAATAACCAAAGAGAATCGGGTCAACGAATCCGCCCAGTCCTCCAATCACGCCGACTATTCCCCCCACTGTTCCGATATCTTTCGGATAATAGTTTGATATGTGTTTGAATACTGCCGCACTTCCGATGCCAAACATGATCCCAACCAGGAAAACCAATCCGGAAAAGATCCATTTATTTGCCTGGAAATAAACTTCAGTGATTCCTTTTGAGATCAGTTGCCCTTTGCTGATCTTTTCACCTTGTTGCACAATAGGCTCCTGCCAGCTCAAGGTAGTGGGAAGAAACAAAAAACCTTCTTTATCATGATGAATGCCGAAGCGGATATTAGCCTGGTCTGCACCATCTTTTTTTGTTTGCAACGGGAATGTCATTTTTTCGTTTCCTGAGTTTTCATCGCCAACTACGATAAGGCTGTCAGAAACAAATTCCACGATACCTGATTTTGTTGCCATAATGCCTTGCCCCGGTGTACGGATCTCTACCCGCGGAGGCATCAGTAAAACAAGGCAGACAATACATACGCCGAACACCCAATAGAGAACCATTCTTGCACCAACTTTGTCGGACAGCACTCCGCCTGCTATGCGAATGACCCCGGAGGGCAGGTTGAATGCAGTAGTCATAAAGCCTGCAGTAACGATGGACATTGAATATACATTGACATAATAGGGGATAAGCCATTGGGTCAATGCGACAAAACTTCCGAACACAACAAAATAATATAATCCGAATCGCCAAACCCTTGCCTGTTTTAACGGGGCAAGCCTTTGAGAGAATGTTTTAACTTCAGATGGTTTTTTATGTTTTGTGAATAATAGGAAGATGATGCCTGTGACAATAAGCAGCGCTGCATATAATTGAGGTAAAATTCTCCAGTTCTCAATTTGGGTATTATTGTTTGTCAGTAACCTTAAAATATTCGGAGCAAAAAGCGTGGTGAGGGCAGCTCCTATATTTCCCGCACCGAAAATTCCGAGAGCCGTTCCCTGTTTCTCTGCCGGGAACCAAAGAGAAGTATAAGCGACACCTGAAGCAAAGGAACTTCCTGCAATTCCAAAACCGAAACTCAAAAATAAAAATGTGCCGTAACTATTTGCCTGAGATAAGAAAAACATGGGGATGGCGCTGAGAAATAAAATAATAGCCATTACCCATCTGCCTCCGAATTTATCGGTGAACATCCCAACAGGTAAACGGAGAACAGACCCTACCAATACGGGAACTCCGAGAAGCCAGCCGATCTCTACTGAACTCCATTTGAACACATCGTTGTTGACCAGGTATGTGACCAGTACTCCATTGATCATCCATGAAGCAAAGCACACAGTGAATGCGAATGTGCTTAATATCAGGATCCTGTTAGATAGTCCGGTTACCCTTTGCTCCATTCCACTGCTTTTAAAATTTATTCTTTCAGATAAGGCCGTTTATACAATAATCTTTCTCCCTAACGTGAATACGGTTTCTTAAAAAAATCCGATGATCAAAAGGGACTTTTCCTGAAAACGGGGTGATCATTCTTCTTTGAAGATCATCCTTCCTTCTCCTTTATAATTATCACTGTATCTGACTTTGTATCTCCCTCCCGGAACAATGATGCTGTCTTTTGGAATAGGGTAAAAAGTGTTACAGCATCTATATTTAATTCCATTGATCATATATTCAAATTCGATTCCCTGTCCTCTTGCAAAAACATTACAAAAACCCACAGTGACTCCTTCAGTATATTTTGGGTGGTTCAGAATCGCAGCTTCCAAACGAAACTGTTTGATCACCAAAAAGAGTATGGACGCAAGAGCTAATAAAATGAGCGTGAGAAAACTTTTCCTTTTTACAGTGGTTGCTTTGATTAGCCTGTAAAAATTATAAGTGAAACCTACGGCAAGCACCAGAATCAGGATGGATTTGACGATCTGGCTTATTAGTAGTTCATTATCACTTACAATATTCAAGAACATGATCAGGTGTTTTTAGGCCGTTGCAATGACCATGGTGTTTTGCTGTTGCGCACTTTCTTTTTGTCCCAATACCACATCACTTGCTGATAAGGCCTCCATAAATAATTCAACGGATACACCAGCATGTGTACCAGACGGGAAAATGGTATCAGGCCGATGATGATAAAAGCTGTGGCGATATGAAGCTTCACTGTCCAGGGCAGAAGAATAACCGCTGAGGTATCCGGGCTGAGCCGGAATATGGAATATAGATAAGGTGTTAGGATAGTGGAGAACCAGGACGAGCCCCATCTGAAGTTATAGGCGATCCATAGCCCTACAAAGGTTTGAAGGATCAGTAGTATGTAAACGACCAGGTCCATGTAATTCGTTACCGATTTGAGGCGTGGGGTTGAATATCTTCTGATCACCAGGTTGATCAAACCCACCAGCATGCTAATGGCAAATATGAATCCTGTTATTTCCAGTATCATCAGTCTCAACGGCTGGCTGTTCCAGGCCAGTATTGCCCTGGGTACTGCAAATGCGGTGAGGTGCCCGAAAAAAACAACCAGGATTCCCCAGTGGAATGGAACAGAGCCATAGAATAGTTTTCGCCCTTCCAGAAATTCGGAAGACAGAGACGAGAACTGGAATTTCCTGTTCGTATAACGGTAGATGGAGCCGATAAGAAAAACGGCTAATGCTAAATAAGGCAGTGCGATCAAAATAAAATTATCCAGGTAGTTCATGATAATATATTTTACAGGTTCATTTTCGGTTTAAATCAATTTATTTTTCTGTAAGCATTTCTGATTCTATATTCTGGCTAAAATCTTTTGCCGGGTTTTCTTTGAATCCTGCAGGATTATTAGGATCAGTCATTTCCTGCATGCTGCTTTCTTTTTTATCCGGTTCTGGGTCATACCCGAAATCTGCTTTCAATGCCAGGAATAATGCTGCAAGGCAACTTTGGTATATCGTCCGGTTATTCGTTGAATAGTCCAGGATTATCTTTTGATGTTTTTTATAAACCTCATCTTTCTTTTCAATTTTTTCAGGAGAAAATTCAGCAATCATTTTTACAACCGCAGGCAAAATAAGCAGGGAAACAATTTCATCTCTCATGGATTCATCCTGCATTTTAGGTAGCAGACGTAGCAGGTTAGGTAAATGATCCGATAATTCGGTTTCACAATTGTTCCCGGCTTTATTGTGTTCTTCGTTGAGATGCACCAGCAGCTTGCCGCGTTTGTAATCTTCTCCGAATAAAATAAAACCGATGTCCAGTGTCGTGATAGCCTGTATATCGAAAGACCGTAGAAAAAGCTCCTGCATATCCACGACAGATGATGCTTCTGTAAACTCAACAAATCTTTCTAAGGCCTCTGCAGACTCAGGATATTCTTTTAAAAGGCATTCATAAACCTCTCTTACTTTTCTTTTGTATCCTTCATCTTCAGGGTAATAAAACAAATTTGCCAACAACTCATAGTTCTTTAATGAACGGGATGTGACTGTTGTTTTTCCCTCATTGATGCCGCTTGCTGTTTCCATATTGTGTACTTTAAGTAGTTCTAAATACCACGTTTGACCTGTGATTTGATGCCAAACCCTGTATCACCTTTTGTATCACCGGTGAAATCCATCATTTCAATAGCCTGTTCACGATGAGCAGCCGGAATGACAAACCGTTCTTCAAACTTAGGAAGGGATGTTAGTGCATAAATAGCATCGGCAGTTTCAGCATTTATTCCTGCATCTCTTAAAACTTCTTCTGCTTTTTCATTGCTTACATCACCTACGGTAACTCTTCTCCTGTGAATGCGGACTGCCATTAATTTTTTCCATTTGTCTTTTATCATTTCTTCATCGCCGGCGCTGAACAAGCTGGCAATGTATTTTAACGGAAAGCGGATCTGGTCCAATGAACCCCAAAGCTCTTCCGTACTGGTATCATAGAGCCAGTTATCGTTCCATTTTTTTGCGGCAGGGTGCATTTTGTCCAATTGCTCTTTGTTGTCCACTTTTTTTACTGTTGCCATAACAGGAAGCAATGGTGGAACATAAAATAACATAGGCAGTGTACGAAACTCCGGATGCAAAGGCAATGCAAGTCCCCATTTCTTCACGAACTTATATACGGGAGAAAATTGTGCTGCATGAATAGTGGAGTCAGCAATGCCATTTTCTTTGGCTGCCCTGATCACGTTTTCATCAAAAGGATCCAGGATAATATCCAGTTGGCTTTTTACCAGGTCCTTTTCATCTACGCTTGCAGTCTGTTCAATTTTGGATGCGTCATAAAGCAATACGCCCAGATAGCGGATCCTGCCCACGCATGAATGCATGCAGGCAGGAGCCAGGCCTGCTTCGATACGTGGATAACAGAGAATACATTTTTCCGATTTGCCGGTGTACCAGTTGTAATAAGATTTTTTGTAAGGGCAGGCAGTAACACACATTCTCCATGCACGACATACCTGCTGGTTGATGAGAACAACCCCATCCTCACCCCGCTTATAAATAGCGCCGGAAGGACAAGAAGCCACGCAGGCAGGATTCAAACAATGATTACAGATTCTCGGAAGATAAAAGAAAGCCATTTTCTCTAATTGAAACATCACTTCCTGCTCTTCGGGAGATAAATTTTTCATGTTAGGATCGTGGCGGGCATAATCAGGCGTACCGCCAAGGTCATCATCCCAGTTGGGTCCCATTTTTATGTCAATAGGTTTCCCTGTAACTAAGGAAACAGGGCGGGCAGTCGGCTGATCATCTCCTTCGGGTGATTCAATAAGGTCGAGATATTTATAAGTGAAAGGCTCATAGTAATCATCAATAACCGGAAGGTTCGGGTTGTAAAAAATGTTTACCAGGCCACGTCTTTTACCAGCTCCCCTGAGATGAATCTTGCCGTTTCGTTTTTCCCATCCTCCTTTATAAATATCCTGGTCTTCCCATTTGGAAGGGTAGCCCGTTCCCGGTTTTGTTTCCACATTGTTCCACCACATATATTCGGCTCCTTTCCGGTCGGTCCAGATATTTTTACAGGCGATAGAACAGGTATGGCATCCAATGCATTTATCTAAGTGAAAGACCATTGCAACTTGTGATCGAACATCCATAATTTAATATTTTAGTGTTCAGAATTTAATTTGTCAGAAAATCACCATACTAATTTTTCCATCTTCTTCACAATAACATGTGTATCTCTTTGCGGAGCCACAGGCCCCCAGTAATTAAAGTGATAAGAGAACTGGCCATAACCGCCATTCAGGTAATTTGGTTTGAGATGCACCCGTGTTACGCTGTTGTGGCCACCGCCCCTGCGATTCCCCCTGAGTTGTGATTTGGGAATCCCGACAGTTCTTTCCGGTACGTGATACACGATGCAAATACCCGGCGGAATTCTTGAACTGACTACAGCCCTGGTTACATAAACACCGTGGTCATTGTGCACTTCTACCCAATCATTGTCTTTGATGCCCAGTTCTTCTGCATCCACTTCACTGAGCCAGCATGGTTCAATACCTCTTGACAACGTAAGCATTCTCAGGTTTTCCATATAGGTAGAATGGATATGCCATTTCCCGTGCGGTGTCAGGTAATTCAAAGACTTTGCTTTCCCTTTTTTCCAGGTTTCACGCAGATCACCATACACTTCGGGGCAAGGCGCCGGTTTGAAAGTGGGCAAATTTTCACCGTAAGCAATGTATAATTCCTGGTCAAGATAAAAATGCTGGCGGCCCGTAAGCGTTCTCCATGGTACCAGTCGTTCAACATTGTAAGTATATGCGGAATAAGCCCGCCCGTTATTCATCAACCCCGACCAGACTGGTGATGTATTATACCGGTGAGGTTTTGCAAGAAGATCTGCATAACGGATCCTCACATCTTTGCTTCCTTCGGAAAGATCAGCAAGGACAAGGCCTGTCTTTTGTTCCATGTACTTGTAAGCCTTATCTGTGAGTTTACCATTGGTTAGGGTAGAAAGGTGAAGCACCGCATTGGCGGCCCATTCATCTTCCTGTATGGATGGGAGGGTTTTGCCCTGGAATTGCCGTTGATGGAAATGATGTGAGGTGCACATTTCATCATATTCCTCTTTGCACATGTAATGATTTCCGTGTGCTCCCAATCCTTTTTCACGGATGGCCTCTCCTAATGTGATGTATTTTTCATAAATCAAGGTGTAGTCCCGTTCAACGACGGAGAGTTTGTGCATTGATTTACCGGGCACCGCTTCACATTCTCCTTTGTACCAGTCTTTAATTACCGGCTGGGTGATTTCGTCAGGTGAATCGTGTGACAGCGGAGTAGCAACGACGTCCTTCTGTACTTCCGAAAAATATTTCTTTGCCAGTTCACTGGTAGCTTTTGCAAGGTGTTTGAAAATATCCCAGTCTGTTTTTGATTCCCAAACCGGGGCAACTGCCTGGCCGAGCGGATGGATGAATGAATGAAGGTCTGTTGAATTCAGATCTGCTTTTTCATACCAGGAAGCGGCTGGAAGAACAATATCAGAATACAGCGCTGAAGAATCCATCCGGAAATTAAGATCCACTACGAGATCCATTTTTCCGACAGGAGCCATTTCATGCCATACCACTTCTTCAGTCTTTTCATCGGCATCCACCCCAATGGCATTATTATGCGTACCCAGATAATGTTTCAATGCATATTCATGGCCTTTCATGCTGGCAAGGAGTGCATTGCCACGCCAGATATACCAAACCCGTGGAAAATTTTCTTCAGCATCGGGATCGCTTACCGAATATTTAAGCTCTTTGGATTTTAATTTATCCAGAACAAATTTCTTTATGTCCTCATCTGTTTTTGCTCCTTTGGCTATTGCCTGCTTCGAAAGCTCTAATGAATTTTCATTAAACTGGGGATAAAAAGGCATCCAGCCATTCCGTACCGAAGTGTAAATGGTATCGGCAACATGTTTGTCTGTCCATTTGTTTTCGGGAACTGTGTTGTATTTTGAATATTTCCCGTCATACCGGTACTGGCAGGTATTGATATAATGCCAGAGCGGTGCCTGTTGCAATCTTGAGACAGGGTACCAGTCTTTTGCAAACGCAATGGAGGACCAGGAATCAACAGGAGCTAATTTTTCCTGGCCTACATAGTGATTCAGGCCGCCTCCGTTTTTACCGACACATCCGCAGAGCATCAGCGCCATGGCTGCTGACCGGTACGTTAGATTTTGATGATACCAGTGATTGACGCCGGCGCCAACCAAAACAATACATTTTCCCCCGGTGATGTTGGCAGTATCTGCCCATTCACGTGCAAACTGGAGAACGGTTTTGGAATCAATGCCTGTAAAAATTTCCTGCCATGCTGGTGTATATGCAGCATCAGGGTCTGTATAATCTTTCGGATAATCTCCGCCGAGTTTCCTGTCCACCCCGTATTGAGCCATGGTTAAATCATACACGGTAGTAACCGGTATTTTACCGTTGACAGTATCAATCCATTTCACCGGCACGCCACGCTGCGCTTTTTTATTGAGCCCGAATTCTGTAAACTCAACCTGGAGCACTTCATCTTTCTTGTCCAATAAAGTCAGAGCAGGATCAAAGTTCAGGTCGGTTTCACCACATTCATATTTCATATTCCATTTGCCGCCATTCTTATCCCAGCGGTAACCCATGGTTCCTTTCGGCACCACGTATTCACCGCTCTTTTCATCAATGGACAAAAATTTCCAGTCCCCGTTTTCAATGTCTTTCCATTTTGCGAGCTCGTTGGCACGAACCATGCGTCCGGGAGTGTAAGAATTGCCCGATTTGTCCAGGTGGACAAGCATCGGGCTATCTGTATATCTTTTAACGTAATCTATAAAGAAGGGTGTTTGTTTTTCGTAGTGATATTCTTTGAGAATGATATGGCTAACGGCCATCCAGAAAGCACCGTCGCTTCCTGCATGAAGCGGGATCCATTGATCGGCATATTTGCATAACTGGCTGAAGTCGGGAGAAAACACGACGGCTTTTGTTCCGTTATGACGTGACTCGGCAAAAAAATGGCAATCCGGAGTTCTTGTCATATTCAGGTTGGTGCCGATATCGGCGATCATTTTTGCATTATACCAATCGGCGCTTTCACATACATCGGTCTGTTCGCCCCATAGTTCGGGGAATGCAGGAGGAAGATCGCAGTACCAATCATAGAAACTCAGATTCACTCCGCCAAACAATTGAAGAAATCTTGCACCGGAAGCATAGCTTAACATGGACATTGCCGGAATGGGAGAGAAGCCGATCACACGGTCGGGCCCGTATTTTTTTGCAGTATGGAGATTTGAGGCAGCCATTATTTCCAGCACTTCATCCCAGGAAGCTCTTCTAAAACCACCTTTTCCCCTTGAATTTTGATAACGCTTGCGTTTATCTTTATTGTTCTGAAGATTTTCCCATGCCTTTACGGGATCACCACCGGCTTTTTCTTTTTCTTCCCGGAACGCATCCAGCAGTGTACCGCGGATGAGCGGATATTTTATACGCAATGGACTATACAAATACCAGGAATAAGAAATTCCTCTCTGGCAACCGCGGGGTTCATACGGAGGCAAATTGTTATCTAATAATGGATAATCCAATTGCTGTGTTTCAAATACTACGATCCCTTCTTTAACATGGATTTGCCAGGAGCAACCTCCGGTGCAGTTTACTCCGTGAGTGCTGCGTACAATACGGTCGTGTTGGAAGCGGTTACGGTAAAACTCTTCCCATTTCCTTGTTTTTGGCGAGATGATATCTGTGATCCAGCTCATAATAATGATATTATTGGTTAATCAATTGTTCTCATGTTTCTTCATGAATTTTTTAAAAAAAAGTTCAGGTTGATTTTACCTGCCGGTTAAAAATGATAGAATTCACCGGTCTCTTTTTTCTTCTTATCCAAAAGAAAGAATACAATCCCAGGAGGATGACAATTCCGGCTATGCCACCAATAAGCAGGTATTCCCCAAATTTGTTGATTACATTTTCCGGCGCTTCTTTGTCTGCTGTTGTAAGGAAAGCAACGATATCAGCTATCTCCTGCTTTGTTACGGGTTTGGTACCATAGGTTTCTTTCATTTGTGGAAAGGGCAGCCCCGAAACAACCATAGTTACTCCCGGCGCAGAAAGCCTGGTGATTGCATGTGTAAGATCCTTGCCTAAAGCGCCTCCGCTCATAAAGCCTTTTAAATCTACGTTATGGCAGGAATTACATGCTGCACCTCCGTTGGAAAAACGTATGTTGCCGGTAAATAATTCTCTTCCCCGTTCACTGTTGCCGGTTGGTTCCGCTTTGGCTGTTGAAGTGGCTCCGGTATTGTCTGTAGTTTGTGCCGATACAGTCAGGAGGAAATTGAAGAGAAAGAAGATCGTAATAATCAAGAAGCGAAAAATTATTTTCATACTGGATATTTTACCAATTAAAAAATTCGCTGCTACTCTTGTGTCATTTTGAAATCATGCCATAAAAGCTTGATTTCGTTATGGAACAGATACAGTTGCCCGTTATCTCTTACAGGAGACAAAGATATCTTTTAGTGATTCAGATGATCAGACTAATCCTTCGGTAATTACGTTTTCGTAATTTTTTTAAAATAAATAAAATTACTATTCCTTGCCAGCGAGTGATGACTGTCCGGCAAGAGTGCGAAGCATTTCAATGTTGAGGTAGTTGAATTTTTTTGCAGCACATTTGATGAGTCCTTCTTTTTCGAAATCCTTTAATACTTTTGAGATTTGTTCTTTAGTTGTGCCTGCCAGGTCAGCAATATCCTGCCTGCAAAAACTGATTCGGAAACTTTGTTTTTTCTCTTCGTATTTGTAAGCGTCAGCAAGCAGCAATAAAGCTTCGGCCACTTTTTCCCTGACGGATTTATGCGCAAGATAAATTGCTTTTTTTTCAACCAGTTCCAGTTCATCCAAAACCTGGTTTATTATCTGCAGCTTCAACACCTGGCTCCTGCATGCAATTTCATTAAAGAGATCATTCGGGATATAACAATATTCAACGTCGGATACTGCCGTTGCCGAGCAGGTATGGTTGGAATGTTTTGCATTTGCCCTGTGACCAAAGACGGTTCCTCTTCCGGCGATCCTCAGGATCAAAGGTCGGCCCTGTTTGCCATTCAACTCTACTTTTAAAAATCCTTTTTTTATAAAACAAACACCTTGTATGGGGTCGCCTTCCGAAAAAAGCCTTTCACCTTTTTGTATTGTTTTTGGTAGTTTGTAGGTGCTGACTGCCGTAAGCGTTTCTGCATCGCAGGTATCCAGGATGGAACAGTTTCTGACTTTGCAGGTAATACAGTCGTATCTTGTCATTGCCATGGTAAGTTCCTAATATTCAGTCTGTTTCTCCATAGGATCTAAGGCAATTGTAAAATTCGTTTTTTCACCATCATGCCTTATGATTTTTGTTAGGCAGTTGGCTGATTTATATTAGCTTCTTATTGCAATGTAATTATTAAATGAATCAGTATACCCACCTCAGTATTAAAATTTTTACGGGTAAAAAATAATTATTATAAGTGTTTAATCTTTAGGGGGCCATTTCATTGGGCTGAGGCCCTTTTCTTGGATCAGAGTTCTGTAATTCACCAGCCTGTATTTTGGATCATGAAGGAGAAGCTGGAATGCAGGGGAGAGGAGGCATTTAATTCAGCATTTCGGTGTTTACTCATTTCTTTAGGACCAAAAGGATTCAGGTCTGTCATAGCACTCATCTCGGGGGTATCCAGGCCGGTGTGAAAGACTAATAATTTAATTCCACCCGTGGTGATGTTCTTAAAAATTTGTACCAGGGTATCTGCTTTTTCTGCCGGAGTGGTGAAGTACCAACCTTCCACATCTTCTTCGCCGTAGTAACGTGATACGGATAAGTGATATTCCTCTGCCAGTTTTTCAACAATAGCTCTTGTTTCAGGAGTTTGCACAGGTGCACTCATGTGGTAGTCGAGATAATCAATTTTTAAACCGGTGTGAATTGCTTTTTCAATTTGTGCCCTGAGTTCTGTTTCTATTTCGGAAAGCCGGGGGTTGTTACCGAATAGCAAGCTGCGTGATGGGAAAAATAATCCGGCTGAATCCACTAATGTCGGAACCGCTTTTGCCCCGGCCACCGGCCCCCAGCGATATTCCTTCCATTCCGAATTTAGAGTAAGATGAATACCAATGGAAACCTCCGGGTATTTTTTTAATAATGCAACTGCTTCACTGAACCAGGGACAAGCTGTCATTACCGAAGCTGAAACGGGCATCCCTGTTTCCAGAACTTTTTTGAACGCCATATTTACAGAATGACACATACCGATATCATCACAGCGAATCAATACATCTGTTTTATCTTTTTGAGAATATAAGGCAGTGGTGAAAAAGATTAATGTGGTTGTAAGAAGAAATTTCATTGTTAATGATTTATCAGGATTCTTATTGGTGTAGTATTTAATGCAGGCTGATCACACGGCTCATGATCCATTTTTCATTCTTGTTTTGCCAGATTATAATGAACCTGCTTGCTTTCGGCTTCGCATTTTTCTCCATCTTATTATGAAATTTATGAAATCCCATTTCTACTGCGCCATAATCTTTGATTGGGTAAACCTCAATACTTCCTTTAACAAGTTCTCGGGTCACTTTGCCGCAGATATTCATTTTTGTTGCCGCAAGAATATCTTTTTTTGAAGTTGTGAGTCCTCCCTGGTCATGGTAAAATTCAATACTGTCGGAATAGAGGGAATCCTGCGTTTCCAGGTTACAGTTGTTGTATGCATTAAAGAATATGCTGTCCAGATGCACAATTGTCTTGTACAAAGTATTGGGTTGCGAATATGCAGTTGCATTGATCAGTACCATAAAAAGGGGAATGATCATCTTTTTTATCTGTTGCATGCCGGTTCAGATTGATTGATAAATCTATAATTTTTTAACTGCTTTTATTTTTGCCCGCCAATCTTCAAATTGTTTTAAAGTGAAGCTGCTGAGATTCTGTTCTTTGGTCAACCCGCCTTTTTGTGCCGCCAATACTCCATACCTTATATCATCAAAACCATTTAAGTTGTGTGCATCCGGATCAATAGAGATGAAAACTCCTTTTTCAATGGCATAGTCAATATATTTCCAATCCATGTCCAACCTGACCGGGTGGGCATTTAATTCTATCACAACATGATATTTTGAGCAGGCATCAATAATCTCTTTGTGGTTTACCGGGTAGCCGTTCCGGCTCAGCAATAAGCGGCTGGTCATGTGACCAAGAATGAAGGTGTAAGGGTTTTTAATGGCATTCAGCAATCTTGTCATTGCTTTTTCCTCCGTCATTTTCAGGTTACTGTGTACTGATGATATGACAAGATCAAAAGTTGAAAGAATTTTATCTGAATAGTCCAGGGATCCGTCATTCAGAATATCGCACTCGATACTTTTAAATATCCTGAATGGTTTGAGTCTGGCATTTAACTCATCAATATACCTGTGCTGTTCTTTGATCCGTTCTTCATTCAACCCGTTTGCATAAAAAGCAGACCTGGAATGATCAGAAATTACCAGGTATTCAAAACCTCTTTTGATCAGTTCATCAGCCATTTCCTCAATTGTATTTACTCCGTCGCTCCAGTTGCTGTGTGAATGGATCAGTCCTTTTATATCTCCCGGTTGTATCAGTTGCGGCAATGTGTCTTTCCTTGCTTTTTCAATGATGGCGCCCGATTCCCTGAGGCAGGGATGAATGAACGGAATATTAAATGCTTTAAAGATATTTTCATCTTCATCTGATTCATTGGTAAAAGTAACCTGGGGAAATGTTTTCATGAACGACCCGGTAAATTCAGGAGAACCGGTGGTCAGGAACAGTTTTTCTTCCCGGTTGCCCCGGCCTGTATAGAGGCGCAGCTTCAACCCGTTATTAAGCTGATATAACAATGTGTTTTCCTTTTCTTCCAGCAATTCCGGTGGTTGGGCAGTAATGAATTTATTTTTAATCAGGTTATTATTTTCAAGGATCACGAATTCCATCTCTCCGATAACTGGGTTTTGTCTTCTGTATGCGCCGGTGACTCGAACTCTTTCAGGAGTAAATATTTTTTCAAGATAGCTTCGGACCTGCGGAAAAACGGATTCTGCTTCGGAAAATAAAAACTGGCCCTGATGCTGCATGTAAAACTCTATTGATTCCCGGATATTATTTTGAGTCTTTTCACCGAAGCCTTTGTAAAGAGTGAGCCGGTTCTCATTGCATGCGTATAACAGTTCCCCGATGGACTCAATGCCCATTTTTTCCCAGATAATATGTATCTTTTTGGGGCCGATACCTTTTATATTCAGCATTTCGATAACACCGGCGGGAGTTTTTTGCATCCATTCCTCCAGGATGATTAATTTCCCGGTGTCCAGCATTTCAATAATCTTATGTCCCAGGCTTTCGCCGATACCTCTGATCCGGAAAATCTTTTCCCGTGGTATATCTTTCAATTGCACTGGAAGTTTTTCAATGTTAAAAGCAGCGGATGAGTACGTTCTTGTTTTAAAAGAGTTCTCACCGTGTATATCCATCAGTTTAGCCAGGAGAGAGAATTGATCTGCAATGGCAGTGTTGTCCATAGTTGCAATTTATGCTATAGATGCGAATAGGCGAGGGAGCAAGGCGGAGTAAAAAAAAGTCCCCCGGAAACCGGAGGACTTCTATAACAGTTTTTTAAAATTAAAACTTACTTTTTCTTTTTAGCAACTTTCTTCTTTGCTGCTTTTTTCTTCGGAGCAGCTTTTTTCTTTGCTTTTGCTTTAGTAGCCATTTTTTAGAATTTAATTGTTAGTAAAAATGGGTTAACGACAGTAAAAATAATAATTATTTTAAACTATCAAAAGTTTTTTTTACAAAATGTGAAAAGTGGAGAGCAGACATTAAGCCTGAACATCTGTTACCGAAACGTATGTTCTGTTATTTCTTCCTTTTCTGAATTCAACAACACCATTGATTAATGCAAACAAAGTGTAATCTTTTCCAACACCGACATTTTTCCCCGGGTGATATTCAGTACCACGTTGGCGAACGATAATATTTCCTGCAACGGCAGGTTGTCCCCCGAAAATTTTTACACCGAGGCGTTTGCTCTGTGAGTCACGTCCGTTCTTTACACTGCCTTCGCCTTTTTTATGTGCCATACAAAAAGATTTTAAAATTTATGATTTCAGATTTTCAAATCCGGTTATGCAATACTTGTTACTTTGATCTTGGTATACTCTGTACGGTGCCCTTTCTTTTTATGAAATCCTTTTCTTCTTTTTTGTTTATATGCGATCACCGTATCTCCCTTTACCTGGTCCACTATTTCTGCTTTAACTTTTGTTTTTACTGAAGAGCCTAATGATAGTTTTCCTTCATTATCTGCCAGCAAAACTTCCAGTTCTACTTTATCACCCGCTTTCCCTTCCAGATGTGGAACAAAGAGTGTCTGGTCTTTGGTGACGGTGAATTGCTGACCGGCAATTTTTACTACTGCTAACATAGTCTGAAAATTAGGAGGGCAAAGGTAAGGGAAAATCTTCTTCCGGCAAACGGAAAATCAAAGTTTTAAGCCTGTAAATTAATATGGTTTTGGCTGTTATCCTTTATACTTTTGCCCTTGCTTGCTATAATTGAGATCATGAAAATCAAGTCATTCTTAGCCAAACCCTTCGCTTCCTATATATATAAAGGTATCCGCAAAAGCATGGAGACTGCGGTTGACGACCAGGAAGCCATTCTTCACTCTCTTATAAAGACCGGCAGGACAACTGAATTTGGCAAAGAAACCGGCTTTAAAGACGTCAACACTTACGAGGAATTTCGGCAGGCAGTCTCTGTACGGGATTATGAACAGATGCGGACTTATATTGACCGGATCATAGAAGGGAAGCATAATGTGTTGTGGAAAGGGAAGCCAATTTATTTTGCCAAGACCTCCGGCACCACCAGTGGTACCAAGTATATCCCTATCACCAAGGATTCTATTCCGAATCATATCAACTCAGCCCGCAATGCGCTTCTTTGTTATATGGCTGAAACCGGCAATACCCGGTTTGCCGATGGCAAAATGATCTTCCTTTCCGGGTCACCGGAGCTTGAAAGAAAAGGGGGCATACCGACAGGCAGGCTGAGCGGCATTGTAAACCATCATGTGCCGAGATATTTACGCACCAATCAGCTGCCGACCTATGAGACTAATTGCATTGAAGATTGGGAAACCAAAATCGGAAAGATAGCTGATGAGACCCTGGGTCAAAATATGACATTGATCAGCGGGATACCGCCATGGGTGCAGATGTATTTTGATCTATTATCTGAACGGACAGGTAAAAAGATAAAAGATGTTTTTCCTGATTTTTCTGTGATGGTGTATGGCGGTGTAAATTTTGAACCTTATAAAGCAAAGCTGACCGAAAGCATCGGCAAAGATGTTGATGGCATCGAAACGTTTCCTGCATCAGAAGGATTTATCGCATTTCAGGATTCAAGGGAAGCGGAAGGATTATTACTGAATACAAACAGCGGAATTTTCTTTGAATTTATTCCTGCTGCCGAAATTTTTAATGAAAGCCCGACACGGCTTTCTCTGAAAGACATTAAAACAGGGGAAAATTATGCTCTTCTCATCAACAGCAATGCGGGGCTTTGGGGATACAATATTGGGGATATGGTAAAATTTGTTTCTACCAAGCCTTATCGCTTATTAGTGACGGGCAGGACTAAGCATTTTATTTCAGCGTTTGGAGAGCATGTCATCGGCGAAGAAGTGGAATACACCATGAAGAAGGCAGCAGAACATAGCGGGATTTCCATTACTGAATTTACCGTGGCTCCTTATTTTGGCAAGAGTGAAAACCAGCCATGCCATGAGTGGTATGTTGAATTTGAAAAGGCACCTGATGATATGCACGGGTTTACATTGAAGCTTGATGAAATACTTCAGGAAAAAAATTCTTATTACGGGGATCTGAGAAGAGGAAATATTCTTGCTCCGCTGAGAATAGTACAGCTGCAAAAGAATGGATTTATTGATTACATGAAGTCAATTGGAAAATTAGGCGGACAAAATAAAGTGCCGAGGTTAAGCAATGACCGAAAGATCGCCGATGAATTAATCAAATGGAAAGTAAATTAAGCATTCAGTTTTACCAATACCTGTTTTCGTCTGCCTCATATTTGTCCAATTAATTCAATTTGATTATTTTGAACTCTGCATTAATAAATGAGTATTGACCAACATAGAAAACGGATAGCCATTTTTGGTTCCACAGGTTCTGTAGGTACCCAGGCCCTTGAAGTCATTGCTGCCAACCCGGATAAATTCTCTGCAGAAGTGCTTACCGCACAGAATAATGAAGACCTGCTGATCCGGCAGGCATTGAAATTCTCTCCCAATATTGTAGTCATCGGGGATGAAAAAAAATATCAGAAAGTTAAAGAAGCGCTGACATCTGCCCCCGTAAAAATTTTTACTGGAGGAGAAGCATTGGAAGAAGTAGCCGCCATGGATTGTTATGATCTGATGCTGGCTGCAATTGTTGGGTATGCAGGTTTAAAACCCACCTTGAATGCAATTGACAAAGGGAAAGCAGTTGCTTTGGCGAATAAAGAAACCCTTGTTGTGGCAGGTGATATTGTAATGAGGAAAGCCGTAGAAAAAAGAGTACCTGTCATTCCTGTTGATTCCGAACATTCAGCCATTTTCCAGTGCCTTGTGGGAGAAATGAGAAACCCGATCGAAAAAGTAATACTGACAGCATCCGGCGGCCCGTTTCTCGGACGTAAGCCTAATTTTCTTGTCAATGTAAAGAGAGAGCATGCCCTGCAGCACCCGAACTGGAATATGGGCGCCAAGATCACGATTGATTCATCAACACTGATGAATAAAGGATTAGAGATGATCGAAGCGAAATGGTTATTCAACCTGAAGCCGGAGCAGATCCGGGTTTTGATTCACCCGCAAAGCATCATTCACAGTATGGTGCAGTTTGAAGACGGAAGCATCAAAGCACAGCTTGGGCTGCCTGATATGAGGTTACCCATTCAGTATGCCCTCGCTTTTCCGAAGAGAATTCAGAACGAATTTCCCCGTTATGACTTTAAAAAGATCAGCTCACTGACTTTTGAAGAACCGGACATAAGGACTTTTCGCAACCTGGCATTGGCAACAGAAGCCTTGCACAAAGGGGGCAATTTACCATGTATCATGAATGCGGCAAATGAGATTGCCGTGTATGCTTTTCTGAAAAACCGTATCGGCTTTCTCGAAATGACCGATGTGATTGAGAAAACCATGCAAAAAGTCTCTTACATCAGCAAACCCACTCTTGAAGAATATTTTGATAGCGATGGTGAGGCACGCACTTATGCTGCTGATATTATTCATCTCTAATTCTGCTTATTAAGAAATTTCAAATTATTGACCGGCGGTTTAAAAAAATGAGCGATTTCACAGATATTTGCAGATTCTATCAGAAAAAAGTTGGGATTTAGTTAGGGTCTGCTGTTTATAGTTGCAATTTAATCTGGTATTGGATTTAAGCTAACTTTGAGAGTAGTAAAGTGCAAGGATATATGGCAAAAGCATTAAAAAACCGTGCATCAAAGCAG
>WBZR01002542.1_pt1 | contig 18472 bp, 15 predicted proteins | sample 5204231 | NCBI WGS metagenome assembly WBZR01 (sample SAMN12412403, study PRJNA552823) | activated sludge metagenome | isolation source: activated sludge from anammox sidestream of wastewater treatment plant... | place: USA: Virginia | collected 2017-08 | reverse complement strand
GGAAGATCGGTGAGGAAGGCTACCGCGGCCAGCCGCACCCATTCATCGATCCGGCGGCCGACCAGGCCGGACCGCTGCTCGACCTCATCGCCGACGAGGTGATGACGTCGGTGGTCGCCCTGATTGGAGGTAGATGATGTCCTGGGAGTTCGAGGTCATTGACGCCATCGTGCAGGCCCTGCGCCAGATCACGGGCCTGCATCCGGAGTACGGGCCGACGCCGCGCATGCAGACGCCGGCGGTGATCCCGCTCATGAACGTGGATCACAACAGTGCATGGGGCGACTACACCGGGCCGATCTCCGGCACGCTCTACGTGATCTTCGCCTGGGGCGTTCTGGACCGGGATGGCGCCCGGCTGATGTACGACTACACGGCGCCCGTCGGTGATCGATCCATCACGGCCAAGCTGATGAACACCCACACCGCCGACGGGGCGTTGCCCACGGCAGCCGAGCCGACCGGCGTCGTCGCGGGCATTCGTGTGGGCGCCGCGCTCATGCCCAAGGCCTACAACTTCGGCGACGGCACGCTCTACTGGGGGCGCGAGATCCCGTTCAAGATCTGGCCGAAGGAGTCCTGATGGAGTCGGTGAGGCTGTCGATCATCACCCCTACCGCCGGGCGCGAGACGCTCGCCCGGGCGCTCGTCTCCATCATCGCCGCGGGGATCACGCCCGACGATGAGATCGTGATCGGCGTGGATGGACCCGACGCGTTTGGCGCGGTGGTTGCCCAGCTCGCAGGGCTGCGAAACGATGCCGATGCAAACCCGTGCTTCGTGTCCTTGGTGGTGCTCAGCAAGCATTGCGGCGACTACGGCGCCACGCCCAGGAACGAAGCGATGCGACGGGCCACCGGCACCCACATCGTCTACATGGACGACGACAACGCGTTCACCCCAGGGGCACTGGAGGTGATCCGGACCGCGATCGCGGCCGCGCCCGATCTCCCCCACCTCTTTCGCGTGCGGCACTTCAACGGTCAGACCTACTGGGATCAGCGGGGGCACCTGGAATACGGGCACCTGGACGGGCACGGGTTCGTGATCCCGAACGATGGCAGGTGGACGCCCTGGGACGCGACCGCTGCCGGCGACTACAACCACGTCATGGGCACGCTGCGCCTGCGACAGGAGGACCTCGTATGGCGCGACGAGATCGTGGCGGTGCTGAGGCCATGATCTCCCAGTGGCCCGACGAGGTCGGCCTTGTGCGTGTGGAGCACGCCTACCAGGTCGAGCTCCTGCGAGAGGCCTACAACTCCAGCCGAGCGCACTTGGCGCGACCGGGCGGCATCACGGCACGCGCCCAGCACACATGGTGGAAGCGCATCGACAGGGCGCGCGTCCACCCCTACCTGCTGGTCGCCGACGTGGCTGTGCTCGGCTACGGCATGCTGCGCAAGGACGACGACGGCCTGTGGTGGGCGTCCGGTGCCGTGATGCCGCAATGCAGGGGTGACGGCTACGGGAGGGCGCTCTTCTCACTTCTCGTTGCGCTGTGCCCGGAGGACACCTGGCTCAGCGTTCGGGAAGACAACGAGGTCGCATGCCGACTGTACCGCTCTCTCGGCTTCGAGGAGATGTACCGCCGGGCGTGCGACCATTCGATCATCATGGTGAAACGGAGGTCGATCAGTGAGCCTTGGAACATTCATCAACGGACAATGGTACCCGTGGGAGCAGGTCGAGGTTGATCCCGAGACCGGTGAACATCGAGTCAAGAGTGTGGTGCCGCCGGCGGACGAGGTGGCGGACGCCGAGGCAGCCTCGGAGCTGGCGGCAGGCGATGCGTCGCCCCCCGATGCACCGGAAGCCGACGACGCCGAACCGTCGGACGAGGGCAGCGGCGACCTGCCGGCGGACGAGGTGGCGGACGCCGAGGCGTCCGGCGACATCCACACGCCGAAGGTAGTCCGGCGCCCGACGACCCCCAAGTACCTGGGGCGGGAGTAGGTGTCGATCCGCCGGATCGTACTGGTGGACCCGGGACATACCTGGTCCACCTACGATGCGTTCACGGGGCTGCATCGGGGCTTCACGCTCACGGGCATCCAGTCGTTCCCCTATGCGCTCGAGCGGCGTCTGCCGCTGGCGCGCGACTGGTTGTCGTACACGCGCGCATCGGCCGGCCGCTTGGACGAACCTGGCGACGACGAAGTGATTTGCGTCGCCGGGCAGGAGTCGGTGTTGCAGGCCCTCGCCGTGGGAGCAGAGGCCGTGGTGGTGGTGTCGGGGCTGCTGTACGACCCGCGGCTTTACGCCATGCTGGCGCGGGCGCGGATCCCCGTGTTCGTGTTCGGGACCGAGAGCCCGTACAACGACGACTTCTACGAGGGCGTCGCGCCGATGGTCGCCGCCTTCTCCACCAACGAGGCGACCAGCGTGCCACGCCTGGAGGGCGCGGCACGCGCGCGAGGCAGCGATACCCGTGTGATCCACATGCCGCTCGGCTACGATCCGGAGCGGCACTTCCCTGGCGTGGGCAAGGATGCGGACCTGTCGGCTCACGACGTGGTGTTCGTGGGCAACATCTATCCCAGCCGCGCGCGCATGTTGGAGGCGGTGGATTGGTCCGGCATCGACTTCGCGCTTTACGGGGTGTTCAGGATGCTGGACCGCTCAAGCACACTGTGGCGCTACGTGATCGGCGCGACCCCCGACGAACCGGAGATGGCCATCGACAACCGGGCCACCGCGGCGCTGTACGATCGGGCGAAGATCACGCTCAACCTGTTCCGCACCGAGAAGATCGGCCGCGGGTGGGATGACGTGACGGACGTCGACGGCGGCGAGTCCATCAACCCCAGGATGATCGAGGCGGCGGCATGTGGTGCGTTCATGATCAGCGAGTACCGCCCTGAGGTTGAACGCACCTTCGGGTCGCTCGTTCCAACGTTCCGTTCGCCGGACGAGCTGCAGCGACTCATCCACTACTTCCTGGAGCACGACGAGGAACGGCGTGCTATCGAAGCCGAGCTGCCGAAGGTGGTGGCCGGCTTCAGTTACCACGACCGGGCGCGCGAGATCGCCGGTGTGCTGACCGGCATTCGTCAGGACATGGGTTTGTCGCCGCTCGCGCAGCCTGCACCTGTGCTATAATCCGTCCCGTCTGAGCCGGCAACGACGCCGGCGCCAACACCATACTTTGGGCCTTCAACGCCCACCGCTAACGGACCATGCGTCCCCCGGCGGTGGGCGTTTCGCGTTTCTGACAACAGGAGCTACGCCATGCCCGCGAGTCCGTATCCAAGCCAATCGAAGGGAGGCCACCGAGGTCTACTCGTACTCGGCGGCGTGGTCGTCACCGGTGTGCGAGGGGCGACCTACAACTGGAACACGCGCAACGCCGACGACGGCGGCGGGTGGGGGGACAACCACGACTACGCTGTCGGCGTGTTCCCGGGCGCCCCGACCATCGAGGTCGAGGACCCGTCGTGGAACCCCAATCAGACCGTCGTCACCGACCTGGTCCGCTCGATGCTCTCGGGGGGTAGCGCCGTCGCCTACCTCTACCCGCAAGGGCTCGACACGGTGGCCAAGTACTTCTACGGCACCTTCATCTTGGACGAGCCGTCGATGGAACTCGGCCTGGAAGACATCATCCGGCTGCCGTTCGGCCTCATCGCGGCGCGCCCGGACTGTGGCGAGTTCGGCATCTAAAAGGTGATCTATGGCTACAGATGATCAGGTGGTCTTGGCGGGCAGTGGCGACGAGGACGCGGAGCTGGTCGTCCCTGGTTCCGACGAGGGCAGTGAAGCCGACATCCGGGTGATCAAGGGGTATCGCAAGCGCACAGCGGAGATTCGGTTCCGCGGCGACTACGACGGCCTCTGGGTGAAGGTGTGGATCAACTGCCCCAGAAAGCTGATCAAGCGGCTGGCGTCGGACGACGCCGATGCCGTCGATCGAGCGCTCACGGAGTTCATCGACGATCACAACCTCCGATACGAAGATGGGGCGCCGCTCGGCACGCCGCTCACGTTGAAGGACGTCGGCAACATCGACAACGTGCTCTACTCCAAGATCGTCCGGCTGGGCGTCGAGGCGATGCAGCAGGCCGCCGGAGTCCCAAAAAACTAGAGGAGGAGGTCGAGGCCTTCCTGATCGATCAGATCATGCGAGGGCCCGGCCGATCTCGCGGCGGTGGCGACATCGAGCGGCTTGGCAAACCATGCCCGGCGCAGCTCGGTGAGTTCTACTTTGCTCAGCGGTTCGGCTTTCGCGTGCTGCCCGGTGATCTGGTGCCGGGCAGCACCGACGATCAGCCTTCGGACACGTTTCTGTTCTACTCCAACCTGCTGAGCCACGAGGCTGAGCAGCGCGAACGACTGGAGCACATCCAGATGCGGAGGCAGCAGCCCCGCAAGAGCCGGCGATAACTCGGGCCTCGAACGCCCATACCTGACGGGCCGCGCGCCCCAATCCCGGAGGCCTTCTCTTGGGGCGGGAAGCGACCGTCACCCTCTCCTTCAAGGACATGCTGTCGGGCGGCCTGAAGTCGGCCGCCGGCAGTGTGCTGTCCTTTGGGTCCGAGGTGAAGAGCGGAATGGGCAACGTGAAAGCCGGCACGTCGCTCGTCGCCGGCGAGGCCGCCCGACTGCCGGGCGTCTTCGCCGGCGTCGCTTCGTCGGTCACCTCAGATCTCAGGGCGATGGGAGGCGCGTTCGCCGGGCTGGGTAGTCAGGTGGCGTCGGCATTGATGCACCCTGTGGCCACAGCGCAGAGCCTCGGCGCCGCCCTCTCCGGTGCTGCATCCAGCGGTCTGGCATCGCTTCGCGCCGGCGTGAGCGGTGCCGTCGATGGCGTCAAGGCGAAGTTCGACGACATGGCGCTTTCGGTCGCAGGGCGCGTCGAGGCGTTGGGAGCGAGGGTGCGGGCCGGCGGCGAGGCGTTCTCCGCGTTCTCCAGCCGGGTCATCTCCGCACTCTCCAGCCCCCAATCTGCGATGCAGGCGCTGTCCAGCGGTGCGCAGTCGCTCGGGTCTGCCTTGAGGAGCGGCATCACCGGTGGTGCGGACGCGGCCGGCCAAGCGCTGTCGCGGCTGGCATCGATGGCTCAGTCGGCAGTGACGGCCGTGTCCAATGGGGCCTCATCGATCGGCAGCCGGCTGTCGGGCATGGCATCCAACGCGCTGGGGGCGGCAGGCACTGCCTCGGCGGGCCTGCTCACCGTCGGAGCTGGCTTCGTGGCGCTGGGCGACAAAGCCGCCCGCGCGGACTCGCTGCAGAAGTCCTTCATGATGTCGATGCAGAAGTCCGGGCAGGATGGGGTCGCCACCCTGGCGAAGCTCCGGACAGCGAGCCTCGGCATGGTCACCGATCAGGAGCTCATGGCCAAGACGACCATGGGCACGATGCTGATCGGGAAGGACGTGATGTCCCAGTTCGGCGGCTCGGGCGAGGTCATGTCCAAGCTGTTGAACGTTGCCCAGGCCTCCGCGCGCGCCACCGGGCAGGACGTGAACTTCCTCTTCGACTCCGTAGTGCGCGGCGTCGCGCGGGCCTCGCCGGCGATCCTCGACAACCTGGGGTTGTCGATCAAGCTCGAGTCGGCCTATGGCGAGTTCGCGGCCAGCGTCGGCAAGCTGCCGGACGCCCTGACGCCGGCCGAGCAGAAGCAGGCGATCTTGAACCAGGTCCTCAAGCAGGGCCAGGGGTTCATCGAGGACTACGGGATCTCGAGCGGCGGCGTGCGCACAAAGCAGCAGCAGTTCGCGGCGGCCATTGAGAACACCGCGGTCAAGATCGGCTCGACCTTCCTGCCGGTGATGGGGAAGCTGTACGACATCGGCCTGCTGGTCGTCAGCGGCATCGACAAGATCATCCCAGCGCTGACCCTGCTGTTCAACGCCATCGGCCAGATCCCGACCCCCATCTTCGGGGCGATCGCAGGGTTCGTGTCGCTCGCAGGCGGCGCGAAGGCACTGACGCTGGTGGCGGGCCCGCTGACGAGCCTGATCCCAGGCCTGGGCTCGGTGATCGCGATGCTGGGGCCAAGCCTCCTCACGCTGGCGGCCCCGGTGGGGATCGTGATCGGGCTCCTCCTGGCGTTCCAGTCGAACCTCTTCGGGATGCGCGATGCCGTGACGGGCGCGCTGGGCCCGGTGATAGATCTCTTCTCACGGCTCGGCTCGGCCGTCCAGGCCGGGTTCGCTGCGTTCCAGCAGGCACAGGGTCTCGACTTCTCCTTCTTCGACTCGCTGACCTTTGGCCTGCAGACCGTTGCGTACACGCTCCAGTCCACACCGCTGTACCCGCTCTTCCAGGGGCTGGCCAACGCGTCGTTGCTCCTGAAGCCCGCGTTCGACCAGGTGGCGGCGGTTCTGCAGGGAGGCCTCGCGGCCGGCCTGACGATGCTCTCGCCGCTGCTCGCGTCGTTCACCACGTTCCTGCAGACGGCGGGCCTGGCGCTGTCGCAGCTCTTCAGCGGGGACCTGCTCGGCGGGCTCCAGACGCTGATCGGCGGGTTCCTGAACTTCAACCTGACCGCCACGATGGCGCTGCAGAACCTGATCCTGACCGTCGTCACGAAGGGAATCGAGTTCGCATCCGCCATCGCCCAGTGGGTGTTTGGCGCGCTGCCCGGCTGGATCGCAAGCCTGGGCCAACTCGGCATGTCGTTCCTCTCGTGGGTCACGGGCAGCCTCATCCCGATGCTGCTCGCCTTCGGGGCGCAGGCTGCCGTGACCTTGGTCTCGTGGATCCAGACGGCGATCCCCCTGGTTGTCGGTGGACTCGCTTCGTTGGGGGCGACCATCTTCAACGGGATCGTCACGGTCGTACCGATGATCGTCTCCACCGTGCTGGGGTGGGCGTCGGCCCTGGTGTCCTGGATCGGTTCAGCGACCAGCCTGATCATGGCGAACTGGCCGATGATCCAGAGCACCATCATCGGATTCATCACCGGCGGCATCGCCTGGATTCAGTCGACCGTGCTCGGCTGGGCGACCGCGCTGGCCTCGTGGATTCCTGGCGCGATCGGGCGCCTGGCTTCAGGGGTCGGGTCGATCCTGGGATCGGTGGTCAGCTTCCTCGTGTCGGCCGTGCCGACACTCATCGGGGCCGTGATCCGCTGGGCGATCGCGATCGCCAGCTTCGCCCTCCATGCGATCCCCGAGGTTCTCGCAGCGCTCGCTCGCTTCATCGGGTCGGTCGTCTCGTGGATCGTTACCGACGGCCTGCCGATGCTGGTCAACGCGGCCAAGAACCTGGCCTCTGGCTTGGTGCGCGGGTTCCTCAACGCTCTGTCCGGCGGTGGAGGCGGCCAGGTCCAGCAGGCAGCGGCCACCATGCCGACGGCTGTGCAGCGCGGGGTGATGCAGCCAGGGCCTTGGGCCGCTGCTGGAACCGGCGCGAGCCAGGGTGTCATGAGCATTTGGGACCGAATCAAGTCCTCGATCGCCGCAGGCGCCGGACCCACCACCGCCGCGGCGAAGGGGGCTGCGGGGCAGGTGGCAGCCGCGATGAACCCGGCTGCGGCAGCTGGGGGCGGTGGGGGTGCCGGAGGCGGCAAGGCCGCAGGGGGTGGCGGCGGGGGTGGCGGTGGAGGCGGCGCGGCGCAGGACCCCGCCCAGGCTGCGATGCAGGCGATCCAGGGTACCACGCAGGCCCTGAACAGCCTGATCGATTTCGCTGAAAAGGCCTTCAAGTTCCGAGGCTTCCCGCCGCCGGCGATCATGGACAAGCTGTTCAAGGGGCTGAAGGACATCATCCAGCGGGCGATCAGCTTGTCGAAGGGCATGAAGCCCGAGGCGGTAGAACTCGCCAACAGCGTCGGTCAGATGGCATCAGGCTGGATCCAGGCCCTCACCGGTCTGGTCGACCTTGCCGACAAGATGGCTCGCTTCCGACCGCCCAGCGGTGAAGCCGAAGCCCAGCTCATGGCGATGGCGCGCTGGCTCCTCTCGGCCGCGGCTGCTCTGACGAAGCTGTTCCAAGGCGGCAAGGGGATGGAGGAGGCCCTCGCCAAGGCCGCCGTCTCGACCAAGGTCGCCGAGACCCTGAAGGCTTGGGCCGAGCTGTTCAAGACGATGGCCGAGGCGACCGTGGCGCTGGCCAAGGCGCGGTTCGACGTGGACCTCTCGCCGGTGATGGCGTTCGTCACCCGACTGACCCGATTCGTCCTGATCCTGACCCAGGCGCTGCAGACCCAGCTCGGCGACACGCTCGGTATGGCCCTGGCCAATGCCCAGGCCGTCGCGGACATGCTGAAGCCATGGGTGGACCTGATCAAGGCGATCGCCGAAACGACCGGGGCCCTCGCCCGGGCGCGATGGCCGACCGACCTCGGCGCGCCAGAGCGGTTCATCCTCGGCTTGGCCGACATGGTCCTCCGGATCACCGCCCTTCTTCGGGGTCGGCTCGGCTACGCGATCCTCGTCGCTCTGGAGGACAGCCGCAACATCGCCGAGACCCTCAAGGCATGGATCGAGCCGCTCTCAAAGGTCAAGGAGGTCACCGCCTCGATTGCCCGGATGCGGCCGGTCGAGATGGGCGGCGCCGAGGGCTTCCTCCTGTCCATCCTCGACATGTCGATGCGGTTCACGGGCCTCGTGCGGTCGCGCCTCGGGCCGATGTTGCTCGTGAGCCTGGAGGACTCGAAGGCCATCGCCGATACCCTCGGCGCCTGGCTCGCACCCCTTGAGAAGGTCGGCGCGGTCGCGCAGTCCATCGACGTGGTGCGAGGTCTCACCCAGCGTCGAACCGATGACAGCTTCGGTGCGCTGGAAGGATTCCTGTTCGGCCTGACCGCCGTTCTGGCACGCTTCGTGTCGGCTGCCCAGACAGTGCTTGGGCCCCAGCTTCTCGTGGCCCTGGAGGACTCGCGCGAGATCGCCGGCGCGCTGGGCGCATGGCTCGATCCTCTCTCCAAGATCGGATCGGTCGCCGACGCCATCGACAAGGTCCGCGGGTACGCGAAGGTTCGGACCGACTCCAGCTTCTCGGCCGTGGGTGAGTTCGTCCTCGGAATCGCTGCCAGCATGGGTCAGATCGTGGGGCGCGCCCAGGGTGTTCTGGGCCCGGCGATCCTCGTTGCGCTGGAGACGTCGAGCGAGGTGGCGAAGGCCTTCCAGCCGTGGCTCGACATGTTGTCGAAGGCTGGTGCGGCCGCGGACTCCGTCGACAAGGTCACGGCCTACGCCCAGCAGCGCATGGATTCGAGCCTGGGGTCGGTGTTCAACTTCCTCGCCGAGCTCGGCCAGCGGGGCTACAACATCCTGCTGGCCGTCCAGCGCTTCCCGTCGCCGGCGGAGGCCCTGTCCGTCTCCCAGCTCGTGGCGCAGACCTTTGGCGCTTGGGTCGAGATGCTCTCGAAGGTCGGCGCCGCGGTCGATTCGATCCGGAAGATCGGCCGACTGCAGGGCGGCGAGCTCGATGGCGTGCAGGCCTTCCTCCTCGGGATCGCGGTGCGCTTCGCCGCCGGCGTCAAGGCGGTCGCCTCCTGGCCGGACCCGGCCGCGCTGCAGGGGGTTTCGCAGACCGTCGCTCAGACGTTCGGCGCGTGGCTGGACATGCTCGGCAAGATCGGGTCGGCCGTGACTGCCATGACGGGCCTCGATCCGGTTGACCCCGGTGTGGTGGCTGGTGCGGCCGACTGGCTGCTCGCGATCGCGGCCACCTTCGCACCGCTGGTCCTCGACCTGAACCGCCGCGCGGATCCCAAGATGATCCAGCAGGTGTCACAGACCATCGGCCAGACGGTCGGGGCATGGGTGGACGTGCTCACCAAGGCCGCCTCGATGGTCGAGAAGCTGGTGATGATCGAGCCTGTCCAGCCGGGTCAATGGGACATCATCGCCTCGGCCGTGCAGGAGTCGATCACCCGTGCCCTCTCGCTCTCGGCCGACATCCGGGCGATGGTCGATGTCGCCCGCGAGGCCCTCATCGGCGGCGTCGGGGAGTACACCAAGCTCGCCGGCGACGCCATCGGCCTCTTTGACAAGGCCGCCGGGCTGGGTGCACGGATGGCGGCGGCCGTCCTTCCCACGCCAGAGACGTACAGCGTCGTCAGCGGGATCATCGAGCAGACCCTGGCGGCGGTGCGCAGCCTGGCCGAGGGCGCCATGCCGCGCCTGCGGTCGCAGGCGATCCGCCTCGGGCAGCAGGTGGCCGAGTACGTGAAGGTCGGCGGCGAAGCGATCGGGCTGTTCGACAAGGCGGCAGGCCTTGGCGCGAAGCTTCGGGATGCCGCCAGGCCGACGCCGGGCGACTACCTCCTCGTCGGTGACATCATCGGGAGCGTAGTCGCGGCGGTCGTCGTTCTCGCCGGCCAGATCATGCCGCGCCTAGCCAGCGAGCAGCGGCGGTTCGGTGAAGGGATCACGATCTACACCAAGCTCGCCGGCGACGCCATGGGCTTGTTCGACAAGGCCGCAGGGCTCGGGGCGAAGCTTCGCGCTGCAGTCGCGCCGACGCTGGATCAGTACATCCTCGTGAGTGGCGTCATCGCCGCGGTGGTGCGGCAGGTCGCGTCCCTCGCCGGCGACATCATCCCTCGCGCCCAGACCGAAGCGCAGGCGATGGTAACGCAGTTCGACCTCTTCAACAAGATCGCGTCGCCGGCGATCGACCTGGTCCTGAAGGCGGCCGGCATCGGGGAGGTGCTTCAGGGCGCCGTTCAGGCCAGCGCTCTGCGACTTGGGTACGTGCGCGACGGCGTGCTCCTCGTCGTCGCCGCCGTCGGCGAGATGGCGGCTGGCTGGGTGGCCGCTCAGGCACGCGTGTCCCAGTCGGTTGAGGACATCAAGTCGTTCTCGGGCGCCGCCACCGCGGCCCTCGCCGTCGTCAAGCCGGCGGTCGATGCGCTGCAGGCGCTGGCGGCGCCCGATCTCCTGCCGGCCAGCCGCCGGGCGCTTGGCTTCGTGGGGCGCGCGATCGTGCAGATCGTCGGACTGATCGAGGACGTGTCGTCCGGCTGGCGGACCGCGACGGGCGAGCTGGATCGGGCGCGCACGGATGGGATCGAGGGGTTCGCCAAGGTCGCATCAAGCGCGCTGGGTCCGGTCAAGGACGTCGTCGACGTGCTGTCCAAGCTCACCACCGAGCAGGGCAAGCTCGGCGGCCTGACGGGCGCTGCGCGGGCGCAGATCCGCGCGGGCATCACCAGCCTGGTCGGGCTGATGACCGAGCTGTCGGCCGGCTACAACGCCGGCCAGGTCGAAGGCCGCATGGCGCTCGATGCCGTCGCCTCCTTCTCCCGATCGGTCGGTGAGATCGTGAAGCCCATCTCCGACGTGGTCAAGGTCCTGGGCGACGTCTGGTCGTTTGCCTTCGCGCCGGACAAGAACAACGCCGACAAGATCGTCCCCGTCGCCCGCGACTTCGGCGTGCGCACCATGACCGGGATCCGCCTCGGGATCGAGGCCCTCGTCACCACCATGGAGCAGACCTACTCCGACCTCGGTCCAGTGCTGCTGAAGCGCGCCGAGGCCGCGAGCCGTGTCGTTGGCCCGGTCGCCTCAGCCATCGGCGCCATGATCGAGCCGCTGCAGAAGCTGCTCGAAAACCCGTTCGTCGATGCCAAGCGACGGTCGAGCAGCGTCATGGCCAACGCTGCGCAGACCCGGATCAAGCAGCTCGCGATCAACGTGGAGAAGGGTGTCCGCACGATGGCCGAGACCCTGATCAAGGCCTTGTCGGGCATCAACGTCCCGGACGGTCTGGAGAACGGAGTCAACCGGCTGATCGGCGTCGTGTCCGGGATCATGGCCGCCATCCAGCAGGCGATGGCGCTGCCGCCGATCGACTTCGGGAAGATCGACGACCTGGTCCGGGCCGCCAACATCCTCGGTGGTATCCAGATGCCGGCGCTCGCCGGCGCCGGCGCGGGTGGGTTCGGGGGGCCGCTCGTCACCCTCCCATCCGGTCCGGTCGTGAGTCCGCCAAGCGGGCCCGTGACGCTGCCCGGAATGGGGGGCGGTGGCGCTGGCCGGCCATCTGAGCCGCCCATCATCCAGGGCCCGGTCACGCTCGAGCTGCACAACGCCGTGATCACTGGCGACGTGTCGGCGCAGGGTGGGGTGAAGTTCTCCGGCACCCAGCAGGTGGACGTGATCGTGAGCGGCCAAGTGATCCAGCGAACGGCGCGCACCGGCGAGTTCGACGACGGGGTGAACCGCAAGGCGCGCACGGCGCCGCCGGCGTGAGGTAGATCATGGCGACTGACAAGGCCTTCTACATCGACGGCACCCAGATCGCACCGAACGTCTTGTCGTCGGCGGTGCTGACCAGCGGCGTCTACCGGACGCTGGTCGAGATCGACAACGGTTCGGTGAAGCGGAACATCTGGGAGGACGAGCGACCGCTCTTGGACGGGATGCGCCGGCGCGGATCGGTGTTCGGCACGCGCGACATGGAGTGGAAGATCCGGAGCTTGGTCAACGTCGGCGCAGTGTCCGCGGCCAACATCGAACGGGTGCGCGACGACGAGGAGGACAGGCTGCTCTCGCTGCTCCTTAAGGAAAGCGGTCTCCTGACCCTCAAGGTGACCCGCCAGAGCTACCCGGCGACGGCGGTGTCGCGGGTGATCTACGCCGACGCCGCCGAGGTGCGCGCCTGGAAGTGGGAGAAGACCAGCCTCGACGACGGGCTCGTGGGGCGCCACGACATGCCGGTGCTCATCATGACCGTGCCGTTCCATTGCCCCTTCCCCTGGTGGATCGACGAGAGCGCTACGCCGTCGGCGCTCCTCAACCTCACCGCCAGCGCGCAGACGGTGGTGATCACCAACAGCGGTGACCGATCGTGCGGGCTGAAGTTCAACGTCGAAGGAACGGGTGCCAGCCTCACCATCGAGGTGAAGAACATCACGACGGGCCTCAGTGCGACGATCGGCGGGGGCGGCGTCAAGCTCAACAACGTCACGCTGCACGCCACCAACGGCCACGTGGTCGACCAGTACGTCGACGACCCTCAGCGCTTCCAGGCATACCGCGAGGCCGACGGGGCCAGCATCATGGCGAAGCTGTCGCCGCGGCCGCGGGCGTGGCTGGCGAAGGGGTCGAACACGATCCAGTACCAGATCATTGCTGGCACACCGGCCGGCGACGAGAAGATTCAGTTCTGGCATCGGGCCTGGTGGGGGGCGCCATGAGCGATCAGCCTTGGGTCACGTCGCCGGGCGACGTCGAGATCGAGCTCTACACCCCGAACTGGACGCTCGCCGGCCGGCTGGATCAGTTCGACGGGTTTGATCTCGAGGAGCACGACGACGGGATCAAGAACCTCAAGTTCACGATGCCCCTGGAGGACCTGAAGGCGCTCGGCCTGTACGCCTCGGGTCTCGCGCAATGCCCGGTCGTGGTCTACATCCGCGGCGCCGAGCGGTTCAGTGGGATCGTCACGGTGTGCGAGGACGAAGACCGCGACGGCGGCGGATCGTCGCCGAGCGACGTCGTGGTCGATGTTCATGTCGAGGCCGTGGTGGATTGGCACTACCACATGCTCGGTCGGGAGGTGAAGGGAACCGGTGGCGGGAATCGCTACACGCGAACCACGACGAAGCCGAACGACGCGGTTCGCGACCTGATCGATGCCAACTGCAAGTCCGGCAGCACTGTCGATCCGCCAGCTTACACCTTGCTCGGCACGTCGGGCGTCGACCGGGCGAACTTCGGAGCGCACCGGGTGCAGGGCGCATCGAGCGGCACGCATCCGGACACGATCGCCAAGATGCGCTGGGACAACGGCGAAAGCCTCTGGCACGTGGTGATGGAGGCCTGCCGGCGCTACGACCTCTATATCTCCTCGAGTTGGAACAAGACCGCCTCGCCGCCGCTCATGACCGTAACGGCGAACTACCCGCGGCAGGGGACCGACAAAACAGGCACGATCGCGTTCCAGCGGGAGGACGGTTCGCTCATCCGGTTCAAGCGGAAGGTCGACCACCTCAAGCACGCCAACGTTGCTGAGACTCAGGGCAAGGGGACCAGGGCGAACCAGGTCAAGGGCTACGCGATCCATCAGCCCAGCTACGACGGGATCGGCCTGCGGGAGACCGGCGACCTGTGGCCGAGCGCTTGGCAAGAAGACGCGGACGAAGAAGCGAAGTTCATCGTCGCCCAGATCGCCGGCTCGGACACCACCTACGAGGCGGTGTTGCGAGAGGGGCCGGGCAAGGAGGTCGGCGTCGACCTGGACCTGCGCGACAAGATCACCATCTCCGACAGTGCGAGGGACGTGACGGTCCAGGACTACATCTCCCGCATCAAGTGGTCGATGAGCGGCGCCGGTCCGCTCAACGTGGAGATCGGCCTCGGCCGGCCGGAGCAGAGCGACTCCTCGCGCGGCGGCCGGAGCGGTGGCGGCCGATCGGGATCCGGGCGGAAGGGCGGCAAGCCGAAGGGGAAGAACGGCGAGCCGGAGACAGTACGCCAAGTCGAGACGAACGACGGCACCGTGGTCTTCGACCAGGTCGACGACAAGTGGAAGCAGAAGGGGGAGACCGGCACGCGCATCCGGTGGCACCACGCCACAGTGGCCGACCCGGCATCCGAGGACGGGGACGAGGAAACAGTCGGCAAGATCTACGGGAACTTCTTCGCGAGCTGCCCGACCTGCAATGGGTACGTGCTGGTGTTCGACCCGTCGCGGGGCTACGACATCATGCTGCTGGCACGCGACCCTGGCCCGGGTGGGCCAGGAGGCGGGGGCGGAGGTGGGTAAGGTCATGCCCATCCGTCGCGTTGCCGTCGTCGTCCTTGCCGCTCTGCTGCTGGTCACGATCGCCCATGCGTGCGCGCATCCGGCGGGCGGGCAGATGATCTTCCTGCCGCTCGCCGCCCAGGGCGCGCCTCGTTGTAACCGGTGGCGAGGGGACGACTGGTGGCCGTGCGTGGAGGCTACCTTGACGGCTGAGGCACGCACGAGCTCGACGCCCTGGCCGACGATCAGACCATGGGTCACGAGCACCCCTCGGCCATCGAGCACGCCGTGGCCGCTCTTGGCGCGAGCAGCTGGGCCCGAGGTGCGGGGCGACGGCGCATGGTGCTCGGCGGCGCCACTGGGAGGCGGCCTGTATTACCTTGCCGGTCACTGCCTTCCCAAGGCGGCGCCGTGGCTCCTGGCGATCGACGGCGCGCCGGTGACCGGATGGATGCGAGATCCCGTCCGCGACTTGGCGCAGGTGCTGGCCGGTGCCGACGGCGCGCCCGTGGCGCTTGAAGCCCTTGCGCCTGGTGACGAGCTGGTTCTGCGCCTGGCCCGGGGTGAGGTGACGGCGAGGTTCGCCGAGGATGCATGGGGCAGACGAGTCGCGGATGGCACCTATGAGGTGACGATAGGGCCACAGGATGGGGCGTGGCAGGTCGGCATGGCCTGCGTGGCTACTCCCGATCGGATCGTCTGGGGCGACTCCGGCGGCGGCGCGCATCGCGTGCAGAGCGGCGCCCTCGGCGGCGTGATCGTTGCCGCCGAAGAGCACCCGGCCGACGGCGACGTGTGGTGTGGGGCCGGGCAGGTCGTGGTGATCGTGAGGGTGCCCTGATGCAGATGATTGCTCGTCGCCCGAACGGGCTGCCGGCGGATCACATTTGTAGGATCGAGGAGGCAATGTTGGCTACTGGAAGCGAAGATCGCGTCGACAGGATTCTGGATACTCTGGCCCGGCTCGATGAGAGGGTCAGGCACATGACAGTGTCGCTCGATCGCGTCGCCAGCCGCGAGGAGGTCGCCGACCTGCGGCGGCGCCTGGAGTCGCTGGAGAGCGATCGAGCGAAGTTGGTCTGGCTTGTCCTGGCGGCGGTGCTCACCGCCGTGCTCAGCATCGTGGTACAGGTGCGACCATGAGGACCGGACTGCACGCCAACCAAACGCGCGACCATGCGAAGATCCTCGACTACTACCGGCGCAGCGGTTCGACCGTCTTTAAGACCCTCACGTTCGACGACGCCTTGCTCGACGGCCTGAAGGGGATTGGCGTGACGATCATCGGGCGCCTGCACCGCGACCGCCAGGAGCTCGGCGGCAGCGTGGCGAGCTCCTTCGTCCGTGACCTGGTGGCCTCCGCGCGGCGTCATCCGCAGGTGGACTTCTGGGAAGGCTGGAACGAGGCCTTCCACGTGGCATCGGAAATCGGCCGCTACGCCGAGTTCGAGATCGAGCGCATGAAGGCGCTTGAGGCTGTGGGCAAGAAGGCGGCGATCGGTTGCTTCTCCACGGGCACGCCGGAGATCACCGACGGCGGCGCGACGTGGGCGCGGTTCCGGCCGGCGCTCGAGCACGCGCACGGCCACGGGCATGCTCTGGCCTTGCACGAGTACGGCGGGCCCTACATGCAGTACATGACCGAGACGCCGGGCGGGCGCAACCAGTGGAAGCAGGGCGCGTTCACCGGCACCAGTCCGGATCCCAGCGCCTACGATGCGCCTGGCCTCGAAGGCTTCTTGTGCCTCCGCTACCGGAAGGTTTACCGTCTCCTCACGGCCTGGGGAATCGGCGACCTGCAGCTCTTCATCACCGAAGGCGGCATCGACGACACGACGCCGCGGCCGGGTCCTGGCGGGAAGGGCTACAAGGCATTCAGGGATGGCACGTGGGATCGGTTGCCGGGCATCGGCGACTACGCCCAGCAGCGCTTTTGGTACATGGAGCAGGTGTCGCGCGATCCGTACGTCGCCGGCGTCGTGGACTTCGGATGGGACGGAACGTCCACCGGCTGGCCCGACTTCGATCTCTCAACAGATCCAGCGATGGTGAATCGGATCATCCAACTCGAGTCCGCGCTGCCGGCGGGCCACTACACTGGAGGAGGTACGACCGTGCCGAGCATGACCCACCTGGTCGACGTGTCTCGCTGGCAGGGGCAGATCGATTGGTCGAGGCTCGCGGGCCAAGCCCGGGGCGCCTGGATCAAGGCTGCGCAGGGCACGACCGGCATCGACCCCCAATACGCGCAGAGCGCCGCCGGCGCCGCGGCCGTGCATCTGCCCTTCGGCCCGTACCACTACTGGGTCGCGCGGCTCGACCCGGCCGCCCAGGCCGAGCACTTCCACCGCACCGTCCAGGCCGCCGGCGCCGTGCCGACTTTCCCGCCGATGGTCGACCTGGAGGACCCGGACGCCGGGCTCGTCAACCCGGACGAGTTGAGACGGTACGTTGACCGCGTCCGCGAGCTGTTCGGGACCCTGCCGCTCGTTTACACGGGTGCCGCCTGGTGGACGCCAGGGCGATTCATGGGCGGCGCAGCGCCCCGCTGGGCGGCCGATCTGCTCCTGTGGATCGCGCGCTATGGGACCAACGATCCGGACGCGCCGCCGGCGACGCCCATCGTGCCGGCGCCCTGGGGCAAGTGGACCATCCACCAGTACACGAGCCGCGGGCCGGGCGCCAAGTACGGCGCGCGATCCGAGTACATCGACCTCAACCGCTCGCCGCTGACCATCGACCAGCTCAAGGCGCTGGCCGGGCGTCCGACCGCACCAGTGCTCGACTGGGCGGGACTCATCGCCGCGGCGAAGGAGGAGCACGAGGCGAGCGGGATTCACCTGTCGAAGGTGAGCGCGCTGCAGGCGGCGATCAAGGCGACCGGCCAGGACATCGTGACGCGCGAGCGCGATTGGGAGGACCCGTCGGGCCGCTACGTGTACGAGGTCGGCCAGAACCGCGCGACGATGGAGCGGACCGTGTACGTGTGGGACGGGCGCACGGGAACGATCACGGCGAAGGCCGTCGCGTAGGAGGGGAAAAGGCACACGCCCGGCGGGGAGGCCGGGCGCGTTCGAGAGCACTTTGATGCAGTCGATCAGAGGTAATTCTACCACACACCTCCGGAGGTGAACCCATGTTCCTCGTGACCCTGGCCGCAGCGTTGGCCGCGGTCCTCTGGTCGGCGCTCTTCCAGGCCGACACGCCGTTCCCGATCCCCGAGTGGCTGGTGGGCGTCCTGCCGGTCATCAACTACGTGCTCAACGAGGCGATCATCCGCTTCGGGGGGGACCTGTCCTCCGAGGACAAGTCGAACCTGGTCTACGCGGTCTCGATCGCCCTGGTGAGCGGCCTTGTGTTGCTCAGCGGCACGGAGCTGCCGAGCGCACCCCCGGGCGCGCCGACGGCGGGCACCCTCGACGTCATCGTGCCCTACCTGCTCGCGCTCGGCGCTTGGGCGCTGTTCGTCTTGGGCTGGGCGTGGAAGGGAGCGGTGGCAATCCACGACACGCTGTCGGCGATGGGGAAGCGGCTGAGCGGCCCACCGGCACCGGCCGCCAGCGTCAAGCGATAGTCCGCGAGCCGTTCTCCCGAACGCACGAGGCCCGGTCGACGTCGACCGGGCCTCGTGCCGTGGGCGATCCTGATATGGCAGCCACAACGGCAGCCAAGCCGTTTGACACAGCATGGTGCGGCTTGACACGCGCGCTGCGCGCAAATGGCCCGCGCCTCTGAAAACGCGGGCCATTTGACCGAAAACAGTACCCCCGGCATGATTCGAACATGCGACCTACTGGTTCGAAGCTTGCAAGGGTTTCGGCGCCGG
>WBZR01002538.1_pt1 | contig 18493 bp, 26 predicted proteins | sample 5204231 | NCBI WGS metagenome assembly WBZR01 (sample SAMN12412403, study PRJNA552823) | activated sludge metagenome | isolation source: activated sludge from anammox sidestream of wastewater treatment plant... | place: USA: Virginia | collected 2017-08 | reverse complement strand
CCGGGCGACAACGTCAGCATCACCGTCAAGCTGATCGCCCCGATCGCCATGGAAGAAGGCCTGCGCTTTGCCATCCGCGAAGGCGGCCGCACCGTGGGCGCCGGCGTGGTGGCCAAGATCATCGAGTAAGGAGCGGACCGTCATGGCAACCAAGCAGAAGATCCGCATCCGCCTGAAGGCGTTCGACTACAAGCTGATCGACCAGTCGGCCGCCGAGATCGTGGACACCGCCAAACGCACCGGTGCCGTGGTCAAGGGCCCCGTGCCCCTGCCCACGCGCATGAAGCGCTTCGACATCCTGCGTTCGCCGCACGTCAACAAGAGCAGCCGCGACCAGCTGGAAATCCGCACCCATCAGCGCCTGATGGACATCGTCGACCCGACCGACAAGACGGTGGACGCGCTGATGAAGCTCGACCTGCCGGCCGGCGTGGACGTGGAAATCAAGCTGCAGTGATCGGCGCGCCCGCGGCCCCGGCGTTGCGCCGGCGCGGGCAGACTTCGGACGCGGACTTGCCAGAACGGCAAGTTCGCGTTATCATTTGCGGCTTGCCATTTTTTGGCAGGCTTTTTCAACCCTCTTTCGCACACCAAACGCGCAGGCCAATTGCAGCGGGCGCGGCGAAAGTCATGGAGCAATAAATGAGTCAAAGCAATCGATTGGGGTTGCTGGGGCGCAAGGTGGGCATGATGCGTCTGTTCACCGATGACGGCGAAGCAGTGCCCGTCACGGTGGTCGATGTATCGAACAACCGCGTCACCCAGGTCAAGACCCAGGAGAACGACGGCTATGTGGCCCTGCAGGTCACGTTCGGTTCGCGCAAGGCCTCGCGCGTGACCAAGCCGGAAGCCGGTCACCTCGCCAAGGCGGGCGTCGAAGCCGGTGAAATCACCCAGGAATTCCGTGTCGACGGCAATGTGGCCGGCAAGTACGCCGCCGGCACCGCGCTGCCCGTGGCCGAGGTGTTTGCCGCCGGCCAGAAGGTGGACGTGCAGGGCACTTCCATCGGCAAGGGCTACGCCGGCACCATCAAGCGCCACAACTTCAGCTCGCAGCGCGCCTCGCACGGCAACAGCCGTTCGCACAACGTGCCGGGCTCCATCGGCATGGCGCAGGACCCGGGTCGCATCTTCCCGGGCAAGAAGATGACCGGTCACATGGGCGACGAGACCGTCACCACCCAGAACCTCGACCTGATCCGCATCGACGAAGCCCGTCAGCTGCTGCTCATCAAGGGCGCCGTGCCCGGTGCGCGTGGCGGTTTCGTCACCGTCCGCCCGGCTGTCAAGGCCAAGGCCGCTGCCAACGAGGGGGCCAACTGATGCAGCTCGAACTCCTGAACGACCAAGGTCAGGCGGCGTCCAAGGTGGATGCGCCCGAAACCCTGTTCGGTCGTGACTACAACGAAGCGCTGGTGCACCAGCTGGTGGTGGCCTACCAGGCCAACGCCCGCCAGGGCACGCGGGCGCAGAAAGACCGCGCCCAGGTCAAGCACAGCACCAAGAAGCCGTTCCGCCAGAAAGGCACCGGCAACGCGCGCGCCGGCATGACCTCCTCGCCGCTGTGGCGTGGGGGCGGTCGCATCTTCCCGAACAGCCCGTTCGAGAACTTCAGCCAGAAGCTCAACAAGAAGATGTACCGCGCCGGCATGGCGTCCATCCTGTCGCAACTGGTGCGCGATGGCCGCCTGGCGGTGGTCGAGTCGATCAAGCTCGATTCGCCCAAGACCAAGCAGCTGGCGCAGAAGTTCAAGGACATGAAGCTCGATTCCGTGCTGGTGATCGCCGACGAGGTCGACGAGAACCTGTACCTGGCGTCGCGCAACCTCGGCAACGTGCTGGTGGTCGAGCCGCGCTACGCCGATCCGCTGTCGCTGGTGCACTACAAGAAGGTGCTGGTCACCAAGGGCGCCATCGACCAGCTCAAGGAGATGTTCGCATGAGCCGCATCAACCCGACGCCGAAAGAGCGCCAGTTCGACGAAGGCCGCCTGATGCAGGTGCTCGTCGCTCCGGTGATTTCCGAGAAGGCCACGATGGTGGCCGAAAAGTCCAACGCCGTCACCTTCAAGGTGCTGCGCAGCGCCACCAAGCCCGAGATCAAGGCCGCGGTCGAGCTGCTGTTCAACGTGAAGGTCCGTGGCGTGTCCGTGGCCAACATCAAGGGCAAGACCAAGCGCTTTGGCCGCAGCATCGGTCGCCGTGACCACGTGCGCAAGGCCTATGTGCTGCTCCAGGAAGGCCAGGAGCTGAACCTGTCCGGGGAGGCTGCGTAAGCCATGGCTGTCATCAAGATCAAACCGACGTCGCCGGGCCGCCGTGGCCAGGTCAAGATTTCGCGCGACCACCTGCACAAGGGCGAGGGTTACGCCCCGCTGCTGGAGCCCCAGTTCCAGAAGGCCGGCCGCAACAACAACGGCCACATCACCACGCGCCACAAGGGCGGCGGCCATCGCCACCACTACCGCGTGATCGATTTCCGTCGCAACAAGGATGGCATCGCCGCCAAGGTCGAGCGCATCGAGTACGACCCCAACCGCTCGGCCCACATCGCCCTGGTGTGCTATGCCGACGGTGAGCGCCGCTACATCATCGCACCGCGTGGCGTGGAGGTGGGCAGCCAGCTCATGAGCGGCTCCGAAGCGCCGATCCGCGCCGGCAACACGCTGCCGATCCGCAACATCCCGGTGGGTTCGACCATCCACTGCATCGAGCTCAAGCCGGGCGCCGGCGCGCAGATCGCGCGCTCGGCCGGCACCTCGGCCACGCTGCTGGCGCGCGAGGGCACCTACGCCCAGGTGCGCATGCGTTCGGGCGAAGTGCGCCGCGTGCACATCGAGTGCCGCGCCACCATCGGTGAAGTGGCCAACGAAGAGCACAGCCTGCGCCAGTTCGGCAAGGCCGGTGTCAAGCGCTGGATGGGCATCCGTCCGACCGTGCGCGGCATCGTGATGAACCCGGTCGACCACCCGATGGGCGGCGGCGAGGGTCGCAGCAAATCCGGCCGACATCCGGTTGACCCATGGGGCAACCTGACCAAGGGCTACCGCACCCGCAGCAACAAGCGCACGCAGAACATGATCGTGTCGCGCCGCAAGAAGTAAGGACCTCCGCAAATGACTCGTTCTCTGAAAAAGGGTCCGTTTGTGGACCACCACCTGCTCGCCAAGGTCGACAAGGCCGTGGCCAGCAAGGACAAGAAGCCCATCAAGACCTGGTCGCGCCGCTCCATGATCCTGCCCGAGTTCATCGGCCTGACGATCGCCGTGCACAACGGCAAGCAGCACGTACCGGTGTACGTGACCGACCAGATGATCGGCCACAAGCTGGGCGAATTTGCGCTGACGCGGACCTTCAAGGGTCACGCGGCGGACAAGAAAGCCAAGAAATAAGGAATCACCATGGCAGCAACGGAAACACGTGCCGTCCTCCGCGGCGTTCGCCTGTCGGTGGACAAAGGCCGCCTGGTGGCCGACCTGATCCGCGGCAAGAAAGTCGATCAGGCGCTCAACATCCTGAACTTCACGCAGAAGAAGGCCGCCGTCATCGTCAAGAAGGTGCTGGAATCGGCGATCGCCAACGCCGAGCACAACGACGGTGCCGACATCGACGAACTGCGTGTCAAGACCATCTACGTCGAGCAGGGCATGACGCTCAAGCGCTCGGCGGCCCGCGCCAAGGGCCGCGGTGCGCGCCTGTCCAAGCCCACGTGCCATGTGTACGTGACGGTGGGCAACTGAGGAAGGCCACGAGAAGACTATGGGACAGAAAATCCATCCGACCGGCTTCCGTCTTTCGGTCAGCCGCAACTGGGCCAGCCGCTGGTACGCCAGCAACCGTGACTTCGCCGGCATGCTGGCCGAAGACATCAAGGTGCGCGAGTACCTGAAAGCCAAGCTCAAGAACGCCGCCGTCTCGCGCGTGCTGATCGAGCGTCCGGCCAAGAACGCCCGCATCACCATCTACTCGGCGCGTCCGGGCGTGGTGATCGGCCGCAAGGGCGAGGACATCGAGAAACTCAAGAAAGAACTGGCCGACCAGCTGGGCGTGCCGGTGGCGGTGAACATCGAAGAAGTGCGCAAGCCCGAAGTCGATGCCCAGTTGATCGCCGATTCCATCACCCAGCAGCTCGAAAAGCGCATCCAGTTCCGCCGCGCCATGAAGCGCGCCATGCAGAACGCCATGCGCCTGGGCGCCCAGGGCATCAAGATCATGTCCTCGGGCCGTCTGAACGGCATCGAGATCGCCCGCACCGAGTGGTACCGCGAAGGCCGCGTGCCGCTGCACACGCTGCGCGCCGACATCGACTACGGCTTCTCCGAGGCCCACACCACTTACGGCGCCATCGGCGTCAAGGTCTGGGTCTACAAGGGCGACACCCTGGGCCGCAACGATGCCCCCTCGCTGGACAGCACGCCGCGCCCCGAAGGCGAAGAGCGCCGCGGTCCGCGTGGCCCGCGCCGTGACGGCCGCGGTGGCCCGGGCGGCGATCGCCGCGGTGGCCCGCGCCGCGACGCGCGTGGCGGCGGCTCCGGTGCGCCCGCCGATGGCAGTGACAAACCCGCCGAAGGCCAGGGGGCCGAGGCCAAACCCGCCGTTAAGCGCGTCCGCAAAGCCGCGCCCGCTGCAGCCGCGGACGGCGCCCAAGGAGAGTAAACCATGCTGCAACCCGCACGCAGAAAGTACCGCAAGGAGCACAAGGGCCGCAACACCGGCATTGCCACGCGTGGCAATACCGTGGCCTTTGGCGACTTCGGCCTCAAGTCCACCGATCGCGGTCGCCTGACCGCGCGCCAGATCGAATCCGCGCGCCGCGCCATCTCGCGCCACGTCAAGCGCGGTGGCCGCATCTGGATCCGCGTGTTCCCCGACAAGCCGATCTCCACCAAGCCGGCCGAAGTCCGTATGGGTAACGGCAAGGGCAACCCCGAGTACTACGTGGCCGAGATCCAGCCCGGCAAGGTGCTGTACGAAATCGTCGGCGTGCCGGAAGAGCTGGCGCGCGAGGCGTTTGCCCTGGCCGCCGCCAAACTGCCGCTGCGCACGACCTTCGTCGCCCGCATGATTGGCCAGTGAGCAGGAGGAACGTCAGATGAAAACCGCAGAACTGCGTCAGAAAGACGTCGCCGGCCTGCAGGCCGAGGTCAAGGAGCTGCAGAAAGCCCATTTCAACCTGCGCATGCAGAAGGGCACGCAGCAGCTGAGCAACACCAGCCAGCTCAAGGCCACGCGCCGCGCCATCGCCCGCGCCAAGACGCTGATCGTCGAAAAGCAGGCCGCCGCCAAGTAAGGAGTGACCATGACGGAATCCCAACCATCCCTCAAGCGCACCCTGATCGGCAAGGTCGTCAGCGACAAGCGCGCCAAGACGGTGACGGTGCTGGTCGAGCGCCGCGTCAAGCACCCGATCTACGACAAGATCGTGATGCGCTCGTCCAAGTACCATGCGCACGACGAAAACGGCCAGTACAAGCTGGGCGACACCATCGAGATCACCGAAAGCCGCCCGCTGTCCAAGACCAAGAACTGGGTCGCCACCCGCCTGGTGCAGAAGGCCGCTCAGGTCTGAAAACCCGCCGCGGGCTCAGCCCAAAGCCCGGCGCGACCAGCGCGCCGACCCGAAACAGCCCACAATGCGTGGGCTGTTTTCGTTTGTACCGCCGCGCCGCGTCACGGCCGCGGCACCCCCACACACCTTCAAGGAGCCCCGCATGATCAAGGTCGGAGACGCGCTGCCCGCCGTCACTCTGTCGGAATACATCGAAGTCGAAGGCAACGGCTGCAGCATCGGCCCCAACCCGGTCGAGGTGCAGAAGGCTGCCGCCGGCAAGACCATCGCCGTGTTCGCCGTGCCGGGCGCCTTCACGCCCACCTGCTCGGCCAAGCATGTGCCCAGCTACCTGCAGCACGCCGCGGCGCTGAAGGCGGCCGGGGTGGACGAGATCTGGTGCCTGTCGGTCAACGACGCCTTCGTCATGGGCGCCTGGGCGCGCGAGCAGAAGACCGCCGGCCAGATCCGCATGCTGGCCGACGGTGACGCCGCGTTCGCCCAGGCCACCGGCCTGACGCTGGACCTGCACGGCAAGGGCCTGGGGCTGCGCAGCAACCGCTACTCGATGCTGGTCAAGGACGGCAAGGTGGCGGCACTCAACGTCGAAGCGCCAGGCAAGTTCGAGGTGAGCGACGGCGCCACCCTGCTGGCGCAGCTGCGCGCAGCCTGAGTCTGGCTTCGCAAGCTGCATAAATAGTAGCTGCTGGCGCAAGCTGGGCGCGCGCCAGCGGCCTATTTATTGTCCATCCACGGGGGCGCGGCGGCGCCGTCAGACGCGCAGCTCGACCTTCAGGTAGTGCGCCCCCGGCAGCGGGTTGTGGTAGTAGGGCGGGATTTCGACGAAGCCCAGGTCTTCGTACAGCGCCCGCGCCGCCTCCATGTCGTCCAGCGTGTCGAGCAGCACGCTGTCGTAGCCCAGGCGCACCGCGGCTTCCAGCACCGCCTCGGCCAGCTGGCGGCCCAGGCCGAAGCCGCGGAAGGCCTTGCGCACGAACAGCCGCTTCATTTCGGCGGCGTTGGCGTAGTCCACGTCCTCGATCGGGCGCAGCGCGCAGCAGCCGGCCAGCTCGCCGTCGACCCAGGCCAGCAGCAACGTGCCGCCCGGTTCCTGGTAGTCGCCAGGCAGGCCAGCCAGTTCGGCCTCGAAGCCCTGAAAGCACAGGTCGACCCCGAGCTGATCGGCGTACTCACGAAACAGGGCGCGCGCCGCGTCGTAGTGCGCGGGCTCCCGGGCGGGGGCAAGGTGGATCGGCGGGCGGGTGGTCACTGAACTTCGGTGCGCAGCATGGGCGCGGGCACGGCGGCGGTCGTGTCCAGTCTACCCCAGGGCACCGCGGCTGCCGAGCTGCACCACCGCATACACCAGCGCCGCCGCCACGCCCAGCAGGGCCAGCGCCAGCAGGCGCGTGCCGGCGCTGTCGCGCGCCGCGGTCACCGGCTCGGGCAGCGTCTTGTCGCCCACCACCATGGGCCCCACCAGGTTCTGGCGTCGCAGCCGGTACACCACGATCGCCAGCACGTGCAGCAGCACCAGCCCGATCACCAGGTACTGACCCCAGTGGCTGTGCCATTCGGTCAGGCGGCCCACCGTGGCGTTGGACACCAGGGCCGTGAGCGGCCCGGAAAAGGCAATCTCGTCGTCGCTGAACAGGCCGGAGCCCACCTGCGCGCCCAGCACCAGCAGCATGGCCAGCACCGACAGCGCGCCCAGCGGGTTGTGGCCGGCGGTGTCGGCGGTCGTGGCGCGCCCGCCCAGGTAGCGCGTCAGCCGCCCCGGCGTGGGGAAGAAGCTGACAAAGCGCGACCAGTGACCGCCCACGAAGCCCCACAGCAGCCGAAACAGCAGCAGGGTGAACACCACGTAGCCCAGCCGCAGGTGCAGGTTCATGGCGTTGCCGCCCACCTTGGCGGTGACCACCAGCGCCACGACGCAGACGAACAGAACCCAGTGAAACAGGCGGGTGGGCAGATCCCAGATGCGGACGGTGTGCATGGCGGACGATCGAGCGAAGGGCGATACAGGGTCAAGCGCGAACACGCCGCACGGCCTGGCGCCCAACCGGCTATGCTTGCGCGGCGGACCTGGCGGTGCGGTGCGTTGCGGGGTCACAGTGTAGTGATTCCGGCGCCCGGTGTTGCCACGGGCACGCTTTGTCCCTCGGTGGCTGGCGCCGCGCCGGCGCCGACCCCGTCCCACAAGGAGTCTTTCAGATGAAGAAGAAACTCAGTGTCCTGGCGTTCACGCTGGCCATCGCCGGCGCCGCGGCGCCAGCCTTCGCGCAGCAGCAGTACGCCAAGGCCGAAGACGCCGTGCACTACCGCCGCGGCGCGTTCACCCTGCTGGGCTACCATTTCGGCAGCCTGGGTGCCATGGTGCAGGGCAAGGTGCCGTTCAACTCGGCCCAGGCGGCGATCGACGGCGACGTCATCGCCATCGCGTCCAAGCTGCCGTTCCACGCCTTCGTCGAGGGCTCGGACAAGGGCCAGACCGGCGCCAAGCCCGAAATCTGGAAGGAGCAGGCCAAGTTCACCGACCTGCGCGACAAGATGCAGGCCGAGGTGGCCAAGGTCTCCGCCGCGGCCAAGAGCGGCAACCTGGACAACCTGAAGGCCGTGTTCGGCGCCGCCGGGCAGAGCTGCAAGAACTGCCACGACAACTATCGTCGGCGCCTCTGACTTCGATGACCGTGCCGTGGGCATGGCGCCCAGCGTGATGCGGTGCGGCGGTCGTGACCGGGCGCGCGTTGGCTGTTCCACCCCTGGCTTCGCAGTCTTGAACGTTGATGCGTCCACCCTGAGCCTGTCGAAGGGTTTCGACAGGCTCAGCCCGAACGGTATTCCAGACACCAAGGCTGAACCCATAGGTCCAAAACACAGCTGCTCGCGCCCGTCTGGCGGTTCGGAACGCGCCATGGCCAACGAAAAGCCGTGCCCCGGGTGGCACGGCTCTGGCTGGCTCAGGGGAGGCGGGTTCAGGCCGCCAGCAGTTTTTCGATCAGCTGGTGCAGCTCGCTGAAGTCGGGCGCGCCGACGTAGCGCTTGACGATCTCGCCCTGTTTGTTGACCACGTAGGTGGTGGGCGTCAGCTTGACGTCGCCCCAGGCCTTGGCCACCGCGCCGGTGTTGTCGATCGCCACCTTGAACGGCAGCTTGCGCGTTTCGGCGAAGTTGACCACGTAGCTGGGCGGGTCGTACTGCATGGCCACGGCGATGGTCTCGTAGCCGCGGGCCTTGAACTTGTCGTAGGTGGCGACGATGTCGGGCATTTCGGCCACGCAGGTGGTGCAGCTGGTGGCCCAGAAGTTGACCAGGGTGACCTTGCCCTTGAGGTCGGCCGTGGTCTGGCTGCTGCCGTCCAGCAGCACGAAGGTCGAGGGCGGGGCAGCGTCGTTGCCGCAGGCGCTCAGCAGGCTGGCGCCCAGCAGCAGGCTGGCGAGGGCGATGCGGCGGGAGGTGTTCACGGCAGCGATTTTAAGTTTGGGGGCTTGGCCCTGCGTCGCGCATGGGTGCGGCGTCATGTGGGACCGCTGCCGCGCACGAAAGTTCGGCCGCTTCTGTCAGGCCAGCTCCAGCAGCAAGCGTGTCATCGCCTCGGTCTCGCTGATCATCGGATCGTGCCCGGTCGCCATTTCCACGATGCGGCTGCCAGGCAGCCAGGCGCCGTCCCAGAACGCCGGGTCGCGCACGCGCTGGCGGATGACGTCGATGGTGGCCAGCTTGGGCTGGGTGCAGTCGATGAAGGTGCGCGGCACGCGCGCCACCCGGCGCGGGTCGAACTCCAGCGGCTCCAGGTAGGTGTGGCCGGGGTGCGGCACCTGGCGCCGCGCCACCCAGGCGTGGTCGGCCGCCGACAGGCCGAACACCCCCGGGTCGGGCGCCGGAAAGCTGTGGGTGGGACTGATCTCGGCCGCATGCAGGCGCTCGCGCCGGGTGCCGCTGGCGTGTGTGCCGCTCCAGCTTTCGCCCGGCTTGGGCACCACGGCATCGACATACACCAGATGGCGCAGCGTGCCGGGCGGTTCGCGGTCGGCCACGGCGGTGCCCAGCATGCCGGCGTAGGAATGCACCACCAGGATGCAGTCGCTCAGCTCCTCGGCCGCCAGCGCCTGGCGCACGTCGGCGATGTGCGTGCCCAGGGTGATGGCCGGCGACAGCAGGTGGGCGCGCTCGCCCAGCCCGGTCAGGGTGACGGCGTGGGCGTTGTGGCCGGCGCGGATCAGTGCGTGCTGCACCGGCCGCCAGTACCAGGCGCCGCCCCAGGCGCCGTGAACGAGCAGGTAGTTGGCCATGGAGGTACCTCGAAGAGCGACGGATGACGGTGGACCGGACGGTGTCTGGATGAGGTATCAAATCGGCCCGCAGGGCATACCCATCAATCGCCAGCAGCTATCATAATGATAGTATTCACTGGATCACCCGGGCGGCACGCAGGGCGGCCAGCCGCTTGGTGTCTGCGCCCAGCAGCTCGGTCAGCACCTCGTCGGTGTGCTGGCCCAGCAGCGGCGGCGGCCGGTCGGTGCGCACCGGGGTCTGGCTCAACTTGAGCGGGCTGGCCACCAGCCGCAGCTCGGCCGCCAGCGGGTGCGTCCAGCGGTCGACCATGCCGCGCGCGCGCACCTGCGGGTCGGCAAACACCTCGTCCAGCCGGTTGATGGCGCCGCAGGGCACGCCGGCCACTTCAAGCGCGGCCAGCCAGTCGGCCTTGGCACGGGCTTTCAGGATGGCTTCGAGCAGCGGCACCAGCACGGCGCGGTGGCGCACGCGCGCGGCGTTGGTGGCAAAGCGCTCGTCGCGCGCCAGCTCGGGCTGGCCGGCCACGGCGCAGAACTTGGCGAACTGGCCATCGTTGCCCACCGCCAGGATGATGAAGTCCTTGTCACCGCCGTCGCCCGGCGCGACTTCGAACACCTGGTAGGGCACGATGTTGACGTGCGCATTGCCCATGCGCCCCGGCACGGTGCCGGCCACCAGGTGGTTGGCGCCCAGATTGGCCAGCATGGCGACCTGGGCGTCCAGCAGCGCCATGTCCAGGTGCTGGCCGGCGCCGGTGCGCTCGGCGTGGCGCAGCGCCGCCAGAATGCCGACGGTGGCGTACATGCCGGTGAACAGGTCGGCCACCGCCACGCCCACCTTCTGCGGACCGCCGCCCTGGTCGTCGCGCTCGCCGGTCACGCTCATCAGCCCGCCCATGCCCTGGATGATGTAGTCGTAGCCGGCGCGCGGCGCGTACGGCCCGGTCTGGCCAAAGCCGGTCAGGCTGCAGTACACCAGGCGCGGGTTGAGGGCCGACAGCGCGGCGTAGTCCAGCCCGTAGCGCGCCATGTCGCCGACCTTGAAGTTCTCGATGAACACGTCGCAGTGCGCCACCAGCTCGCGGATCAGCTGCTGGCCCTCGGGCCGGGCGATGTCGCAGGTGACCGAGCGCTTGTTGCGGTTGGCCCCCAGGTAGTACGCCGCCTCGCGCGATTCGGTGCCATCGTCGCCGCGCAGGAAGGGCGGGCCCCAGCTGCGCGTGTCGTCGCCGCTGCCGGGGCGTTCGATCTTGATCACGTCGGCGCCCAGATCGGCCAGCGTCTGGGTGCACCAGGGACCGGCCAGCACGCGGGAGAGGTCGAGCACGCGGATGCCATCGAGCGAGTTCATGCGCGCATTCTCGCCCAGCCGCCGGCCGATAATGCGCCGCATGTTGTTGCACCGCGCCGCCCTCGTGCTGGCGGTGGCCCTGGGCGCGGCGGCCTGCACGCCCACGCTGGACTGGCGCGAAGTGCGCCTGGCGCCTTCGCCGGCCATTGCCTTGCTGCCCTGCAAACCCGACCGCACCACCCGCGACGTGCCGCTGGGAGGCGTGCCGACCGCGCTCAGCGTGGCCGGTTGCGACGCCGGCGGCGCCACCTTCGCCCTGATGACGGCCCAGCTGCCGGCCGGGCGCGACCCCGACGCCGTGCTGGCCGGCTGGCAGCAGGCCACGCTGGCCCACATGCGCGCCCAGGGCACGCCCGAGCGGCGCCCGTTCACGCCGCCCGGCGCCCGCGCCCTGCCCCATGCCCAGCGCCTGACCGCCCGCGGCCAGCGGCCCGACGGCCGGCCGGTGATGGCGCAGGCGGTGTGGAGCGCGCAGCCGGCCGCCGGCGGCGGCACCGAGTTGCTGCACGCCGTGGTCTACGCCGAGCGCCTGCGCCCCGAGGCGGCCGACGCCTTCTTCGACGCCATCCGCTGGCCATGAGCGCGGGTGCCGAGCTGTTGCCGCGCCGCACCGCGGTGCTGGTGTTTCTGGCGTTTGCCGGCGCTTACTTTCTGTCGGCGCTGCTGCGCGCCGTCACCGCCACGCTGTCGCCGGTGCTGACCGCCGACTTCGCGCTGCACGCGCGCGACCTCGGTCTGCTGGCGGGCGGCTACTTTCTGGGCTTTGCCGCCATGCAGCTGCCGCTGGGCGCCTGGCTGGACCGCTACGGGCCGCGCCGCGTCAGCGTGGCGCTGCTGGCGGTGGCCGTGCTGGGCTGTGCCGTGTTCGCGCTGGCGCAGGGCTTTGCCGGCCTGCTGGCGGCGCGCGTGCTGATGGGCATGGGCGTGGCCGCCGGACTGATGGCGCCGCTGACCGGCTACCGCCGCTGGTTCGACGCCGCCATGCAGCTGCGCGCCAACGCCTGGATGCTGATGACCGGCTCGCTCGGCATGCTGGCGTCCACCCTGCCGGTGCAGTGGCTGCTGCCGCTGCTGGGCTGGCGGCCGCTGTTCTGGGGGCTGGCGCTGCTGGGGCTGCTGGCGATGGCGGTGATCGCACTGCGGGTGCCCGGCTGGCGCCCCCCGGATGCTACCAACAGCATAGCTGATGGCGCAGATCGGGCGGGCGCTGGAGGCCGGAATGGCTCTTACGCCCAGATCGTGCGGCAGGCCGAATTCCGGCGCGCCTGGCCGCTCGGCATGGTCAGTTTCGGCGGCATGGTGGCGATCCAGTCGCTGTGGGCCGGGCCGTGGCTGACCCGCGTGGTGGGGCGCAGCCCGCTGGAAGCGGCCACCGGCCTGTTCTGGATCAACGCCAGCATGCTGCTGACCTTCTGGGCCTGGGGCCTGCTGCTGCCGCGGCTGACGGCGCGCGGCATCGGCATCGACGCCATCGTGGCGCGCGTGCAGCCGTTCAGCTTCGTGGCGCTGGCGGCCCTGGTGGCGGCCGGACCGGCGGTGGGCGGCTGGGGCGTGGCGCTGCTGGCGCTGTACTGCGTGCTGAGCACCCCGTCGGCGCAGGTGCAGCCGGTGCTGGCGCTGGCCTACCCGCCGCAAGTGGCCGGGCGCGCGCTGTCGGCCTTCAACCTGGTGATCTTCGTCGGCATCTTCCTGGTGCAGTGGGGCATCGGTCTGGGCGCCGACGCGCTGGCCGCCCTGGGCTGGTCCGAGGCCGACGCGCTGCGCGGCGCGCTGGGCGCCTTCGGGCTGCTCAGCGCCGCCTGCTGGCTGCACCACCTGCGGGCCGGGCGCCGATAATCCAGCCTGCCATGAGCAACGCCGTTCTGCTGATCGCCCACGCCCCGCTGGCGCACGCCCTGCGCGAATGCGCGCTGCACGTGTTTGCCGAAGCCGCCGCCGACATCGGAGCGCTCGACGTCCAGGCCCACGAACCGCCCGAGCAGACCCTGGCGCGCGCCCAGGCGCTGTGCGCCGGCTGGGGCGAGCGCCCGGTGCTGGTGCTGACCGACGTGCTGGGCGCCACCCCCAGCAACGTGGCGCGGCGCCTGATCGACGGCCGGCGCATGCGGCTGCTGGCCGGCGTCAACCTGCCGATGCTGCTGCGCGCGCTCACCTACCGCGCCGAGCCGCTGGCCGACATGGCGCAGCGCGCGCTGGACGGCGGCATGCGCGGCGTGGTGGTGGTGGAGCCGCCCGTCGTCACCGAACCCGCGCTGAAGGGCGCCGCATGATCAAGACCGACATCACCATCAGCAACAAGCTGGGCCTGCACGCCCGCGCCGCCGCCAAGCTGACCAAGCTGGCCGCCGCCTACCCCTGCGAAGTCTGGATGAGCAAGGGCGAGCGCCGCATCAACGCCAAGAGCATCATGGGCGTGATGATGCTGGCCGCCGGCATCGGCAGCGTGGTCACGCTGGAGACCGACGGCGCGCAGGAGCAGGAGGCGATGGACGCGCTGCGCGCACTGATCGACGACAAGTTCGGCGAGGGGCAATGAGCTTTTCCATCCACGGCATCAGCGTCACCCGCGGCATCGCCATCGGGCGTGCCGTGCTGGTGGCCTCCAGCCTGGTGGACGTGGCGCACTACTTCATCGCGCCCGAGCAGGTCGAGGCCGAAATCGCCCGCCTGCGCGCCGCTCGCAACGCCGTGGTCGAAGAGCTGCAGCGCATGCAGGCCGACATGCCGCGCGACCTGCCGCCCGAGCTGGGCGCCATGCTCGACGTGCACCTGATGCTGTTGCAGGACGAGGCGCTGACGTCCGAGATCCGCCGCTGGATCACCGAGCGCCTGTACAACGCCGAATGGGCGCTGGCCAGCCAGCTGGAGGTGCTGATCCGTCAGTTCGACGAGATGGACGACCCCTACCTGCGCGAGCGCAAGGCCGACCTCGAGCAGGTGGTCGAGCGCGTGCTGCGCCACCTCAAGGGCGGCCCCGCCCCGATCGCCGCGCCGGCGCCGCGCGCCGGTCGCCAGCAGGAGCTGGGCCTGGGCGACATCGACGTGCCGCTGGTGCTGGTGGCGCACGACCTGTCGCCGGCCGACATGCTGCAGTTCCGCAAGAGCGTGTTCGCCGGCTTCGTCACCGACGTCGGCGGCAAGACCAGCCACACCGCCATCGTGGCGCGCAGCATGGACATCCCGGCGGTGGTCGGCGCGCGCTCGGCCAGCCACCTGGTGCGGCAGGACGACTGGGTCATCATCGACGGCGACGCCGGGGTGATGATCGTCGACCCCTCGCCCATCATCCTGGCCGAATACGGCTTCAAGCAGCGCCAGGGCGAGCTCGAACGCGGCCGCCTGGCACGCCTGAAGCACACCCCCGCGGTCACCCTGGACGGCCAGCGCATCGAGCTGCTGGCCAACATCGAGCAACCCGGCGACACCGCCGCCGCGCTGGCCGCCGGCGCCGTCGGCGTGGGGCTGTTCCGCACCGAATTCCTGTTCATGGGCCGCCAGGGCAAGCTGCCCGACGAGCAGGAGCAGTACGACGCCTACCGCGCCGCCGTCGAAGGCATGCACGGCCTGCCGGTGACCATCCGCAGCATCGACATCGGCGCCGACAAGCCGCTGGACGACCGCCGCCCCGACAGCCACCTCAACCCGGCGCTGGGCCTGCGCGCCATCCGCTGGAGCCTGGCCGAGCCGGTGATGTTCCTGAACCAGCTGCGCGCCATCCTGCGCGCCGCCGCGCACGGCCAGGTGCAGCTGCTGATCCCCATGCTGGCGCACGCCAGCGAGATCCGCCAGAGCTTCGAGCTGATCGAGCGCGCGCGCGCCCAGCTCGACCAGCGCGGCCAGACCCACGGGCCGGTCAAGGTCGGCGCCATGATCGAGATCCCGGCCGCCGCGCTGTCGCTGCGGCTGTTCCTGCGCCACTTCGACTTCCTGTCCATCGGCACCAACGACCTGATCCAGTACACCCTGGCCATCGACCGCACCGACGAATCGGTGGCCCACCTGTACGACCAGCTGCACCCGGCGGTGCTGCGCCTGCTGGCCGACACCCTGGCCGAAGGCGCGCGCCAGGGCAAGCCGGTCAGCGTGTGCGGCGAAATGGCCGGTGACACCAGCATGACGCGCCTGCTGCTCGGCCTGGGGCTGCGCAGCTTTTCCATGCACCCCTCGCAGATCCTCGCCGTCAAGCAGGAAATCCTGCGCGCCGACGCCACCAAGCTGGCGCCGTGGGCGCAGGCGGTGCTCGACAGCGACGAACCGGCCGCGCTGCTGGCGCCCTGACGGCGCCGCCGCTCGATTCATGGCCTTTTGTGGCCCTGACGCAGGCGGGGCAAGCGCCGGCAGCTACAATTTTTGAACCTAAAAACGGCAGTTGACCGCTTGTCAACCTCGGGCAGACCGCATCGATGCGGGGTCTGGCGGCTGCGATGGCCTTCACCTCCTGGGTGAGCGCGCTGCGCACCCACCCGCACCGCGCTCGCCGCGCCATGCGGCGTTGCTCCTCCTTGCGGGCAGGAGCCCGCGGCGTCGTCGCGTCTTGCCTGGCACGCCGATCACGGCACGGGCGGGCGCGTCCAACTGCCGTTTCCAGGTTGAACCCACATCAGCGCGCCCGCGTGCCGATCACCGCCGCCCCCAGGATCAGCGCCGTCGCCAGCACGATGCTGCCCGTCAGCGGCCGCCCGGTGGCCCACAGCAGGGTCAGGGTCGACAGCAGCGGCGTCAGGTAGCTCAGCACGCCGATCTGGCGCGCGTCGCCCAGCTTCAGCGCCGCGTCCCACAGAAAGAAGGCGCCGCCCAGCGGCCCCAGGCCCAGCACGGCGATCAGACCCAGATCGCGCGCGCTCAGGCTGACCGCCGGCTCCAGCAGCGCATGGCACAGCAGCGACAGCAGCGCCGACACGAAGCCGAAGGTGCCGATGGCCGCGGTCGGAAAGGCATGGCGCGTGCTGGCCAGCCGCTTGCTCAGCACCGAATAGCTCGACCAGATCAGCGCCGCGCCGGCCGCGCAGGCAAAGCCCAGCGGCGCCAGCGGATGGCTGGCCGCCGTCGCCGCGCCGCCGCCGTCGCGCCCGAGGATGGCGATGGCCGCGCCCGCCAGCCCCGCCAGCGCCGCCAGCAGATGCGCCGGCGCCAGCCGCACGCCCGGCAGCAGCAGCGGCGCCAGCGCCACGATGCCCAGCGGCCACAGGTAGTTGACCAGGTTGGCTTCCACCGGCGGTGCCAGCTGCAGCGCCGTGAACAGCAGGAAGTGGTAGCCGAACAGCCCGTACACCCCCAGCGCCAGCGCGCGCGGCGTCACCGCCAGCCGGCGCAGGTCGAAGCGCACCAGCGGCAGCGCGATCACGCTGCCCGCCAGCAGCCCCAGCCCGGTCAGCAGAAACGGCGGCACATGCGCCAGCGACGCGCCCAGCGTGGCCAGCGAAGCCCACAGGGCAATGGTGGCCAGCGCCAGCAGATTGGCGGTGGTGTGGCGGGGGCGGGCGGCGGTGGTCATGGGCAATGGGCGTTCAGGCCTGAAGCAGGCGCTCCAGGTGGGTGGCCAGGGCGTGCGCCACCTCGTCCCAGGTGGCGGTCACGCCCAGCGTGCGCAGATCGACCGTGCGCAGCCCGGCGTAGCCGCAGGGGTTGATGCGGTCGAAGGGCGACAGGTCCATCGCCACGTTCAGCGCCACGCCGTGGTAGCTGCGGTGGTTGCTGACCTTGATGCCCAGGGCGGCGATCTTGCCCAGGCCGGCAAAGTCGGGCGGTGGCGCGGGCTCGCCCGCTGCGCGCCGCTGGGGGCGCTGCGCCAGCGGCGCGTGGCCGAACGGGTCGGCCAGCCGCACGTAGATGCCCGGCGCCCCCGCCACCCGGTGGCCGGTGACGCCCCACTGCGCCAGGGTGCGGATCACCGCCTCTTCCAGCCGGTGCACGTACTCCTTGACGAAGTAGCCGCGCGCCGCAAGGTCGATCAGCGGGTACGCCACCACCTGGCCCGGCCCGTGGTAGGTCACCTGCCCGCCGCGGTCGGTCGGCACGACGGGGATGTCGCCCGGCGCCAGCAGGTGCTCGGGCCGCCCCGCCAGGCCCAGCGTGAAGACCGGCGGATGCTCGCAAATCCATAGCTGCTCGCGCCCGCCAGACGGGCGCCGGGTCGCGAATTCCTTCATGGCGGCGAAGGTGGGCGCGTAGTCCACGCGGCCCAGGAAGCGCACGTCCATCGTCATGCCCGCTCTTCACGATCCGTGACATCACCCGCGACGCCTGAAACCGCGATGCTCCAAGGGCCGCGGAGCGGGCCATGCCAGCGGCAGCCGTGGCCGGGGTTTGCCCGGCCAGTGGCTGCGCCCCCTGGAGGGGGGAGGCACAGCATCGCGCAGCGAGTGGAGCAACGGGGGTGTCTCATTGCGCCAGCACGGCGTCCGGTGGCTGTGCCAGGCTCCGGCCTGTCGGTGGCGGGCATCGGTCAGACGGCGGGAAAACTATCAAAACAATAGCTGGCGGCGCTTGCCAGACAAGCGCCAGGGCCTTGTTTTGTTCAAAGAACCACCTTCACCATGGGGTGGCTGGTGAGGGCGCGGTAGAGGTTGTCGAGCTGCTCGCGGCTGGTGGCGGTGACGGTGAGGGTGACGCCCAGGTATTTGCCGCCGCGGCTTTCCCGCAGCTCGACGCCGGCGGCGTCGAAGTGCGGGTCGAACTGGCGCGCGATCTGCGTCAGCGCGTGGACGAAGCCGTCCTGCCGCTCGCCCATGACCTTGATCGGGAAGGCGCAGGGGTAGTCGATCAGCGTGTCGCGGCGCGGGTCGGGGGTGGCGCCGTGGCCGGCGGGGCGATCGGGCGGGGTCATGCCGCGAACAGGGCGTCCTTGGCGCGCTGGTAGGCGGCGTACAGCCGCTGCGTGACGGGGCCGGGGCGGCCGTTGCCCACCGGCTGGCCGTCGAGCAGGGTGATGGGCAGCACTTCCTTGGTGGCCGACGACAGCATCAGCTCGTCGGCGGCCAGCACCTCGGCGCGCGGGATGCGGCGCAGCTCGAAGCCGATGCCTTCCTGGCGGCACAGCTCTTCGATGGCGCCGTAGCGGATGCCTTCCAGCACCAGGTGGTCCTTGGGCGGGCCCATGACGACGCCGTTGCTGACCACCCACACGTTGCTGGCCGCGGCTTCGCTCAGGTGGCCGTCGCGGAACATCACGGTTTCCAGCGCGCCGGCGTCCACGCTGATCTGGCGCGCGAACACCGCGCCCAGCAGGCTGATGCTTTTCAGGTGCGCCTTCTGCCAGCGGAAGTCGTCGGCGGTGACGCAGGCCACGCCCTGCGCGCGC
>WBZR01002537.1_pt1 | contig 18494 bp, 27 predicted proteins | sample 5204231 | NCBI WGS metagenome assembly WBZR01 (sample SAMN12412403, study PRJNA552823) | activated sludge metagenome | isolation source: activated sludge from anammox sidestream of wastewater treatment plant... | place: USA: Virginia | collected 2017-08 | reverse complement strand
CGATACTTGCAAACAAATATTAAATGACACTTTAAGTAGTGTTTTGAACGATTTGTGCTGATGTAATTACTTTTTTTAGACATAGTAGCGAAATTTTTTTGTGAATGTTTCTCAAACTCGATGGAAATATTTACAAAAAAATGTAGCGGATTTACAAAAAAGTATTAACTTTGCATAAAATAAAACTATTTAATAGTAGAATGAAGACAATTTTTCGGACATATCAATTTGAATTGCAGCCAACACAAGAGCAAAAAGTGTTGTTGGATAAGCATTTTGGTTGTGTTCGGTTTGTGTTCAATCACTTTTTAAATGAAAGAAAAGAGCAATATCAAGCAGATAAAAAGTCTGATAATTACTATAAACAGGCTGCTACATTAACCGAACTAAAAAAGAAAGAAGAAACTGCTTGGCTCAAAGAAGTGAATAGCCAATCATTACAATTTGCTTTAAGATGTTTGGATACTGCTTACGTAAACTTCTTTAGAGGTAACGCTAAGTTTCCACGATTTAAGTCAAGGAAAAAGAAAAACTCATTCACAGTTCCACAGTTCGCAAAACTTGAAGGTGGTAGATTTTTTGCACCAAAATTCAAAGAAGGTATTAAAGTAAATGTTCACCGTGAAGTTAAAGGCGAAATTGGTAAATGCACTTTGAGTAAAACACCAACAGGAAAATATTTTGTATCAATACTATCAGAAGAACAATATCAACCAAAAGAAAAGACTGGTGCTGTTTGTGGAATAGATTTAGGTTTAAAAGACTTTGCTATTACTTCTGATGGTGTCAAATTCAAGAACAACAAATACACAAAACAATATGAAAAAGAGTTAGCGAAAGCACAAAAACATCTCTCTCGTAAGACAAAAGGCAGTAATTCGTTTGAAAGACAAAGACGAAAAACAGCAAGACTTTACGAGAAGATAACCAACTCACGAATGGATAACTTACACAAGGTATCTCACCAATTAGTATCAGATTATGATATAATTGCATTAGAAGATTTGAATGTAAAGGGTATGGTCAAAAATCATAAACTTGCCAAACATATTTCTGATGCAAGTTGGGGAACTTTTGTTAGGTTACTTGAATACAAAGGTGATTGGAACGATAAACAGATTGTAAAAATCAGCCGTTTCTATCCATCAAGTAAAACCTGCTGTGAGTGCGGTTGGATAAATCAAGACTTAAATCTTTCAATAAGAGAATGGACTTGCAAGAACGGACACATTTTAAACCGTGACTTAAATGCTGCAAAAAATATTCTAAAAGAAGGATTAAAAATAATATCGTCAGGAACTGGCGATTACACGGATGGAGATGGTGTAAGAAGTAGTGATACTCAACTATCTGTGAAGTCCGAAGCCCAACCCATCAGTTTTGCTGTGGGTGGGTAGTTCACATATGATTATATAGGAACACCATTTACTAATGAATATTGTAGTTTAAATAGTCTGTTAATATATTTAAAACAACATAGTTGGGTGGTTAATAAAAATGAACTTTATATTGACAATGTACCTTATTACAACAATAGTAATGGATTGAAAAAATATATTAGGGGAAAGAATTTACCATATATTGTTATTTTACCCGATTATAATGTATTACAAGAAGTTTATAATATTGCAATAAAAAAAGAACCAAAATATTTTTCAACATATATACGAAAATATTTAATTGGTGATTTACTAAATCCAAATACAAATATTAAAGATTATTTGGGTATTAAACAATTTTATAAAAATAAGAATAGTTAAACAAATACTATTTGTAACATTTCTTCGTATAATTAAATAAACTTAAACACTAAAAATTTTGAAATATGAAAACAACAATAACTATTGATAAACTTATTACTGATATTAATTTATTATTATCTTCAACAAATGAATATACTAAAGATTGGAAAGATTTAATGATAGCATATCATTATTTAAATTTGGATAGAAATGAAGAATATAGAATGGATTGTAGAAAATACATGTCTGTTGTAATGTTTTCTATCAATAAAATATATGGCGAATATGCCAATTCTTTAGAAATTAAATCAATTATAAAAAATAATAATTTAATTTTATTTCATTTGGGAAGACCTAATTTTTTAATTGGTAAAGGTGGTTGTAAAATTGATGAATTAAAAAAAGAATTATCTGAATCTTTTGAAAATGAAATAGAAATTTTAATTGTTGAAGATTTAGTATCAACAATTCCATCAAAATATAATTATACTTTTGATTATAATGATTATGATGACTATAATTAGTAAATAATAAATCAATGGTTTATTTTATCATAATATTTTAAATTAAAAGACATGAAAGAACAATTAGTATCATTTGAAGTTGCTAAACTTGCTAAAGAAGTTGGGTTTAATTTGAAAACTCATTATTGTTATTTAGATGAATATAATTTTAAACCATTCATTGAAAAAGTGAAATGTATGTCTGCACCAACACAAAGTTTAATTCAAAAATGGTTAAGAGAAACATATTCTATTTATATATCCATTAAAACACATCTAAATTTAGATGGGAAATATTTATTTTCTTTTAATTATTATTTAAATAATAAAATTGTTAAAAATAATAAACGTTTTAAAACATACGAAGAAGCGTTGGAAAATGGTTTAATTGAATGTTTAAAACATTTAAAGAAAAATTTGTAACATTTTTTAAATATTTACGTATATTTATATAGAAAGTAATCGTTCTTACTAAAGATAAAAAAAGCCAACCGAAAATTCGTTCTAACCAATATATATAAAAGGTTAGAAAAAGTGATTACGGCAATGGTTATTCACGGACAGTTCACCTCTGTCCAATAGGTGAGTGAATAAAACGACCCTTAATTAACGTATTTTATATTCTAATATAATTTACAAAATTAAGGGTTGTTTCTTTTTAAAAAATTTATTTTTTTGTAACATTTTTAAAAACATTTCGTATAATTAAATAAACAAACAAAACATTATTAACTTAATTAAAGGGGGAATTAAAAATGGGCTACACACACTACATTGTAAACAAAAAAGTTTCTGATGAAAAATTTGAGGAATTTTCAAATGCCTGTAAGAAACTTTATGAAAATTTACCCGAAAAAACTAATAGTGCGGGTGGATATTTCGCCAATGATAAAATTGAAATTGCAGGTTGGGATGGAAATGGTAAACCTGAATTTACTAAAGAATTTGTTTCTTTTAATGGTAAAGGTGAAGAATTATCACATGAAACGTTTTACTTAGAAAATAAAGAAGGTTTTAGTTTTTGTAAAACAGCAAGAAAACCATACGATTTACTTGTTGTTGCCTGTTACCTTGCTGCAATGCAAATTTTAGGAAGTAAATTTTCTTCTGATGGTTTTCTTCGTGATGGAACTTGTGACTATTTAAACGAAGGCATTGACTTCTACAATGAAGTAATGAAACCAAAAATACCAATAACACAAAAAATACTCTGGGAACAATATTTAAAAGATTAAAAATACTATTCACGGATTCTTGAAATCCAAATGAGGACGTTGTGAACCCTCACTCCTTTCAATTTTTATTGGTGTTTTGGTTTGCCCCCTGTTGATTTGATTTAACAGGGGGATTTTATTTAAATTAAAATATCTTTAAATAAAATATATATTTTAATTAAATAATAAAATTCTTTATCATTTTGAAACATAATTAAATAATATTCGTATAATCAAATGAACTTAGGTTGGGTTCGTGTTCAAAAAACACGCAGAGGGTACGTAACAGTTCGGTGAAAATCTAATAAAAATTACGAAAAACTAATAAAAACAAACTCGTATAAATATATTGTAGTTTCAGACTATTTATAAATAAAATGAACGGAAGTAGCAAGACGTTCAAATTATTCAAAAGAAGATATATAGGGATAACTCCGTCTCGGTTCTTGCTACATTTTATTTGCCGAGCGGATGCGTCCCTTTTTATTGATATGTTGCGAGGAATTAAGGTAAGGTTATATCCAAACAAGGAACAGCAGACAAGACTGAATCAAGTTCTTGGCTGTTACCGTTTTGTCTATAACAAAACCCTTGAACTGAAGAAAAATGCCTATGATGAGGACAAGACAAACCTCAAACTGACCGACATCTCAAAATGGTTTCACGGAACTCTGTTGAAAGACGATAACTGCGCTTGGTTGCAGGAACAGAACACAAAGGTGATGAAGCAGTCAATCCGTCAGATGCTTGACGCTTATTCAAAGTTCTTCAAGCAGCACAACGGATTCCCGAAGTTCAAATCAAAGAAAGACAAGCAGTCAGCACTGTTCCCGTCAGAAGCGATTTCCAAACGCAACACATTCGATGAAAGAAAGATAACTTTAACGCAAGACCTCAAAAACATCAAGTTCAGATGTTCGGACTTGTATTACAAGAGACTTCAAGACTACAAGGATAAGATAAGGAGTGCCACCGTTTCGAGAACCAAGAGCGGTAACTACTTCCTTTCAATCCTTGTTGACATCCCGCAGGATGAACTGATAAAGTTCAAGCATACCAATCAATATGTTGGTATTGACCTCGGAGTCAAGGATTTTGTAATCACAAGTGACGGTGAGGTCTTTGAGAACAAGCACTTCTTCAAGAAGCAAGAAAGAAAAGTCAAGCGATTGCAGAAGCAACTGTCAAGGAAAACCAAAGGTTCGCACAACAGAGAGAAACAGCGTGTCAGAATTGCAAAGGCGTTTGAACGACTTACCAACCAAAAGGATGCTTATATTCATTCGGTTGTGAATACACTTCTGTCTTTATACGATTTAGTTTGTATGGAGGACTTGAACGTGAGTGGAATGTTGAAGAACCACAAGTTAGCAAAAGCAATCCAAGAGGTTGGTTTCTATAAGTTCAAGCAAATTCTTCTTGACAAGGCAAATGTCAATGGAAAGCAGGTTGTCTTGGTTGACAGATTCTATCCAAGCAGCAAGACGTGCCATAAGTGTGGTTACGTTAAGAAAGACTTGTCTTTATCTGACCGTGAATGGATTTGCCCAATTTGCGGTGAGCATCTTGAAAGGGATGTGAATGCCGCAGTCAATATCTTGAATGAAGGATTGAGAATAAACGGAGTTTCAAACTTAATAGGTGTCCGTAGCACCGAATTTACGCTTGCGGACTGCCCGACTATGGATGACCGTTCAGAAATGAACCTAAAAAGTAGTGGCAGGTTGAAGCAAGAAGGAAGAACTAATAATTCCAGTTTTTATTAGATTTTTCTATACGGTATACTCCAATATACTTATTATCTTAAATTTAGATTTAATCTAAATAAAATTAATCATACCTATATATATAATATAAGAATATTCATCCTGATAAACAACTTTTTTTCTTTTTAATTAAAAACATTTCAATATTTGTTTTTTATATTGTCTTTAATTAAAACAAAAAAACATTATTTTTTTGTAACAATTTTAAAACATTTGCGTATTATGAAATAGAAAAGAAAAAATATGTTAAACTTTTAAATTTTAATACCATGAAAATTGATGTAGGAGTTTTAAATGAAAAAGAAGTGGTTACAACTAATAATGATGGACAAATTAATATGCGTTTGTCTAAAGATGCCACTACCATTGTTTTTCAAATGTTTACAAAAAATATTTATTCTAATCCCATTGGAACAATTGTAAGGGAAATTACAAGCAATTGTTTTGATTCACACATTGAAGCAAATGTTAATAAACCCGTTATTATTAGAAAAACATTTGATAAAAAAGATAATACCTATTATATATCATTCATTGATTTTGGTGTGGGTATTTCACCCGAAAGAATGAAAGAAATTTATAGTGTTTACTTTGAAAGTACCAAACGTGATGACAATAATCAAATTGGTGGTTATGGTATTGGTGCAAAGTCAGTATTGGCATATAGAAGAATTACAGGTTATGGAACAAATGAATATGACAATAGTTTTTATGTTATTACTACCTTTAATAAGATTAAGTATTATTATTGTATATATGAAGGTAAGGAAAGTCCCGTAATATCATTACTTCATTCTGAAAGTACAACCGATGGCAATGGAACTGAAATTAAAATTCCTGTATTGGAAAAAGATATACCTACCTTTGAAAGAGAAATGGTAAAACAACTTTACTACTTTGAAAATATTATTTTTGAGGGAATTGATAAAAATAATAATTATGATTTAAAACCAACTAATGATTATCAAATTGTTAAAGGAAAATCATTCTATTATAGGGGAAATGACTATTCTAAATATATACACGTATGTTTAGGAAAAGTCGCTTATCCCATTGACTACAATGTACTTAACTTAAATCAAAGTGAATACTATTTACCCATTGCCATTAAGTTTAATGTTGGTGATATTAAAGTAACAGTAAGTCGTGAACAATTGGACTATGACGAAAATACAATTAGGTTAATTAAAAAGAAACTTATTGAAGTTAAAGAAGAATTGATTAGTCTATTGAATAAACAATTTAAAAATATTGTTACTTTAAAAGATTTTTTTGAATATACACAAAACTATAACATATTGAAATTTGGTAATGGAAAATCTTTAAATTTACAAGGGTTGATAAAAAAAGAAGATATTGATTTGTCTAATTTTAGGTATAAAGAATTAAAACTTAATGCACTTACCAAAGATACTTCATTATTCAATTTCTTTTTTAATATAAGAAGATTAGGTGATAAGCCTAAAAAGTATGAAAAAAAAGAATTTTATGGTGAGTATAATTCTTTAATTTCTGATAAGAATATATACTATGTTGAAAATGAATTTAAACGTAAGCAAATTAAATCTACTTACCTTAAATCATTACATAAAACATACTATTTAATTACAAAAAGAAATATTTTAAATAATCGTTTGGATATTTCAGACATTTTTAAAATTGCTTTAAATAGCACAACCGATGAAAATGGTAAACCTGTGAAAATTGTTAAAACAATGTTAAAAATGCAAGAAGAATTTTTTAACATTGTTCGTGAAAATGCCATAAACTATGATAATTTGGAATTACCTGATAATTTTGTAATTAAAAGAATATCAAAAAAGAAAAATGATTTTAGTGATATTACAATACCTGTTAAATTTATTCATCATTCAATTAATAGAATTAAAGTTGAAAAATTGGAAAAATTTAATGGTGTAATATTTTATAGTAATTTGGAAGAAGAATATAAACTAAACAATTCTTTAAAAATATTTGAATTACTATTTGATAATAATCACCTTATTTGGGGCTATAGTAAATATAATGATAATTTTAAGTCATATAATCATAATATTACCAATAACGGCATAATGTTTATTAGGGTTGCTCAAAACAATATTAAGTATTTGGAATCCTGTAAAAATGCTTACCATATAAGTCAATTTACTAATAAAATGTTATATCGTAAAAGGGATTTAGTAATTAATTACTTACAATCGAATGAAATTTTTTCAAAATATCAAAATTTAAGTCCACTTTATAAAAGATATGATTTTAACAGTATTAATGAAAAATATGGTAAAATCATTCTAAAAGTGAATGAATATTTTAAAAAATTGAATAATATTAATACTGATATAGAATACCATAAAGATGAATTAATACGTCTTTTAAATATTGGTGATATTGAATTGAATGATGAACAAAAAGATATTATGAAAAAACTGGAACAACTATACCAATTGGAAGAAAATAATGAAAAAATATTAAGATATTTCAATACTTACAACATTAATTATAATAAAGTATTGGATGATGTTTTAGTTGATATTCTGAAAAAAGTTATGGTTTTTTAAATAAAAAAGAAAAAAATAATTGGTATATTTATACAATGTACCAATTATTTTTTTTAATTTTGTAACAAAATTAAAACAATATCGTATTATTAAATGTAGTTAAACTAATATTAACCTTTAAATTTCGGGCAAATGAAAACAAACATTCAAGCAGTAAAAATCGGAAATACGATTAATGTTTCGATTAATGGCAAATTGCACAAAAAGAATTGTAGTAATCTTAATGATGCTAATGATTTTTATCGTGTAATATTGGATGCAAAAGAAAATCCAAGTGAAGAAAATCTACGAAAAATTTATTTTTTCTTAAACGAAAAGATTAGAATTGCTTACCTTTGTGGATTGGAAACTGACCCTGATAATGGTGAAGTATTTTTAGCGGGATTCAATACTCCAATACCCAATGAATTGGTTGAAACCATTAAAGAATACCATGAAAATGGTTTTCCAATGGATGCTATTATTAATTTTTGGAAACTCCTTATGATTAATCCTGATAAAAGGGTTAGGAAAAGTCTTTTTAATTTCATTTCTACCCATGATTTTGTATTAACCAATAAGGGCTATATGGTTGTTTATAAAGCCGTATATGAAAAGAAAAAAGGTAATAAATTAAATGAGTTTGTTGCTGAAAAATACCTTATGGTAAGAAAAGATTGGAAATGTAATCCAAATAAGTATGTTGTATATCAAAACATGGATGGTGATTTTGCCATTACCAAAAGAAAAACTTTTGAAATGTGGGATGAAAAGGAAAAAAGTGTTGTTGGTTTTGGTAAACTTGGTGATTTGTACGAAGATGTTGTATTATTTGGTGATTCGGAAGAAAATACCACTTATACGGATATGTACACAAGGTCAATGAATATTGAATTGGGTAAACCTGTGAAAATGGAAAGAACTAATTGTGATTCTGACCCAGAAATTGATTGTTCTTATGGTTTGCATGTTGGTGCAACTTCTTATGTTCAATCCTTTGCCAATTCCCATTCAAAAGTATTGGTTTGCCTTGTTAATCCTGCACACGTTATTGCCGTTCCTAATTATAACCATTCAAAAATGAGGGTAAGTGAGTATTTTCCATTTGCTGTTGCAAAATATGAAGATGGAATAATTGATATTATTGAAGATGGATATTATGAAGATGATTATTCCACCTATGAAATTGAGGAATTGGAAAAAGCGGTTGATATGGCAATAAGAAGTGAAATACCATATAAAGCAGCAATCGAAGCGGAAGAAGAAAATCGTCCAATGGAAGAACTTATTAAAATGCTCGAAACAAGATTGGTTGATATTAGTTAACCATAATGTTTCATCACAATTCCCTTGTTAGATTACAAGGGAATTGTTTTTTTTATAATTAAATTTATTTTTAATTAAAAACACATATAACAATGTTCGAAAATAAAACAGCAGAAGAATTAAAAAATCAAATGTCTTATCTTTTAACCAATGTAAAAAATTTAGATTTGTTTATTTCCAATAAACTTTACAATTTATCTTTAAAATACCCCGATGCCATTATTGATATAATGGAAATAGACGATATTAAATTTAAAGCAAGCAATTTAATTCCACCCAATAAATCAAAAAAATTTATACTTGAACTTCCTTTTGAAACACGGATTAAATATTTAAAAAATATTGAAAGTTGGATTGAATTGAATTCATCAATTAAACAATTGAAAATAAATTTTAATAATAATTAAATAATAAAACCATGAAATTAAATAAAAGTATTACCTATTATTATATTTTATTATACAACAATACTTTTAAATAAAATAAATGAAAATAATATCTAAAACTAAATATAATGACATGTTTTTATCCATTGTGGAAGTTGTTGACCCAATGGCAATCATTCATTTTAATAGAAGATATAACCTTATTTTAATTAAAGATAATAAAAATATATTTCCAAAGGATAAGCATAAATATTTTACCTTCAATGAAAATTCTAAATTATATCCTATTAAATCATCTTTAACAATCAAAACTATTTATATCAACCAATTATTATATTATAAATTGAAAATTTGTGATAAAACATATGAAGAATGTTTATCCTTAATTAAAGAATTTATTAGAGGTAATCTAAAAATAACTAAATTTTATAAAAATTTTACCTATGTTTAATATAACAATAAATGAAGTAAAAGGAAATCCAATTAATATTGAAAATAATAATGAAAAAATTATAATTGCACATATTTGTAATGAAAATACTTGGGAAAATGAATTTACTAAAACACTTTCAAAGAAATGGATTGAACCTGAAATTATTTTTAAAAAAGAAAAATTAACAATTGGAAAAGTACAAATTATTAATATTAATAATAATATTACTATTGCTAATATGATTGTAGAAAATTCATCCAATAATATAGAAGTAGAATATGGTGCTTTTAGATTATGTCTAAATTATGTTAATGATAAAGCATTTAGAACAAATTCAACAATACATATACCTTTATCTAAAAAATATACTACTACTAATATTAAAAATAATATTTTAAATATTATAAAAAACGTAATGTCTGTTAATATTACATTGTACAACCCTATTTTAACCTAATTTTTTTAATTAATACCATCATGAGTAAAAAAATACTAATGAATATTAATTTAAATCTGCCTAACCACGAAACCGAATTAAAAAAAGCAGAAGACATATTATTAGAATATGAAAAAAAATTTAACCAACATGTAATACAATGTACAATCACAAATAATGAATTCATTAATGAATATGAAAATATTATTATGATTTTAGATTATATCGGAAATCTATCAAAACCTGCCCTTAATGTTAGAAATGAACTCGAAGAACAATATTTTAAATCATATAGAAGAACTCCTGAACTAGCCAAAAAATTATGGATTGAACATTTTAAAACAATCAATAAACCCTATACAAAGTTAAAAGATAGATGTTTTGATTTATTGGATGAATATGATATGTTCTATCAAAGAATATATAATAAAAAACCACCTAATTGGAGTTGTAAATAATTTTAATTAATAACAATGTACAAACATAATATAAGAATGTATGACTATTTATATTTAAACCAAAAAATGAATAATAAACAAAAATTATTTAAATTGATGCATAAGGTGGCTGGAATGCCATTGTTTGAAAATAATAAAAAAATTAAAATTCTTGTTTCTAATAATAAATTTCAAATTATGGAATACGCTTTAAAATTATTTGATGATTATACAGAAGACAAAAGTTATACTTATGTCAATGGTAATATAATGAAAGTAAATAAAAGTAATATACTTGACCAATATTTTACAAAGGAAGATGTTGCTATTAAATTGTTTGATAAAACAAAAACTATAATTTCTAAATATGAAAATGATATTTACGACTTTATTTGGCTTGAACCAAGTGCTGGAAATGGAACTTTTTACAATTTATTTCCATTAAATAGTCGGATTGGTATTGACATACATCCGCTATTGCCTAACTTGATAGAAGAAGATTATTTAAAATATAAACTGCCAAAAAATAAAAGAATTATAGTAATGGGAAACCCACCTTTCGGACATAGAGGTGTAGTCGCACTTGATTTTATAAACCATTCAAAAGATGCTGAATATGTTTGTTTTATTTTACCTATGTTTTTTGAAAGCAAAGGAAAAGGTTCAATAAAATATAGAATTAATGGATTCAATTTAATACACTCTGAAAGATTAGAAAGTAATTCATTTTACAATCCAAACAATAATAAAAATGTTGATGTTAAATGTGTATTTCAAATTTGGAGTAAAAATCATAAATCAGATAAGAAAGAATTTAGTTGGTACAACAGTAAAGGTAAAGAACCTTTTGGGGATTTACTTAAAGTATTTACTGTCTCATTAGCAAAAAATAGAGAGTGTGGTAAAAAATGGATTTTTGAAGAAAAAGCCGACTTTTATATTTCATCAACATTTCATAATCAAACCACAATAGTAGAAACTTTTGAAGAGGTTAAATATAAATCTGGTATTGCAGTAGTTTTTACAACGGATAATGAAACCATAAAAAATAAATTATTTCATATTTTTAAAACGACAGATTGGTCTAAATATGGTAGTTTAGCAACAAATTCTTGCTATCATCTCGGTAAGTCAAATATTTTTCAAGTAATACAAGATAATATACACATAATTAATCAGCAATGAATTTAGAAGATAAGTTTTTAGAAATAATAGAAAACAATCATAAAGCAATTAATTTATATAAAAAACTGGTTTTGAAGTTTTTATTGAATATGATGATTCATATTCATTGATAAAAAACCTTAAAAAAAATTAAACCACATTTTTCATATAATATATATTTTTTTATTTCTTCTTTTTGTAACAAAATAAATTATTCTTCGTATAAATAAACAAATTAACATCATGGAAACGAATAAAACCTTAAAAGAAGTATATAAAAATTCATCTGATGAAGTCAGAGAAATCTTAAGAACTAAATTTTCAAATGAAGAATTAGGAATTAAAAACATTGAAGAAGAAATTAAAAATGAATTTCTTGAAATATTATGAAAATATTCTAAAAATATAAGATTTTTAGATTCTGTTGGAATAATAACCAATTTACCATCACCACGATTTGAAATTTTAAATGAAAATGATGAATGGTTATTTGATATTTCATATGAAGAAAATAATAAACATTTTTTGTATAGTCAAAAAAGAATTCTTAATTTTTTTGAAAAGAAATATAATTATAATTTTTTAATGGATAATACAATAATTAAATCAATAATAAATGATTATTTGAATTTAAAAGAAATTAAACCTGCTAGTAGTTTAAAATATCATTATGATTGTGGTTAATAATAAATTATCATGAAAATATACATAAAATATAAATATTTTGGATTGGGATTTTACTTTGCAAAAGTTAATGCAGATTTAGGATATAAATATTTTTTTAATATTCAATTACTATTTTGGAGAATACACGGTTATTTTATAAAATCAAAATTTTGTGCATATGAAATGACAATTGATGATGATTGGATATCTAAAAAAATAAAAAAGTATGATAAAACAATAAATGAATATACCAATAAAATAAAAAAATAATGTTAGGCTTAAAAGATAAAATAGAATTAAGAATAAAAGAACTTGAAAAAAATATTACAGTCAATTATCATCATCATATGCCGAATCTTTATCTTGGTCAAATCATTTTCAAGAAAAAAATTTGCTTATCTAAAATCTGATGACTAAAAAAGTAGAATAAATGAACTTAAACCATTAATAAATATAATATAATGAAATGGATAAAAATAACATCAAAAACTAATAAACTTGAAAAAAATAATATTTATTGGGTTATGAATGATAATAACATGCATTTAGCATATTATGATAATCAAGGTAAATGGTTTAATTGTCCACTATTTTTTAATGAAAATGGAAAAATATTTCCATATGATATTGGTTATGAATTAAAAAATGTTACTCATTGGCAACCAATACCAAAACCTATTAATAAACCAAAAAATTATAATTTTTTATCATCATCTCTAGAAAACAATGGTTGGTAGTTTTATTATTAATAAAATAAATCTATGAGTAGATATATTGGAAAAAGAGTTTTTTATCATTGTGATTATTGTAATAAACCTTTTACAATAAATAAAAATTGTGTGGATGATTGGAAATATTCTGATAATATTTTCTGTAGTAGAAAATGCTATGAACGTTTTAAAAATTTAATCCATAAAAACAAAGAAAATGAAAACACAACAAAGAGTTTATGAAATTAGTGGATATGCTTGGGGTGGTTTTAAAAACCAAAAACTATTAAAATTTATTACAGCATCCACAAAAAAAGAAGCAATTAAGAAATCAGGATTCCTTAATGTATCTTTTGCTAAATGGAGAAAGGATATTAATCCCAATGATAAAATATTATCCACAATGTACAACATGAATTATTAATTAATAAACATAATCATGGAAAAAGAAATTATATTTAGAATACATCTTCAACATGTATTTACTGGTAAAATAATATTTAAAGAATTTACATATGGTGAAATATTTTCTGGTAATGCAATTCGTATTCTAAAAAATATATATTTTAAATATTATGTAATTGGTAAAAGTGAATTTACGGGAAGATATGATTCAAAAGGTAATAGAATATATGAAAATGATATCATCGATTTCGATGAAAAAGAATGGGGTAGTAATTCACACTTTCATATCGTAACTTGGGATAATAAAGAATCTAAATGGTGTTTTGGTGGTGGAACAGCATCTGACATGCATTATAGAACTGTAATTGGAAATAAATTTGATAATCCTGAACTTTGGAATAGTTTAATTCATTGAAATATGGAAGACTTTAAAATAGATTTTAGTGATTTAGAAAATGTTATAAATAATTTAACTTCTAATCATAATAAAAAAATGAAAAAAGAAAATACAGAAAAACAACAAAAAGAAGTTTTCAATAAACTAAATGAAATAAGAGAAATTGCCTTAAAATATTCTAAATTAATACTAGAAGAAGCAGGTATATCAAAAGAAAATAATCCATACTATTCCATTCGTCTATATGAAATGCAATTTAAAATATATAGCGAATTAAAACTATGCTTTTATATTAACACAGAAGAATAATATTAAAATATGAAAAATAAATTCAAAAATTTATATGATGAATTTAAACCAGAAGTAATTGATGAAGTTTTTAATGAATTATTTAATGATTTAAATAAAAACAAATCAAATGATACTATTATAATGAATCAAAATGAATATTTCAATAAAACAAAATCATTACTAACTAAAATTTATACATACTATTCACAAGGATGGAAACATATACCATTTAAAGAAAATGAATACCCAGATGAAAAAATATGTGATGAATGTACAGGTTCTAATTCATTCATTAATGATAATAATGAAACTATAGAATGTATACAAAATAGAGAAGAAGGAGAATGCTACTATTTCTATTGTGATTATGAAGAAATAGGTTTTAATCTACAAAATTGTATTAATGATATTTTAAATCTACTTTTAGTTGATGAAATTAATAATGAATAAATATTTTTAAATAATTTAAATTTATACTATTTTTGTTATAATAATATGTATTATCTAACTAACAACAATGTACAACATGGAAACAATTACATTTAATGAATTAATGATTGAACTTAATATTCGATGGGGAAAAAATTGGTTTAATGAAAAATCTGAAAATTCTGAATTCGAATTTAATTCTATATATAATACTAATATTGGATGGGGAATACAAAATATAAATAATAATTTTACTATTTGGGGTAAATATGGTAAAATTTATGATAGTGGTATTTGGGAAATTCGTAAATTAACTAATAAACCTAAAAAATGGATTCTTGAAAGAAATGAAAAACATCCATTATGGAAATCTTTTGAATTATGGTTTAAAAATAAATTTGAATATATTCCAAAATATAAATATCAAACTTCTGATGGATTAGAAACTGATATTATTAATGGAATAGAAAATGAATATATAAACTACCAATATATTACCCTAAATCAATGGAAAAAATTCTTTCAACCAAACAATGTGGATTTATCAATTATTAATGATACTGATTGGTTTTATATTAAAACAAAATATAGTGAATGGCTGGCTAAAGGAAATATAATTAAAAAAAATATAGATAATGCAATACATTATTCCATAAAACAAAATTTATTACATGAAAATGTAAATTTCTTAACATCTTCTATTGATATCATAGAATTACGATTGGCTACCAATGATGAAATAAAAAATCTATATGATTTATATCCTAAACTAAAACCAATAGAAAATAAACCAATAAAAGGTGAACTATATATATTTAAAAATACATTGGATGCCAAAGGATATATTGCTGAATATGCACTTACAAACCCTCATAACCAATATGTAGATGCTAATGGTGCTTCATGGAACTATTGCTTCCCATTATCCAATGAATTAAAAATTAATCTGAAAAAAGAAATAAATGATACAATAAAAAATAAAAACTATATTTAAAACAATGTACATAAAATAATAATATAATCTACTTAATAATTTTAATCTAAATATTAATACCAACCAATGTACATAATAAAAGTTTAAACCTATGAAAAAAATATTTAAAACACTAATGTACAACAATATCTTTGTTGATGTCAATAAACTTACTAAAGGAATATATGAAACAAATACACCTTTACTATATGAAGAAAATATTACAATGAATGATATGATTTATACAGTAAAATGTGTCCAAAATATTATTGGTAATGATAGCCTAATAACTGATGAATATTTCGATAACCTTAATAAATGTAAATTAGTCGATGTTGAATTAACTCTTTTAAATTAAAAAATATATCATATTCCCATTATTTTTGCAACGAATAATTATTCCATTCAACGCAAAATATGCAAGAAATAAATTTTATACTAATTAGTATTATACCATTAAGTATATTACAACAATGTACAGCATAAATGTCCAGATATTACCAAATTAATGTCCAAATATTATTATATCATCAATATCAATTTAATGTGCTTTAATTATAAATATTTTAAATGTCCAGATTTGATATTCTATAAAATTTAATATTTATAAACTTTTTATAATTTTTTATAAAATAACTTTTTAAAAAAATAAAAAGTAAGAGAAGATGTGGGTGTAGGGGCTACAAAAATACCTTTATTTTTAGTGGTAATTTGTGGTAAAAAATGGTAAAAAATGGAATTTTGTATTTGTCTATATTTAAAGCATTAAGATATTACTGTATATTATACTGATAATCAATTGTATTATTTTTAGTTTAAGTAAGTATAATTTATAGTTAATTTAATAATTAATTTCAATAAAAAGTATAATTATAGTACAAAAAAACAGAGATATTTTTTTTATAAAAATAATGATATTATCTTGTCGCAAATTGCGACCACAAAATCACAATATAATGTTATTTTAATGTAATATCAATGTAATATCTATCATTAAAGAATAAAATCACAATATAATGTTATTTTATTATAAAAAACCATTTTCTTGATATCAGGAAAATGGTTTTTATATTTATATTTTGACAAATAGGGAAGTAAAAATAATCCAAATAATGAAGTTTATTTAAAATAACTTCTACTATAGTTCTACTGTAGTTCTACGGTAATATAAAAAATAATATTTTAACATGGACAACATGTCCATGTTAATGTCCATGTTAATAAGTTTAATTTCATATTATAATAAAATAAAAAGAAATATTATGTTTTTTTTAGAATAGTATAATTTATATTTTTTTTTATAAAGTGCAATATATTGCACATTTATTATGATTTTGTTCAAAATAATTAACATTATCAATATAAAGTGCAAGGTAATGCACTTTTATTCTTATTTTTTTATTATAAAATTAAAATAGTTTTGTTATATAATTATTTTAAATTAATTTGTCAATTAAATCGCAGAAAATAGTTGACATATTAATTATATTTATTTTTTAATAAGGATAATAAAATTATTAATATTAATATCACAAGAATTATAATTTCTTTTTAGAAAAATATAAATATTCATTTTGCAGGACATCTTACAGGACATTTTGTCTTGCAAGATATTTTTTTCTTTCAGAATTATATTTTACGGGACATTTTGTTTCTCTTTCAGAATGATATGATTACCATTGTATATGTCAGTATATGTCAGTATCTTTGTATTGTGATTCTCTTTCAGAATGATATGATTATCAGTAATTATCGTTTTCATTTTTTAAACCCATGTTGTGATTCTTTTTCAGAATTATTAGTATATTCACGAAACCATCTGTAAAGCATCTGTGGATATATTCGATGGTCGGCAAAACCATATAAACCACAAGAAAAAAAGTCATGTGCTTCCACTAAAAAAACTGTGTTAGTGTTTTTATTGATTCCAACATCAAGAGTATATGCGATTGGTGCTGATTTAAAATCAATAATCATTGCTTCAATTGCCATTATATTTGGAAATATTTTAAAATCACCGAGATAATGTTGAATCCCCACCAACTTACCATTATAAATAAAACATCTTCTTTGGCTATCAATCCTGATACTTTCAGAAAATTGATAATTATTCGCTGGTATATAAATGAAGTCATCTTTTGTGTTGCAATTTAATAAACTTATATACTCATTAATTTTATTGTTTGATTTTGCTATCCAATAGCCATTACGAGGTAAATCTTTTTCTGTACCATTGTATATTTTTCTACCCGCATAATGAAACAATTCTTCTGGTACATTTAATGGTTTGGGAACAACGCCATAAAATTGTTCAAGGAATGATGTTACAAATTCAACACTACCAACAGGTACATATTTTTTATGTGCATCATTAAAAATAAAAGTATTTTCGTCTGATTTGGTGTTAAAAAACTTATACTTAATTACGTCTTTAGATTTATGATACCATTGTTGATATCGAATGGATTCCATGAGAGTAAACGTGAAATCGTGTCTTAATTCTTTGTCGATTTTCTGAATTAAAAATTTCATATCATTTAATTAACGTTAATTAAAAAATTCTTTTTCCAATTTATCCAATTCATCAATTGTTTTAACAACAACAGAACCACAATAATTGTCAAAAATCATAATTTACTTTACATTTAGTTTTTTTAAATACCCAGAAAAATGAATGAT
>WBZR01002532.1_pt1 | contig 18534 bp, 13 predicted proteins | sample 5204231 | NCBI WGS metagenome assembly WBZR01 (sample SAMN12412403, study PRJNA552823) | activated sludge metagenome | isolation source: activated sludge from anammox sidestream of wastewater treatment plant... | place: USA: Virginia | collected 2017-08 | reverse complement strand
AAGAAGAACTCCAACCGCTCTTCCTGCTCGCGAACGGTGAGAACAGCGCGGCCGGCGTCGGGATCACTCCTGCGATCGCGGACGAGCTCTTCGACGCCGGCGTGGACGCGATCACGCTTGGCAACCATGCGTTCCACAAGAGGGAGATCGTTCCCTACCTGGATAGCGGCCGTCCTATCGTCCGACCGGCGAACATGCCGATCGAGGTTCCAGGGAACGGCTGGGTGATCGTGGAGAAGGCTGACGTCAAACTTGCGATCGTGAACCTTTGCGGTCGCACCTTCCTCGACGGATACAACGACCCTTTTGCAGAGTTTGAGCGGATCGTGGGCACTCTCCCGACGCGCCATGTCTTCGTTGACTTCCATGCTGAGGCGACGAGCGAGAAACAGGCGTTTGGCTTTGGTGCGGACGGAAGGGTCACCGCCGTCGTCGGCACCCACACCCACGTACCCACCGCCGACGAGACCGTGCTCGAAGGTGGCACCGCCTATATCTCCGACGTCGGGATGTGCGGGCCCTATCCTAGCGTCCTGGGAATGGACAAGGACGTGATCCTGCGACGATTTCGCACCAGTCTCCCCACAAGGTTCGAAGTCGCGAGCACATCCGGTGTAATCTGTGGGGTGGTCATAGACGTCCTAATGGATACAGGTAGAGCTGTCGCGATCCGTCGGATCGGCGGACTGACCTCGGAGTAGATTGGCAATGAACAGGAACCACACCTATCTTTCGCTTTGCGCCCTTGCCCTGGCTTGCATTTCCGGCGCTCAAACCTTGTACGCGGGGACGACTCCAGCCGCAAACCAAGGTCTCACGTTCCGCTCATGGGGCAGCGGGTCGGCCAAGGAGACCGACGAGGCCGCGTTCGAGGGCACACTTTCCGTTCGGGTCAGCTCTCGGAACTACTTCCAGGGCGGCATCCTGGTCTTTGGCAAGCCCGTTGACCTTGCCTCGGCCTTCGGCGACAAGTCAAACTTGCTCCGGTTCGCGCTCAAGCTGCCCCTCAAGGCGGCAACGAGTGGAGGAGCGAGAGGAGGGGGCAAGGGCGGCGCGATCGGTGCCGGGGGCGATGGCCCGAGCACCGGAGGTACGGCCTCCGGCAGTAGCGGGGGCTCCCTCGCGGGCGGAGAGGGCGGAGGCGCCGCAGCCGGTGCCTCCGAGCTTCCCGCCCTGTCTCAGGTTCGAATCGTGATCACAACGTCCGACGGCAAGAAGTCCGAGGCCATGCTCGACGTGAGTACGTCCTTGGCCGACAACCGAGGTTGGTCGCAGGTCGGGATCCCGCTTGCGGCAATCCATGGCTTCGACAAGACGAACAAGACCGTCCAGTCCATTGCGATCTCTTGCGACGCGCTCGCCACGGTTTATGTGGGCGAGGTCAAGATCCTGAGCGATGCGACCCCGGTCTATGGAACGCCGAACCACGTCGAGCTCAACTTGGCCCTGGGGGACGAAGTCGTCTTTCGAGGCACGGGAAGCGCAGGCACCACACCTGCGATCTTCGCCTGGGACTTTGACGAGTCCGACGGTGTCCAGGTGGATGCAGAAGGGGCGGTGGTGCGTCGAAAGTTCCGGAAGGCGGGAAGCTACGTGGTGACGATGATCACGAAGGATGCCTACGGCTTGAAGCCGCCGCACATGTCCAAGATCCGGGTAACTGTGAACCCCTAGGCTGAGTTGACGGAACCGGCGACGAGCGGCGCGCGGACCGATGGCTGGGCCAGGCGCGCCTGGACGGCTGCGTTGCTCGCCGCCCTCGGGCTGGCCGCTGTGTTCTCGAGCAGCCCGTATCCTGTCGCGGTGCTGGCCCTTGTCGTTGCCATAGCCGGATATCGCGAGTACGCGCGGATGACCTCGTTGCAGGTTCATTTTTGGGGCGGGATTCTGGTCGCGGTCACGGCAGGATCCGCCGTGTTGCTCGTTGCAGCGTGGGAGCCTCCCGGCTCGTTGTGGTTCTTGGGGGCGGCCTGGCTTGGGCTGCTCGTCGGTCTTGCCGGACTCGCGGACTACCTCCGGGCCCGGCCTCACAGCTGGCTTGCACCTTTTGGTGGAGCGTGGGTCACGGCACCGGTCGCCGCTGCCTTGGTCGTTCATCAACGAACCGCGATCGAGCCTGCGCCTTTCGTTGCCAATGCGGTCCTGTTGCTGCTCGTCCCGATCTGGCTTGGGGACACTGCCGCCTTCTTTTTTGGCCGAAAGTTCGGCAAGCACTTGCTCGCCCCGAGCCTTTCTCCCAAGAAGACTTGGGAGGGCGCGACCGCGAACCTCATCGTCTGCATCCTTGCCACGGTCATGCTCGGGGGCTCTCTCGGTGTCCCTTGGCCCACTTCGCTCGCGGTGGGCGCCCTTGCGGGTGTGCTTGGGCAAGTGGGCGACTTGTTCCAAAGCGCCGTCAAGCGGGCGGCGGGCCGTAAGGACAGTGGCGGCATGCTTCCTGGGCACGGCGGGGTTCTGGACCGTATGGACTCGTTCTTTGTCGCTTGCGTCCCTTGTGCCACCGCCCTTGCCCTCGGCGCACCTTGGCTGTTTCACGTGAAACAACTCTAGAGACATGGACGCCATCGTTGTCGAAGGGCTCACCAAGCAGTACCCGCGTGCCTCCAGGGATGTGGGCCTCGCCGCTTCCTTCAAGGCACTGTTCCAGCGGAACCGGGACTTCGTCACGGCCCTTCAGGACGCTGACTTCAGGATCGGGGCAGGGGAAATCGTTGGGTTTCATGGCCCGAACGGCGCGGGTAAGACCACTACGCTCAAGATGCTTGCCGGCATCATGGCCCCTACGTCGGGCACAGCAAGCGTGCTAGGTTACACGCCGTTCGATCGCGACCCCAGGTTCCTCTCCCAGATCGCGCTTGTCATGGGAAACCGACAGCAGCTATGGTGGGACCTCCCCGCTCAAGAGAGCTTTTCCGTGCTCGGCGACCTCTACGACGTGCCGCCAAACGACCTTAGGGCACGACTCCACCGTTTGGTGGACGGACTCGGCCTCCAGGACAAGGTCACCGTCCCCGTCCGACGACTGAGCTTGGGAGAGCGGATGAAGTGCGAGCTCGTCGCCGCCCTCTTGCACAAGCCCAAGGTGCTGTTCCTCGACGAACCCACCATAGGGTTGGACATCGTGAGCCAGGAGCGGATTCGCGAGTTCGTGGCCGATCTCAACCGCGAAGAGGGCTGCACCGTGCTGCTCACGAGCCACTACATGCGTGACGTCCAGGAGCTCTGCGAGCGCGTGATCGTGGTCGGCGACGGGCGGATCGGGTTCGACGGCAAGCTCCGGGACGTGGCGGCGCGAGTGGGGGCGACCAAGCGGGTCAAGGTCACGTTCGAGCACGCCATCGAGGGGAACGACCTCGTGGAGTACGGGGCTCTCGCCAGCCAGGACGGCCACACCGTCGAACTCGACATATCGGCGGACTCGGCGCCTCAAGTCGCCAGTTCCCTCCTCAATCGATTCGCCGTGCAGGACATCACGATCGAGGACCCGCCCATCGAAGAGGTCGTAAAGCGACTCTTCGAGGCTGGCACGGGTACCCGAGAACCCGACCGGTAGACTGATCCTGGTCTTTCGAGACAGGAAAGAGACATGTCGGGACAAGAAATCGCGACGCGCTACGATGCGTCGCAGGTCGAGCAGAAGTGGTACCAAGCGTGGGAAGAAGCGGGATGCTTCCAACCGGGCGAGCCAGACGATAGACCGGTTTTCTCCATCACCATCCCGCCGCCCAACGTGACGGGCTCGCTCCACATGGGGCATGCCCTTTGCTATGGCCTCCAAGACATGCTCGCGAGATTCAAGCGCCTCACCGGCCACCGAGTCTTGGTGCTCCCCGGCCAAGACCATGCCGGGATCGCGACCCAGAGCGTGGTGGAGAAGCTGCTGCGAAGCGAGGGCACGAGCGGGGCACAGATCGGAAGGGAGAAGTTCCTGGAAAGGGCGTGGCAGTGGCGTAGGGAAAGCGGCGACACGATCTTGGGGCAGTTCCGCAGGCTCGGTTGTAGCTTCGACTGGACGCGGGAGAGGTTCACGCTCGACGACCACTATGCGGACGCCGTTCTCCGGGTCTTTGTAGACTGGTTCGACCGTGGGCTGATCTATCGCGGGCTTCGCGTCGTGAACTGGGATCCCGTGCTCATGACCAGCGTGAGCGACATCGAGACCGAGCGCAAAGTCGTCAAGGGGAAGCTCTATCGCGTCCGATACCCCTTCGCGGACGGGAGCGGGCACGTCGTCGTGGCGACAACGCGGCCTGAGACCATGCTGGGGGACGTCGCGGTAGCGGTCAACCCCTCCGACCCCCGATACAAGGACCATGTTGGAAAGTCTCTCCAGCTACCCTTGGTTGGTCGCGAGATCCCCCTCATCGCCGATCACCATCCCGACCCCGAGTTCGGTACCGGTGCCGTCAAGGTCACCCCAGGGCACGATGCCGATGACTTCGAGATTGGGCAACGGCACTCCCTCGAAACCTTGATCGTGCTCGACGATCGGGCGAGGGTGGTCGAAGGCTACGAGCCGTATTCCGGGCTCGACCGCGCCGAGGCGCGCAAGCGGATCGTTGCCGACCTGCAGGAGCAAGGCTACTTGGAGGGGGAGGACGCCCATGAGATCGCCCTGGTGGTGAGCTCTCGGAGTGGGGAAGCGACCGAGCCCTTGGCGAGCGAGCAGTGGTTCGTCCGGCAAACCGAACTGGCCGCACCCGCGATCGAGGCCGTGAAATCGGGCCAGATTCGGTTCTTCCCCGAAAGGTACTCAGGGATCTACTTGGAGTGGCTCGAAAACATCCGGGACTGGTGTGTCAGCCGGCAACTCTGGTGGGGACACCAGATCCCGGTCTACTACGCTGAAGACGGAAGCGTCGTGGCGGCAACGAGCTGGGAAGAGGCCGAGGTGAAGTCAGGAAAGAGAATCGCTCGCCAAGACACCGATGTCCTCGACACATGGTTTAGCAGCGGGCTGTGGCCGTTCGCAACCTTAGGATGGCCCGAGGAGACCAGCGACCTCCAAGAGTTCTTTCCCACCTCCGTCCTCGTGACCTCCCGCGACATCATCTACCTTTGGGTGGCCCGCATGGCGATGGCCTCGCTCGATGCCACGGGCAAGATCCCGTTCCACGAGGTCTATGTCTACGCGACCGTGCTCACCGAGGACGGGAAACGAATGAGCAAGAGCCTGGGAACAGGCGTTGACCCCATGAACGTGATCCAGGAGAAGGGTGCCGACGCGCTTCGCTTCACCCTTTTCAGCCAGACCGGAGAGAACCAGGACATCCGCTATCTGGAGCGCCGCACCGTGGATGCGCGGAACTTCGCGAACAAGGTCTGGAACGCGAGCCGGTTCGTGGCGCAGAACCTCGCCGGGTTCGACGGCGCTCAGCCTGCCGAGCTCGGCGAGATGGATCGTTGGCTGCTCAGCCGCCTCGCCCAGGCTATCCAGGAGGTGAGGGCCGCTTACGAGGGCTATGATCCTCAGACCGCGTGTAGCGCGCTCTACCGGTTCTTCTGGTCGGACCTCTGCGACTGGTACATCGAGGTCAGCAAGGGCAGGCTCGCCGACGAAGCGACGCGCCATGCGCCGCAATGGGTGCTCGAGACCGCTCTTCGGGCCTTCCTCGTCATGCTCCACCCAATCATGCCGCACTTGACGGAGGAAGCGGCCTCGCTCATGCCGCGATCGCAGGGCATGATCGCGAACTCGTCCTGGCCGGAGGTTCGGCCAGCTTGGAACGACCCCCAGCTGGAAGCGCGCGTGGAGCGGTGGCTTGACGCGGTTCGCACTGTTCGCGCAATGCGTGCCGAAATGCAAGTGACGCCCGGAAAGCGCCTACCTGAGCTCTACTTTGAAGGGGACCTGGAAGGTGGCGAGACCGTAATCGGCTCGCAAGCGTGGTTCGACGCCGTCGTCCCTGGGCGCCCGACTGGACGCTTTGTCTCTACCACAAGCTTTGGCTCTGATTTCCACCTTTTGGTGGGCGACTTGGTGGACAGTGAGAAGGAGGCGGCGCGGCTCGCCAAGCGCCTCGAGGCCCTGGTGGACGAGGCGGAGAAGCTCGAAGCGCGTGTTTCCAATGAGGACTTTGTCGCAAGGGCGAAGCCGGAGATCGTGGAGCGCGAACGCCTTGCTTTGGCCGATCGCAAGGCGGAGATCGAGAAAGTTCGAACCTGGCTGAGCGTGTTCAGCCGCTGACTGGGCGGAGCCTCGGGCGCCACAAGAGGCCCAGCAGGACATAGATCAGCACGATCAGCCACTCTTGGGGCCGCGGGGTCTCGATGACGCTCCAGGGGAGCGCTGCGGTGCGGGTCACCACCAGCAGGATCCAGCCTGCCATGGGCTCCACCACGAGCTTGAGCAGACCGACCGACACTCCCAACCATAAGGTGGATACGCTCCACGCCGCCAGGCTCGCGACCACTGCGATCGCCACCGGGATCGCGATGAGGGCGTTGCTCAATGGGCCGACCAGGCTCACCGCCCCGAAATGGTAGGCGAGGAGGGGTGCCGAAGCGATGGTGGCCACGGCGCTCACTTGGGCCACCGCGAGCACAGGTCGTGCGACGTACTCGATCAAGGACTTCGCCCCACCGCCCAGCCTTGGGGCGAAGAGCACGAGCGCGGCCGTCGCGACATAGGAGAGCTGAAACCCGACATCGTCCATCGAGGACGGGCTCCACGCCAAGTACCCAAGACCGGAGGCAGCGATCGCCGAGGCACCGTCCGGCTCGCGTTGAAAGAGGTACGCGGCGAGGCCGATCCCCACCATCGCTACCGCTCGCACCATGGGCGGCCTGAACCCCGCCGCGGCCGAGTAGAGGATCAAGACCAGCAGGAGCACGAGAAGTTTCAGCGGGCGAGCCAGGGGAACCTGATAGAGCGCGAAGGCCAAAGCGGTCGCCACGATCACGACGTGGAGCCCCGAGGTGCTCACGATGTGAACCGTGCCGCTTCGGCGAAGCTCCTCGTATTCCACCGGCGATATCCCAGAGGTGACGTTGAAGCACAGGGCGTTGACGATTCCGTTCGTCTCCGGTCTGCCATAGCTCGACGTGAGTCCGAGGAAGGAGTCCCTCAGGCGATCGCCCATGGCCCAGAGCCACGGCCCCTTCCGAACCCGCTCGATCGGTCGGGTAGGGCGAAGGATCGCCACGCCGCCCTGGGTGGAGAGCCGCGCTTGCTGGAAGGGCAATACTTCCGCTTGGAAGCGGATCTCGTCGCCCATCGAGAACCCCTCGTCCCGGCCCAGCCAGATCAGATATCTCCTCGTGCCAGATTCCACGATGGCGGAGTAGCCCTGAGAGGTCGGGCGGGCGGAGGTGAGCATCGTGGCCGTGCCCTCCAAGGTGCCCCCAGGCACGGTCACCATGGGCTCGACGGTGGGCCGGAGCCCTACCCCTAAGAGAAGCCCGACCGCCAGGGCGACCCATGCCTTCGCCCGGTTCAGGAACGGGGCCAAGGCGACGACGTAGAACACGTTCGCCGGAGCGTGGGTGGAAGCGAGCCCACAAAGCATCGCGAGGAACGCGATGACGAGGGGCCGCTCAGAGAGCTCTCGCCGCATCCGCGCCCTTCCGAACCGAACCGCAGTCGGCCTGGATCGTGACCCGGAGCTCTTGGAAGAGGCCGCGCTCGCCCGCTGCTTCGTTCAGCCGTTGAAGGATGCTCTCGCGGCGCAGCCTGATCTCTTGGGCCCAGACCGACGTGGTCACGGCGACCCAAAGGGTCCCGTGGTCGAAGCGGTCGGGAGCGGACCTCGCGGCGAGGATCTGACCCACCACCGACTCCCACCTTCTCGCTACGCGGAGGGCACGCGCCGCTCGAAGCACGTCCGAGCGACCCAAAGCCTCGGGCAAGACCTCCGAAAGTTGCCTCATCGTGCTACCACCGTGCCGGAAGTTACCTCGAACGTCGCCGCTTCGCTCGCGATCCGCGCTCCAGCCTGGCTGACTTCTGTACAGGTTACGAACACTTGTCCTCCACGTTCGTGGACAAGGCCGACGAGCGAGCCACGACGGTGGGAGTCCAGATCCGAGAACACGTCGTCGAGCAAGAGGATCGGCCGCGCGCTCAGCTGCTGAGCGATCAGCTCGAGCACGGCCAGCTTGAGGGCGACCACGATCGTTCGCTTTTGCCCTTGGCTGGCAAAGTCGCGAGCGTCTTTCTCCTGGATCAGCACGGCAAGCTCGTCCCGGTGCGGACCGGTGCCGGTGCTGCCCCTCTCGCGATCGGTTGACCGGGAAGATGCGAGGCGGTCGGCGATCTCGTCTGCCGAGCCAGCATCGTCTTTCACCTGAGAACGAATCGTGACCGCCTCCGATCCGCCTAGATCGAGATAAGCGGCGCGGAAGCACGGCTCGAGGCTCGCCACCCATTCTGTCCGCCTCGCCCGGATCGCCTCGCCGTGCAGGGCAAGTTGCTCCTCCCATGGCTCGAAGGTAGCTTCGGGCACGTGTTCCTCCCTCCAGAGGCGGAGCAGGGAGTTTCGTTGCTGGAGGGCCCGCTTGTAATCGGCGCACACCTTCACGAAGCTCGGGTGCAATTGCGAGGACTCAGAGTCCAGGAAGTGGCGTCGCTCTTCGGGCTCGCCCTCCAGGAGAAGGAGGCTCTCCGAGGTGAAACACACACACGGGGCCTTGCCAAGGAGGTCGCTCGCCCGGCGTAGCGCCGAGCCGTTCAGGGTGAGCGTCTTCCGGCCTGACGCAGGCAGGTTCGCCTCGACCTCTTGGCCGTACGGTTCGAACTGGGTGCCCACCACGGCACACTCCGCCCCGTGCATGACCGCTTGGGCCTCTCTCCGACCTCGGATCAGTCTGCCCGTAGTCGTCAGGTGCACTGCCTCGATCAGGTTTGTCTTGCCTTGCCCGTTCGGCCCGACCACGAGGTTAACTCCCTCTCCGAAGCCGACCTCCGCGTGCCGATAGTTCCGAAAGCTATGGAGTCGGACCCTCGTCGCTCGAAAGCTCGGTCGGTTTCCCACGCCTTCTATAAGAACAACCTCGAAGAATAGAAAAGTCTGTTACTACTGTTAGGGGGCGCTACGATTGTGGAAAACATGGAGGGCAAGGTAAGGGCGTACGCAAAATCAAGTTCAAATCGCACCATGTGACAATGTGGAAAACAATGTGTATGAGTGCAGGGATAGGCCCCGAACTTACCCCCAGCGCGAAGCCTGCGATCGCAATTTCTTCGTTTTCCGCCACCTTTCACAGCAGGTTGTGAATACGGCCGTACTTCATGACGACGGCCTCCATTTGGTAGATGGGGTGGACGTTGGGTGCAGGTTCGATGGCGTGAGCTTGTGCAAACGGCCTCCAAATCTCATGGATGCCTTTGGCCTGGGTTTCCGGGAGCAGGTCAGGGAAACGGTCGCAAAGCCTCTTGAGCGCAAAGTATTCGGGCATCGTCATTCGATCGAGCGGCGGCAAGGTGTGCTCGATGGGATGAATCCCGGCGTGGTGCGGGGCCGGGACGAACCCGGAAGGTATCCCAGAGTCGGCGATGACCAGAGTGCCCGCCACAATGTCGCCAAGGCGCTGCCCCCGTGGGTTCGCCAAGATCACCCCGATGCCGAGGGCGTAGCCGATCGGGAGCATGTCCACGATCCTGAGTAGGTTCCGATAGGTTGCCGCCAGGAGGGTGGGAGGGGTGCCGTCCACCATGACCGTGCGCAGCCCGAGAGAGGTCTTCCCGATGGTTCTCCCTTGCCACAGCCACTCTTGGAGGACGAAGTACGCCACTAGGGTGGTCACGGCGAAGAGCCCTTCCACGGCAGAGCCCGCATCTGGCCCCGCGATCGCCGAGAAAGGCGCGGCGAGCAGCCCCGCGACCCCACTGCAGGCAATCGCCAGGAAGCCGTCTATCGCATGGGCACCGACTCGGATCGGCAACGGGGCGAAGCGACGAACGACCACGACTTTCTCCGGCGTGAGGACGAAGTAGCTGCCTTGCACCCGTGTATGCTACCAAGCGATGAAGGCGGTGTGGGCTCCCTCTGCCAAGGCTTGGTGGCTTGCTGCGGCCGGTCTCGGCCTAGCCGCAGGAGGGGCTGTGCTGCCGGGACTGGAGCGGTGGCTCCTTCCCTACGATCTTGGGCTGATCGCCGTGGTGGCGGGATCTGGGATCGTCGGTGCCCGCTCTAGGCGGATCGTGGTTCGGAGGTCTCATCGCGAGAGCCTCGCGGCAAGGGCGCAGAACCCGGTCACCCTGACCCTGGAGAACCAAGGCCGCCACCCCATCAAAGTACAGGTTTTCGACGAGGAGTTAGAAGGATCCGAGACGAACGGGAACGAGGCGAGTGTCGAGCTCCCCGCGGGTGCCCAGCGCGAGATCGAGTACACCGTGCTCCCCACGCGCCGGGGTGCCCAGGAGTTCGCGGGCACGTGCCTGCGCTTTCTCGCCCCGCTTGGACTTGCTCGGGTTGTGCAGACCTTGGACAATGCCAGCACCGTGCGCGTCGTGCCCAACGTTCGACCGTTGCGCGACTTCGAGCTCTTGAAGCGCAAGGGGCACCTCGCCTCGCTAGGCGTCCGGAAGGCCCTGGGCAAAGGGACAGGGATGGAGTTCGTCAGCTTGCGTGACTACAACGAGGACGACGTCCGGCTCATGCACTGGGGGGCGACGGCCCGGCGCGGCCGGCTCGTCGTGAAGGAGCTCGAGCCAGAGCGGAACCAAGCGGTCGTTGCTTGCCTCGACTTGGGCCGCCACATGCTGGGAGAGGTGGAAGGGGTGCGCAAACTGGAGCACATGCTCGATGCCGCGGTCTTCCTTCTCCATGCAGCGTCACGCCAGGGCGACTTGACCGGCGTGCTCGCGTTCGACGAGGACGTCCGTGCGTTTGTCGCCCCGCAGAAAGGGCGCACCCATGCTGCACTTGTTGCCGACAGCATCTACGATTTGGAGCCCGTGGCGACCCAGCCGCACTATCGGGCCGCGGTCGCGCACTTCGGGCGGCACTGGCGTCGTCGCGCGCTCATCGTGCTGTTCTCAGACGCAGAGGACGCCGACCAGGCCCGAGAGCTGGCAATCGCGTTCGCCCCGCTACGGCGTCGTCACCTCGTCGTGGTGGTCCGGGTCACCGATCCGGGTCAAGCAGCCACGCTCGGAGCCGTGACAAGCGAGGCAGGGATGTTGCGGACAGCGGCCGAGGTATGGAACCAGGACGAGCGGGACGCCGCGGGAGCGATCCTACGTAACGCTGGGTTCGAGTGCATCGAGGCCCATCCGAGCAACCTCGCCGGGGCCCTGGTTTCCGCCTATCTGCGATTCAAGGATCGAGCCCGAATCTGAACGAGAACAGGTTCGGGAGGGGCGATCACCGCCAAGGGGAGAGCTAACGCGGAGTCGCCCTCCCACCGTTGTTCTTGGCACAGACGTGAGTGTTCCTTAGGGTTGCCTGGAAAAATGCCATGGCGGGTACTGTTTCGGCGTGAAGTCAGTTCGCGACCTTGTGGACGAAGCCCTCACCGCGATCCGGGAGGTAGAAGTGACGGAGCTCGCCGACATGCACGGGTGGTGCCTGCTTGATGTTCGGGAGCCCGAGGAGTTTGCCGCGGGGCATCCTGCGGGAGCGAGGAACGTGCCGCGCGGGATGCTGGAGGTGGCCGTGGACCTCGAACACCCCAAGCGCGACCCTTCGCTCGCCGACCGGAGCATCAAGCTCGCCTTGATCTGTGGAAGCGGCGTCCGGTCGGCACTGGCGGCCAAGGCCATGCTTGAGATGGGCTTTCACGACCCGGTCTCGGTCCGTGGCGGCTGGGCCGCGTACTCCTCGGCCGGTCTTCCCGTGAAGACGGGGCCGTAACCGTGGCCTGCACCTCGGTCTCGGTCTTTTGGCACGAGGCCCTGTCCCAAGGGAGAGACCGGACCGCCTACCTGCTTCGCCAAGGTTCGGGCTACAGCGCCTTGAGCTATGGTCAGGCTTGGGAGCGCGTATATCAGGCGGCGTGCTCGGTCGCTTCCCTGGGGCTCAAGCCTGGGGATCGGCTCGGCATCGTGGGAGACACCGGGCTCGAATGGGCGTTGGTGGACTGGGCTTGCCAGACTCTGGGGATCGTCACCGTGCCCGTGTTTCCGAGCCTCCCTGCCGACCAGGCGACGCAGATCCTCCGGGATGCCGAAGCCTCTGCGGTCGTGGTACAGGACGCGGGCCAAGCAGCCAAGGTCTCGGATCTTGGGGTGCCGGTGCTCACCTTTGCGGATCTTTTTGCTCGAAAGGTGGAGCTGGAACGGTCGGCGTGGGAGAGGTCGGTCACCGAGCCGGCCCTGACCGAACTCGCGACGATCATCTACACGAGCGGGACTACAGGAGAGCCGAAAGGGGCGATGTTGGGCCACCAAGGCTTCCTCGACCTGTGCAGGGCGATCCCGGACACGCTTCCGCTCGGCCCTGACGACGTGTTTCTCTCCTGGCTCCCGATCGCCCACGTTTTCGAGCGGTTCGCGGGCCATATTCTGCCTATATCCTTGGGCGCGAGCATCGGCTACGCCGGCTCGGTGGCCACGATCGCCTCGGACATGGCCAAGGTGAGGCCGACGATCATGCTCGTGGTGCCTCGATTCCTGGACTCGTTGCGGTCCAAGATTCAAGAAGGGATGCGCAATGCCCCCCCCCTTAGACAGAAGCTGTTCGCGCTCGCGCACGCTCAGGGGAGGGCGAGGGTCGAGGCGCTCAGTGCGCCGCTCTACCCGTTGACCGACGCTTTGGTCGGCAAGAAGCTCAGAGAGCGGGTGGGAGGACGACTTCGGTACTTTGTGAGCGGGGGGTCGGCACTCCCTCCCGATCTGTGTACCTTCTTCGGTGCCTTCGGCATCACGACGCTCCAGGGCTACGGGCTGACGGAGACCACCGCGGCCTCGTGCCTGAACGACCCGTTCGAGAACCGACCTGAGACCGTGGGCAAGCCGTTCCCGTGCCTCGAGGTGAAGATCGCCGATGACGGCGAGATCCTGATCCGTGGCTCATCTGTCATGAAGGGCTATTGGCGCAAGCAGGCAGCGACCGCCGAAGCGATAGATCCTGAAGGCTGGTTTCACACGGGCGACCTGGGCGATCTCGAGGATGGGCGGGTGCGAATCACGGATCGCAAGAAGGACATCCAGGTGCTCGCGAATGGGAAGAACGTAGCCCCACAGAAGGTCGAGAACCTGCTTCGTGCCGAGGCCGAGATCTCCGAGGCAGTCGTGTTCGGCGATGGCAGGAACCACTGCGTCGCCTTGATCGTCCCCGACTACGCCCATCTCCGATCCAGCCTTTCCCTCGGCAACATGACGGACGGAGAGGTGGCGGCGGACGAAAGTGCGACCAGCGAAGTGCGGCAAGCAGTGGATCGGGCGAACAAGGTCTTGGCCGACTTTGAACGAGTGCGTCAGTTTCGGACCCTGGCGGAGCCGTTCTCCCAAGAGAAGGGCGAGCTCACGCCGAGCATGAAAGTGCGCCGCAAGGTGGTTCGGGACGCCTATGCGGCCCGCCTCGCCGAGATGGACTGAGGGACCTGGGGCGCAAAGTCATAGACTGGCATCGTGGTCAAGCGAAGTCTAGGGTTGGGAATCGCGATCCTGCTTCTCGTCGCGGCGGTGTGGATGCAGTTGCAGACCCCCAAGCCCGTCTCGAACTCGGTGAACCTTCTCGACGAGCCGCGCCACCCGGTCAGCGAGGCCATGGCGCGGGCGAGCGAGGCCCTGGCCTCGGGCACCGCCCCCTCGGCTACTCTGCGGGACGGAACGGGACGGCCCATGGAGCTCGCTTCTTTTTGGGAGTCGTCGCCCGCGGTCATCGTGTTCACCAAGGATCGGTGCCCCTGCAGCATGGAGTCGCAGACGTACTTCAGCCAGCTCGCGAAGAGCTTTCAGAGCCGGGCGCGGTTCGTTGCCGTGATGGACGCCGAGCCTGCCGCCGTCTCGAAGTACGCCGACGATTTCCGACTCCCCTATCCGGCACTGTCCGCGAAGGACGATTCCGTCTTTCAAGCGTTCGATGCCGAGCGGTCCGTCTACGTGACTCTGGTCGAGAAAGGTGGCCGGATCGCCAAGCAGTGGCCTGGCTACTCGCGTTCCATGTTGCGCGAGTTGGACCAGCGCCTCACGGTGCTCTGCGGAGGCCGATCCTCTGGTCTCGACTTCGAGGGGGCCCCAGAGAAGGCATCGTCCGGTTGCAAGTTGTTCCGACCGGTCGGTGAATAGCCTAGACGAGGCTCACGGGGTCTACGTCGGCCACGATGCGCACCGTGCTCAGGCGGAGGGATTCTAGCACCGTGGCGATGGGGGCAAAGTCAGCTCCCGGCTCCAGCTTGAGGAGCGCGTGCCGTCGCCACTGTCCGTCCAATCGCGCCAAGGGGCAATCTGTCGGACCCAGTACCTCGCCTCGGGGCACGGCTCGTCTGAGTGCCTCGGCGACGCTCGCCGAGGCTGCGACGACCTCGGTGCGCTCGTTGCCAGAGACCACGACGTTCACGAGGCGGCGGAACGGTGGGTAGCCGGCTTCGCGGCGCTCCTGGATCTCGGCCTCGAAGAACCCCTCATAATCGTGCGCCCTCGCACAGACGATTGCCACGTGGTTTGGCTGGAACGTCTGGATCAGGACACGGCCTGGCCTTTTGGCCCGTCCCGCCCGTCCGCCCACTTGCGACAGGAGTTGGAAGGTCCGTTCCGAGGCCCGAAAGTCAGGGACGTGGAGCGAGACGTCCGCCGCGACCGCACCCACGAGGGTCACATTGGGGAAATCGAGGCCCTTGGCGACGAGCTGCGTGCCGACGAGGATATCGGTCGCTCCGGCGCGGAACGAGGCAAGCACCTCTTCCAAGGCACCGGATCTGCGGGCCACGTCACGGTCGAGCCGGGCGATCCGCGCTTGGGGGAAGAGTTCGGTCAAGCACTCTTCCAGCCTCTGCACACCGACCCCGAATCCCGCAACGCGCTGGCTCTCGCACTCTGGACAGTTGGCGGGCGCGCGCTCCGAGTGGGTGCAGTGATGACATCGCAGCTGGCCCGCCTGGCGATGATAGGCGAGCGCCACGGTGCAACGAGGGCACTCCCAGCAATGACCGCACTCCCTGCACTTGAGCACGGGAGCATAGGCGCGCCGGTTCAAGAACAGGATCGCCTGCTCCCTTCTCTCCAAAGTGGACGCGATCTCCGCCTGCAGGCGCTCGGAGACCAGGGCGGGCTTGCGTGCGCGGAAAAGCTCGGCGAGATCGAGGGTTTCCACCGTAGGGAGGGTTGCCGCGGCTGCACGGCTTGGCAGGCGGAGCATAGCGAGCTCGCCCGTTTTTGCGCGGTGGAACGTCTCGATGCTCGGGGTCGCAGAGCCGAAGACCACTGGGCAACCGTGTCGGCGGCCATGAGACTCGGCCAGGGGCCCGGTCGAGTATCGGGGGGGGGACTCTTGCTTGAAGCTACCTTCGTGCTCCTCGTCAATCACGATCAGGCCGATGTCCTCGAGCGGGGCAAAGAGCGCCGAGCGCGCACCTAGGACGACGGACCTTCGCATCTGTCGGATGGCTGTCCAGCTTTCGAGGCGCTCGCGAGCGGAAAGGTTCGAGTGGAGCATTGCGACCCGGTCGCCAAACCTCGCTCGTAAACGGGTAAGGGTTTGGGCGGTGAGTGCGATCTCGGGTACGAGGTAGAGCACGCCTCGCCCCATTTTCAGGGCTTCGGCCATGCATCGCATATAGACCTCGGTCTTGCCCGAGCCGGTCACGCCGAAGAGAAGAAACTTCTCGGGTCGGCGTTCGCAGACCGCCTTGGTGACTGCCTCGATGGCCGCGTCCTGATCGGGGTTCGGCTTGGGTGCGGGCAGCATCGAGGAGGCATCCTCGCCGCCAGCGACGAGCACACCGGCATCGAGCAAGGCTTGCACGGTGACGTCGGATACTCCCGCGAGCGCCCTGATCTCCCGCGTCGGAAGTGCGCTCGTGCCAAGGCCCTGGAGCCTCATGACGGTGACGGCTTGTGCGGGCCGCTTGCGGCCAGGCCCTGCCAGGAAGCGCTCCACGACCGAAGGGTCCGGGTTCAATGCGACCATCTGCTCTCCGGACCGGCGGTCGGACCAACGCCGCAGTTCGAGGCCGCGTTCTGCGAGCCCTTTCCTCGCCAGGGTACGGAGGGCGCGCTTCATCGGGTCGGCGATCGAGCTTCCCGCCCCCTCATAGAGGATCCCCCGCTCCTGGAGCAGCTTGAGTGCCTCGGCCTGTCGCCCAGGGAGCGGCCCCGTCACCGCACTGCCGGGGCGCCACGTGACTGCCAGCCGCTCCCGAATGCCTGGAGGCGCCGCAGCGGAGAGCGCGGAGGGGAGGGGGGACAGGGTCTGCCTTGCGGTCTCCTCGATGAGGTCCATCAGGGCTTCGGGAAGGTCGAGGCCACGGATCGGCTCGGTAAGGGGACGTAGCCGCGCCGGATCGAAGCCCAATTCTTCAGGCGAGGCCGAGCGAACCCCGAGGATGTAGCCGATCGCCCTGCGCCCGCCCAGGGGCACGATCCACGCCTCCCCTCTGCGAGCTTCAGGTGGGGCGGCATATGTGTAGCTGGCCGTGGCCCCGGCGTCCTTGGCACTTATGACGACATCGGCCACAAGAAGGGTCGCGGACGTGGTCGTGCTCACGCTTTTGCCGCCGAAAACTTGAGCCGGGTCAGCCAACGGATTTGGAACACGGTAAAGCCGACCAGGATCGCACCCATCACCCATGCGGCGGCGGTGGCATAGCCGAACTTTAGGAACATGAACGCGTTCTGCCAAACCTCGAGCCCGATGGTGTGCGTCGCGTAAAGCGGCCCCCCTCCGGTTAGCACAAAGACGTTCTCCATGGCCTTGAAGCCGCCGATGAACACTCCCAAGAGGTTGATCAGCATCAAGGGTTTGATCCCTGGGAGCAGGACATACCGCAGTTTGTGCACCCAGCTCGCCCCGTCCAGGTCGGCGGCCTCGTACCTCTCGTCCGGGATGTTCTTGAGGGCGGCGAGATAGAGGACCGAGCCGGGCCCGGCAGCGGCCCAGATCCCTGGGAGGACGACGGCGAAGAGCGCGAGCTGCGGGTTGCCAAGCCAGTCGTTCGAGTCCGTGAGGATAGGCCCGCCGAATCGGGCGAAGAGTGGGTTGAGGAAGGGAACGAAGGGCTGGACCACGTGGTTCAGGATCCCTTCCGGCCCTTTGTCGTAGAACTGCCTCCAGAGGAATGCGATCACCGCGCCGGAGATGGTCGCCGGGAGGTAGAAGAGCGTCCGAAGCAACACCCGCGCGTATCGGATCTCGTTCAGCACGACCGCGAGCCCGACGGGAAGCAGGAAACCGATACTGATGGTGAGAACGACGTAGAGCGTGCTGTTGAGAAGCGCCTTCCAGAAGACGGGCTGGCTGAAGACCGAGATGAAGTTGTCGAAGCCGACCCAGGTCGCACCTAGTACGATCTTGTAGTCTTGGAAGGCGATCTGGAGTCCCTTCCCAAGTGGATAGTAGGCCCAGACCATGAGGGTGAGCACGGCAGGCAAGAGGCAGATCCAAACGAAGGTGAGCGCGGTTCGTCTCCGATCTCCCTTGGGTAGAGGGTCGTAGGCAGGGGCGGACGTTCGCGCCTTACGCACGGAGACGCCGACCACCGTCGCTACGAGCGCGGCAAGGATCCACGCTATCCAGGTCGCAACCTGTCGCTGCTTTCGGATGACCTGCTCGGGGACATAGCCGAGTAGCTTTTGGTCCATGGACTCTTGGACCTCTCGTAGGATCACGTCGCTCGGGGTGTCTTCCAGGCGTGCGCGGTCGAGCGCCTCGTCCAAGACGACATAGACCTGCTGGCTGTTTCTCCCGTAGGGCTCCGGCTTGCCACGGGAGAAGAGTTGCCGGTTCGCCTCCAAGTAGGCTGGATCCACACTGGCGGCAAGGTCGTGGTATCCATACCTCTCGAGCAAGACCGGGTTTACGAGCGAGGCGAGGCCAAGCTCGACGAGAGTGTGCGTCTGAACCTCGGCTGCGTCTTGACTCGCAAAGTACTCGATGAACCGCCAACACGCCTCGATCTTGGCTGGGTCCTTGACGGCCGAGTTGATCGCCCACATTCCGGCGTTGATCTCGTTGTAGCTCCCGGCCGGGCCTGCCGGCATCGCCGCGACACCGATCAGGGCGGGGTTGATGTCGCTGATCGAGAGCATGACGTCGTTCGTGTAGGCGAACCACATCGAGACCTTGCCGTCCGTGATGTCGTTGTTGTACGTCGCGCTGACGCTGGCGGCGGGCCCGTGCTCCTTGCCGTCCTTCCCGACCCACTTGTCCTTGGTGAGCTTTCGGAAGAAGTCGAGGGCGACCGCCCCGGCAGGGCTTGCGACCACCGCACGGGAATATCCTCGCTCGGCTGGGACCAGGACCTCGCCTCCGGCCTGCCACACGAAGTTCGTCCAGTGGTACGCCTTCCCGCCGGGCCCACCACTGAAGGCGAAGCCCGATCTGCCGGGCGCGGCATCGGTGAGCTTCTTGGCATCCTCGTAGAACTCTGCCCAGGTTCGCGGGGGCCGTTGCGGGTCGAGTCCGGCCTCGACAAAGTGGTCTTTGCGGTAGT
>WBZR01002530.1_pt1 | contig 18537 bp, 15 predicted proteins | sample 5204231 | NCBI WGS metagenome assembly WBZR01 (sample SAMN12412403, study PRJNA552823) | activated sludge metagenome | isolation source: activated sludge from anammox sidestream of wastewater treatment plant... | place: USA: Virginia | collected 2017-08 | reverse complement strand
GTGACAACCTCGGGCCGAACGGGTTGTCGAGGGGCTGCAAGGTTTTCTGCTCCAGATCGATAGGGCCGAGAGCAAAACCGCACGCTCTGATTTGCGCTCGGTTCTACTGCATTTGTCGGTGAGATGCTGCAGCGCGACAAAAATTTGGCTCCAAGACGGAACGGTTGGACGAATGACACGTTAGGCCCCACGCTTCCCTTCAAATCATTCTGTTTATGAGGAGCTGGACCATGGCAAGTCCCCGATCCGACGACAAGGCGCATCAATCGGGCGAGGCCGCGCAAGAGGCGGCGCGGCGCATGACCGAGGAGACGGCGCGAACGGCTCGCGCCAACGCCGATGCCGGTGAACGCGCGGCGCGAGCCGGCGCGGAGCTGTTTCAGCATAATGCGGATTCCATGCAGCGGGCGTGGCAAGCCGGGATCGAAGCGGCCGCGCATTTGACTGAGCGCTCCGCTTCTCAGTTCGCACGCGTCTTTGGATTATCCGGCGAAGAAGCGCAAAAGGCGACCAAGCAGTCGTCGCAAAACGTCGAAGCCATCATGCAGTCCACGTCGGCCGTGGCTCAAGCCTGGGAGGGCATATCGCGTGAGATGCTGGACCAGATGCGGCGCGGCTTCGAGCAAAGCCTCGGTCAAATGGATGCGCTGATGCGTTGCCGTACGCCGCAGGATTTCCTGACATTGCAAAGCAGCGCCGTCCGCGACAACCTGGAAGGTTTCCTGCAGACCAGCCGCCGCATCGCCGAGGTGTCGATGCGCACCGCCGACGACGCCTCGCGCAAGATGACGGAGAACATGGAGCGCATGCGGCGGGCCGCTTAGCGCTGCATTTTCGCTCGCCGACCGAAAGGCCCCCGACCTTGTCGGGGGCCTTTTTGGTATTCAAACACCGATCTGTGTGGTCAGCGCGCTATTCCAGGTTCAGATTAACAATCTTTTCACGGAGCGATGAGAATTATTCCGAATACATTCGCAGGAGGATTGATCGTGTCACCCCGCGTTCGCCCAACGGACATCGAAGTATTCTTCGATCCCGACGACATTATCGTCTCCAAGACCGATCTCAAAGGCCGCATCACTTACGCCAACAAAACGTTCTGCGACATAGCAGGCTATCGCGAGCGCGAATTATTGGGCCAGCCGCACAGCATTCTGCGGCATCCGGATATGCCGCGCTCGGCGTTCAAGCTGCTGTGGGACACGCTGAACGAAGGCCGCGAAATCTTCGCCTATGTCAAGAACATGACCAAGAACGGAGATTTCTATTGGGTGTTCGCGCATGTCACGCCGTCTTACGACGCGGCGCGCCAAATCATCGGGTTCCATTCGAACCGGCGCGTGCCGAATCGAAAGATCATCGAGCAGGTGATCACGCCGCTTTATGCGGATCTCTTGACCGAGGAACGCGCATGGCGGAACGGCAAAGACGCCCTACAGCACGGCTATCAGCGCCTCATCGATTTCGTCAAAGCCAAGGGCATGACATATGACCAGCTTATCCTCTCTCTCTAAAGCGCTGCTCAGTCTCGCAGCCGTGTGCGTGGCGCTGCCAATATCCATCGCGAGCGCATGGCTTGGGGTTCCGTCGGCCGGCCTCTATGTCGTCATATTCGCGCTCGCCGCCGCCCTCTCGGCGATCTATTTTCTGTCTCGCACGCGGCAGGTCCTGCGCAAGGTTTCGCGCGTCTGCGCCGAGGTGACGCGAGGCGACTTCGAGAGCCGCATTCTGCACAATCAGGAAGGCGGCGAGTTGTTTGCGCTTCAGAACGAAATCAATGAGATGATCGACCGTTGCGACGCCTTTATACGAGAGTCCAGCGCCGCAATGAATGCGGTTCGCAGCAACAAGTACTATCGCCGCGTTCGTCCGGAAGGGTTCCGGGGCGCATTTTCAATTGCAGCCGAAATCATCAATGAAGCGATGGACGGAACGCGGAATAAGGTCGAAGGGATCAGAACTTCGATTTCGAAATTCGAGTCGGCCATTGCGCAAGTCGTCGATTCCCTCGCCACGGCGTCGGACTCGATGGGTCGTACGGCGGGCGTGCTTGGAAACGGCGCCACCGCGACGCGCGAGCGCGCCACGGCCGTGGCGGCGGCATCGGAGGAGGCGAGCGTGAACTTGCAGACGGTCGCGGCGGCGACCACGGAGCTGTCAACCTCCGCGCGCGATGTCGGCAACGAGGTCTCGCGCTCGGCGCACATCGCGCGCGAGGCCGTCGGCAAGGCGGAGGAGGCGAATCGGCGAATCCAGAACCTCGAAGCGGCCGGCGACCGCATCGGCGAAGTCATCGAGCTCATCAGCGCCATCGCGGCGCAAACGAACCTGCTGGCGCTCAACGCCACGATCGAAGCGGCGCGGGCCGGCGAGGCGGGCAGGGGCTTTGCCGTCGTGGCGCAGGAAGTGAAATCGCTTGCCGCGCAAACGGCCCGAGCCACCAACGAGATCGCAACGCATATCAGCGAGGTGCAATCAACGACCAAAGGCGCCGTCGGAGCAATCACGGAAGTCGGCCAGATCATCGCCGAAATCGACCAGATCACGACCCATGTCGTTGACGCAGTCACCTCGCAAACGGCCGCGACCGACGAGATCGCCCGGAATATCGAGCAGGCGGTCGCCGGAATCCGCGATGTTGCCGCTAATATTCTCACAGTGACCACGAATGCCGGCGAAACGGAGGAGCTTGCCGGCGGATCGCGACAGGCTTCCGGGGCGCTCGCGGAAGAAGCGCAGCGGCTTGCCGAGCATGTGCGTAACTTCCTTATCTCGCTGCGGCGCGAGCAGCTCGACAATGGGCAGGCGAACGAGTCGGCGCTCGATCGGTCGGGACAGGCCGCTTGATGCTGCTCTGACGGTTCGGCGCCGTTCGGCGGTTCCTCGCCGGCGGGGAACTCCTGTCGCCTTCTCCTTGACATGTTTCTGGGATGGCTAGAAATGCCTTAAGCGCGGGAGCGGGGATGGCGGGAGGATTTGCGGGCGGATTGCGGGCGCTTGTGCGCCGGTGCGCCGGTGCGGCCATGGGCGTGCTGTTGCTTTCGGGCGCGCCCGCGGCCGCGCAGGCGTCCGAAACCCCGGCTACGCTTGAATCATACAAGCTCAATCTCGATCAGCTGGAAAGCGCCACTGCGCGCGACGGACTGAGCAACGAGGCGCTGCTCGACATTCGCGCTAGAATCGCTCCGATCCGGGACGGCTTGCGCGCCAAAGCCGAGCAGTTCGAGCCGAAGCTCGCCGAGATCACGACGCGGCTCAATCAGCTCGGGCAGGCGCCTGAGCAAGGCGCTCCCGCCGAGGACCCCGCAATCGCCGCCGAGCGCGCTGATCTAAACAAACTTCACCGCGAAATCGACGCCGCCTTGAAACAGGCGAGGCTGTTGAGCCTGCGTTCCGAGCAGATCAACGAGCGCATCGTCGACAAAAGGCGGGCCATTTTCGCGCGCGAGCTCCTGCATCGCTCCGTGAGCATCGCCGCTCCCGCCTTTTGGGCGCAGATCGCCGAAGCGCTTCCGCAGGAGGTGCGAAGCCTCGGTTTCCTGCTTCGGTCTTGGAGCAGTTACGCCCTGGAGAATGGCGGCAAGGCCGGGCTGGTCGGCGCAGCGCTCGCAACCCTCGCCATCCTGGTCGGCATCGCCGCCCTCCTGCGCTTGAAACCATTGCGCCAGCACGCCGACCCGACGATTGCAACTCGTTTCGGCAGAGCGCTCGCGGCGCTCGCCGTTCTCGCCCGCAGGTTCATTCCAGCGCCGCTCGCCGTCACGGCGCTGTTATGGGCGTTCGACGCCTTCCGGCTCATGCCCGAGCGAATGTGGGAGCTCGCCTGGGGTCTCGTGATCGGCGCTTTGGTGGCGAGCCTCGGGCGCGGCGTCGCGCTGGCGGTGTTCGCGCCCGATCAGCCGGGGCGCCGATTGGTCGGCTTTGGCGATCGCAGCGCGCGCGCATTGGCCAATCACCTCACCTTCGGCATGCGCGTGCTTGGGGCTGCGATTTTCCTCAACATCATGCACAAGGCGATCGTCGCCCCGGTGGCTTTGACGGTGGGCACGAGCGCCGCGCTGGCGCTCGCGATCGCCGGAATTTTGATTCACCTGATCCTCAAGCTGCGCGCGACGAGCGCAAATGCCGACGAACCATCACGTCTGCCATGGGCGCGCTTTATCGGCTGGATCGTTTCGGCCGCGATCATTGCGCTGCTGTTGACGGGGCATATTGGGCTCGCCGCCTTTATCGCCGGCCGGCTGTTGACGTTGGCCGCAACGGCGGGGGCTCTCTACATCCTGCTCGTGCTTGCCGACAGTCTGTTCACCGATGCGCTCGCGGCCGATACGCCCGGGGGGCGCGCGCTCGCCGCGCTGCTCGGCCTGAAGCCGCGCACCATCGAAGTGATTGGACTGCTTACGTCGGCGGCGCTGCGCATCGGCCTCGTTCTCGCCGCCTTGTTCCTGGTGATGGGACCTTGGGGAATCCTCGCCGCCGATTTTTTCGGAGCCTTGGAAGGGGCTGTGTTCGGGTTCAAGATCGGCGAAATTACGGTTTCGCTGTCGGCCATATTCGGCGCAGCCGCGGTTCTGCTGATCGGACTCGCCCTCACGCGAGCCCTTCAGCGCTGGCTGCAGACGGAATTCCTGCCGCGGACCGGGATCGAGCCGAGCCTGCAGCTCTCGATCGCGACGATCATCGGTTATATCGGTTTCATCGCCGCGGTCGCGCTCGGTCTTTCGGAACTTGGAATCGACCTGCAGAAGATCGCGCTTGTAGCCGGCGCGCTGTCGGTGGGAATCGGCTTCGGCCTGCAGTCGATCGTCTCGAACTTCGTTTCGGGTCTGATCCTGCTCGCCGAGCGTCCCATTCGCGTCGGCGATTCGATCGTGGTCAAGGGCGAGGAAGGCTATGTCAAGCGCATCAGCGTGCGGGCGACCGAGATCGAGACGTTCGAACGCGCGAGCGTGATCGTGCCGAATTCCGAGCTGATCACCGGCGTTGTGAAGAACTGGACTCACGCCAATACGACCGGCCGCATCATCATCAAGATCGGCGTCGCCTATGACAGCGATGCCGAGGGCGTGCGCGAGCTGCTTTTGGCCGCGGCCCACCAGCATCCGCAGGTCTTGCAGACGCCTCCGCCGCGCGTGTTTCTCATGGGTTTCGGCGAGAGCGCGCTCGAATTCGAGCTGCGCTGCGTGGTCGCCAACATCGAATACGCCTTGGCCGTCAAGAGCGATCTCCACTTTGCGATCCTCGGCAGCTTCCGCCAAGCGGGGATCGAGATTCCCTATCCGCAGCGCGAGGTTCGCGTATATCAGGAGCGCCCGGCCGCGACGCTCTTGACGCTCAGCAAGAGCGCGGCCGCGCGGGCGTCCGAGGGCTGAGAGGAGGGATGGCGCTTTTCATGAGCAGCGGAAAAACGAACTTCTTTTTGCCTCTGGCCTCGCTCGCCGGCGCAGCGGCGCTTTCGGCCTGCGGCGCTTTCGGCGACCGCGATCCGCCGCCGGCGCAGCCGAGCTTCTATCGCAGCCTTGCTCAGCAAGGCATGCAGCTCGATGCGGGCGCGGCGGCGTCGATGATTTCCGGCTATCGCCAGAACAATGGACTTTCCGGCGTTACGCTCGACCCGGCGCTGATGCGATTGGCCGAGCAGCAGGCGCGCGGGATGGCGACGCGCGACAAGCTGGATCACAACGCCACCGGGCGCGCCTTCCGCGAGCGCATCCAGCAATCGGGCTACGACGCAAGAATGGCCGTCGAGAACATTTCCGCCGGCTATCACACCGTGGCGGAAGCCTTTTCGGGCTGGCGCGATTCGCCCCCGCATCGGGCCAATATGCTCGCCAAAGGCGCAACGCATATGGGCATCGCCGCAGTGTATGTTCCCAACACGAAGTACAAAGTGTTCTGGGCGCTGATTCTGGCCGCGCCCGATGATCGGCGCGGCTGACGCATGCTTCCGAATATCCGCGATTATGACGAGCTTTATGGCCGATTCCGCTGGCCCATCCCGGCCGCCTACAATATCGGCGCCGACGTCTGCGACCGCTGGGCCGATCAAGATGCGGGCAGGCTGGCTCTCCTCCATATTCGTCCCGATGGCGCGGCCGAGGAAATCACCTACGGCCGGCTGAAGGAGACCTCGAACCGGCTCGCCAACGTGCTGCGCGCGCACGGCATCGGGCGCGGAGAACGCGTCGCGATCCTGTTGCCGCAGTCGCCGGAAACCGCTGTTGCGCATATCGCGGTTTATAAGATCGCGGCGATCGCATTGCCGATCGCGATCCTGTTTGGGCCGGATGCGCTCGCCTACAGGCTGCAGAATTCCGGCGCCAAGGCCGTGATCACCAATGCCCAGGGGCTTGCCAAGCTCGCCGACATCCGCAGCGAAGCAGTCTGCGTTTCCCTCGTGCTGTCGATCGACGGACCGGGCGAGGGCGCGGCGGATTTCCATGCGATGCTCGGCAAGGCGTCGCCCGATTTCACTCCGGCGGCGACCTCCCCGGACGATCCCGCCATGATGATCTACACCTCCGGCACGACCGGGCAGCCGAAAGGCGCGCTGCACGGCCATCGCGTGCTGCTCGGACATCTGCCGGGGGTGGAAATGCCGCACGAGTTCTTCCCGCAACCGGGCGATCGCTTCTGGACGCCGGCCGATTGGGCCTGGGCCGGGGGATTGCTCGATTGCCTGCTGCCGAGCCTGCATCATGGCGTACCGGTGGTCGCGCGCAAGTTCGAGCGGTTCGATCCGGAGGAAGCATTCGCCTTGATCGCGCGGACGGGCGTGCGCAATGCGTTCATTCCGCCGACCGCGCTGCGCATGTTGCGCGCGGCGCCGAGCCCGAAGGGACGCCACGCGATCGCGCTGCGGACGTTGGGGTCCGGCGGAGAATCGCTCGGCGCGGAAACCTATGAGTGGGGCAAGTCCGCGCTCGGCGTCGCCATCAACGAGTTCTATGGGCAAACCGAATGCAACCTGGTGCTCGGCTCGTGCGCGGCGATCGGCGTTTCGCGCCCAGGCGCAATGGGCAAACCGATCCCCGGGCATGAGGTCGCGGTCCTAAGCTCCAACGGCGAGATCGCCCCGCGCGGCGAACTCGGCCAGATCGCGGTGAAGCGTCCCGATCCGGTGATGTTCATCGAATATTGGGGCCGCGCCGAGGCCACGCGCGACAAGTTCCTCGGCGATTGGATGATTACGGGCGACCAGGGAATGGTCGATGACGACGGCTACTTTCATTTCATCGGCCGTGACGACGATGTCATTACTTCTTCGGGTTACCGGATCGGACCCGGCGAAATCGAGGATTGTCTGCTGCGCCATCCCGCGGTGAGCCTATGCGCGGCGGTCGGCAAGCCGGACCCGGTGCGCACGGAGATCGTCAAAGCCTTCATCGTGCTCAAACCCGGATTCGAACCATCCGAGCGGCTGGCGGCCGATATCCAGCAGTTCGTCCGCACCCGGCTTTCGGCGCACGAATATCCGCGCGAAGTGGCTTTCATCGACTCGATGCCGATGACGACGACCGGCAAGGTCATCCGGCGGATTCTGCGCGAGCAAGCCTGATTGTCGGCTTTGCCGGGCGCCGGAACGCGCCGCGGCCCGCTCGAACAAGATCGATGAGGGCGCCGCGCAGGCGCTCCAGTCGGCAGGCCAGCGCAAATCGAACGTCTCTTCCGGATTGCACCCCAATGAGGCGGTCGCTCAACCTGAGCCGCTCGCGCCACAGATGATCGATCATCGGATGATCGGCGACGGCGCAGGAATCGGCGCGCGCTGTCGTTTGCTCGCCCAGCAGGTCTTCGGTGAGATGAAGCGCAAGCTGCACGCCGGGCGAGTATTGATGGAATGCTTCATCATAGGCGGTCTTCCAAAACCAGGCCGTATGGCCGCTCGACAGCGTAATCGTCGTGGCGATGGCGCGCCCGCCAACAGTAAGCCGATCCACGCGCGCCTGACCCGTCTCGGCGAGCCCGGAAACGGTCTTTTCAATGAAGGCCGCGATCTCGGGCCGGCTGACGGCCGCCGTTCCGGCGCGTCCCTTCCAGCCGCGCGCCTCCAGGGCGAAGAAATCGCGCAGCGCGGCCGGGGCGCCGGCCGGCATCGCGTCGCGCGTGAATTCCAATGAGCCGGCCGCCTCCAAGCGCCGGCGCTGGCGGCGCAGCTCCTTGCGCCTGCGTCCGCTCACATGCGTTTCAACATAGTTCGTGCGAACGCCTGCGGGTTGAAGCAACGCCCTTTGCTGAAGGCCGAAACGAAACGAGACGGCTGAGCGTCGCGCCAACACCGCATCGAGCGCCGCCGCGAACGGTCCATCCTCGGCAAGCATGGGCAGGAGCATCAGCTTGGGCAGCATCGGATCGCTCGCAATTCGATCGAAGCACGCCTCCAGCACCGCGCTCGCGCGCTCGCGGGCGACAAGCGGCGTGCCGAGCGGCGCAAACGGATGCGTCCAGCCCACGAGCAGCGGTTGGGGCACGCCGTAGCGGTAGCGCGTCAGTGCGAGCGGAAAAAAACCCAACAGCTCCCGCTCGGGCGATTGGACTCCAAGCGCAAACACAGAGCGGCCAAGCACAGGCGCTGCCGCGAGCGCGAAAGCCGGCTCATAGAACACGTTCGGCTCGATCGCTTTGGCGGCGAGCGCGCGCCATTCGGTCGCCATTGATGCGAATTGGCCGATCGGCGACAACGTAGTCAACAACCTGCCTGCGTCCAAGGACGCCTGATCCGGCGCGGCACGGCGCAGGCTGCTCATATCAGCCTCGGACCGGCGCGCTTTGACGATATCGGGCATGGTCTTCGCCTATTGGGCGGCCCGTTTCCATGGGAAGACGTGAAAGCCGAGCCGCCGCTTGAGGGCGAGCATCATCAGCGCCGATTCAACAATCAGCGCCAGCGCGGTCGCGGCCGCCGCTCCGTAGGCGCCGAAGGTCGGAATGAGGGCCAGGCACAGCGACAGGCTCACCGCCGCAGTCGCCGCGTAGACGAGGGCGCAGCTTCGTTGCTCGTTGAGCATATTGAGGAGACGCTCGGACGGCCCGATTGCGGAGCGCGCGAGGAGCCCGAGGCAGAGAATGAACATGAGCGGATAGCCGTCGGCGAATTTGGGGCCGAACAGCCATAACAACGGCTTGCCGGCGGCGAGGATCAGGATCGTCGCAGCAAGCGAAGGCCAGAATGTCCAGCGGATGGCCTGTGCGAAAAAGGATTGCAGCCGCATCGTGTCGCCGGCCACGTGATATTCGGCGAACTTGTGCCCCGTGACAGCCGAGACCGAGTAATTGACGAAAGCCACCAGCGCCAGCGTCTTGGATGCGGCGTAATAATAGGCCACCTCCTCCGGAGCGCGGAAATACTGCAGAACCAGCACGTCGGCATAAGAAAGAATGAGATAGAAACAGGTGACCGTCAGCATGGGCGCGGAGGTGCGGATCCAAGCAGCGATGTCATAGCATCTTGGACCGGCCGGCACAGCGCGCGCGAGCCGCCGATCCAAGACGACAAGCTGAACGATCGCCGTGGCCCAAGTTGCAATGATCGCGGCGCCGATGGCCGTCTGCGCATCGCTGTCGAAATCGGCGAGATGCGCGGCGATCATCACGGCAATGATAAGGAGAGGGCGGACGATGAACGGCGGGACCAGTCCCAGATTAACCCAATTGAAGGAGCGCGCGATTCCGTCTTGCACCGAGGTGACGGCGAAGAGCGGGACGCAAATGCAGGCGAGATAAAGCGGAGCCACCTCATAATGATTGAGCCAGGGCTCGAAAAGGCGGATGCCGAGAACGCCGGCGAGCGCGATCAGGGTCGCGACGCCCATCGCCAGCCAGCGGCTGCCGTTCAGGAATCCGCGCAGCTTTGCTTCGGCGGCGCCGCCGTATTCGGGAATTAGTCGCTGTGCGGCCGTTTCCAGCCCGACGCTCGCCACTCCGCCGATGACCAAGACCCAGGTCCACACGTAAATGTAGACGCCGAACTCGAAGCTGCCCATCCAGCGCGCCAGCAGCGCTTGGGAGAAATAGGCGATGGCGGCGCTCGCCAATCGAATGAGAAACGCCGCGCCGGCATTGCGCTGCGCTCGCGTATGATCGCTTCCATCGACAAGCCATGTCTTGAGCGCGGACAGCCCCGCTCGAGCCGCTGCGAGCGCCGCCGGAGGGCGAGCGGCAAGAGTTGGGGGTTGGGACAGCGCCACGATCTGCTCCGCAGGCGGTTCTCACGTGTGCGAGCGTTAGCAGGTCAGCGTTAAGACGAAGTGTGCAGGTCTGCTATTGTCGGGCGACTGAGGCCATTGATTAACCAAACAGGTCTTGGGCTTCACCCGGCAAATCCGCCGCCTTCGAGGAAGGCCTGTTCTTCCGCGGTCGAGGGACGGCCGAGCACCGCGTTGCGATGAGGAAAGCGCCCGAAGCGGCGGATGATGTCGGCGTGAATCTCGGCGTGGGCGAGGCCCTCGATGTCGCCGGCGTTCCGGCAGAGCGCGATGCATTTATCCTGATCGCGCGCGTCTTCCGAATGCATCCATGGCAGATAGAAGAAGCGCCGCTCGGGCAAGGCGATGGTCTGGTCAAAGCCTCGCGCGATCGCCCGCGCTGCGATCGCGCGCGCCATTGCATCGCTTGCATAAGCGCGCGGATCGCCGCGAAACATGTTGCGCGGAAACTGATCGAGGAGGATCACGAGCGCAAGCGCGCCCTCGGGCGAGGATTCCCACGACGCGAGCCGGCCGGCGGCCGCTTCTTCATAAGCGGACAGGAACCGGGTGCGGAGCTCGGCGTCGAAATCGAGGTCCTTGGCAAACCAGCGCTCCGGGCCGGCTTCGCGCCAGAAGGAGAGAATGGCGGCTGGGTCGACGGTTGCGGTCATGAGGCTCGAAGCCGATGCGGAGCGGCGATCAATCGCGCAGTCCGCCGAACGGGGCAAGCGGATTGGCGATGAGCGCATCGCGATCCGGGCGGTCCGGGGCGATGTTCCCCAGAAACGCCTGGAACAGCGGCTCGATTGCGGAAGCGTCAATGTCGAAGGTGATGAACACGATCCGGGTGCGGCGGTCCTCGTCCGGCCAGCGCGGCAATCGCGAGGCGGGGTGAAGGATGTGCTGGACGCCGTGAATGACGAGCGGACTATCGGAATGCTCGGCGATGTTCACGATGCCCTTGAGGCGCAAGAGCTTCGGTCCGTGCAGGGAGCGCACAAGGTCGAGGAACATGTCGAAGGCCGCCGCCGGAATGGCCCTGTCCGTCGCGAGCGCGAAGGTGCGCACCCGATCATCATGATGGGCTCCATGATCATGCTGGTGTTCGGCGTGACCGCGCGAATGACCGTGCGGCCGGCGCGCGGCGTTCGTGCAGGCCTCCTCGGCAAGCCAGCGCCTCACGTTCGGCTCCTTGGATCGCGAATCGTAAAGCCCGCAATCGAGGAGGCGTTCGGGGACCGCTTCGCCCGCCGCCGCGTCCAGGATCGGCGCGGCCGGATTGAGCGCCCGCAGGCGCGCAACGAGGCGCTCGGCCGAGGCGCGCCGTTCAGGGCTGTCGAGGAGGTCGGTCTTGGTGAGCACGATCCGGTCCGCCATCGCCGCTTGCTTGAGCGATTCCTGGTGGTTGTCGAGGGTGCTTTGCCCATTCACTGCGTCCGCCACGACAACGACGCCGTCGAGGCGGTAGCGCATCACCAGATAGGGATGCGCCATGATCGTGTGCAGGACCGGCGCGGGATCGGCGAGCCCGGTCGTCTCGATGGCGACGCGGCGAAAGGCGGCGCGCCGATTATCGAGATCGCGCAGCAGCTTTTCGAGCGCGGTCACGAGATCGCCGCGCACGGTGCAGCACAGGCATCCGCTCGCCAGCATCACGACGCCGTCGGCGACGTGCTCGACCAACAGATGATCGAGCCCGATCTCGCCCAGTTCGTTGATGAGCACGGCGGTGTCGGCGAGCGCCGGGTCTTGCAGAAGCCTAGAGAGCAGCGTGGTCTTGCCGGCGCCGAGAAAGCCCGTCAGCACCGTCAACGGGATCGGCGCGGGAGGCCTCGGCGCGGATTCTGAACTCGCTGCGGGCCGCATCACTGACCGCGCTTTTGCTCCGGCTTGTTTGAAGCTGACGCCCTGCCCGCCGGTTTGGGCTTCGGCTTATCGGCTGTGGATGCTTTCGCGGCCTTGGCCTTCGACTCGCTTGCGGCGGCTTTCGCCTCCTTGGCGCCTTTCTTTGGCTTGGCGGAGGCGGAGGTTTTTGACGCCTGTATGGACTTGCTCGAGGCAAGTTCGATTTGCTTCTTCGACGGGCCCGTGAACACGATCACGGGCGGCATCGATGGCGCAACCGAACCGAGCAGCGGCGCGGTCCTGTCCTGGGGTCGCAGGAACGACAGAACGGGAGCATCGGCGCCCGACCCGGCTTGATTGCCGGCGCCGGCCTCCTCCTCGTTCTCGGAGGCGGGCCGCTTGCGGTGTTTGCCGCACATCTCTTCGCGCAGGTTGGGCGGCGCGGCGGCGATCGGCGTCAAATTCTCGACGCTGCCGAGCGAGGGCATGAGCCATGAAAGGCCGTTGCCGTTGAAGCCCTTTTCAAACAGCGCGGCCGCCCGCTCCGCGCGCACAGGCGATGAAGGCGCGCCGAGGACGACCGCGATCAAGCGTTTGCCCTCGCGCGTCGCGCTCGCCACGACGTTGAAGCCGGACGCGCAGATAAACCCCGTTTTCATTCCGTCCGCGCCCGGATAGCGCGCGATCAGCGCATTGGTGTTGCGCATCAGTTTGCGCCCGAACTTGATGGCCGGAATGCGCCAGTACATTTCGTATTCGGGAAATTCGCGCAGGAGCGCACGGGCGAGAATGGCCATATCGCGCGCCGACGTGATCTGCTCGTCGGCGGGCAGGCCATTGGGATTGACCCAGCTCGATTGCGTCATGCCGAGGCGCTGCGAGGCGCGGTTCATCTCGTCGGCGAACTTCTCGACCGAGCCGGATACGCCTTCGGCCAGCACGACGGCCATATCATTGGCCGATTTCACCATCAGCATTTTCAGAGCATTGTCGACCGTGACGGTGGTGCCGGTCTTGAAGCCCATTTTCGAGGGCTGCTGCGCCATGGCCACATCCGACACTGTCAGCAGGCTATCAAGCGCGATGCGTTTATCCTTGACCGCCCGGAGCGTGACATAGGCCGTCATCAGCTTGGTGACCGAGGCCGGATACCACGGATAGGACGCATTTTCCGCGTGCAAGACCTTGCCGCTCTCGGCCTCCACGAGCAACAGCGCCCCCGCCGCGGCCGGACCATGCGCCAATACAAGGCCAAGGCTCGCTGAAAGGGCGGCCGCAAGCCTGAAAACCGTCTGATTTCGCCAATAATTCACGGTCGCGGTCCGAGTAGGTTGAGCGGGCCTCGTGGGCAGGCAGTCCAAGCGAATAGAGAGCTTCCTATCTAGACCACACAGGCGCCGCAAGGCAAACGCGCAGGGATCAACCGCGCTTGCTTGCGAAGGTTCAAGCCCGCGGGCGTTGCGCGTGCGCATGTCTGGTCTGAGATCGAACATACGGCTCAATTAAGGCAGCCTCTTTTGCTTCGCGGGCGCTGCGCGTTATGTTGAGCGGGACACGAAAACTCCCAAGGAGAGTTCCATGGCCGGTTGCATCATCGGATGGGCCCACACGCCGTTCGGGCGGCTTGACGCCGAATCGGTCGAAAGCCTGATCGTGCGGGTCGCTACGCAAGCGCTTGAGGACGCGGGCATCGCCCCGCGGGATGTCGACGAAATCGTCCTTGGTCACTTCAACGGCGGGTTTTCGCCGCAGGACTTCACCGCCTCGCTCGTTCTGCAGGCCTCTCCCGATCTGCGCTTCAAACGCGCGACGCGCGTGGAAAACGCCTGCGCCACGGGATCGGCGGCCGTCCATCAGGGGCTGAAATCGATTGAGGCGAAGAGCGCACGGATCGTCCTCGTGGTCGGGGTCGAGCAGATGACGGCGACGCCGGGTCCAGAGATCGCGAAGAACCTCTTGAAGGCGTCTTATGTGCGCGAGGAGGGCGACATTGCCGGCGGATTTGCGGGCGTGTTCGGCAAGATCGCCGGCCTCTACTTCCAGAAATACGGCGACCAATCGGACGCGCTGGCGATGATCGCGGCCAAGAACCACAAGAACGGGGTCGGCAATCCGTTTGCGCAGATGCGCAAGGATCTGGGCTTCGATTTCTGCCGGCAGGAAAGCGATAAGAACCCGTTCGTGGCCGGCCCCTTAAAGCGCACCGACTGCTCGCTCGTGTCCGACGGCGCGGCCGCCATCGTCCTCGCCGACGTCGAGACGGCGCTGCGGATGAGAAAGGCGGTCGCCTTCCGCGCCGTAGCTCACGCGCAGGATTTCTTGCCGATGTCGAAGCGCGACATCCTGAAATTCGAAGGATGTTCCGAGGCCTGGCGGCGCGCGCTGGCGGCTTCGGGGCTGACGCTCGCCGACCTCTCCTTCATCGAGACGCACGACTGTTTCACCATCGCCGAGTTGATCGAATATGAAGCGATGGGGCTGACCGCGGAAGGCGAGGGCGCGCGCGCGATCGAAGAAGGCTGGACGCAGAAGAACGGCAAGCTTCCCGTGAACCCGTCCGGCGGGCTCAAGGCCAAGGGTCATCCGATCGGGGCGACAGGCGTCTCCATGCATGCGCTCACCGCCATGCAACTCACGGAAACGGCCGGCGACATTCAAGTCAAGAATCCGGTGATCGGCGGCATCTTCAACATGGGCGGCGCCGCGGTTGCGAACTATGTGAGCATTCTCGAGCGGATCAAGTAATACCAGCGACTGACACAATCTCGCGCCGCCAGCCAGAAGAGTCTGGCCGGATGGCTCGTCGCGAATTTCGTGACTTGCAGACAAGTTGACGCATCGTCCATGCCGGTTCCGTACATTAACTGACAGCAACTTACGATCGGAAGCCGAGCCGGCCATGGACTACTTGATCGATCTTGCCGCCGATCCCGCCGCATGGGCCGCTTTGGCCGCGCTGATCGTCATGGAAGTCGTCCTCGGGATCGACAATCTTATTTTCATTTCAATCCTCACCAACAAATTGCCCGAGCATCAACGCAGCAGGGCGCGCCGCATCGGCATTAGCATGGCTCTGGTCATGCGCATCGCATTGCTCGGCAGCGTGGCCTACATCGTGCAATTGACATCTCCGATCATCACGGTGCTGGACCAAGATTTCTCCTGGCGCGACATCATCCTGCTCGCCGGCGGACTGTTTCTCATCTGGAAGGCGACCAAGGAAATCCGTCACAATGTCGACCCTGATCCCGGGCCCGATTTCTTAAATGGGCGGACAGCAAGCCTCGGCTTTGCCGCGGCGATCGGGCAGATCCTGCTGCTCGACATGGTGTTCTCGGTCGACAGCATCATCACCGCGGTCGGCATGACGGACGACATCCCGATCATGATCGCCGCCGTGCTCGCCGCCGTGGCTGCGATGCTGCTCGCGGCCGATCCGCTGGCCCGGTTCATCCACGCCAATCCGTCCGTGGTCATGCTGGCGCTCGGCTTTTTGTTGATGATCGGCATGGGGTTGATCGCAGAGAGCTTTGGCGCTCATATTCCGCGCGGCTATATCTATGCGGCCATGGCCTTCTCGGCGCTGGTCGAAGGACTGAACATGCTCGCGCGGAGAGCCCAGCGAAAGCGCACCGAGGCGCATGCGAAGGCGCGCGAGCCGAACAAGGCGGCGCCGTAACGCTGCCGTCGCGCGCTTCACCGCGTAAAATCGCCCTCAAGCCATGCGGGCAAGCGGTCGAGCGCGATGAGGGCTTCGGCGTCGAGCCGCGGGCGGACGAGAGCCCATTCGCGTCCGCGGACGAGCGCTTCCGGCACGAGCGGGCGCGTGTTGTAGGTCCCGGATTGCACGGCGCCGTAAGCGCCCGCCGACATGACCGCCAAGAGCTCGCCCGGTTTCGGCTCGATCAGCTCGCGATCATGGGCGAGAAAATCACCCGATTCGCAGACCGGACCGACGACATCGCCGACGATGCGCCAAGCCCCCTTGACGGGCTCGCGCACCGGACGAATGTCGTGGTGAGCGTCATAGAGCGTCGGGCGGATGAGGTCGTTCATCGCCGCATCGATGATGACGAACGTTTTCGTCTCGCCATGCTTCACGTATAACACGCGCGTCACCAGAATGCCGGCATTGCCCGCAATCAGCCGGCCGGGCTCGAAGATGAGCATGCAGTCGAGATCGCGCGTCGCGCGCTTGACGAGCTCGGCGTAGCGCTCCGGATGCGGCGGCAGCTCGTCGTCGCGATAGGGAATGCCAAGCCCGCCGCCGAGGTCCACATGCTCGATCGCGTGGCCGTCGGCGCGCAGCGTGCGCACGAAATCCGACAAGAGCGCGAACGCCTCGCCGAACGGCTCGAGTTCCGTGATCTGGCTGCCGATATGCATGTCGACGCCGGTGACCCGCAATCCGGGAAGTTTGGCGGCATGCGCGTAGACGTCGCGTCCCCGGCTGATCGGAATGCCGAATTTGTTCTCCGCCTTGCCGGTCGCGATCTTGGCGTGGGTCCTCGCGTCGATGTCCGGATTGACGCGCACCGAAATGGATGCGGTTGCGTTCTTAGCCGAGGCAATGGCTGAGAGAAGTTCGAGCTCCGGTTCCGACTCGACATTCACGCAAAGAATTCCGGCATCGATTGCGAACGCCAGTTCCTCCGCCGTTTTCCCGACCCCGGAAAACATGATTCGCTCCGGCGTTATGCCGGCCTTGAGCGCACGCTTGAGTTCGCCGCCGGAGACGACGTCAGCGCCGGCGCCAAGACGGGCAAGGGTCGCAAGCACGGCCTGGTTGGAATTGGCCTTCATGGCGTAGCACACAAGCGAGCGCGTATCGGCGAACGCGCCGGCGAAGATTCGATAATGCCGCTCGAGCGTGGCGGTCGAATAACAATAAAAGGGCGTGCCGATTTCTTTCGCGAGCTCCGCGAGATCGACCGCTTCGGCGTGCAACACGCCGTCTTTGTACTCGAAATGATGCATGGCCGTGCGTCGCGGCTAATTGAGAAGCCAGTCGAGCGGGCTGGTCCGTTTCGAGTTCGGCGTCGCCCGGGGCTTATCCGGAGTCTCCGCCGATTCGGCCGGGGCGGGGGCGCGCGACACGGCCGTTCCCGGCGGGGCGTCAAGCGGCCCCTTGCGGCCGCAGGCGGATAGTCCGAGTGCGATCGCAAGCAATCCGATCCCAAGATGGCGCGAAAACAGACGGCCGGCTAAGCCCATTGGCAAGACTCCCACTGAACGCGCCGAGCATAGCAGATCGCGCCGGTGACACGAGATTTCGGTAAGTTGGGGGACGAATGCGGCAAAAGGCGTCTCATGGCCGCGGCTTGTCGAGACGTTTGAGCCACTGTTTCGCCTGGCGGCGCACGTTGGCCGGCGCCGTTCCGCCATAACTCGTGCGGCTTCTGACCGAGCGGTCGACCGGCAGCACGGCGAACGCCTCCTCGGTGATCCGCGGTTCGATCTCGCGCATCATGGCCAAAGGGACCCGGTGCAGCGACACGCCGCTCGCAGCCGCCGCGGCGACGATGCGGCCGGTGACATGATGGGCTTCGCGGAACGGCATTCCGAGTCGCCGAACCAGCCAGTCGGCGAGATCGGTGGCCGTGGAATAGCCCTGTCCGGCCGCCTTCTTCATCGCCGCAGGATCAGGCGACATGTCGCGCACCATGCCGGTCATCGCAGCGATGGAGAGCGAGAGGGCCGCCAAGGCGTCCATCGCCCCCTCCTTATCCTCCTGCATGTCCTTCTGGTAGGCGAGCGGCAGCGCCTTCATCACCACCAGCATGGCGTTGAGCGCCCCGATGATGCGGCCGCTCTTCGCGCGCACAAGCTCCGCTGCGTCGGGGTTGCGTTTCTGCGGCATCATCGATGAGCCGGTGGTGAACTTGTCTGACAGTCGCAGGAAGCCGACCAGCGGCGATGTCCAAAGCACGATTTCCTCGGCGAAGCGCGACAGATGCACGGCCGCGATGGACGCCGCGGCAAGCGCTTCGAGCACAAAATCGCGGTCGGAGACGGCGTCGAGCGAATTGGCGGTCGGCCGGTCGAAACCAAGGCGTTTCGCCGTCATCTCGCGATCGAGCGGAAAGGACGTGCCGGCGAGCGCGCCGGAGCCGAGCGGACATTCGTTGAGCCGCGCGCGCGCGTCGCGCAGGCGGGCGCGGTCGCGCGCCGCCATCTCCACATAGGCGAGAAGGTGGTGGCCGAACGTGACCGGTTGCGCTGTCTGCAGATGCGTGAATCCCGGCATCACGGTCGCGGCATGATCAAGCGCTCTTTCGGCCAGCGCGTATTGGTAGGCGGCGAGCGCGCGATCGAGGTCGTCGACCGTGTCGCGAATCCACAATTTGAAATCGGTCGCCACCTGGTCGTTGCGCGAACGCGCCGTGTGCAGGCGTCCCGCCGCCGGGCCGACCAATTCCGCCAAGCGCGATTCGACGTTCATATGAATGTCTTCCAGCGCGCGCTTGAACGAAAAACCGCCGGTCTCGATCTCCGACAGAATCGT
>WBZR01002527.1_pt1 | contig 18544 bp, 14 predicted proteins | sample 5204231 | NCBI WGS metagenome assembly WBZR01 (sample SAMN12412403, study PRJNA552823) | activated sludge metagenome | isolation source: activated sludge from anammox sidestream of wastewater treatment plant... | place: USA: Virginia | collected 2017-08 | reverse complement strand
AGGCATCACCGATGATGATCCGTTTGTCACGGGCCACACGGTACTTAACAACGACGTGACGGCTTCGCTGTTTCTGCTGATCCGTACGCAGGATATCGGCACGGAAGTCTTCACCTGCCCCAGCGACAACACGGAAAAGGACAACCTCGCCAACGAGTCAGCTCAGTTGCGCAGCAACTTCACCAAGAGCAATAACCTCTCGTTCGGTGTGACCAACCCCTTCCCGGCGAGTGCTGCAGTCGGTTTGGGTTATCGCTGGACCTCCAACCAGAATCCTGATTTTGCCGTCATGGCCGACCAGGGTAGCGGAAACGCAACTGCACCCACGCCGGCTTCGCTGACTACAAGTTCCACCCAGGCACAGATCAAGGCTGCCAAGGGTAACAGCCCCAACCACAATGGGGATGGACAGAACATTCTGTTTGGTGATGGGCACGTTGAATTTGCCAATACCCCCTTCGCCGGGTCCAGCAAGGACAACATCTATACCATCACAGCGCTTAACGGCACGAACATCGACGCCACGGCGGCAAGCACCGCTCCGTCGAAGACTGCTGCCCAGCCGAAGCATCAGAATGATTCGGTCATCATCCCGACCAAGGACATTACTTGGTAATTTTGCCTGGTATGAGATGACGGTAACGCAGCGTTACCGGATTTCGTAAAGCGTTTAATCAGCCGCCGATGGCCCCACGCCACCGGCGGTTGTTTTTTGCGCTGATTTTCTGATTTTTACCACCTTGGCCCTGGCGTCCGCCAGGTAATCTCTTACGAGATCACCGCTCCCTGACGGATGCGGCTCGTTCATACATCGACCCGCGCGGACTACTGGCGATTGATCACCGCTCCCTGACGGTCGCGGCTCGTTAATACATCAACCCGCGCGGGCTACTTGCGATTGATCACCGCTCCCTGACGGTTGCGGCTCGTTCATACATCGACCCGCGCGGACTACTTGCGATTGCCCTGGATCGGGGGAGAAGAAAAAATATTTTATACTTGACATTTCCCTAACATCGGTTAAGGTTAGGTTGTCTTATCTTGGGGGGATTGATTCAGCGCAGCGGGCGCTGAAATCGTTATGGAACGGGTCGTGATCGGGAACACCGCACGACGGGGCAACAGATGGGAAAATCATTTCCCGGGGTGAAATCATGGTTCATGGGATCAATTATGCGGATGTGGAACAGGCGCAGCAGACATTGTTGCAGCGGGCGCGATATCTGGCGCCACGCGATACGGTGCTGGTGCAAAACGCGCTTGAACGAAAACTGACGAATGTGCAGATTGGGCGGATCGTGGGACGGCATCCGGGGAATGTCGGTCGGCGGGTGCATCGATTGTTGCGGCGGTTGAACGAACCGTCGATTGTGTTGCTGATCGATTATGGCAACCAATTCCCCAGGGAACTGTACGACGCGGGGATCGAACGTCATGTCCGGGGGTTGAGTCTGGCTGCCATTGCGCAGAAACATGGGATCAGCCGCAATGAGGTGCGCGAACGCTTGGCGCAGTTGCGGGGATGCCTGCGCACATTTCGGCGCTTCGGTCGCTAAGGCGCCCACGGGTGGATTGTGGGTTGATTCGGCGTAGCGCTGCATGGGGGCGGTTTTTGAACCGATCACCGCTGCCTTACGGCCGCGGCTCGTTAATACATCGATCCTTGCGGGTTACTTGCGATTGCCCTGCCGATCACCGCTACCTTACGGTCGCGGCTCGTTAATACACCGACCCGCGCGGGCTACTTGCGATTGTTCTGGTTTTTTACACGTCGAGAGGGTTTTGTCATGTCATCACGAACGGATCTGGTTCGCCAATGGTTTGGCGTAGGGCAGTTGCAGGCAGCGCCGATGATTCCGGTGGATTCTACCCTGCCCAAGATCGAGGCTGGGCAGATTGTTTTGATCACCGGCGCCAGTGGTTCAGGCAAGACGACACTTTTACGCCGAATTACGGATCAGTGGCCGGGCGAAGTGGTGGATATTGACCGGATCGAGTTTCCCGCCGGGGCAGCGGTGGATTGTTTTGGGTCAATGCCGCTGGAGCAGGTGCTGGAAATTTTGGGGCGTTGCGGGCTGGGGGAAGTCTGGACCTATCTCAGTCCGGCGGGTCGGTTGTCGCAAGGTCAGCAGTGGCGTTTGCGTCTGGCGATGGCGCTGGGGCAGGGCCGGATGAATCGTCCGGCGAAGCTGGCTGAAACGGGGAAGGTTCAACTATTGGTCAGCGATGAGTTTGCCGCGATTCTGGATCGGGTGACGGCGTGCGTGGTCGGGCGCATGCTGCGCAAAATGTTCAACGGTCAGCAGCCGGTGGCGATGGTCTGTTGCACCAGTCAGGATGATCTGGCAGGCGCGCTCAAGCCCGATATCACCATCACCTGCGATTTCGGTCAGTTGCAGATCGTGGGGCGCTGAAGCGCGCCGGCGCATGACGGGGCTGGGCTGGGCTGGACTGGACGGATTGGGCTGATCGGGGGAACGCCTTTCGGGGGGATTGATGATGTTCAAACCAGATAATTATGCCTTTTTACCCGGGTCGATCACGTTTGCGCCAGGTTGCTGGGGGGATTATCTGGCGCTGCAGCGGTTTCATTATCGTTGCGGCGCGCCGGCGACGGTGGCGAAAATTGTCAGCGCCTGTTACCAGCCCGTCAGTGGCTGTGCGATTGGGCAAAACAGCGCTGTGAGGGTTGTCGGGGTGGCGGTGTTGTCGTGGCCGATTCCCAATGCCGGTGCGCGGAATCGTTATTTTGGTTGGGGCAATCTGTCACCGTCGCAACGGGCGCACCAGGCCAACGCGCAGGTGCGCACGATCAGCCGGGTGATTGTTCATCCGCAGTTCCGCGGTATCGGATTGGCCAGCGAACTGGTGCGGTTGATGATCGAGCGTTGTCCGGTGCGTTATGTCGAGGCGCTGGCGCATCTGGGCCGGTTTCACCCCTTTTTTCTCAAGGCGGGCATGACCTGCCTGGACGCGGGCGACGAAAAACGGGCAGCCTATTTCCTGATTGACCGGTTGGGACGGGCAGGGCAATCGCAAGTAGCCCGCGAGGGTCGATGTATTAACGAGCCGCGACCGTGAGGGAGCGGGGATCGGCTCAAAAACCGCTCCCTAACGGTCGTGGCTCGTAAGAGATTACCTATCGGACGCCTACTTGCATTTGCCCGGTCGGGACGGGGCATTGAATGAATTGTCCATTGTAAAAGGATCAATAACCATGAGTGATGGGGTGTATGGTCAATTGACGACTCCTGAGGGGCTGCACCGCTGGATTGGGCAGCATCTGGAATTGCAGATCAGCCGCCGGGCGGTCTGCCCGGGGCATAGCGCGCCATTTGAATATCTGGTGCGGTCTTATTTCGAGCCGTCGCAGGATATGGTGGTCTGGGCGCCGCGCGGCGGTGGCAAGACGCGGCTGGCGGCGATTGCGACGCTATTGGATCTGATTCATAAACCCGGGTTGAAGGTCTGTATTCTGGGCGGAAGTCTGGATCAATCCAAGCATGTCTGGTGGCATTTGCTGGATGATCTGCAGCGCCTGGGGGTTGAGCTGAACCAGGGGCGCAGCCGGCGGTTGCAACTGGAAAACGGGTCGCTGGCGACGATTTTGGCGCAGTCGCAGACGAGTGTGCGCGGTCAGCGGGTGCAGAAGCTGCGTTGTGATGAGGTGGATCTGTTTGACCCGGATGTGCTGGAGGCGGCGCAACTGGTCACACGCAGTTTGACCATTGCGCCCGTGTCAACACAGGAAAGGCCGGGGTTGATTGCTCCGCTGGGAAAACAGGCGGAACATCAACAGGTGGTGCGCGGGGCGGTGGAGCTGATTTCGACGTTTCACCATCAACATGGCCCGATGGCGCAGCAGGTGGAACTGGCGCGGGCCAGCGGCCGACCGATTGTACACTGGTGTTTGATGGAGGTGCTGGAGCGCTGCCCGGCCGAGCGATCCTGCGAGGGTTGCCCGCTGTGGGAGGAGTGCCGGGGGGTCGCCAAACACTCCTGTGATGGGCATTTGAAAATCGACGATGCGATCAGCCTGAAGCAGCGTGTCAGCGTCGATACCTGGCAATCGGAGCTGCTGTGCCGGCGGCCACGGGTGCGGGGCCGGGTGTTTGACGCATTTGATCGGTCGGTGCATGTGAAAGAAACGTGTGGGGACGAAACAGCGGCGGACGCACAGATGAGTCTGGGGATGGATTTTGGTTATGCCAATCCGTTCGTCTGTTTATGGGTTAGAAAAATTGGGGCGATGGTTCATGTGATGGATGAATATGTGCAAAGGCAAAAGACGCTGGATGCGCATCTGGATGAGATTCAACAGCGCAGCGGTTGGGGGAAAATCACGCAGGTGCATTGCGATCCGGCTGGCGGGGCGCGCAACGAACAGACAGCGCGATCGAGCATTGATCTATTGAGACGGCGCGGGTATCGGGTTTTGTATCGGCGCAGCCAGATTGTCGAGGGTTTGGAGCTGGTGCGCAGTGCGCTGCAACCGGCCTGGGGACAGCCGCGGCTGGCGATTCATCCGCGCTGCCAGCACTTGATCGAAGCCATGGAAAATTATCGATATCCTGATGGAGGTGGGGAGTTGCCGCTGAAGGATGGGGTTTATGACCACCCGATGGACGCGCTGCGGTATTGGTTTATTAACGCCCGGCGCGGCGGGCTGGTCGAGGTGCTGCGGTATTGAACCGTGAACAGGGACGGATCGAAAACAAAAGCATGATTGCGTCAGGAAAATTATTGATTATAATGCTCCATATTGATTTGTAAATTGTTATTTTGCAATATGTTATGACTTTTTTACTGTCATTTGATTTGATTCCGTACTGATCATTTCAGATTTATTTTTCAGGCCGTTTTGGGTTGGCGTTGGATCCGATCCAAGGGAGGGAAATAGAGATTTATGCCACATGGCAATGGCGTCCGATAAGCAGATAGGTTTGAGCACGAAAAAGGTGCGTCAAAGCAGGCTTGAGATCGGGTGTGCTTTGACGAAAACGGACGAATGCCTATGATAATAGGGCTATCAGTCTGACACGGGTAGACACTGAATCATGGACGTTCAGCACCGGAGGTTCTTTCGGTGAGCGTAGGACAGGCCGATAAAATCCACGGATTTTATATCGGTTGACAGGGAAGCATCCCGGCCAGTGTTTGAACGAGAGAAAATATGATTGTCGATTGTCATACCCATATTTGGCAAAGCCCTGAACAGCTTGGTTCGCTGGAACTGGGCGAGACGGTTCGATCATCACGTACCAAGCCGCAGCCGCGCGTTTCGCTGGGTCGATCCAACTGGCGAAACACCCCCGCTGCTGATGCCGATCATCACTGGGCGCAGACTTCGGCGGTGGATAAGAGCATTGTGCTGGGTTTTAAGAGCCGGTACATGCAGGCGGAGATTCCCAACGTTTACGTGGCGGATTATGTCAAGCGTTTTCCGCAGAAGTTGATCGGATTTGCGGGTATTGATCCAACGGAGTCGGCGGCGGTTGAGGAAGTGAATCTGGCCAAGACGGAACTGCAACTCAGCGGGATTACCATCAGCCCGGCCAATCAGGATTTTCATCCTTGTGATACGCGGGCGATGAATGTGTACGCCGAGGCGGAAAAACTGGGCATGCCGGTGTTGTGTCACTTCGGCGGTCAATTCACGCAGAACAGCAAGTTGGAATATGCCCGGCCTTATCTGTTTGATGAAGTGGCACGGACGTTTCCGAACCTGAAACTGGTGATCGCGCAGATGGGTCAGCCGTGGGTGGATGAGACCATTACGCTGCTGGGCAAGCATCAGAATATTTACGCGGATGTTTCCGGGCTGCTGGGCCGGCCGTGGCAGGCGTATAACGCGCTGGTCTGCGCGTATCAGTATGATGTGATCGACAAGCTGCTGTTCGGCAGCGATTTTCCCTACACCAGCGCCAATGAGTGCATCGAAGCGCTCTACAGCATCAACCAGATCGCGCAGGGGACGAACCTGCCGGTGGTTCCGCGGGAAAGCCTGCGCGGGATCATTGAGCGTGATGCGTTGTCGTTGCTGGGTCTGGAGTGATCATCGCGCGCAGATGACTATCCTGCGGTAATTGCAGCCTGTCGATAAACGGCTCGTGGCTGCGCGTTGTGGTCAGTTTTAGTTCAGGGGCCAGGTCTGGCGGAACGGGGCTGAAGCTCAGCATGATCCGGGGCAGACGCTGGGGCGGAGTCAGATACCCCAGCAGGCGCAACTGCGACTGCACCGGCGCGGGCAGATCAACTTCAGTCATCGTCATCTTTTGGGCAGCCGTTCCATCCAGCGTAAATGACGCGCGAGTCAGATCGACGCGCTGATCCCAGATCAGCAGTTGCAACTGGAGCTGGTGTTGATCGTCAAGCGACTGGTGGATCAATTCAAAACTGCGGTGCTGGCTGATCCAGGCGGTCTGCAGCGGCGCATCGGGGGCGAGGGTTGCCACCCACTGGCGCAAAAGCGGCGGGAAGGTCAGATGCGTCTGCGAACCCAGCGGCAGCGGATTGACATACGGCACGTCCATCTTGACCGGCGATAAAATTCCGGTCTGATCGCCGGTTGGTTTCTGCAAGCGGCGCTGAATCATGATGACCAGCCCGGGGGCACTTAAAATCAACAAGGCCACGATAAAAATCAGATTGTTCCTGACATCCTTTTTCACTGCACCAGAGTGTACGGCATTGCATTGCGCAAAACACGGGGGGAGTCGGGACAAATCATGAATCATCGCGCCGGGGCTACACGACCACCCCGCCCTGCACGCGCCAGCTATGCAGGGTGCGCATGTAGTTGGCACGTTCAAACGCCTGCGGGTCGGGACAATGACTCTGGCTCATCGAACCGAGCATCTGCTTGAGCGAGCGATATTCCTTCTGGATCAGCCAGTTTTCAAACTCCCTGACCACTTCAGCCAAATGACGAATACCATTGCGGAGAATGGCCGAAACCATCTGCACGCAACTGGCGCCAGCCATGACGGCTTTGATCGCGTCTTCGTGGGTATGCACCCCGCCGGAACAGGCCAGCGTGGCGTGGGTCTGCCCGAAGAGGATCGACAACCAGCGCAGGCGCAGCAGCAGTTCGCTGCTGTCACTGAGGCGCAGGGTGGGACGGGTTTCCAGCTCGGCGATATCAATATCGGGCTGATAGAACCGGTTGAACAGGACCATGCTGTCGGCGCCGGCGTCATCCAGTCGGGCGACCAGATGCGGCAGAGCACCGAAAAACGGCGAGAGTTTGACCGCCATGGGGATTTTGATCACTTTGCGCACGCTGGCGGCGGTCTCCACGATCCGGTCTTCAAGCTGCCAGCAGGTTTCCTGCGGATCGGTTGCGATGTAATAGACATTCAGCTCCAGGGCATCGGCGCCGGCTTGTTCCATCAAACCGGCCCAGTCGGTCCAGCCGCCGGGGCTGGTGCCGTTGAGCGAGGCAATAACGGGAATGGAGAGGTTCTTCTTGAGCTTGCGAATGTGATCGAGATATTCATGTTTTCCCAGCCGATAATCGCTGACGGGTGGGAAATAGCTGTGCGCTTCGAGGTGGGCATTGGCGTACAGCTCCATGTGATAGATGGAGGCATGGCGCTCGCCGATGAGTTGCTCCTCAAACAGCGAGTGCATGATGATCGCGGCAGCACCGGCATCCTGGGCGCGCTGGGCGGTCTCCAGATCCGCAGCCACCGGTGAAGCGCCGACAACCAGCGGGTGTTTGAGTTTCAAGCCGCAATAGGTGGTGCTCAGATCCATGACAAACTCACTTTCGGAAAGTGCCTGCTTTACGTTGCGCGCCCGTTGTGGCAGGCGCAGCAATCAAACGCACCGGTTCGATCATTTATTTTTTCGCAACTCGCGCCGCGTGCTGATCCAACCCAGCTCGGCGGCAACATCCTCTTATTCTTTCGTTTTCGGTTGTCCATCCGTCGGTGGCTCGCCACTGGCCATCCGCTGATACAGGGCGATGCGCTCATCAATCTGCTGACGCGCCTTGCCCACCAGCACATCGTAGCGCTGCTTGTCCATCTGTTCGACCATGCGGAAGCGCGTTTCATTGCGCATGTATTCCGTCAAATCGCCCTTGGGCAACGACGAATCGAGCTGCATGGCGGGTTTATTCTGCTCTGTCAGGCGCGGATCGTAGCGATAGAGCGGCCAGTAGCCCGTATCCACCGCCAGCTTCTGCTGATTCAATCCAGCCGCCAGATCATAACCATGAGCAATGCAGTGGCTGTAGGCGATAATCAGCGATGGTCCCGGATAACTTTCGGCTTCACGCAGCGCCTTGAGTGTCTGGGCATCTTTGGCGCCAAAGGCAATCTTGGCGACATAGACATTGCCGTAACTCATCGCCATCAACCCCAGGTCTTTTTTACCGCTGGATTTACCCAGCGCCGCGAACTTGGCGGCTGCGCCGATGGGTGTGGCTTTGGATGCCTGACCGCCGGTATTGGAATAAACCTCGGTGTCCATCACCAGGATGTTGACATCCTGACCGGTGGACAGCACATGATCCAGACCGCCGAAACCAATGTCGTACGCCCAACCATCGCCGCCGAGAATCCAGACCGTCTTGCGCACCAGATAATCAGCCAGCAACTCCAATCGCCGCGCCAGTGGCGCATCAATCGCTGCCAATCGGGAGCGCAATTGCTCAACCCGGCTGCGCTGTTGGGCGATGCCGGCTTCTTCCCAATCCTGATGAGTCAGCAATTCATCCACCAGTGTCTGACCGATGGGTTCTGCCAGACTCACCAGCAACCGGCGGGCTTCGTCGGTCAGGGCATCAACGCCCAGACGCATGCCCAGACCAAACTCCGCGTTATCCTCAAACAGCGAATTGGCCCAGGCTGGCCCGCGACCTTCGGGGGTCTGGCAGTACGGGGTGGTGGGCAGATTCCCACCATAGATGCTGGAACAACCCGTCGCATTGGCAATGAGCATGCGATCGCCAAACAGTTGCGTCAGCAGTTTGATGTAAGGCGTTTCGCCACAACCGGAGCAGGCGCCGGAATACTCAAACAGAGGCTGGAAAAACTGGCTGCCCTTGATATCAAGACGAATGCGCGTCCGGTCAACTTCCGGCAGCTTCAGGAAGAAATCATAATTTTCACTCTCCTGCTGGCGCAGGGGAAGCTGGTCAACCATGTTGATGGCTTTGTGTTTGGGTTGGGCTTTGTCCTTGGCTGGACAGACATCAACACAAAGGCTGCAGCCGGTGCAGTCCAGCGGCGAAACCTGAAGGGTATAGATACTGCCGCGCAGATCGGGCGCTTTATACGGCACATGGGCAAAGGTCGCTGGCGCATCCGCCAGTTCCGAAGGATCGTAGACCTTGGCACGAATGGCTGCATGTGGGCAGACCATGGCGCACTTGTTGCACTGGATGCACAGTTCCTTGTCCCAGGCGGGAATCTGATCCGCCAGATTGCGCTTTTCCCACTGGCTGGTCGCGGTCGGCCAGGTTCCATCGACCGGAAAGGCGCTGACCGGCAGCAGATCACCCTTGCCGGCCAGCATGACGGCGCTGATGCGCTTGACGAAATCGGGCGCGTTGTCGCTGATCAATGGTGGCATGCGGCGCGCCGAGGTGGCGACGGACGGAATCTCCACCTGATGCAGATGCGCCAGCGTCTGATCCACCGCGGCGAAGTTGCGCTGGACCACTTCCTGACCCTTGCGACCATATGTTTTTTCAATCGACTTTTTGATCTGTCCAATCGCTTCATCGCGCCGAAGCACACCGCTGATGGCAAAGAAACACGTCTGCATCACCGTATTGATGCGTCCGCGCATGCCGCTGTCACGGGCGACTTTCAGCGCATCGATCACGAACAGGCGCAGCTTCTTTTCGATGATCTGCTGCTGAAGCTCGACGGGCAGTTCGTCCCACGCCTGCTGAGGCGCAAAGGGTGTATTGAGCAGCACCGTCGCACCGTTTCCGGCGTAGCTGAGCATTTCATATTTGTCGAGGAAGGTCGATTGATGAATGGCGACAAAATTGGCCTGGCCTTCGGCGATAAGATAACTGCTGCGAATCGGCCGCGGGCCAAAGCGCAGGTGGCTGATGGTTATGGCGCCGGATTTCTTGGAATCATAGACAAAATAACCCTGGGCGTAGTTGTCGGTTTCTTCGCCGATGATTTTGATCGTGTTCTTGTTGGCGCCAACTGTTCCATCAGCGCCCAGACCAAAGAAGACCGCCCGAAAAACATCATCGGCTTCGGTGGTAAAACCCGGATCAACCTTCAGCGACAAACCCGTCACATCATCATTAATCCCAACGGTGAAACGGCGTTGTGGTTGCTGGGCGTGCATCTGATCATAAACGGCCTTGACCATCGCGGGCGTGAATTCCTTGCTGGACAACCCGTAACGACCACCGATGGTGGGAATCTGCCGCCCGGCTTCAAACAGGGCGCTGACCACATCCAGATAAAGTGGTTCGCCACCAGCACCGGGTTCCTTGGTGCGATCCAGCACCGCGATATGCGTGCAACTGGTGGGAATCGCCTGCAGCAGCGCGGTTGTATCAAACGGCCGATACAAGCGAACCTTGATCAGGCCCACCTTCTGCCCCTGGGCGTTCAGCGCTTCAACCGCTTCCTGGGCGGCATCGGCGCCGGAACCCATCATGATTATGACGCGCTGGGCATCGGGCGCGCCAACATAATCAAACAGGCGATAACTCCGGCCGGTCAGTCCGGCAAATCGATCCATCTCCTGCTGCACAATGGTTGGGCAACGATCATAAAACACATTGCAGGCTTCGCGCGCCTGGAAAAATGTATCGGGGTTCTGCGCCGAACCGCGCAATACCGGATGTTCCGGATTGAGCGCGCGGCGGCGATGATCCTCCACCGCCGACTGATCCAGCATCGCCAGCAGAGTCTGATCATCGATCATTTCAATCTTGGCGACTTCGTGGCTGGTACGAAAACCATCAAAAAAATGCAGGAAGGGAATGCGTGTGCGCAATGTGGCAGCATGGGCGATAGCCGCCATGTCGTGCGCTTCCTGCACGCTGGTCGAATTGAGCAGGGCAAAACCCGTCTGGCGCGTCGCCATGACATCCTGATGGTCGCCGAAGATCGACAAGGCATGACTGGCCAGCGTGCGGGCTGAGACGTGCATGACAAACGGCGTCAACTCACCGGCAATCTTGTACATGCTGGGGATCATCAACAGCAATCCCTGGCTGGCGGTAAACGTGGTGCTTAGCGCCCCCGCCTGCAGCGCACCGTGGCATGTACCAGCCGCCCCACCTTCAGACTGCATCTCCATAATCGCAGGCACGGAAGACCAGAGGTTCGGTCTGTTGCGACTGGCCCATTCATCGGCCAGTTCACCCATCGTGCTGGACGGCGTTATCGGATAAATCGCAATCACCTGGCTGCAGCGATACGCGATTGAAGCTGCAGCTTCGTTCCCGTCCAGAGTCACTTTCGGTCGTGCAGACGTGCTGATCATGAGTAGCTCCATCAGCAAAATAACGAACTCGATTCGACGCCACACGAAGAATAAGATGTAAATGTCCGATTCTCAACCAATACCTTTTGTTTCGCACGCACGAGGTGTTTAACTTCAGACCCTCAGGTCATTTAACTTAGCTCAGCCAGCAGGTGCAATGGCGGTCTCTCCTGCCACGAAAAAACTCGAATTGCCTCCGATGGCTGGACGATTAAGCCCCGCCGCTTTTTAGTCTTTCCAGCGTACCAGTTCCACCCGCCCACGAGCGCGCAACGCCCCCTGAGCATCGGTCAAAAAAGGCACGGGAACCGTCAGATCACGCTTTTCCCCCACATGCAGGTTCAGAACATTCGCCAGCGGATTCGATCCCACCACCGCGCTTTGGGCATTGACCAATTCGATCGTCATCACCACCGAAGCAGCAGGTTGATCCGATCGGTTCTCCACCTGGCATTGCACCAGCGCCTTGCGCCCCTGGGGCTGCATCGATTTGATTTGCAACTCGATCCCCTGCGTCCGGCGTAAATCCGCCTGGCTGACGCCACGGTTGCGACTGTTCCACAACCACAGCCCGGCTAGCGCAACGATAATCAGCCCGGCGATTCCCCCAATCACGCGCCGCTTATGGTCAACAAAATAATTCATGGATGAAAACCGAATCAATCACGCCAGCCGACATCTATCAGCGATCAATAGTAAGGGTTGGCTGCATCGGGCTGGGTATCGACGCTGTTGTAACCACTGTCGTACGCAAACACCTGGACAAACTCGACGTGACCATCGGCAAAAGCAGCATTGGCATACAGATGATCAGGATCATCCTTATACCACTGTGCCCGGGCGCTGCTGGCGACAACACCGCTCATCGTACGATGGATGGGGATACTTCCGATCACCACCTTGCGCGATGGATCAGGATAGCGGGTTAATTTCAGCGCCTGGCCCAGCTTCAGCCAATTCGTCTGAAAATCGTGATAGGCAAAGTCCAGCCCGACATACTTGGCAATACCCATCGGTGCTGCCACGCCACCCATTGCGTTATAGCCTGAAGCGTAAAAATAGCTCGTGCCATACAGTTCGTAACAGGTCGATGTCGCCTGATAGGGTGCGGTGTCAAACCACCACAGCGGCTCACCACGATCGCATGGCGAACGGAACACCTCCAGCGACGCCAGATAGCTGTTCAGCGGGCGTTTTTCCGCCGGCATGGAACCGCCGAACATCCGGGGAACCAGCCAGGGATCACTGGCGGGCACAATCCCCTGCGGCCCACCCAATTCCTGCGGCGCGGCCACCGGCATAAACCCGTTATGATCGTTGGCGTAGGCAAAGATGCCCGTCACGATCTGCCGCAAATTACTCTGACATTGCAGCAACTGAGCTGATCGGCGTGCCTTATTCAATGACGGCAGCAAGATACCCATAAGCAGCGCGATGATACCAACCACCACCATCAACTCAATCAGCGTAAAGCCGGGCTGCTTGCTGCCGGGTTGAACAACCAGCCGGCCGCTGTCATCGTCCCGCTGCCGTCTGCCGGAATTGCGCATCGTCACAAATCGGTTCATGATCTAATCACCATCCATTTACGCTGCTGCGCCGTCGCCGCAGTGCCCAGCCTGCCAGCACCAGGCCCATCATCCCGGCCGTCGCCGGTTCAGGCACTACGCTGTAGGCAATGGTGAAGTTTCCAACCCAACTGTTCGACGAAATGGGCAGGCCCGTCTTGGCCCAGACTGGCTGGGTTTTATCCATCTGCGTAATCAGCAGATAATCCGCATCATCCGGCAGACGCGGTACGATTTGCTGAGTCAAATAGTCTGAAAAACCACCTGAATAAAAACCTTGATTGGGCAGACCCAGCCCCGTCAATGTGCCCGATGAACTCCAGATCGACTTGGGTAGCAAATAGCCATGCTGAACGGCGTTATCGAAAACAAGCGTCGGCGCAGTCTGATCAGTATCGATGCTGGCGTCAAAATAAGAATCGAGACTGTATGAAATCGACCAATTGCCGCTGGTATTGGCCCAGGTGCCGCTGTTGCTGCTTCCGTCAACATTCACATCAGGCCCGCCAGCGACCGGCAGTGAAATCGCGCTGGTCAGCAGATATTGATCCATTGTCATGCCCGGAGCTGCCACGCCGCTGTACTGCAAGGCGCTGATATTCACCGGCTGGCTGCCACTGACGGCTGGTGAAAAATTCAACTCCAGCGTACCGCTGAGCGATACCGCTTGCCCAAACTGATTGGTCTGGCCAAACGTGCCAGAGGGATCAACCAGGTTGTGACTCAGCGCTCCGGCTGGATTCATGGCGCCAGCAGCGTTCAGGTCATCGGTGGTAAACACCAGCCAATCGCCGGAATTGGGGGCGGAGTTGGAAGGTTTTTTCCCAACCGCTGACGGTAAAGAATCGCTGGCTTGATCGGCATTCCAACTCAACAGCTGAAAGGTCGTTCCCGTAGCTGACCCTGCCCAAAAACCAATGGAAACCATCAAAACCGCACTCCCGTGCATCACTCGCTTCATCGTTCTCTCCTTGAAATAAATAAGACCTCTCGAACAGCGAAGACTTATATCATATTGAGATCAAGTCTCAATTTCAATAAACGCGACAATCTGAAGCAGTTTCTTCGTCGATTTCATTTTCCTGCGCGAATTCAATGGCTTGACTTGATATTGTTGGACGTACTGACTAAATTATGCCCGTTGATCCGGTTAGTTCAGCCGATTTGGCCGATAAAATCGATGTTTTTTGTTGTCAACGGCCGAGTTAACGGAAACGGATCGCAGCAGAATAATTTAATTGTGCGGGTGTAGCTCAGTGGTAGAGCGTCACGTTGCCAACGTGAATGTCGAGGGTTCGACCCCCTTCACCCGCTTTTGATGAACGTCGTTGACACCAGTTGCCAGCGGCGTCTTACTTTTGACGGCAGCAACACTTACAGTAATTGCCGCCCCGACATTCGACCCCTCTTGTTGCCCTGTCATCTTGTCAGCGATTGCCCCCGAAACACCACGATTGCGCCCAGCGAGTACAAGCGGGAGTACAAGCGTTCGCGCTCGTAAGTCCTTATCTTCTGGCACGGTTGCAGGAAAAGTAGCCCCGCCAGCATCCGGCAGCTCTGGCCCGGCGGTGCCCGTTGCCCTCTGGCGGTAGGCTTGCGGCTCGGCGTACAGCGGCAGCGTCGGCAGCGCGTCCAGCGCTCCGGCCACGTCCAGCAACTTCGGATCGGTGTAGACGTTCGCGGTTAGGTCCGGCTTGCTGTGCCGCATGGCGGCTTGTGCCGTCCGCAGTGCGACGCCACCCTTGCTCAAGTGCGTACCGAAGGAAACGCGCAAAGCGTGAACATCGACCACGCGGCCGCGCTCGTCGCGCTTGGCGATGCCGGCGGCGGCAAGGTCACGGTCCAGAATGCGAATCAGGCCCGCCGACACGTTGAATACCGGCGCGGCAGACGACAGGCGCATTGGCACCGGCTCGCCGATCCGTAGGCGGGCGGCATCCTGTAGCGCCTTGAGTCGGTCGCCCAGAAACGCTCGAAGGTCCGCCGCTAGGTCGGCCCGCAATGGTATGTCCGATCCCTTCCGGTTCTTTTCGTCGGCGGCGTTGAGCGCGGCGTAGGGTTGCTCGGCGTCAAGGTCCAGTTGCCCGACGGTTAGCGATACCAGTTCGCCCTTGCGAAGCCCGGTCAGCAGCAGCGTCTTATAAGTCAGCGCCCGCTCTCGCCCCCGGTGCTCAAGGTCGGCGATCATTTCCGGCCGTTTGGCCAGCGACAACCGGCCACGGTCAGCGGCTTCGGCGATGTTGTCGATCGTCAATGGTGCCAGGTGCCAGTTCGTGCGCTTGGGATGCTCGGCATCGGGTAAGGTTTTCACCTTGTCGCGGCCGTACTCCGCCAGCGGCCGGAGCCTCGCCACGGTAAGCAATCGGCCAAGCTCTGCCTCCGTTAGCGCCCGGCGCAGGTGCCGGCGGTCGGCCTTGACGTTGGCCAGGGGCACGTCGGCAAAGGGGTTGGCTATCAGCCGATGCGTTCGCCGACACCAATTGCCGAAGCCGACGGCGGCTTCGCGGTAGCCGTTGCGTGTTGCGGCGGATACGCCCTTGCTTGCCATGAGCACAAGCCAGCGCTCAATCGCGGCCGTGTTCAGGTCCGGCAGCTTGCCGAACGCGCATTCTTCCGCCAGCCGCTTGAGCCGCGCCCGCACCATCGCCACGCGGCGCGGTGCGCAGCCCTTTGCAATCAAGTGGTCGCGGTAGGCGTCGCAGTGCGCGGCAATCGGTACGGCGGCATGGTCGGCGGCGGCGTCTTGCGCGGCAGTCAGCACCTTCGCCTTGACCAGTTCTGCCCGGCCGCGCAGGTCGGACAGGATCGTTTCGGCGGCATCCTTGGTTCGGCATCCGGTGCCCACCTTCCGTACAACGCCGGAGCCGTCGCGGTAGCGGGCGGTGTGCGTACTGCACGTCAGGGTAATCCGGTCGGAGCCGTCGCGGCCGGTCGTCACTTTCGCCGTTCGCTTGCGGCCGCGCCGATCCGTCCAGCGGGCGAATCGCTCGCCTTGACGGATGAACAGTTCCGCCTCGTCTGGTAGCGGCTTGGTGTAGGTTTCGCGGTAGACGGTCATACGTCACCTTGCCTTTCGTCTGGTGCTCACAATGCCGAAGTGCGCGGCGAGCTTGTCGGCCAGGTCCAACCGAAGCGATTGCTCACTGTTGGCGAATCGCACCAGTGATGAATGATCCAAGCCGTTTTCTCTCGCAACGGCTCGAATTGAATCAGCCTCGGTGAGCGCTTCGCGGAGTAGTTCCGTCATCGTCTTGTGTATATTCCCAGTCGGCATGGTGGTTCTTATCACCGAATACCCGTGTCTTGTCAACTCGGTTGCCGATCCGCGCCGGCGGTTCTCTTTGCGTACCGCATATGCGCAGCATAAATGCGAGTACGCATTATGGTCCCTTATGGGATATAGGAAGTGGGCTTCCGCAGTAAATGACGTGAAACTTCCTCTGGCAGGAGGAAGCCAGCTTCCGCAGGAAGTGGCGCAAAACTTCCGCCTATCGGTCATGGGTTTCCCCCTTCACTTGTTGCCTCGGCAGCGGTCGCACGGCGTACACCGATGCGCCCTTGCGAAAGCCGCCTTGCCAGACGATCCGCACCAGCCCGAAAGCGACAAGCCGTCGAAGGGCGAAGCGTACAGCCCTCGATGTGATGCCGGCGCGACCGGCGATATCCTCCTGTGATGTCCTCGTCGTGCCGTCCGGCTTGATGTCGCGGTAGAGAATGAGCCAGGTCAGAAGCTCGGCCCGCGTCAACGCCCCGGCGGTCATGTCCAGAAACGCATTCAGCACACCGAAGCGGTCGGCGGTGCGTCGGCGGTGCCGCTTTCCCTTCGGCTTGCTCTCGGCCTTTGCTCGGCGCGGGCGGTCGGCGTCCATCGGCGGCAGGCCCACCACGCCGGGCGGGATGATCGGCGCTTCATTCATCGTTGGCCCCCTCGGTCGCGGCCGGCGTCTTGCTCCACAACGCCGCCAGCGCGCTCTTGAGCTTGCCCTTGTCGATGCCCTCGGTCTTGCCGGCGGCGGTGCCGGTCGGATCGGCTTCCACGATGAACGTCTGGCGGCAGCGGTCGAAGCGCATCGACAGGTCGCGGCATTCGCCATGCCGGCTTTTCAGGTGCTTGAGCTTCACAAGCTCGCCCTCGGCGTTATCGTCATCAGGGTGAAGGATGAAGGCGTCATCGGCCCCAAACTCAAGCTCGGACGATTCGCGGAAGCTCGCCAGGTTCAAGCCGTCGCCGGCGTAGGAGCTTCGGCCTTTTGCATCCTTCGCCCGCGACACCGCCGACACCACGATGACGGCGACGCCGGCGTCAGCAAACTGGCGAAGGTAGTTCATTGTCGCATCGACCGAGTTTCGGCGGGTATCGTGCTCGCCAGGCGGCGCGATGCGTTGAATGTAGTCCAGCACCAGCAGCAAAGCCCCAAAGTCATCGGCCGCGGCGGCGACGTTGCCCAGGTCAAACGGCGGGCGCAGGAAACAGAGCCGATCCGCCACGGCGGCCAGCGTGTTCATGCCTTGGTCGATACGGTCGGCGTGCTCCGGCCCGATCCGGCGGTAACGTATGGTGGTCAGGTCAACGCCCGACAGCCGCGCTAGTTGGCGGTCCAGCAGCACGCCCGGCGGCATTTCGATGTTACATACCAGCGCCCGCAGGTCCGGCGAAAGCCGTAGGGCATCGACCACGCATTGCATGGTGAATGCCGTCTTGCCGGCCCCGGGCGCGCCGCCCACCAGCGTTACCAGCCCCGGCCCCACTTCGATACGCCCCAGGTCGCCCACGCCCAGCGGGTAGAGCACCGGCGCTTTGCCGGTCAGCACGTCATCGCGCCAATGGTCCAGCGCGTCGGCGGCAGCGATGTAGTTGCCCTTGTTCATGCGGCACCCCCTTTCCCGTCCGACGGCGACGGCACCGCGTCTTTCAATCCGCACTCGATTTGCCGGCGAACGTCTGCCGGCGGCAAGCCCGAATCAAGCGCTGATTCGGTCAGCAGCGCCACGGCCAGCGACAGCGGGCATCCAAGCTCGCCCAAGTTCCGCGCCGCCGAGTACAAGAGCCGGTGCCGGTCGCCGGTGTCGGCCCCGTCACGGATGAACGCCAGGGTAAGCCGGTTGAGCATCGGCGCGGCGGTGCTCTTGGCGGCAGCGCGGCGGCTGACCTTCGCTTCGGCTTCGTTCCGGACGTGTTCGGTCGCGGCGCTCCAGTCGGCGGCAATGTTCCAGTCACACCGCCCGGACGCCGGCGGCGTCGGTACGTCGAACGGCTCCGGCGTCTTCGCCAGGTCCATAATCGCGGCGGCGTCCAGGTGCATCAGCGCTTCGACCGGCAGCCGTCGCTTGTGTAGCCCGGTCTTCGGGTGCCGACTATTGGGCGCTCGCAGCGCCCGCACCGCGTCATAGATACCCGTGTCGATGACCACGCCGGCGGCGTCGGCAACGACTTCGCAGAAGCGTCGGGCGATCCGATGGAAGTCGGCCGACGGCGGCGGCTCCCACAGCGACACCGGCAG
>WBZR01002526.1_pt1 | contig 18550 bp, 20 predicted proteins | sample 5204231 | NCBI WGS metagenome assembly WBZR01 (sample SAMN12412403, study PRJNA552823) | activated sludge metagenome | isolation source: activated sludge from anammox sidestream of wastewater treatment plant... | place: USA: Virginia | collected 2017-08 | reverse complement strand
GCCCAGGGCGAGTCAGCCACGGCGACGGCGACTAAAGCGAGGGCTGTGCACAGGGCCAGTCCGGGCAAGAGCTTGGGAAGGGACCTGACCACGAAGGCAGAGGATAACCGATGGGACGCAACGGTCCTTCCTCGGATGAGCTATCCGGCTTGCTTCTTATGGACTTATGACACTCAGTCCGAATAGCAGAGGTCTTTCCGGATCCGCCGATAGCCGCCGCCGACCGGTTCAAAGATGTGGCACCACGTTAACTCGTGTCCGTAGACGTGGATCGTGACCGAAGGCCGATCGGGAAGCGCGTTCGCGATCGTGTGGTATTCGAACGGAGGGATCAGCGCCCCCGCTTGGCCGACGCCCGCGATGATCTCGGTCTCCTGCTTGAACTCGAACCGGTCTCCGTCTTCGGAGACTTTGTCGTACGAGACGACCCGGATGTCGCCGCGGTAAACGCACTCGACGCACCAGCTTCCGCAGTGGTCGTGCAGGGCCGTTCCCTGGCCGACGCCCCAAACCATGACGACGACGCTGTATCGTCCCGCCGGATCCTTGTGGAGCAAGCGTCGTGCGTACTTGTCGCCGTCAGGCTGGAGAAACGCGTCGGGAAGGAAGTCGCCGCCGCTCGCGACGAGCTCCTCGAGGACGTCTTTGACGCGATTGCATCGGGGACAACACTCTTCGATGTCGACGGCTTCATCGAGCAGTCGAATCAGTTCGCTCACTTTGGGGTCGGTCGCGGTCATCTCAGCCTCTTCCTCTCGTCTAGACTGACAGACGATACCGGAAGGAGACGCGTCCATGCCAAAAAACAAGGTCATTTACTGGGGGGTGCTGGTCGCCGCGGGAGCGTCCCTCCTTTGGGTCGGGGCGGTCTTCCTGTCCCGCATCAAGGACATCCTGCCCTACTTCGTTTTCTTCGGCGTCGCGATGATCGTTGCCGGGGTCGCACTCGAACTCCGCAAGAACAACGCGAAGGCGGAGCCGCCTGCATCTCCTCCCGAGAGCTAGCTCATTCGTTGACGAGGTAGCGGAAGATCGACTCGAGGTTGTTGTCTGGGCTGCCGTAGCTGCGGACCTGGAATCCGTCGTCGAGGACGAGCCTGCTCAATCGATCGTAGAAGCGATCGGGCTCGCGAACCTGCAGCTCGATCCCGTCGCGGACGAACTGCATGCTGAGGACGTTGACCTCGGTCGCGATCTTGGCTGCCAACTCCCGTCCCTGATCGGTTTCGATCCGAACCCGGTGCGGGTACTTGTCCATCAGGTCGCGTATCACTTTCAGATCGCCCGCAGCCAGAAGCCTTCCGCGGTGAAGCAGGATGTGGGAGCTGACCAGGATCGTCTTCCCTTGGTCGGCCAAGGTGTGGAGCAGGTCGATGTACTCGCGCCTGGCGATCGGGTCGAGGCCGTTCAGCGGCTCGTCGAGCAGGATGATGTCGGGATCGTCCAGCATCGCCTGGGCGAGCTTGATTCGCTGCCGCATGCCCTTCGAGAAGCCCGCGATCTTCTTGTCGCACCGATCGCTCATGCCGACCGAGTCGATCACCTCGTCGGTGCGGCCCTTCGCCTTAGCGTGGTCGAAGCCCTGCAGACGCGCAAGGTGGTAGACGAATCGCCGTCCGGTCATGTGCTCGTAGAAGTTGTCGATCTCCGGGCAATAACCGAGGTGTCGATAGACTTCGGGGTTGGCGAACGGCTCTTGGCCGTACACGCGAACCGTGCCGGTCGTCGGGCGGATCTGCCCGGTGATGAGGCGCATCATCGTGCTCTTGCCAGCGCCGTTCATGCCGAGAAGAGCGGTGACACCGGGGCCGATCGTGCACGAGACGTCGTTCAGGCCGATCACTTGGCCGTACCAGCGGGACGCTTGCTCGAGGACGACGCGCATATCGCTCATCCGACCACCTCGACCGCGCGAATGCGACGCCAGGCGACGAGCATGAAAAGGCCGCCAAGCACGATCATTCCGAGCAACGGAAGCCACAGTGGCGGAGCCTTGATGAACAGGCCACGCCCAGGAAGGCCGAACGGTACCGAGCCCGCCGTGTTGAGCAGCGACTTCATGAAGCCGATGTTCAAGCCGTCGACGCTGCCGTAGAACAGCCGTTGAACGAGATCGGCGGGGCCACCCGAGGCGCCACCTTCCCGCATCGCCGAGCGAAACCCTCCGCTGAGGCCGATGTAGGTCATTCCCATCAAGTGGGTGAAGAAGTTGGTGAGGAAGTAGAAGCCCGCATAGGCCGCTCCGGCGAGCCGCCCCTGGTTGAAGAACGAACTGACGCCAACGACGAGGCTTGCGTGGAATGCAGCTGCGACCGGATAGCACGCGAGGAGCTTGACGATCAGCCAAGGATCCTGCGATAAGAATCCCTTATCGCGGTAGGAAAGCAGCCCGTACAGGAAGAAGACGAGCGATGGGATCAGCATCGTCATGAGGAGCGGCACAAAGATGCCGCACCACTTGCCCCAGAGATAGTCCGCCTTGGATACCGGCTTGCTGAGATAGACCAGCAACGCGTTGGCCCGGTTGTCGTTCGCGATCGCGCCCGCCCCGAGGAACAGTGCGACCGCCAGGTACATGATCTGCCCATACGAGAACGCGTGGACGAACTGATCTTTCCAGACGAGGCGCCCGAAGAACTGTTCCATCGGATTCGGCTGGCCGGCCGGCACCGGGGAGTTGGCGACGATCTGATCCATGATGAACAGGATGAAGATCATCGCGAAGTAGTACCAAGCCGACAGGAGCATGCAGATCCACATCGCACGCTTCTTCAGCGCGATCCGCATGGTCGTCTTTGCGATCGCCCACCAGCGATGGCGTGGCTCGTACAGCGGGCCGTCGTAGTTTCGGTAGCTCAGGTCGAGAATCGGGCTAGACATCGAACTTGGGCACCTCGATCGCTTCGTGGACTGGAGCCGCCGGCCCGCCGGTGACCGCGGCCATGAACGCCTCTTCGAGGCTTCGCTCGGCGACCGCGAACCCACGAACCTGAGCTCCAGATTCTCTCGCCGCCGCCATGACCAGTTTCAACGACTCTTCCGGGGTACGGGCAGCCTGCACCCGGTAGTGATAGCCCTTTTGGCTCACGAGCGCCGCGCCCTTGCGAGTCAGTGCTTCCGCGAACGAGGGGTTCTCCTCGCGAAGCTCGACGTCGACCGGTTCCCCCTCGATCTTCTTGAGATCCTTGATCGTGCCCGACGCTTGAAGCCGGCCGCCCATGAGAACGATGACCTGGTCGCAGACGCGCTCGATGTCGGGTAGCAGATGGCTGGAGATCAGCACGTTCAGCCCTTTGCCGTGGGTGATCGAGCGGACGAGCTCGAGCATGTCCTCGCGACCGGCGGGGTCGAGACCGTTCGTCGGTTCGTCGAGAAACAGCAGCTTGGGCCCGTGGATGAGCGCTTGGGCGAGCTTGATCCGCTGCTTCATGCCGGTCGAGTAGGTCTCGACATTGCGATAGCGAGCTTCGCCGAGGCCGCAGTACTCGAGGACCTCATGAGCGCGTCGGATCGCTTGTTCGGGCGGCATTCCCGCAAGCTCCCCCGCGTAGGCGACGAACTGGACCGCGCTCATGCCCGGAATATGGCAGTCCTGCTCCGGCATGAGACCGATCCGCTGGCGGATGACCCGATCGTCGTGGGCGACATCGAGCCCGAGCACGGAGGCGGATCCCGCGACCGGCTTCACGAAGCCAAGCAAGGTTTTGATGAGCGTCGTTTTGCCTGCCCCGTTCGGGCCAAGCAGGCCGACCGCGCCCTCGGGAATCTCGACTGAGAAGTCTTGGAGCGCCGTGAAGCTGCCGTATCGCACGGTGAGGTTGCGGATTTCAGCGACCGGCATAGGGCCTCTACTTTACACCGCCACCAGTCTCACCCGGGACTTTGGGCGTTTCAGACTTCTTGCTGAAGGCGCAACCGCCGGGCAATCTCCACCGCGTGATCCGCGACATGCTCCAGGGCGTGGAAGGCCTCGATCGTTCTGACGAGGTGCTCGGTCTCGCTCGGCGTGCGCTCGATCAGCTCGAACACACGGTTTCTCGCCGCCGAGTACTGGGCGTCGACCGCCTGCTCATCGTCGACGATGGCGTCCGCAAGTTCAGGCTTGTAATCGACGTACAGGCGAATCGACCCTGCGAACATCTTCGTTGCCGCGACGCCAAGTTCGCGCAGCGCGAGTTTCATCTCGACTGGAAAGTGGCCGACCAGTTTGGTGGCGCGCCGAGCGAGCTTCACCGCATCGTCTCCTACCTTTTCGATCTCGCCGGTGATTCCCAGCGTGCTGATGAGGAGCTTCAGGTCGGCGGCGACAGGAGCCTCGAGCGCCACGCTGAGAATCGTCGCCTTGAGGGTCTCCTTCTCCAGTCGGTCAACCTCGTCGTCCATCGCGATGACGCGCGCCGCCAGCTCGAGTTCGCCGCTCAGTGTGGCGTCGATCGCCAGCCGGACCATTTCGGTCGCGATCCCTCCCATCCGCACGATCTCGGTGCGTATCGTTTCGTGTCGATCGTCGAGTCTTTGTCGAGATGTCAACAACGGTCTGCCTGCCGTCAAGTTTAGACGTGAAATCCGCATGGTTCGTGCCGGCGGCCTGCGGGTACAACCGACCGAGGAGAGCGTGAACCGTCGTGTGGAATGTTGAGAAGATCATGGAGTACCTGCCGCATCGGTATCCGATGCTGCTGGTCGACCGCATTATCGAGCTCGAGCCCATGAAGAGCTGTGTGGGCATCAAGAACGTAACGTTCAACGAGCACTTCTTTCAGGGACACTATCCCGGGATGCCGGTGATGCCCGGCGTTCTTATTCTCGAGTCGATGGCGCAGTGTGGGGCGAGCATGATCCTCGGAGATGAGGCCCACAAGGGAATGGTTCCGCTGCTTGGCAGCATCGACGGCGTCAAGTTTCGCCGCCCCGTCGTCCCCGGAGACCAGTTGATGAGCCACATGGAGCTCATCTGGTATCGCAATGGCATGGGCCGGATCAAAGGACGGTCGACGGTTGACGGAGCCGAGGTGGCGGTCTGCGAAATCACGTTCAAGCTCGTTCCCAGGGTGGTTTGATTGACGAAGATTCATCCGCTCAGCGTCGTTGACCCACAGGCAGAGCTCGGAGAGGGCGTCGTCGTCGGCCCCTTCTGCTATGTCGAGGCAGGGGTGCGGCTGGGCGCGAACACCACGTTGGACTCGCACGTGACGATCAAGAGCAACACGTCGCTCGGCGAGGGCAACTTCGTTGGCCAAGGAACGGTGTTGGGCGGCGATCCACAGGATCGGAAGTTCACCTCTGAGCAATCGACCTATCTCGAGATCGGAGACCGCAATGTGATCCGGGAGTACTGCACCATTCACCGAGCCACCGGCGACGGGAAAAAGACGGTGATCGGGGATGACTGCTACCTGATGGCATTCACCCATATCGGCCACAACGGAAATCTCGGCAACTTTGTGACGATGGCCAACTACAGCGGCCTTTCAGGCCACGTCACGGTCGAGGATCTGGTGACGATCGGGGGCATGGTCGGTGTTCACCAGTTTGTGAGGATCGGCCGTTCCGCGATGGTGGGCGGGATGTCGGGCATCAGCCGGGACGTTCCCCCGTTCACGATCGTCTCCGGGCGCGACATGGTCGTGGTCGATATCAATGCGGTCGGCCTGCGGCGGATCGGAATCTCCCAAGAGAACCGCCTGGCACTTCACAAGGCGGTCAAGCTCTTGTTCAAGTCGGAGCTTGGCCTGACCCATGCGATCGAGACGGTGCGGCGGGAAGTGCCGATGACTCCGGAAGTCGAGTACCTCCTCGCGTTCGAACTGCGACGGTTCAAGGGCAAGAACGGCCGAGGCGACCAGCCGTAGGGCGGCCGCTGCAATGTCGAGCACTCCTCGCGTCACGTTCATCCTGAGCCTCCATGGCGGATTGGTTCGGGGCGGATTGGAGGTGCAAGCCGAGGCAACACAGGATGCCTTGCGTTCGCGCGGTTGGGATGTGGAAGTCCATCATCCAATGGCCGGCCACCTGGGCGAGATCGTGCACTTCTTCGGCACCTTCGACGGCTATTGGGAAGTGGCCCGGCAGTGCCAGGAGCGCGGCGTCCCCTACGTGTGTTCCCCAGTCTTCCTGCCGCCGGTGCATGGCCCGGCCCTGCGCTTTCGCGCGCATCGCAAGTGGCTGACCGACCGCACGTCGTTTCGAGGCCAGCGAAAGCTGTACCGGAATGCGGCGCGGCTCTTCACCCTGACCAGGGCGGAGGTCTCGAACCTCCACACCTACTTCGGTTCTGGGCTTGCGCCCTGCGTGCCGGTGCCAAACGGTGTGGCCGACGTCTTTGGCGCCGCCACGCCAGACGCCTTCCGGGCCGCACATCCGTTTGACCGACCCGTCGTCATCTGCACGGGACGGGTGACCGATCGCAAGAACCAGCTTGCGGTCGTGCGCGCTTGCCGGGACCTGCCAGTCGAACTTGTTATCTTGGGGCCGGCGGACGATGGCGACTACCTCGAAAGGTGCCACCGGGAGTCTGCCGGGAACGTTCACTTTCTTGGCGCGCTGCCGGCCAACGATCCTCTCCTCGCATCGGCCTACGCCTGCGCGGAGGTCTTCTGCCTGCCCTCGCGGATGGAGGTCCTGAGCCTCTCGGCGCTCGAGGCCGCCTGTGCTGGGGCCAAGCTGGTCTTGAGCGACACCTGGGGCGCGGACGAGTTCTTCGGAGACGATGCGACTTACTGCTCGCCCGACGACGTCTCCGGATTGCGCGACGCGATTCAGACGCAACTGTCCCGAGTGATCGACCGAAGAGAGAGCCGAGCACGTTACGTCCAGCGATACGCTTGGGAGCACGTCGCAGAGTTGATTGACGCACAATATCGGCAGGTCCTGGCCAACCGATGATCTACACCTTCGCCGATTTCGAGCGCATCTTGGAGGAATCCCGCCAGAGGGTCGGACGGCACGACGGGGCGATCGCCGCGCTTCGATTCGGCGAGCGGATGCCGAAGGTGATCCGCAAGACGATCAACAGTGTCGTGAAGCGCACGGCTGACCTCTCGAAGCCCTACTTTGAGTTCGAGGCAGCCGGTCTGAAGTTCATGGGCGACCGTCGGGACCGCTATGCGGTGGGGATCGCCCGCATGCCGTCCTACGAGGATGCGACCGTTGGCCACATCCTTGAGAGCCTCGCCACCCACCCCGGCGCCTATCTCGACATCGGCACGAACATGGGGGTTGTGGCCGCGCTCGTCGCCTCGCAGACCGATCAGATGGTGGTCGCGGTCGAGCCAGACCCCGAGACCGCGAGGCGTGCAGCCTGTGCGTTCGCGATGAACGGGTTGCGCAACGTCACCCTGTTCAACGGCGCGGTCGGCGAGGCCGACGGCGAGTTAGAGTTCTTCCACGTTCCGGGGAGTTCGGACGCCGCGACGCTCAGCGCGGCGACCTCTGGCTCGGGGGCGGTCGCGATCAAGGTGCCCGTCCGTTCGGTGGATTCACTCGTCGAATCGCTCGGGATCGAGAAGGTCGGGTTTCTCAAGATCGACGTCGAAGGGTTCGAGCCGCAAGCGGTTCGCGGCGCGGAGCAAACGATCCGCAATCACCACCCCGACCTCTTCTATGAGTACCACTGGGAGATCGCCCCGAAGCTGGGTTGGACGGCTGAGGACGTACGCGCGATCCTCGAAGGGTTTAATACCTACGATTACTCGGTGCTGCACGAGGACGACCCGGTCTACCCGTTCCCGCCGACTCCGGAGATGGGCCTCGCTGTGAACGTCTGGTGCCGCAGCGCCTAGGCGATGGCCCTCGCGTACACATCCCGAATCTGAGCGGCGACCGCAGCCCAACTGTACTTGGCGAGAAACGCCTGGCTTCGGTCGCGATTGGGCCTTGGGGAGGACACGAGCCTTTCGAGCTCTTGCTTCATCGAGGCTGCGTCGTCGGGGTCGAAGAAGGTCGCGTCCGTACCCCAGACTGCCTCGCCACCCCATCGGTTCGACAGTAAAAGGTTGCAGCCGGCGACGGTGGCCTCCATCGCGGAGAGAGGGAACAACTCGCGGTAACTCGGCAGAACGAACACCTGTGCCGCAGCCAGCGCATCGGCGAGGGTGCGGTCGTCGTGGGGGAATGTGCCCAAGAACCGCACGTTGGCGCCCGCGGCCGTGCGGCAGACTTCTGCGTACTCGGGGTCGCTCTCGCGGCCGATGATCACGAGTGGCAATGAGGGCGAGCAGGCTTGGATCGTCGCGAGCTGGTTCTTGCTCCTGTCGATCGTCCCGACTTGAATCGCGAACAGGCCCGCGATCCCAAAGCGCTCGCGAAAGGCGGCCGCATCCCCGTCGGCGAACCTCGGCTCGACCCCGTTGGGAATCCGGACGAACGGTGGGAGGTTGCCGCCAAAGAAGGCCATGATCGAGCTCTCCTCGTGCGGTGTAAGCGTCAGGAGCGCCTTCGCCCCGCCAAGCAGGGCCGCGCTGCCCTTCGGGAAGTGCCCCAGCGACCGTTGGCGCACCCTACGCCATCGCAGTCGCGCCGTGGTGCGCGGGGACACGAAGATCGGCGACACCACATACGGGATCCCACGGTCGCGGAGGTGCGCCGCGATCTCATCGAAGTAGTCGAAGTTCCCGAAGAAGTGGACGAGGTCGCCGAGCTCACGCTGGGTCGGTACGTAGGGTCGGACGTCGACGCCGATCTCGCGCAGTGCCTGGCCGGTTCGTTCCGCCTGGATCTCGCCCCCGCCCCAATAGAGACCGGCGTCGTATCGAACCACGTGAGTAACGGTCATGCCAGCCCAAGAGGATTGTGACACTGCGAGCCCTTCGAAGGGCGCTGGCAAGGCCTACTCTGGGCGCCGCTTCAACGTCATCTGCTGGCTCAGCGGGCCGCCGGCGACGACGGGGGTGAGCACGACCTCATCGGGAGACTTCCAGTCCAACTTGAAGGAGATCGGTCGTCCGACGACCTCGTCGATGAACCGCTTCGCTTGCGTGGCAAACGGGTTGTTGGGCAACTCGATCCGCTGCAGCGTGATCGTCAGCGCCGTCGTCGTTTCGCTGAATGTGCCGGTGGCAGGCAGCTTGCCGAGCATCGGTAACCCGAAGTTCATCTTCATCGAGCCGTCGTGGCTGAACGAGAAGTCGGTCGTTCCGCCCAGAACGTTCGTCGTCCACTCGCTTCCTGCGAGCGTTGGCTTCGACGAGCATCCTGCGAGGAGGGCCGCGACGATCACGATCCATCTGCGTCGCATATCTGAATTATGGAGGGTTGGCGCCTGCTCGGGCTCGTCGAACGGCCTAGAACTTCGCCGTATAGCGGACGCCCAGGAGCGTTTGACCTTCACGCCACAGCGCCCTTACCGCGAACCCATGAAGCGGCCGGTACTCGAAGCCGCCGGTGACCCGTCGCGTATCGTGCTCGACGAGGCCGCGGAACTGCCAGGTGAACGGAAGCTGCACGCCCACGAAGAGCCCGTTGCGCCTCCCGAACATCCCGCCCACCGACAGTTCGAGCGGAGTCCGCGAGTTGTATTCGCCGTCAAGACCAAGTCGGTACGTGAACGCGAAGTAGTAGCCCCGGCCGTCAGGCGTGCGGTCGAGAGCGTCCTGAACCCCGATCGAGAGTCCAGGGGCGGTATCCACCAGCGGCGGGATGAACTGGAAGCTGGCATTGAAGGTCCCGAGGCTGGCTCTTTGGTCGAACCGGTTGAGGATGAACTCGACTTCGATGTCCTTCGTGACGCCGACGCCTAGCATCGTGTCGGAGCGGTTGTTCTTGGTCGGCTCCCAGACGTGCTCGAGCCGGAAGTGTCGGTTGAGGATCTTGGTCGCGGTTGGAACAAAGATGACGCGGTCCCCGTGAGCTGCGGCCGCCACCGCCAACAAGACGCCCATCCATGCGCATCGCATCTCGGTCACGATACCTCCGGGTACGTCGGTGGGCTCGCGGGCGGTTCCGAGGGCTCGTCGTGAGGCGTCTCTTTGCGCACGAGCCCCTCGAGCCCCCACTTGACGATGAGGATCGCCGCCGCTACCGTGATGCACGAATCGGCGACGTTGAAGACGGGGAACTTGACGAACCGCGTCTCGAACATGTCGGTCACCCGGCCGAGGACGACCCGGTCGATCATGTTGCCAAGGGCGCCGCTCGCAAGGAGGCCCATCGAGGCGTGGGTCCAGGCGCTTTCGCCCGGATGCTTGTAGGTAAACAAGATCGCGCCGACGGCGATCACGATCGCGATCGGAGCGAGGTAGATCCCAAAACCCTGAAGCTTGCCGAAGGCGATCCCCTCGTTGTATTGAAGGTTCAGATCCAAGATGCCGGGGATCAACGTTCGACTTTGGCCGAGCGCGAAGTTGGCACGCATCGCCATCTTGACGAGCTGATCGATCACGAGCATCCCGACAAACAACGTCCAGAACGTGAGCCTGCTGGCCCTCAAGCCCATGCGAGAGCCCTCGCGTCGCGAAGCGTCAGCAGGGCGCTTTCCGTACCGTCCGGCGACTTGAACTCCTTAACGTCGGGCCGGCGCAGGCGGCTCCTCTCACACTTCGGGTGCTCGCTCGGGCGGAACGCGGCGACGATCGGGTCGTCTTCACCGCCTTCGTTCACATCGACCCAGCTCATCTTGAAGAGATTGGCGAGTTCGGGTGGGGCGAACTGGCTGAGTGCCCCAAGGCGCGAGGGCGAGCCAGAGATCGTGACGATCACGTCCTGCGAGTCCTTGACACCCGCCTCCGCCTTCCACGATTCAAACGCGGCGAAGACCTCGGCACGAACGCTCAAAAGTCCAGCGAATCGGCCCTCGCGATCGCTCTCTTCGATTTCCGCAAGGCGTTGCTCGTCGGGCACGGCGAGCACTTCGAGGTGCACCGAGGCCAGCCGATCGTACGCCGGGATCCGTGCATAGACCTCCTCCGCGGTATGGATGAGGATCGGAGTCAGAATCCGAACGAGCTGCAGGAGCACATAGTGGCACGCTCGCTGGGCAGAACGCCGCGCCGGCCAGTCGGCCCCGTCGCAATACATCCGGTCCTTGATGGCGTCGATGTAGAAGCGCGACAGCTCCTTCGCGCAGAAGTTGTGGACACCGGTGATGACGGTGCCGAAGTCGTACTCGCGATAGGCGCGGGCGCAGTCGCCTGCCAACAGGTCGACCTGTTCGATCGCCCACAAGTCGATATCCTCGAGCATGCCGTCATACGGCTCGCGGTAGTCGCCCAGATTGCCGAGCAGGAACCTCAGGGTGTTGCGCACCGTACGGTACATCTCGCCGACCTGTCGAAGGAGCTCGTCGTAGCATGGGACGTCGTTCGCCCAGTCGACGCTTGCGACCCAGTAGCGCAAGATGTCGGCGCCGAACTTGTCGCACACCTCGATCGGGTCGATCACGTTGCCGAGCCGCTTCGACATTTTGAGGCCGTTCTTGTCGACGACGAAACCATGCGTCACGACCTCGCGATAAGGGGGGCGGCCCTTGGTCGCCATGCCAATGATCAACGAGCTGTTGAACCAGCCGCGATGCTGATCGGAACCTTCCAGGTAGAGATCGGCCGGCCACGGCTCGCGCCAAGCACCCTCGACCTCGCCTTCGAGCACCGCGAGCGACGTCGATCCGCTGTCGAACCAGACGTCGAGAACGTCGGTCTCCTTCACGAACTCGGTCTCTCCGGTCTCAGGGTGCGTATAGCCGTCGGGCAGGATCTCGGAGGCCGGGACCTCGAACCAAGCATCGGATCCACGTTCCTCGACGAGTTGCGCGACCGCCTCGATCGCGACCGGATCGAGAACTGGGACCCGGCTCTGCTTGCCATAGAAGACGGGGATACCGACCCCCCACGGGCGCTGTCGGGAAATGCACCAGTCCGGACGGTTCGCGACCATCGAAGAAATTCGATTGAATCCGGAGGCCGGATGCCAGGCGACTCCGTTCGGCTCGGGCTGGATCGCCTGAAGGGCTCGTGTCCGCAGATCGTGATGCTCGAGGGCGACGAACCACTGCTCGGTGGCTCGGAAGATGACCGGTTTGCCGTCTCGCTCGGCGTACGGGTAGCTGTGGGCGTAGTCCTCGACAAGGAGCAGGTGCCCAAGCTCGCGAAGCCGCTCGACGACCGCGACGTCGCAGTCCTTGTAGGAAATTCCTGCGAACTCGCCCGCCTCTTCGGTGAGGATCCCGCGTTCATCCACCGGGCACAGCACCGGCAGGCCGTACTTGGCGCCGGTCATGAAGTCATCTCGGCCGTGTCCGGGAGCGGTGTGAACGACGCCGGTGCCGTCCTCGGTCGTGACGTACTCTGCCATGACGGCGATCGAGTCACGCCCGAAGATCGGATGCGCAAAGACGGCCTTCTCGAGCGTGATGCCGTCGAATCGCATGACGACGTCGTAGTCCGACCACCCCAACTTCTGGGCGGTGCGCTCGACAAGGTCCGACAGCAGCAAATAGTGGTCGGCGCCGACCCGTACCACCGAGTATTCGAGAGTCGGATGGAAGGCGACCGCGAGGTTTCCAGGGATCGTCCAGGGAGTCGTCGTCCAAATGACCGCGAACACGTTGTCCAACTCACGGAAGATCTGATTGGGGTCGTCTTTGAGCGGGAAGCGGACGAAGATCGCCTTGCTCGTGTGGTCTTGGTACAGGATCTCAGTGTCGGCCAAGGCGGTTCGGCTCGTTGGAGACCAAAGCGTCGGCCTTAGGCCCTTGTAGACGTAACCGTCTTCGGCCATCCGCTTGAACACGCGGATGATCGCCGCCTCGAAGCGGAAGTCCATGGTGGCGTAAGGGCGTTCCCACAAGCCGTGGACCCCGAGCCGTTGGAACTGCCTCGACTGAAGGTCAAGGTAGCGCTGGGCGTGTGCCCGGCAGGCCTTACGCAGCGTCACCACGTCCGGAGTCTCTTTCCGTTCGTGGAAGTCTTTCATGACCGCCTGCTCGATCGGCAGACCGTGGTTGTCGAACCCGGGAACGTACGGCGCCCGGTAGCCGAGCAGGTTCCGCGACTTCACCGCAAAATCCTTGAGGATCTTGTTCATCGCGGTGCCGATATGGATCGGCGAGTTCGTGTAGGGGGGGCCGTCGTGCAGCACGAAGGTCGGCGCGTTGGCGCGAGCCTTCTGGATGACGTGATAGAGCCCCACGCCTTCGAGCGTGCTCCAGGCAGCCTGAATCTCCGGCTCGCGAATCGGCAGGTCGGCTTTCATCGGGATCGTGAAGGCCGGGTCTGGCAGATTCAGAGATTCGCGGAAGTCCATGGGAGGGGACGAGTTTACCGGTTAGCCAGGCAGACCCGGGGTTGAGGGGAACCGCCGTCTGCCACAATCAAGGTTCGCATGCGTGTCGACGTCACCATCATCGGGGGCGGGCCGGTCGGCCTGTTCGCAGCGTTCTACGCTGGATTGCGCGGAATGTCGGTTCGGATCATCGAGAGCCTTCCCGAACTGGGAGGTCAGCTCACCGCGCTGTATCCCGAGAAGTACGTTTACGACATGCCCGGCTTCCCCAAGGTGCTCGCGAAGGACTTGGCTCGCCAGATGGTCGAACAAGGCACCCACTTCGGCCCCGAACTTGTGCTCGGCGAGACTGCGCTACGGCTCGTTCCCGATGACGAGGGGTACACCCTGACGACCGACTCGCCAAAAGACTGTGTGTATCCGACACGCACCGTGATCGTCTCCGCAGGTGCGGGGGCGTTTTCACCAACCCGACTGGGAGTCGACCGTGAGGAGGAGTTCGAGGGGCGCGGCCTGACCTATGGCGTCCGAGACAAGGGATCGCTGCAAGGCAAGCGCGTGCTGATCGTGGGCGGCGGCGACAGCGCCTTCGACTGGTGCCTCAACTTGGCAGGGATCGCCGCGACGATCACGCTCGTCCACCGCCGCGACGTCTTCCGAGCTCACGAGGACAGCGTCAGGCAGGTGACCGAGTCGGATGTCGACATGCGGCTGTTCCACGTCGTCAAGGAACTGCACGGCGGCGATGTTCTCGAGGCAGTCACGCTCGAGGACACCCGCTCAAAGGAGGCGACGAAGGTGGAGATCGACGCGCTGATCGTCAACGTAGGATTCAAGTCCTCGATCGGCCCGCTGAAGGAGTGGGGGATGCAGCTCGACAAGAACCAGATCGTCGTCGACTCGCGCTTCGAGACGACCTTGCCGGGAGTCTTCGCGGTCGGCGACGTCTGTGTGTTTCCTGGCAAGCTGAAGCTGATCGCGACCGGTGTGGGCGAGGCGGCCACCGCAGTCTGCTACGCGAAGACGCGGATCGACCCCGACGCCAAGCACTTCCCGGGTCATAGTTCGGAGATGGACCTTCAATGAGCGACGCCGCCAATCCCCAGCAGGCGTCCTATCAAGAGGAGCCCTCGATGGAACTCGATTCCCGTAAGCAGACCATCCTCCGCGCCGTCGTGTTCGAGTACGTGCGGGGAGCGGAACCGATCGGCAGCGAAGTCCTCGCGTCGAAGTACCCGCTTGGGGTCAAGTCGGCGACGATTCGCAACGAGCTTGCCGACCTTGCCGATCTTGGCTACCTCGAGCAGCCCCACACCAGTGCGGGACGCATCCCGAGCGACCGCGGCTACCGCTACTTCGTCGATCGGCTCATCGTCTCACGCGATCCGGAGGCCCCGAGCCGCAAGCAGGTGAAGGAGGCGGCGGGCGAGGGAGACGCTCTCCAGGATCTCCTCCAGGAGACGACGCGTGTTCTCAGCCGGCTCACCCACCTCTTGACCGCGGCCACATTGGTCAAGAACGCGAACTTGACGATCCGTTCGGCGGTCGTCTCCGCCCTCGGACCAAAGCAGGCCCTGTTCGTGCTCGCCCTCAGCAACGGGGCGGTCGAGAACCGGATGTTGGAAGTCCCTGCCGAGTTGACGCTGACGGAGCTCGGGCGGGCGAATGAGATTCTGATTCAGACGCTGGTGGGGCAAGGGCTCCGATCGGCGGCTCGAGCGAAGGCGCCGGCGCGTCAGGAGTCGCAAGGGGTCGAGAAGCTCCTGTCGGTGGTTTGGGGAGGCCTGCGTTCGATCTCGAAGGAAGTCTCGCGCTCCACGATCACGACTCAGGGCGAGGAGTTTCTCTTCGCTCAGCCCGAGTTCAATCGCGACGCGGCATCGCTCGCCGAGCTACTGGACTCGCTGAAGGACTCAGACGTGCTTTCAGAGGCGATGCACGCCACGACGCCCCAATCCCAGACCGTGACCATCGGAAAGGAGCACCGCTCGTCGAAAATGCACCAACTCTCGATCGTTCGCCAGAGCTTCTTCATCGGTGAGAACGAAGCAGGCGTGATCGCGGTGATCGGCCCCACTCGCATGCAGTACGAGACCAGCATTCCACTCGTGAACTTCACCGCGAACGCGCTTACCGAGTCCCTCACCAAGTTCTTGGGGTGAACGGATCTGGCTCTCCCGACCGTCTTACACTTCTGACCGGTAACCCCGAGAGGTTCGGGTATCGTCTCAAAACGTACGAGGATCCAACGTGAAGAACAACCAAAACGACCTTATCATCTCGATCGTGGCGATCGTTCTCGGATTGATCGGCTTTAGCATCGGGTTCTTCACCAAGCGACAGGTGAATCCGCCGCCCCAGCCCGAGGCCACCAATCTCGCGCCGCCCCAGTTGAAGGGCGCCGAAGTGAAGATGGCCAACTCTCTCCCGTCTTCTCAGCAGGGCGGAGCAGCCGGAGCGGCCGGTGGCCCTTCGATCGCCGGCCAGGGCGGAGCCCCGACCGGTCCCCCCTCGCGCCCGTCGATCGGCGGCATGAGCGGCGGCTAGGCTTTCGTTTTCGGAAACAAGAAGCTGGGGTCTGTGCTCACTCAGACCCCAGCTCTTTTTTTGCCGCCCGGTCAGCTCAGGAGTCTGGTCGGGCTCTCGAGCGCGGCTCGCACCAAATTCATGAAGCGCGCTCCGACCGCGCCGTCCACGACGCGATGATCGAATGAGCCGGTCAGCTTCATGACTTGGCGGATTTCTGCCTCGTCATCCTCGTTGATGCGCAGCTTCTTTTTCGCGGTGCCGACTGCGACGATCGCCGCGTTGGGCTCGACGATGATCGCCGCGAAGTTCTCGACATCGAGCATGCCCATGTTCGAGATGCTGAAGGTCGCCCCGCTAAGCTCGTCCGGGTGCAGCTTGTTGTCGCGCGCTTTGAACGCGAGCTCGCGGGATTTCGCCCCGATCTCGCGCACTCCCAAGGCGTCCGCGTTGTGAATGACCGGCAGCGTGAGCCCATCCTCGAGCGCGACCGCCATCCCAATGTGGATCGCCCCGTGCTGAATGAGCGTGGTCGCGTCGACGAAGCTGGAGTTGACGCTCGGCATCTCGCGCAGCGCCAGAGCGCACGCCTTGATCACGAAGTCGTTGACCGAGATCTTCCCGCTGCCCTCTTCCTCGAACATCTGGCGGAGCGCTTGGAGCTTGTCGATCTCGACTTCGACCGTCACGTAGAAGTGGGGGACGTGCTGCTTCGACTGCTGCGTCTTCTGGGCGGTGATCTGCCGGATCTTGTTGAGCTTGACCACGACATCCTCCGCGGATGCCGTCATCGGCTGGGCAACCGCCGGAGCGGGCTTGCTCGGGCCTGCCGCGAGGACGTCCTTCTCGACGATCCGGCCGCCCGGCCCCGAGCCGGAGATGGAACCAAGGTCGACTCCCTTCTCCTCCGCGATCTTGCGCGCGAGCGGGGATGCCTTCACCCGATCGTCGGACTTCGCCGCAGGGGCCGCTTCGACTGCCGCCGCCGCCACAACCGCCTTGGGCGCGTCGGCCGCCTTGGCCTGGCCGTTCGATGACGTGGCCCAGCCGTCCGGAAGCTTCTCGCCGTCCTTCAGGATCGCGGCGATCGCGACCCCGACCGGCACCGTTTCGCCGCCCTTGATCTTAAATCCGGACAGGACCCCGCTGCCGGGCGCTTCGAGTTCGAGCGTGGCCTTATCGGTCTGGATCGTGCCGATGATTTCGCCGGCTTTGACGGCTTCGCCTTCCTTCTTGAGCCATTCGAGGAGGGTGCCCTCCTCCATTCCGTCGCCCATCTTGGGCATGATCACTTCGGTCATTTCCCGTTCTCCGCGCGTGTCGCGAGCGGTGCGACGCCCTCGGCGACCCCTCGTACGAGCGGGAAGGTTACCCGCCGGAGGCCACACGCATGCCGAAACAAGTCGCATCGAGACCGGTTGGCAATCGGATCTCCAATCGCTTGCGCAAGCGTAACTGTCGACGCCCCTCTTGGTGAAGCAGTGAGTACGGAGGCCGTGCGATTGACGCAACACCAGGGAGTTTTAGGGAAAATTTGAGCGCCAGGTTGACAAACGTTGGGGGGGGGGTGGTAACGTGCCGATATGTACTTGGTCACGCTTATCTGCGGCGTCGTCAACGCGTCGCTCTTGTCAACGGCTGATTGGCAGCTGATTGGCAACACGCCCTACCCCGCTTTCGACGAGTTCATCGAGACTCTGAGGACCTACGACAATGCGACATCCAGTCCGGTGACGGTGACCAGCCAGAACCACGAGCGGACTTACCGAAGCTACTGCACAGGAGCCACATCGTCTGCCCCACCTTGGACCTCGTACTTCCAGACGCTATTCGACACGAATACACCGGTCACACTCACCACCAGCGGTACGGTCGGTGCCATGAAGAAGGGCGTTTGGGACTACTATGTATGGAATGAGGGCGGCGAGCAGAAATGGATGAACACTGACTACGACCCGACCACCTACGAGCGGGTCAGAATCGACCGCTACTCTCCCCATGTTCACTATTACGAGCAGAACCTGACAGGAGGAGGGCAAGGTGGCGGCTAGCCGGACTCTCATCGCAATCGCGCTTGCGGCTTCCCCAGCGCTCGTGTTTGCTAAGCTCCGAGTTCTAGTTACGCATGAGGTCCCTGACCGGAAGCTAGCCGCCCTCCTGACAGTTGCGGAGCAGGACTTCAGAGTGAAGGCCGAAGAGGCCGGACTGATCGTGTCTGAAACTGAAATCGCGATCATCGCCAGGCCAAAGAACCTCTACAACCTCGACTATATGCGTCAGTGCATCGACTCTTTCAACGTCCTTCGCACGATGGCGAATGCGGGCGAGACGTACAAGAAGTTTTCTGACCTCACGACGGCGGAGCGCCGCAATGTCCGCGCGTTGTTTGCAGACTCGTCGCTAATGGCCAACTACGGGCCGAACATCATGGACGACTCGACGACGTTCAAGCTGGAACGAAGGGCATCCCTGACATTGACCAACGGGCGCATGGACGTGACGATCCGGCTCCCATTTCCTCAAGAACGACCGCCGGACGACTTCGTGAAGGATGCACCGGACGAGCAGTCGCTCAAGAAGTTCGCGGAGCACGACCTGCCGAAGGTGCGCAAGGAGAACTACCCCGACGCTCTGATCTTCACGTTTGGGCGGGACGACGTGGTCAGTGCCGCACGGACGCTTCTGATCACGGACTACGCAAAGGAACTGACTGAGGCGTTGGAGGGTCAGAGAAAGGGGTTCATCGCCGCAAAGGCAGCCCTGGAGGCCGCCTTGATGAACGGGAAGGTCCCAAATCAGGGGGCATCCT
>WBZR01002525.1_pt1 | contig 18550 bp, 14 predicted proteins | sample 5204231 | NCBI WGS metagenome assembly WBZR01 (sample SAMN12412403, study PRJNA552823) | activated sludge metagenome | isolation source: activated sludge from anammox sidestream of wastewater treatment plant... | place: USA: Virginia | collected 2017-08 | reverse complement strand
GGTGCCAAGGCAGATGAGCTGCACCTCACACCGCTGGAACTGATCGACCGCATCGCCGCGCTGGTGCCACCGCCACGCACCCACCGGCACCGCTACTTTGGTGTGCTGGCACCAAACTCGCCGCTGAGAGCGGCGGTAACGGCGCTGGCTCAGCCTGCTGCGTCGCAACCAGCCACGGTGGAGACTGCACAACCTGGCGCGGGCGTACCTGGGGTGGCGGCGCCGGGCAACGCGGCCACACCCACACCCGAACCTGAAGCACGCCCGAAGCGAGCGGCGCATTACTTGTGGGCGGTGCTGATTGCCCGCATCTACGAGGCATTTCCGCTGCTGTGCCCCATGTGCGGTGGGCAGATGCGCATCATTGCCTTCATCACCCACAGCGCCGAAATCCGCCACATCCTGAACCACATCGGGGTGGAGTCTGCCCCCCCGCACATCACCCCGGCACGCGGGCCACCGCTGTGGGAGGGCTGCGACGCGCCGGTGGATGATGGTGCGCAAGGCGAGCCGGATTGGGATCTGGCAGCTCAACCCGACGAGGTAGACCAGCGCGTCAATTGGTGACCCAGTGAAGCGGCGGTATCCATCGCTGCGGGGAAGCAGCTGCGCGCGCGCCAGGCCCAAATGCATACTGCCTCCCAAGCTCTTGCCATTGAGCGGCAAGCGAGCGCTCAACCTTCCTTGGCCGAACGTGTTTCGAGGCCCAAAACTCGTGCCATACTTGGCCTCATGCGGTTGAATTTCCTATCCGTGGCTCCAGTTGGGCCAGCAGCTTCGCGTGCTCCCCGGGCTAACACTGGGAGGTATGCGCGCTCGAACGCACCCTCGGTCCGTGGGGCCTTCGCGAAGCACCGGGCGCAGTCGCCATACTCTTCATTCACCCAACCCCACGAAGTGGATCAAGAGTGGGCAGGGAAGTCTTCAGCGACAGGACTGGGCGAAATGCCCGGTGCATCATCCATGGACCCGAGGGTCCAGGTGCAAGCGCTACTGGCGGATACGCCCCGACGCGCTGATGATGGAAAGTTCTACAAACCGCGAGCCACTGCGTTGCCCGGCACGGTAGCCGATCAAGTAGCCGCCGAGATCGAAACCATCCATCCTGTCGAGGGCTGCAGCAAGGCCCTCGCGTGTAAGCCGGCCACCCGCGCGCCGCACAGCCTCTGCGATGACCTTGGCGGCTATGTAGCCCTCCATCATTGCGTAGCTCACCGGGACAGAAGCGTCACCACTGGCGGCGTAGATCTCGCGGAACTCCTTGCTCAGCCGGCTGACCACCCGATAGGGGTTGGGTGTGACCTGTGCGATCGATACACCCTGCATGTGCTCTTCCGACAGGCGCTTGGACATCTGTTCCAGGTCCACCTCCGACGAGGCAAAAATTCGGGCAGTGCCACCCTCTATCCGGTAGTTCTCAATGAAGGAGGAGGCGGCCGCGCCACTGGCGACTAGCAGAATGGCTTGGGGGTTGCCTGCGAGCAGGATCCGAATGGCGCCATCGGCGCGCATGGTTCCTGCGGGATACGAGGCCTTCTCGACCAGCGTAGCACCGTGCTCGCGGATGGCTTGCTGCGTGCTTGCCAGCAGTGCAGCGGCGTCGGGGCCGTCCTCGTACAACAGGCCTAGCCGAGTAACACCGACAGTGGAAAGATGCTGGGTGATCTTGCCGATCTCCTCGCGCAACTCGGCCCGCACGTTGTACATGAGCGGGGAGTTGGGCACGAACGTGGCACCACGGTAGCCGACCAAGGCGATCCTTTCCTTGTCCAGCAGCCCGGACTGCTGCAACTGCGACAGGTTGGAACTGCCCATGAAGCCTGTCAGCAAAACCGGGCGGTGCTCGACCAGCAACTGCTGTGTGGCGGCCACGGTTTGGTCGGCACGGCCGGCGTCGTCTTTGCGTACCAGTACTAGCGTGTTTCCATTGATGCCACCCGCCTTGTTGACGTGGTCGAAGTACATCTGGATTCCGGCCGAGTACCCGCGTCCATCGCCGGCTTTGATCCCGGTCAGCGGGGCCACTTGGCCGATGACGACGGGCGCGGCGCGGGAGGCACCGGGCACGACGCTGCCGAGGATGCCTATGCATAAAGCGGCGGCTGGAAGCCATCGATGGATGACGACGGTGCTCAGGCTCATTTTCATATGTCTCCTCCAACGAAACCGCTGATGGGGGACGCGTAACGCCCGCAAGCCAGCAAAGCGGCAAGGCACACTCAACTGTCAATGCACAACGGCAAAGGTACCAGCGGGCGCATATGCCCTGCTGCAGTGTGTGAGGGGTCGCAAGGGCTGATCAGTGATCAGATAACCTTGCGCTTGCGGAGCTCCGCAAGTGATTCCGAAGAGACGTTCGCCAGCTCAGTCAGTACGGACTCGGTGTGCTCGCCCAGAAGTGGCGGAGGAGAACGATATTCAACCGGTGTGCCTCCCATCTTGAGCGCACTGGCGGGCACCGTGACGTGACCAGCAGTGGGATGGGGCAATTCCAGCCGCATCCCTCGTGCGAGGACGTGAGGGTCGCGGAAGACGTCCCCCAAGTCGTTGATGGGGCCGCATGGGACGCCGGCTTTCTCCAATTCGGCAATCCAATCGGCGCGTGTCTTGAGAAGCATCATCGGTTCAAGCCTCTCGAGCAGAGCTGCACGGTTGCGCACCCTTTGTGGATTGGTCGCGAAGCGCGGATCCTCGGCCAATGCCAATTCGCCACCCACGTCCACAAGCTTGCGAAACTGCCCGTCGTTGCCGCATGCCACGATGACCCAGCCATCGGCTACCTTGAACACTTGGTAAGGCACGATGTTCGGATGCGCGTTGCCCCACCGTTGGGGAGGCTGGTCGGTGGCTAGATAGTTGGTAGCCATGTTGGCCATCATGGCCACTTGAACGTCCAGCAAGCAAATGTCCAGTTGCTGCCCCTCGCCCGTGCGAGCACGGTGTGCAAGGGCCGCCAGAATGGCAATGGTGGCGTGGGCGCCGGTGAACAAGTCGGTGATCGCAACACCAGCTTTTTGAGGGCCACCACCTGGAAGATCATCACGCTCGCCGGTGACGCTCATGAAGCCACCGATGCCCTGAACGATGAAGTCGTATCCTGGGCGCGGGGCATAGGGTCCGGTTTGACCAAAGCCCGTGATGGAGCAGTAAATCAGGTCCGGCTTCAGGGCCTTGAGACTGTCGTAGTCCAGGCCGAACTTGGCCAACTGCCCCACTTTGTAGTTTTCGACCACGATGTCCGTGCTGGCAACTAGTTGCCGAACCAGATCCTGGCCCTGGGGAGTCGAGATATCGAGAGTCACAGACTTCTTGTTGCGGTTTACCGCCAAGTAGTACGCGGCCTCAGATGTGGCATTACCTTGCTCGTCTTGGGCGTAGGGAGGTCCCCACTGGCGTGTGTCGTCACCCAAACCTGGGCGCTCGATCTTGATGACCTCCGCGCCCAGGTCCGCCAGCGTTTGCGTGCACCAGGGGCCTGCCAGCACGCGAGTCAGGTCTAGAACTCGCAGATGACTCAGTGCCCCCATATCAGTCCAACTGCACGTTGGCGGCCTTCACCACCTTTGACCACTTTTCTGCTTCACTTCGGATGAAGCTGTCGAACTGAGCAGGCGTGCCAGGGGCGGCTTCCGCGCCTTGATCGAGCATGATTTGCTTGACGTCTGGCTGGGTGAGAATTTTTTGAACCTCGCTGTTGAGCTGGGTCACGATCTCGGAAGGCGTACCCGCGGGTGCCCAAAGACCGAACCAGGACGAAGCGTCATATCCTGGCAAGCCGCTTTCGGCAATCGTCGGGACGTTCGGCAGCGTAGCGAACCGCTTCGACGAGGTCACGGCCAAAGCTCGCAGGGCGCCCGACTTGATGTGCGGCATCGCAGAGGGCAGGTTGTCGAACATGGTGGCAGTTTGCCCGCCCAGGAGATCAGCGATGGCTGGCGCGCTGCCACGGTAGGGTACGTGCACCATGTCCACCTGCGCCAGCTGAGAAAACATTGCGCCGGAGAGGTGGATGGACGTGCCATTGCCCGCAGAAGCGTACGTCAGCTTTCCAGGATTTGCCTTGGCGAATGCAATCATCTCCTTCACCGTTTTGAATGGCTGCGAGGGATGAACGGCCAGCACATTGGGCACCAAAGCGACGAGGCCAATGGGCGCAAAGTCCTTGAACGGGTCGTAGGCCAGCTTCTTGTACAGAAACTGGTTGATGGAGTGCGTACCAATGGTGCCCATCAACAGGGTGTGCCCATCCGCGGGCGCACGCGCGACTTGGGCTGTCCCTACGCCTCCGCCCGCGCCTGCCTTGTTGTCCACGACGACCGTGGCACCCAACCGTGTAGCCAGGCGTTGGCCGATCAGGCGGCCGAGGATGTCCGTTGTGCCACCGGCCGAAAATGGGACGACGATGGTGATCGGCTTGGAAGGGTATTTTGCTTGTGCTCCCGCAGGCAGCACGAGCGACAGAGCGGACGCAGCCAGCAGGCTTCGCCGGTTAATGGCGGGAACAACGTTGCGCATAGTGTCTCCTTTTGAATCACTGGGTAAGTGCCAGTTGGTTCGCGGCCAGCGCACTGCAACGGCACAGGTGTGCTCATACCTGTGGGCTGAGCGATCGAATTATCTTGTGTATCGGGGTTTTGAATAATCCCCAAATAATGGAACACACTGTTCAAATTTTTCGACGCATTGCTTTCGTCGGACTGGTCGTTGGGCTTGCGTAACCATCCGACAAGCCCCGCACGGGTCTACCGGATCTTTACGCGCAGACGGCCAAGCTGTGCACTCGCTTGGCGATCTCTCGTGGCCGCTGGACACCAATATGTCGAAAATATTTGACACTCATGTCGCTATTTATGTGATTGTCAAATTTAGTGAGGATCTCAACAATCGACAGATCTAGGAGAACCCATGTCACTTGACCAAGAAACTTTTCAACTGCTGAGAGACAGCGTGCAGCGTTTCGTTCGCGAGCGTTTGATGCCCGCCGAAGACCGCGTCGAAGAAAACGACGAAGTACCGGTTGACATCGTGAGCGACATGAAAGAGTTAGGCCTGTTTGGTCTCTCGATCCCCGAAGAATTCGGCGGCATTGGCCTGAGCATGGCGCAGGAGTGCGAGGTGGCCTATGAACTGGGCCATACCGCGCTGGCGTTCCGGTCGGTGGTTGGTACGAACATCGGCATTGGATCCCAGGGCATCTTGATGGACGGCACTGCCGCGCAAAAGGCGGAGTACCTGCCACGCATTGCCAGCGGCGACCTGATCGTCTCATTTGCACTGACCGAGCCGGATGCCGGTTCAGATGCCGCATCCCTCAAGACCAAGGGAGTGAAGGATGGCAGCGACTATCTGCTCAGCGGTACCAAGCGCTTCATCACCAATGCGCCGCGTGCAGGTGCCTTTACTCTCATGGCCCGCACCGAGGGGGCTGGTGCTGGCGGCATTAGCGCATTCATTGTGCCGGCGGATCTACCTGGTCTTTCGCTGGGAAAGCCGGACAAGAAGATGGGCCAGCGCGGCACCAAGACGTGCGATGTGAACCTGGACAACGTTCGCGTGCCGGCCGCCAACATCATCGGTGGCAAGCCCGGAAAGGGCTTCAAAACGGCCATGAAGGTGCTGGACCGCGGCCGTCTTCACGTTTCTGCGCTGGCATGTGGAATGGCCAGCCGCATCCTGCAGGAGAGCGTGGCATACGCGCAGCAGCGCAAGCAGTTCGGTCAGCGCATTGGCGACTTCCAATTGGTCCAGGCGATGCTGGCGGACAGCCAGGCGGAGTTGCTTGCCGGCTGGTCGCTGGTCCAGTCGGTGGCACTGCGCTACGACGCCAAGCCTTTCGGCGTCACGGATCCGGAGGTCAGCATGCAGGCATCTTGCGCCAAGATGTTCACCACGGAAATGGTGGGTCGCGTGGCCGATCGTGGCGTTCAGGTGCACGGTGGCTCGGGCTACATCAACGAGTACAAGGTTGAGCGCTTCTATCGCGATGTGCGCCTGCTCCGGCTGTACGAAGGCACGACGCAGATCCAGCAGATGGTCATCGGCAAGCAGCTCATGAAGGCATAGGGAGATACCGTGTCCGATGTTCGAAGCGGCATTGCCGTCATCACACTTGACAATCCACCCGTCAACAGCATGGGCCACTCGGTGCGCGAACGCATCGTTCAGCAACTCGACGCCCTTCAGGCTGATCCCGCGGTGCGCGGTATCGTGCTTACCGGCAACGACAAGGTGTTCTCCGCTGGCGCTGACGTCACTGAGTTCGGTACACCGCTCCAACTGCAGGAACCGATCCTGCGGACGGTGCTTGCGCGCATCGAGGCCAGCAACAAACCCGTCGTGGCGGCGGTCGCGGGTTTGGCATTGGGCGGCGGCCTGGAAATGGCAATGGCTTGCCATGGTCGCGTGGCTCTGACATCCGCTCGTCTCGGTCTGCCAGAAATCAATCTGGGGTTGATTCCTGGCTCTGGAGGCACACAACGCCTGCCGCGTTTGGTCGGCGTTGCGACCGCCTATGGATTGATGGCGGGCGGTCAGCCGCAGACGGCCGCTCAACTCCGCGAAACAGGTCTCTTTGCAGCAGTGGTTGATGCAGATCTTGTATCCGTTGCCATGGAGCATGCTGCGGCGCTCGCGGCCGCTGGCGAGCCCTGGCCCAAGGCGCGCGACAGCGACGTGAATTCGGCCGACATCCGTGCGACGGTAGATGCGCAACGCGCCAAGTTCAATGCACGACAGAAGATGCAGCCTGCCTATGGCGCGTTGCTCGATGCTCTGGAGGCCCTGGCCCTCCCGTTCGATGAGGGCTTGCGCAGTGAGCGTGAGTTGTTCATGGCGCTGGTGCCAACCACGGCGGCGCGGGCGTTGCGCTACCAGTTCAAGGTTGAGCGTGAAGCCGCAAAGCTGCCTGCTGATGACCAGGTAGCGCCGCGCACCGTGCACGCCGTTGCAGTGATCGGCGGGGGAACCATGGGTTCGGGCATTTCCATTGCCGCACTCGACGCCGGACTGAGTGTGCTGTTGCTCGAGCAGGACCCGGCTGCGCTCGAACGAGGTCGAGCGCGCATCGTTGACCACTATCGAGACCGTGTCGCGGCGGGCAAGTTGGGGCAGCAGAAGGCTGCAGACAACGAGAGTCGACTGGCCACAACTCTCGACTGGGGTCGGTTGCAGGAGGCGGACCTCGTCATCGAGGCCGTGTTCGAAGACTTGCTTGTCAAGCAGGATGTGTTTCGCCAGATCGACGCGCACGCGCGTGCGGGCGCTGTGCTGGCGACCAACACCTCCTATCTTGATGTCGATGCCATTGCTGCAGTGACTTCGCGCCCGCAGGATGTGCTGGGCTTGCACTTTTTCAGCCCAGCGAATGTGATGAAGCTACTGGAGGTCGTTCGTTGCGCGCAGACCGCCTCCGATGTGCTTGCCACCGGAATGGCCCTAGGGACAACGCTCAAGAAGGTGCCGGTACTCACTGGCAATGGGTTCGGTTTCATCGGGAACCGCATCTACAACGCCTACCGGCGCCAGTGCGAGTTCATGCTTGAAGACGGTGCCTGGCCTGAGGACGTGGATAACGCCCTGACGGCCTTCGGTTTTGCCATGGGGCCGTTCGCAGTGGCGGACCTTTCGGGCCTGGATATTGCCTGGCGCATGCGTCGTGCCCAAGCCGACAGCCGTGACCCGCGCGAGCGCTATGTGGACATTCTCGACCAGCTCTGCGAGATGGGGCGCCTGGGGCGCAAGACCGGCGCTGGCTACTACGCTTACGTGGACGGCAAGCAAGTCCGCACGACCGATGAAGCTGTGCGGGCCGTGATCGAACAGGCGAGTGCGCGGCGAGGCATTGCGCGACGCACGTTGGCTGTCGCCGACGTCCAGCGCCGTGCCCTGCTGGCGATGGTCAACGAAGCGGCACAACTGGTTGCTGAAGGCATCGCGGCGCGTCCAACCGATGTCGACGTCGTGCTTGTGCAAGGTTACGGCTTTCCTCGTTGGGAGGGTGGGCCGGTGTTCTGGGCCAGGCAGCAGGATCGCAAACAACTCGAAGCGGAACTGAAGCAATTGGGCGCCGAGGTTGGGCACGGATTCGTGCTGGCCGACCTCGGCCCTCTGCTTGCAGTCTGATCAGTGTCCATACGAAACAAGCAAAATCATGAGCACATCGAACCAAGCCTATATCTGCGACGCCATTCGCACTCCCTTCGGTCGCTACGGCGGCATCCTCTCCAGCGTGCGTGCTGACGACCTGGGCGCCATCCCGCTCAAGGCGCTGATGGCACGCAACCCCCACGTTGACTGGGCGGCAGTCACTGACGTCATCTTTGGTTGCGCCAATCAGGCTGGCGAGGACAACCGAAATGTCGCGCGCATGTCCGCTCTGCTGGCGGGTCTGCCGGTGGAGGTATCGGGCTCTACTATCAATCGCTTGTGTGGCTCGGGATTGGATGCAGTAGGCACGGCAGCAAGGGCAATCAAAGCCGGCGAGGCAGGGCTGATGATTGCCGGTGGTGTGGAAAGCATGAGCCGCGCGCCTTTCGTGATGCCGAAGGCCGAGTCGGCATTCAGCCGCAACAACGCGGTGTATGACACCACGATCGGCTGGCGCTTTATCAACAAGTTGATGAAGTCGCAGTACGGGGTCGACTCGATGCCAGAGACCGCCGAAAACGTGGCCGATGAATTCAAGATCGGGCGCGAGGCGCAAGATCGCATGGCACTGGCTTCGCAGCAGAAAGCACTGGCCGCTCAGAAGTCCGGATTCTTTGATTCTGAGATCACGCCGGTTACCCTCGCGCAAAAGAAGGGCGACCCGCTGGTGGTCAGCAAGGATGAGCATCCACGTGACACCAGCCTGGAAACGCTCGCCAAGCTCAAGGGCGTGGTTCGCGAGGGCGGTACGGTGACAGCAGGCAACGCGAGCGGCGTCAATGATGGCGCCGCTGCACTCTTGCTGGCTTCCGATGCCGCGGCCAAGCAGCATGGGCTGACGCCGCGAGCACGCGTGGTGGGTATGGCAACTGCCGGAGTGGCGCCGCGCATCATGGGCTTTGGTCCTGCACCGGCCACCCGCAGGGTGTTGGAGCTGACCGGCCTTTCACTTGCGCAGATAGATGTGATCGAACTCAATGAGGCATTCGCTGCCCAGGGTCTGGCCGTGTTGCGCGATCTGGGTTTGGACGACGACGACATCCGCGTCAACCCCAATGGTGGTGCCATCGCGCTGGGCCATCCTCTGGGCGCTTCGGGCGCCCGCCTGGTCACCACGGCAGTGAACCAGTTGCACCGTATCCGTGGTCGCTACGCGCTATGCACCATGTGCATCGGCGTGGGTCAAGGCATCGCCGTCGTGATCGAGCGGGTATGAGTCTGGCAAGGCCAGCCCATCAGTAACCATGAGCCCTGATGAGATCGAATCGACCTACGACCTTCGGGAGGCGATGGAGTACGACGTGGTGGTGGTGGGTGCCGGCCCGGCCGGGCTGAGCACGGCCATCCGACTGAAGCATCTGGCGGCCGAAAAGGGCCAGGAAATCAATGTCTGCGTGCTGGAAAAGGGCTCCGAGCCCGGCGCCCACATCCTCTCGGGCGCGGTCATGGACCCCCGGGCCATCACCGAGCTGTTCCCCAACTGGCAGGAACTGGGCGCGCCGCTGAACCAGCCGGTCACCGGCGACGACCTGCTGGTGCTCTCCGAGAACGGCGCGCAGCGCACGCCCGACTGGCTGATGCCGCGCAACTTCCACAACGAAGGCTGCTACGTGATCAGCCTGGGCGCCGTGTCCAAGTGGCTGGGAGAGCAGGCCGAGGGCCTGGGCGTGGAAATTTTCCCCGGCTTCGCCGCCGCCGAGGTGCTGTACGACGCCGATGGCTCGGTCAAGGGCGTGGCCACGGGCGACATGGGCGTGGGCAAGGACGGCGAGCCCAGCGACCACTTCCAGCGCGGCATGGAGCTGCACGCCAAGTACACCGTGTTCGCCGAAGGCGCGCGCGGCCACCTGGGCAAGCAACTCATCGCGAAATACAAGCTGGACGAAGGCAAGGACGCGCAGACCTTCGCCATCGGCATCAAGGAGCTGTGGGAGGTGCCACCCGAGAAGGCCCAGCCCGGCCGGGTGGTGCACACCGCCGGCTGGCCGCTGGACGACGACACCTTCGGTGGTGGTTTCCTCTACCACCTGGAAGGCAACAAGGTCACGCTGGGCTACGTGATCGGCCTGGACTACCAGAACCCCTGGCTCTCCCCGTTCGAGGAGATGCAGCGCTGGAAAAACCACCCCAGCATCAAGGCGCACATCGAGGGCGGCAAGCGCCTGGGCTACGGCGCCCGGGCGCTGAACAACGGCACGCCGCAGGCCCTGCCCAAGACGGTGTTCCCGGGCGGCGCACTGGTCGGCTGCGACGCGGGCTTCCTCAACGCCGCGCGCATCAAGGGCAGCCACGCAGCGATCAAGAGCGGCATGCTGTGTGCCGAAGCGGCCTTCGAGGCCGTGGCCGCCGGCCGCCAGTCTGACGAGCTGACCGCGTTCGAGACCGGCTTCAAGGCTAGCTGGCTGCACGAGGAGCTCTGGACCTACCGCAATTTCAAGAACTGGTTCAAGAAGAGCCCGCTGGTGGGCAAGCTCATGACCGGTGTGGAGCACTGGCTCCTGCCCAAGGTGGGTGTCGCCACCCCGCCCTGGACGCTGCACAACACGGTCCGGGACCACACCAAGCTCAAGCCGGCGGCCGAGTGTCTCCAGATCAGCTACCCCAAGCCCGATGGCGTGATCACCTTCGACCGGCTCTCCAGCGTGTTCGTCAGCAACACCAACCACGAGGAGCAGCAGCCAGCGCACCTGACGTTGAAGGACGCCAGCGTGCCGGTGAGCATCAACCTGGCGACATACGCCGGCCCCGAAAGCCGCTACTGCCCGGCCGGCGTGTACGAATTCGTCAACAAGGACGGCGCCGACCAACTGGTGATCAACGCGCAGAACTGCGTGCACTGCAAGACCTGCGACATCAAGGACCCGACCCAGAACATCGTCTGGGTCACGCCAGAAGGGGGCGGAGGGCCCAACTATGCAGGAATGTGAATGCCGCCAAGACCAAGAACAGCTCCGCTGACACGCGGGTTTGTATGGTGACGTCGCGGCCCGGATTCGTCGAATTTCGCGTTCTCTTTTTCCAGCTATGAGGTTTCTATGAAGATATTGGTTTGCGTCAAGCGCGTCGTGGACTACAACGTGAAGGTCCGCGTGAAGTCGGACAACACGGGTGTGGACATCGCCAACGTGAAGATGAGCATGAACCCCTTTGACGAGATCGCCGTCGAAGAGGCCGTGCGCCTGAAAGAAAAAGGCCTGGTGACCGAAGTCATCGCCGTCTCCTGCGGCGTCGCCCAGTGCCAGGAAACCCTGCGCACCGCCATGGCCATCGGCGCCGACCGCGCCATCCTGGTGGAAACCCCCGCCGACCTTGATCTGCAGCCCCTGGCCGTCGCCAAGATCCTCAAGGCCCTGGTCGACAAGGAACAACCCGGTCTCGTGATTCTGGGCAAACAAGCCATCGACGACGACGCCAACCAGACCGGCCAGATGCTCGCCGCCCTGGCCGACCTGCCCCAGGCCACTTTCGCCAGCAAGGTGGACCTCGCTGCCGACAAGGTCAGCGTCACCCGCGAGATCGACGGCGGCCTGGAAACCCTGTCCCTGTCGCTCCCCGCAGTCATCACCACCGACCTGCGCCTGAACGAGCCCCGCTACGTCACCTTGCCCAACATCATGAAGGCCAAGAAAAAGCAGCTGGACACCGTCAAGCCCGAAGACCTCGGCGTGGACGTGGCCCCGCGCCTCAAAACCCTCAAAGTGACCGAACCCGCCAAGCGCGGTGCGGGCGTCAAGGTGGCCGATGTCGCCGCCCTGGTCGAGAAACTCAAGAACGAAGCCAAAGTCATCTAAGGAGAACAAGAAAATGACCGTACTCGTTATTGCTGAACACGACAACACATCCATCAAGGTTGCCACCCAGAACGCCGTGACTGCCGCCATCGCCTGCGGTGGTGACGTGCACGTACTGGTGGCGGGCCACAACGCCGGTGGTGCAGCCCAAGCCGCCGCACAGATCGCCGGAGTCGCCAAGGTCATCCACGCCGACGCACAAGGCCTGGCCCACAGCCTGGCCGAGAACGTGGCCGCCCAGATCCTGGCCATCGCTTCCAGCTACAGCCACATCCTGTTCCCCGCCACCGCCAGTGGCAAGAATGTGGCCCCCCGTGTAGCCGCCAAACTCGACGTTGCCCAGATCAGCGACATCACCAAAGTGGTCGCAGCCGACACCTTCGAGCGCCCCATCTACGCAGGCAACGCCATTGCCACCGTGCAAAGCAGCGATACCGTCAAGGTCATCACCGTGCGAACCACGGGCTTTGACGCCGCCGCTGCCACTGGTGGCAGCGCTGCCGTAGAGGTCGCCGCAGAAGCCGCCGGTGCTGGCAAGAGCAGCTACGTGGGCAGCGAGATCGCCAAGAGCGACCGCCCCGAGCTGACCGCCGCCAAGATCATCGTCTCCGGTGGTCGCGCCCTGGGCAGCAAGGAAAAGTTCGACGAAGTCATCACCCCGCTGGCCGACAAGCTCGGCGCCGCCATTGGCGCCAGCCGTGCTGCGGTGGATGCGGGCTACGCCCCGAACGACCTGCAGGTGGGTCAGACCGGCAAGATCGTGGCGCCGCAGCTGTACATCGCAGCCGGCATCTCGGGTGCGATCCAGCACTTGGCGGGCATGAAGGACTCCAAGGTGATTGTTGCGATCAACAAGGACCCGGAGGCTCCGATCTTCAGCGTGGCCGACTATGGGCTGGAGGCGGATCTGTTTGCGGCCCTGCCGGAATTCGCAAAGACAATCTGACGCAGGCCGAGAGCGCGTCCGCGCGTATCTGCATGGCAAACCGACTTCTTGTGAAGTGCAGCGGTGTTCAGTGAGTGCCTTGACCGCAAGGCCTTTGCTCTCACTGTGCTGCGCAACGACTTGGGACGCCGTCTTGGAGGACTGCGGGTAGTTGAACAACTTTAACCGTCCGTCTTGTCTTCGGGTTCACTACGTCGCGCTCTGCCTCGCCGCATGAATGAAAGTGATTAGCCGGTGATTGAGCTACCTTCCGCCCTGGGCTGAGTCAAGTGCTTGGCGAAGACTGCAGCCTCGTGCATAACCCACTCTCTGAAGGACTCGAAGGGCTGGGTGTGCTGAATGTGGGCTGGGTAGACAAGGTAGTAGGAGTCCTCAGCAGGGATCGACAACTCATGCGCGCGAACCACACCCTTTTCCCAAGCAGACTCCGGAACAAAGAACTCAGGAACCAACGCGATTCCTAGGCCAGATTCTGCAGCACGAACAAGCATCGAATGGAGTTCGAAGCCAACGCTGTGTGCAGGGCTTACGTCGTCAGAGATGCCAGCGGCTTCGAACCACTGCCTCCAGGATTCGGGCCTTGTTGTGGAGTAGAGCAATGGAAACTTCAGCACATCAGAAGCGTCTCGGATGCGGTCTCCAATGAGTTCCCGACGAGCGATCAGCACCATCGTTTCACCGAATAGGAGGTCGGAAGTGGCGTGTGGCCATATCGGCTTGCCGTGGTGTATGGCTGCTCCAAAGTGCTCCTCTTCGAAGGAAAAAGGGGAGGACCTGACACCCATGTTGATGCGGATAGTTGGATGCTCAGTATAGAACGTAGGCAGGCGTGGAATCAGCCATTCCAGCGCGAACGTGGGCAGAACAGCCAGCTCCAAGCTTCCCTCCTTGCCGCTTCCGTAGGCGGCAATGGACAGCGTGTCTCGCTCGAGCGCGCGCAAGGCCTCCCGGACTTGCTCGCTGTAGAGGCGTCCTGCCTTGGTCAGCACCACCCGCTGCTTCACCCTGACAAAGAGCGATACATTGAGGTTGTCTTCCAGAATATTGATCTGCCGAGAGACAGCACTCTCTGTCAAAGAGAGTTCGCGCGCGGCCAATGTAAAGCTCTCATGCCGCGCCGCTGCCTCGAACGCACTGAGTGCGGCCATGTTTGGAGTGCGGATGCGTCGCATGAGTTCGATTCCTCTCAGTACTGTTTGCGGGACCTTGACAGGCGTGGTCGAAGCCACCTGCGGTGCGGTGCATGATTATCGGTCCGTAGACAGGCTGGCTACCCAGCACATGCACTGGCGAGTGAGGTTCGAAGCGCGCAGGGTTTTGAATGCCCGTGCGCAAGGCGAAGCATGGCTAAATGCATGGAGAAGCGTGGGGACGAGCTGTTACTTGGAGAAATGAGCATATGGATGCGAGATCGCTGGAGCTTTTCGTGGACATCGTGGAGGCTGGCAACCTCAGTTTGGCTGCACGCAACATGAAGATGAGTCGCGCCAATATCAGCTATCACCTCACCCAGTTGGAGAAGTCGGTTGGTCTGCAGTTGCTGCGAAGAACAACACGTCGGGTTGAGCTCACGGAGGTCGGTCAGCATCTCTATCAGCATGGACGGGCGATACGCAATGAAGTCATGGCCGCTCACGAGTCAGTGGCCATGTTTGGTAAGGCTTTGCATGGTTCGGTTAGGTTGAGCCTCCCGACTGGTTTTGGGCATGTGGTGATGTCTGACTGGCTGATTGAGTTCAAGCGCCAGTATCCGGGGATCTCCTTGAATGTGCTCTTCGACAATCGTGTCGATGATCTGCTACGCGAGGAGGTTGATGTGGCGGTTAGGGTGATGTCGGAGCCGCCACAGCAGATGGTGGCAACAGAGTTGGCGGAGGTTCGCTACGTCACGTGTGCATCAGTGGACTACGCGTCTTCTCATGCCCTTCCCGCTGTCCTGGAGGATCTTGGAGATGTTCCGTTGATCACTTCGGCTGTTGGCGGGCGTGAGTTGCGTGTATCGGCCTACCAAGGCGAATTGCGTCGGGAACTCGCGCTGCACCCAACACTGGCGTCAGAGAACTTCCAGTTTCTGCGTGAAGCCATTCTTGCTGGCCTCGGCGTTGGCCTTGTGCCCGACTATGTCGTGAAACGGGATGTCGATGAAGGGCGAGTGAAGACCGCTTTGAGCGAGTGGCGTCTGAGTGTTTTTGGAACGCGGATGTACTTGCTGCGCATGCCGGGGAGGTACTTGACGCTCGCGACCCGGACGCTTATCGACTTCATTGTGGAAAAGTCCTCTGGCCGAGCCAATTAGTCTGCTTTGGAGTAAAGCCCAGCACTCGCATGAATCCTGGCCGTCGCCATAGAACACGCGGTAGCCAAAGGTGTGGGCCACCTCCAGCATCTCCACGCTGTGGTCCAGCACCGTGGCGGGCACGCCCTGCGCCAGCATCATGCGCGCCACGATCTGCCCCCCGGCGGCCACCCAAACTGCCCCACTTATGGCCACCCAAACTGCTCCACCTGGCCGGGGTGAGTTGACCCATTGATTTCGGTGAGTCAGGCGCCTCAGCTCTGACGTGCAGGACGTAACTTCCACCCCCTTGATCACAAGGGGGGATTCACGAGGTGAACGTCTTGAAGCCACATCTACAAACCACGATCTGGACGCTCCTGCGCGCGGGTAACACCCAGCGCGAGATTGAGCGCCGCACCGGCATCTCCCGCCACACCATCCGCGCCTGGGCTAAGCGCTTTGAGGCCCAGGGCGATCCGCCGCCCCCGTCGCCTGATGATTCAAACTGCCCCGGGGTGGCCACCGACCTGGTTGTGCCCCTGGCCAGCCAAACTGCTCCACCCCGGCCACCGGCTTCACTGCTGGCGCCTGCGCCGGCGGCCACCTCGCTGTGTGAGCCCCACCGCGCCTTCATCGAAGCTCAGTTGCGCTTGGGCCGCAATGCCACGGCCATCTACCAGGACCTGGTCGATGCCCACGGCTTTGCTGCACGCTACAACTCCGTCAAACGCTTCGTGGCGCGCATCCGGGTGCGTGAGCCTGAGCAGTTCGACCGCCTGAGCTTCCTGCCCGGCGAGGAGATGCAGGTGGACTTCGGCGAAGGCGCGCCCACCCGCGTGCCCGGCACCGACCGCTGGCGCAAGCCACGCCTGTTCGTGGCCACGCTTCGGTATTCGCGCCGCAGTTTCCGCCGCGTGGTCTGGAATTCTGGCCAACAGGTCTGGGCCGAACTGCACGAACAAGCCTGGCGCTACTTTGGCGGCTCGTGCCGATACGTGGTCCTGGACAACCTCAAGGAAGGCGTGCTCAAGCCCGACCTGTACGAGCCCGAGCTCAACCCCGTGTACGCCGCCACCTTGGCGCACTACGAGGTCGTGGCCGACCCGGCGCGGGTACGTGACCCCAACCGCAAGGGCAGTGTCGAGAATGCCATTGGTCACACTCAGGCCACGGCACTCAAGGGCAAGCGCTTCGAGACCATTGAAGAACAGAACACCTACCTGGAGCACTGGGAGACCAAGTGGGCGGCCTCTCGCATCCACGGCTCAGAGCGCCGCCAGGTACAGGCCATGTTCGAAGAAGAGCGGCCCCACCTGCAGCCCTTGCCCACGCTGCCCATGGCGTACTTCCGTGACGAGCAGCGCACCGTGTGCGACGACGGCTGCGTGCGCGTGGCCCATTGCAGCTACGCCGCGCGGCCGGCGTCCATTGGCACCAAGGTGCTGGTGCGCATCTTCGAGCGCCGCCTGGAGATCCGTGATCTGCAGACCCAGGCCCTGCTGCGCACGCACACCTTGGCCGAGCGGCCAGGCACCGTGGTGCTGCCCATGGACGAGCGCGTCTTCAACCCCTCCCGCGAGACCCTCCACATCCTCAAGCAGGCCGATGCCATCGGCGTGGACGCCGCCCGGCTGTGCCAGATGCTGTTTGCCATCGAAGGCCGTGTGGGCCAGCGCAAGCTGTGGGGCATCGTGCACCTGGCCGACCGCTATCCACGCCAGATGGTCAACACCGCCTGTGCCCATGCCATCGACGACGGTGTGCACAGCTACCGCCACGTCAAGGCCATCACCGAACGCCTGGTGGCGCAGGCTCTGGCCCAACTCGATGCCGCCCCGACAGCGACGCAGGCCGCACCCGCGAGCACCACGCAAACGCACGACCTCATCCGCAACCCACAGGAGTACGGCGAACTCTTCGCCATGGCCACAGCGGCCACGACACCCGCCATCACACCTCAAGGAGATTTCTTCGCATGACCGCCATGACCCCCCACGACATCGAGGCCACCCTGCGCAAGCTGCGCCTGTCAGGCATGGCTGAGACCCTGCAGACGCGCCTGATGCAGGCCCAGGCCGCTCAGGAGCCCTTTCTGGATACGCTCTCAGCCTTGCTGCAAGACGAACTCGACCGACGCCACAGCAGGCTGATGGCACGTCGCTTCAAGCTCTCCGGCCTGGATGAGAAGCCCTCCCTGGCCGACTTCGACTGGCGCTTCAACCCAAAGCTGCCGCGCGCAGCCTGCTTCGAGTTGCACACCTTGAAGTTCCTCAGCGAAGGCGCCAACGCCCTGATCGTAGGCAAGCCCGGCACCGGCAAGAGCCACATCGCCAAGGCCGTGGCCTACCAAGCCACCTTGCTCGGTCATGACGTGTCCTACATCGAAGCTGACAGCGAGTTCGCTCGCTATGCGCTGGCCGACGCCGACGAGCGCGCCAGTCTGCTCAAGGGCTGGGTGGCGGCCGACTTGCTGGTGCTCGATGACCTGTTCCTGGCAAGGCGCATCAGCGAGCATGCCGCCGAGTTGCTGCAGGCCCTGGTTCACCAGCGTTACAAGCTGCGCCGCTCCATCGTCATCACCTCCAACCGCGTCGTGCAGGACTGGGGTCGCTACCTGGGCGACGCGACCATGGCCACCACCATCCTCGATCGCCTCATGCACCGCTGCGCCATGCTGGAGTTCGAGGGCAAGAGCTACAGGCTCAAAGAGGCTGCTGCACGCCTGATCATCACCTCAGACCCCGCATAATCACCCCGTCCTGCCTGGAGCAGTTTGACTGGCCAACAGTGGAGCAGTTTGGGGTGGCCATCGGGGATCTGCCCATAGCGCCCGAAGCCGGCAATGATCACCGGCGCCGACTGCGGCTCGGAGATCTCCTGCGCCTGCGGGGCGGTCTTCAGCGTGGCAAAGCGCTTGAGCAGCACCCGGTCCAGCAGCACCAGCAGCAGCGGGCTGATCAGCATGGACAAGGCTACCGCGCCGATCAGCAGCGACGCCATCTCGGCCGGAATCGCGCGAAAGCCCGCGCCGGCCTGGAACACCACGAAGGCGAACTCGCCGCCCTGCGCCAGCAGCAGCGTGAACACCGGCCGCTCCTGGTAGGGCATGGCGGTCACGCGCGCCAGCGTCCAGATCACCAGTGCCTTGATGCCCAGGAAGCCCAGCAGCAGCGCCAGCATGCCCCAGGGCGTGCGCAGGATCACGCTGTCGGCCACCGCAGCCTCCGCTGCCGCCCTGCTCACCAACAGCGCCGATCCCGCGAAACCACCGGCACCGGCCAGGACAAGACCGGGGGTCTCCTCGTTTTCAGTGCAATAAGTGACGGTACGAAAAGCTAGCACTGGCGCGGAGGTGGTGTTGGTAGATCGTTGATTTCATTGACTTTCCTG
>WBZR01002524.1_pt1 | contig 18554 bp, 15 predicted proteins | sample 5204231 | NCBI WGS metagenome assembly WBZR01 (sample SAMN12412403, study PRJNA552823) | activated sludge metagenome | isolation source: activated sludge from anammox sidestream of wastewater treatment plant... | place: USA: Virginia | collected 2017-08 | reverse complement strand
ATCACGGCGCTCGTCGGGGCGCTCGCGCGCGGCAAGCTTCCCGAGGCCGAGGACACGCCGGCGGTCGTGACGCCGGCCTCGAGGTTCCTCGCGGCGGACGTGCTCTTCGCGACCCGCGCTCCCGAGGGCAAGCTCCTGCCCGTGGTCGATGCGTACCGGCGCGCGCTCCGCGCCCATCCCGATTTTCCCGAGGCCTGGCGCGCGCGGCTCAACATCGCGCTCGCCTACCGTGCCATGGAGTTCCTGACCGAGCTGCAGACCGCCGCCGTCGAGGCGGCGGTCGACCCGACCGGCGGGCTCGTTCGCGGCCTCGCCGGCGATCTCGCGCTGCTCGCCGGCAAGGCGTCGGTCGCGCGCGACGACTATCGGCGCGCGAGCGACATGGGCGGGCTCGGCGCGTGCCTCGCGGCGCGCGGCCGCGCGCGCCTGGCGCTCGCCGACAGCAGCGCCGCGGCCGCCGCCGCCGAGCTCGCGGCCCTCGGCGCGCTCTGCCCCCCCGAGCTCGCAGCCGACGCGGAGACCGTCTGGGTGCGCGGCCGCCTCGCGCTCGCGGAGGGCGATGTCGCCGCCGCCAGGACGCTGCTCGGCGAGGCGGAGAAGGCCCTTGGGGCCTCGGACCGGGGTGCGGTGCTGGTCGATCTCGGCGCGGCCGCCGAAGCGGCCGGCGATCCGAAGGAGGCCCGCCGGATCTACGACCGCCTCGTCGGGGGCGCGCACGGCGCGCGCGCCGCGCGGCAGGCGACCGTGCGCCTCGCCCTCCTCGACGGGGTCGGCGGCGACGTCAGCGCGGGCTTGAAGCGCCTCGATCGTCTCACGCCCGAGGCGTCGGACCCGGCGCGACGCACGCTCGTGATGCAGTCGGTGCGGCGCGCGCTCGCGCGCGGCGCCGTCGCCGAGGCGCTCGCGACGCTGCACGAGGCCCACGTCGACGCGGCGGCGCTCGGTCTCGACGACCAGATCCTCGTAGCCGACGCGTATCGCGGCCTCGGGCTCTCCGGCGAAGCGGAGCGCGTTCTCGCCGCGGCGCAGGCCAATGCCGGGGCGGCGGCGCCGGACGCGCTCTTCGCGGCGCGCGGCGGCGTCGCGCTCGACCGGGGCGACGGGTCCGGAGCGCTCGCGATCGCCGACGAATGGATCCGGGGACACGGCCGGAGCGCGGGAGCGCTCGCGCTCCGGGCGCGCGCGCTGGCGCTCGCCGGCGACGGGGCCGCGGCGCACGCGGCGGTCGCCGCCGCCATCATCGAGGACGGCGACGTCACGCGGCCGCTCTCGCTCGGCGTCGCCGAGCTCCTGCGCGAGTGCGCGCCGGCGGTGGCGCTGGCGCTCGCCCGGCAGGCGCTCGAGCCCGGCGCGACGGCGGAGCTGCCGCCGGCGCGGCACGCGGCCGGGCTCGCGCTCGTCGGCGGGCTCGCCGAGGAGGCGGGCGACGACGACACCGCGCTCGCCGCGTTCACGACGCTCGCGGCGCGGTATGCCCAAGAGCCGGTCGCGGCCGACGCGGCCTACCGCGCGGCGCGCATCGCGGCGCGCCGTCTGCCGGGCGGCGACGCGGCGGCATTCGACGAGGCCGCCAAGGCGAAGGACCCGCTCGCACGCCGGATGGCCGGGGCGGCGCGCGAGTACGAGGCCATCGTCAAGCCGCTCGGGGGCGCGGGAGGCGCGCGATGATCGACGCCGCACCCGCCGCCGATCGCCTCGCCGAGCTCCAGGCCGCGTTCGAGGTCTTCACCGGGGCGACCTCGATGCTGGAGGCCCAGTATCGCGCGCTGCAAGCGCACGTCGAGGCGCTGCGCACCGAGCTCGACGAGAAGCAGCGCGCGCTCACGGCCTCGATCGAGCGCCAGCGGTGCCTGGAGGCGCAGGCGCTCCGCCACAGCCGCCTCGCCGCGATGGGCGAGATGGCGGCGACGCTCGCCCACGAGGTGCGGAATCCGCTCGGCGCGATGGAGCTCTTCACCGGGATGCTGGCGGAGGAAGTGGCGGACCGTCCGGCGGCGGCGCGGCTCACCGGCCAGATCGCGAGCTGCATCGCCGACCTGAACCACCTCGTCACCAACATCCTCGACTACACCCGGCTGCCCGCGCCGCGCCGCGCGCACGTCGCGCTCGACGCGCTCGTCGACGACGCGCTCCTCGCGAGCGGACCGTCGCTCGGCTCCGGCGTCCGGGTGGAGCGGCGCGGCGCCGTCGGGGCGACCTGCGCGCTCGATCGTGGCCTCGTGCTCCAGACGCTCTCGAACCTCTTCCGCAACGCCGGCGAGGCGATGGCGGGCGCGGGGATCCTGACCGTCGCGGTCGAGCCGGCGGGCCGCTGGGTGCGGGTGGCCGTCGCCGACACGGGCCCCGGGGTCCCTCCCGGCTGCGAGGAGACGATCTTCGCGCCCTTCTTCACGACCAAGGAGCGCGGTACGGGCCTCGGGCTCGCGGTCGCGCGCGCGGCGATCGCCGCGCACGGCGGGACGCTCGCGATCCGGCCGCGGCCGAGCGCCGCCGCCGCCGGCGCCGTCTTCGTCCTCACGTTGCCGCGGGACGCGGCGCTCGAAGGAGAAAGCTGATGGAACGGATCCTGGTGGTCGACGACGAGCGCGCGATGCGACTCGGCGTCACGGAGGTGTTGGAGCGCCACGGCTTCGCGGTGACCGCGGTGGACTCGGGGGCGGCGGCGCTCGCGGCGCTCGGCGACGGCGCCTTCGGGCTCGTCGTCTCGGACATGCGGATGCCGATCATGACCGGCGCCGAGCTGCTCGCGGCCGTCCAGGAGCGCCACCCCGGCGTGCCGGTGGTCATGATGACGGCGTACGGCACCGTCGAGGACGCGGTCGCCGCGATGAAGGCGGGCGCCCGCGACTTTCTGACCAAGCCCTTCGCGCCCGGCGACCTCGTCCACCTGGTGCGGAACGTGCTGCGCGACCCCGCGGCCGCGCGCGGCGCCGGCGGCTCCGGCAGCCGCGGACCGGGAGAGCGACGCATCGTGACGCGTGCGCCGGTCCTGCAGCGCGTGCTCGCGGTCGCGGCCGGCGTCGCCGGGAGCCGCGCGCCGATCCTGCTCGAGGGCGAGAGCGGCACCGGCAAGGAGCTCGTCGCACGCTACGTCCACCAGGCGGGCCCGCGCCGCGATCAGCCGTTCGTCGCGGTGAACTGCGCGGCGCTGCCGCGCGAGCTCCTCGAGAGCGAGCTCTTCGGGCACGAGCGCGGCGCCTTCACGGGGGCGACCGCGCGGAAGCTCGGCAAGTTCGAGCTCGCGCACGGCGGCACGCTGCTCCTCGACGAGGTGAGCGAGATGGAGCCGCTCCTGCAGGCGAAGCTCCTGCGCGTGCTGCAGGAGCACGAGGTCGACCGGGTCGGCGGTGCGCGGCCGATCGCCATCGACACGCGCGTCATCGCGACCACCAACCGGCCGCTGCGCGCTCTGGTCGCGTCGGGCGCGTTCCGGCGGGACCTCTACTACCGGCTGAACGTGCTCCCGCTCACCTTGCCTCCGTTGCGGAGTCGACGCGAGGACATCGACGATCTCATCGACCACTTCTGCCGGCGCTTCGCGACGGACACGCGGCTCACGGTCGACGCGGCGGCGCGCGCGTATCTGAAACGCCAGCCGTTTCCGGGCAACGTGCGCGAGCTCGAGCACGTGATTGAGCGCGCCGCGCTCCTCGCCGCCGGCGGCGTCATCACGGCGGCCGACGTCCAGATCGACGAGGAGCCGATCGCGGAGCCGAGCGCGGCGGGATCGCTCGCCGGCCTGACCGTCCACGAGGTGGAGCGCCGCCTGATCATGGAGACGCTCAAGCGCACCAACAACAACCGCAGCCGCGCCGCCGAGATGCTCGGCATCAGCGTGCGGACGCTGCGCAACAAGCTCGCCGAGTACCGAATGGGCGGGAGCGAGGCGGTCGGCGCGGCATGAGCGGGCGTGCGGCTTGCGCGTGCGCGCGGCCACGAATCTGGCCGGCGGCAGATTCTGCCGGTCAGGGATCTGACGCGGTCGAGGGGCGGGCGCGCCGCGACACGCCGGCCGGCGCGCGGAACCGGGGGGCGCGCCATGCGAGGCGCGCTGGAACGCGGTTTGCTCTCCGCACGCGTCAGGAGACATCGCCATGCAGCTCTTCGGAACGTTGACGGAAGGTCTCGGCGCCGCCCTGGAGATCTACCAGGCCCGGCACCAGGTCCTTGCCGAGAACATCGCGAACTCGGAGACCCCGGGCTACCGGGCCCGCGACCTCCAGTTCGCCGACCAGCTGACCTCCGCGCTCGCGCCTCCCGCGCCCGGAGCCAAGACGCCGGAGGGCGCGAAGGCGCCGTCCGAGCCGCTCCGGGTCGAGCCGACGATCGACCGCGACGCGGCGCTCAAGCCCGACGGCAACTCCGTCGCGCTCGACGTGCAGGTCGGACGCCTCGCGGAGAACGCGTTCAAGATCCAGGCGCTGACGCAGATCCTATCGGGACGCTACGCGAGCCTGAAGCGCGTCATCGAAGGAGGGAAGGGCTGATGGACGTCACCGCGAGCCTCGCGATCAGCTCGAGCGCGCTGCAAGCGCAGCGTCTGCGCATGGACGTCATCGCCGCGAACCTGGCGAACGCCCAGAGCACGCGCACGCCGGAAGGCGGACCCTACACGCGCCGCGACGTGGTGCTGGAGGCCCTGCCGGGAGGCAGCTTCGACGACGTCCTCGGCGCGCAGCCGGGGGGCGCCGTCCGCGTCGCCCGCGTCGAGGAGGACGATGCGCCGCCGCGCGTCGTGTTCGATCCGGGCCACCCGGACGCCGACGCCCAGGGCTACGTCGCGTACCCGAACGTGAACCCGATCACCGAGATGGTCGACCTGATGGCGGCGACCCGCGCCTACGAGGCGAACGTCGCGGCGGTGAACGCCACCAAGCGCGTGCTCGAAGCCGCGCTCTCGATCGGCCGATAGGGGCGCGCGAGGAGCACGATGGAGATCAAGGACATCACGAACTTCCCGGCCATCGCGGGGCTCGGCGGTCCCGAGGGGACGGGCAAGAGCGGGGCGGCTCCGGCCGGCGAGGGCTCGTTCGCGTCGGCGCTGAAGCGGTCGCTCACCGAGGTGAACGCCCTGCAGCAGAAGGCCGACGCGGCCATCACCGCGCTCGCGACCGGCGGGAAGGTGAGCCTCCACGAGACGATGATCGCGATGGAGCAGGCCGACGTGTCGTTCCGGATGATGATGCAGGTCCGCAACAAGATCGTCGAGGCGTACCAGGAAATCCTCCGGATGCAGGTCTGACGCGAGGGGCTGAGGCGGACGCATGGATCGGCTGAACGGACTCCTGGAGCAGATCAAGAACTTCTTCCTCGGCTTGCCGCCGGCGCGGCGGGTCACGTTCGTGGCGCTGACGGCCGGCATCCTGGTCGGCACCGGCGCGCTCGCCTGGTGGGTGCAACAGCCGCAGTACCGGGTGCTCTACGGCGGCCTCGGCGGCTCCGATGCGGCCGCCGTCATCGAGTACCTGAAGACCGAGAAGATCCCCTACCGGGTGAGCGACAGCGGCGGGAACATCGAGGTCGCCGCGGGGCGGCTCTACGAGACCCGCATGGCGCTCGCCGGTCGCGGCATCCCGCAGGGCGGCGGCGTCGGCTTCGAGATCTTCGACAAACAGACGCTCGGCATGACCGACTTCGTGCAGCGCCTGAACTACCAGCGCGCGCTCCAGGGGGAGCTGGCGCGCTCGATCGCCGAGCTCGATACGGTCGAGTCGGCGCGCGTGCATCTGGCGATGCCGGAGCGCTCGCTCTTCGTGTCGGAGGAGCGGCGGCCGTCGGCGTCGGTGGTGCTGAAGCTGCGCCCGGGGCGGACGCTCGCCTCCGAGCAGATCGCGGGCGTCGTGCACCTCGTCGCGGCGAGCGTCGAGGGCCTGCGCCCGAACGACGTCACGGTCGTCGACGTGAACGGCCAGGTGCTGACCCGGGACCAGGCGGAGGAGGATGCGCGCAGCCCGGGCAAGGGCCTCATCACGTTCCAGCGCGAGATGGAGCAGGGCTACACGGAGAGCATCGAGAGCATGCTCGCGCGGGTCCTCGGCCCCGGGCACGCGCTCGCGCGCGTCACGGTCGCGCTCGACCTCGCGCAGGTCGAGAAGACCGAGGAGAGCTTCGATCCCGACCGCGTCGCCGTCCGCAACGAGAAGCGCTCCAAGGAGACGAGCGCGCAGGGCGGGAGCGGCGGCGCGGCGAGCGGCGAGAACATCACCAACGAGCCGGCCGCCGCGACGAGCGGGCCGACGTCCGAGCGCGAAGACACGAACCTCAACTACGAGATCAGCAAGGTCGTGAGCCGGCGCATCGAGCAGATGGGCGCCGTGAAGAAGCTCTCGGTCGCCGTGCTCGTCGACGGGACCTGGACGGGCGAGGGCGACGCGCGCACTTTCGTGCCGCGGCCGCAGGAGGAGATCGACCGCTACCGCGAGCTCATCAAGCGCGCCGTCGGCTTCAACGAGGAGCGCGGCGACCAGATCGAAGTCGCGAGCGCGCCGTTCCAGGCGCCGGCCGCGGTCGAGGCGCCGGAGGCTCCGGGGATGCTGGCGAAGGTCGGACGGTTCTCCGAGGTCCTGTGGCGCCTCGCGGGCATCGTCGTCGCGCTCGTCGTGCTCGTGACGGTGGTCCGCCCGTTCCTGCTCGCCATGGCGAGCCGGGCGCCGGTCGCCGCCGAGGCGCCGTACATCCCGCCGCCGACCGCGCGCGCGAGCGTCGCCACGGCGGGCGCCGATCTGCCGGTCCCGGCCGGCATGCTGCAGATGGCGCGGCAGAACCCCGAGCACACGGCCGAAGTCATCCGCCAGTGGCTGGCGCAGAAATGAGCGCCGCGCTCGCCGACGGCGCCGGTGCGCGGGAGCGGCGCTAGCGATGGCCGACGAGTTGACGGGCGTCGAGAAGGCCGCGGTGCTGCTGCTTTCCCTCGGGGAGGAGGTGGCGACCGAGGTCTTCCGCCATCTGGAGGACGGCGAGGTGCGGGTCGTGACGAAGGCGCTCGCCCGCATGCGGACGGTGCCGGCCGAGCACCTGCGGGCGGTCGAGCAGGACTATCGCAAGCGTGTGGGCGGCGCGCACGGCCTGCGCGTCGACGGGCTGCTCTTCGCCCGCTCACTGGTGAGCCAGACGCTCACCGACGGCGCGCCGGCGATGGCGATGAGCCGCGACGAGATCCTGGCCGAGCTCGACCAGCTCCCGGCGGGCGACGCGACCGGCCTGGCGCGCGCGCTCGACGGCGTTCCGGCGGACGGCCTGGCGCGGCTCCTCGAGACCGAGCACCCGCAGATCGCGACCCTCATCCTCGCGCACATGGCGCCGGCGCAGGCGATGCTCGTCCTGCGCGGGCTTCCGGAGGCGCTGCAGACGGAGCTCCTGGAGCGCCTCGCGCGCCTCGACGCCGCGATCCCGCCGTCGGTGGTGCAGGAGGTCGGCGCGATCCTGCGCGAGCAGGTGAAGGGACTCGCGCGCGAGACCGCCAAGGCGCCGGGAGGGCCGAAGGTCGTCGCCGAGATGATGAAGCACGCCGACAAGACCACCGAGGGCCGGATCTTCGAGGAGCTCGAGCAGCGCGATCCCGAGCTCGCCGGCGCGATCCGGGCGATGCTCTTCACGTTCGAGGACTGCCTGCAGTTCGACAACCGCAGCATGCAGACGCTGCTCAAGGAGGTGGCGCGCGAGGACCTTCTCCTGGCGCTCAAGACGGCGAGCCCCGCGCTCTCGGAGAAGATCTTCGCCAACGTCTCGAGCCGCGCCGCCGAGATCCTGCGCGAGGACCTGGGTTCGTCGGGGCCGGCGCGCCTGAAGGACGTCGAGGCCGCGCAGCAGCGCATCGTCGCCACGGTGCGCGAGCTCGAGGCGGACGGCAAGCTCGTGGTCGCCGGCGGAGCGTCGGACGATGTCCTCGTTTGAGCGGCTGAAGCCCGGGGCCGCGGCGCCGGGCGGCATGGCGCCGCCGCGGGGCGTGCTCGGCAAGATGTCGCTCGGCGCGCGCGTCGCGGGGCCGAGCCCGTTCCGCGACTTCGGCGGCGGCGATGCGCCGGCCCCGCCCGCGGCGGACGCCGGCGAGGCGGCGCCGGTGGTCGACGAGGTCCAGCAGGCGGCCGAGGCCGCGTACGTCGACGGTGTCGCGGCCGGCCGCGAGGCCGCCACCCGCGAGCTCGTGGCCGAGGGCGAGACCTTCGCCCGCGCGATCATGGAGCTCGAGCGCTTCCGCGCCGGCCTCCTCGAGCGCTCGCAGAGCGAGCTCCTCGCGCTCGCGCTCGGTATCGCCCGCAAGGTCGTGCAGCGCGAGCTCGCCGAGCACCCCGAGCACTGGCTCGGGATGATTCGCGAGGCGGTGCGCCACGCGCTCGACCGCGAGAAGATCCGCATCCGCGTCGGGACGGTGCTGCACAAGTTCCTGGTGGACCATCTGCCGACGCTGCGTCCGATGCTCGAGGACGTGAAGGAGCTCGAGCTCGTCGAGGACGCCGCGCTCGCCGAGAACGGTTGCATCCTTGAGAGCCAGTTCGGCGACCTCGACCTCGGCGTCGACAGCCAGATCGGCGCCATCCGCGCGGCGCTCACGCAGGCGGGCTGAGTGGCGGCCGGCGAGCGCGACGACGCGGCGGCGGAGCTCGACGAGATCGCCGATCGGAGCGGCGCCGTCGCCCGCCACCTCGCGCACGCGGTCGAGCAGCTGCGGCACGTGAACCCGGTGCGCGTGAGCGGGCGGGTGACGGACGTCATCGGACTCGTGATCGAGGGCACCGGGCCCGGGCTCCCGATCGGCGGCGTATGCCGGATCGAGCGCCGCGACGGCGGTCCGGCCATCGCGGCCGAGGTCGTGGGCTTCCGGCAGAACCGTGTGCTCCTCATGCCGCTCGGCGAGGTGAGCGGCATCGAGCCCGGGAATCGCATCGTGGTGGCGCGCGAGCGGCCGACGATCGGGGTCGGTCCGGGCCTCCGCGGTCGCGTGCTCGACGGGCTCGGCGCGCCGCTCGACGGCGACGGCCCGATCGCGGTCGAGCGCGAGGTCGCCCTCTACGGGCCCCACATCAATCCGCTGGAGCGCCCGCCCATCCGGGAGCCGCTCGACCTCGGTGTCCGCGCGATGAACACGCTGCTCACCTGCGGGCGCGGGCAGCGGCTCGGCATCTTCGCCGGCTCGGGGGTGGGCAAGAGTGCGCTCCTCGGCATGATCGCGCGCTCCACGCGGGCGCAGGTGAACGTCATCGCGCTGATCGGCGAGCGCGGACGCGAGGTGCGCGAGTTCGTCGAGCGCGACCTCGGGCCGGAGGGGCTCGCGCGCTCGGTGGTGGTCGTCGCGACCTCCGACCAGCCGCCGCTCGTCCGCATCCGCGGCGCCTTCCTCGCCACGGCGATCGCCGAGTACTTCCGCGACGCCGGCCTCGACGTGATGCTGATGATGGACTCGCTGACGCGGCTCGCGATGGCGCAGCGCGAGGTCGGACTGTCGATCGGCGAGCCGCCGTCGGCGCGCGGCTACACCCCGTCGGTGTTCGCGATCCTCCCGCGGCTGCTCGAGCGCGCCGGCGCCGGTGCGCGCTCGGCCATCACCGGCCTGTACACGGTCCTGGTCGAAGGCGACGACATGAACGAGCCCGTCGCCGACACCGCGCGGAGCCTGCTCGATGGCCACGTCGTCCTGTCGCGCGCCCTCGCCAACCAAGGGCACTATCCGGCGATCGACGTGCTGCGCAGCATCTCGCGCCTCATGCACGACATCGTTCCCGAAGCGCACGCGAAGCGCGCCACCCGGATCCGCGGCTGGCTCGCCACGTACCGCGACGCCGAGGACCTCATCAACATCGGCGCGTACACCGCCGGGAGCAACCCCCGGATCGACGAAGCCGTCGGGAAGATCGAGGCGATCCAGACCTTCCTCCGGCAGGGGCTGAACGAGCGGAGCTCGCTCGAGGAAGGCGCGGCGGCGCTCGCCGCGCTCGCGGGGTGCTGATGCGGGGCGGACGATCGGATGCGGCGGACGCGCCGAGGCGGGGCGGGAGGCGTCGCTGATGGCCGCGCCGTTCCGGCTGGCGCGCGTCCTGCGCCTGCGCGAGCAGATGCGGCGTCTGCGCGGCCACGAGGCCGAAGCGATCGCGGCGCGGCTCGGCACGGCGCGGCGCGACGTCGCGCGGATCGCCGCCGAGCGCGAGCGGTGCGCCGAGGAGGAAGCGCGGGCCGCCCGCGCCGGGGTGCTGACGCCGGAGACGCTGCAGGTCGGACGGGCCTACGACGCCGCGCTCGCCGCGGCCGAGGTCGCCGAGACGCAGGAGGCGGCGCGGCTCGCGCGGGCGCTCGAAGCGAAGCGCGCCGAGCTCCTGCGCGCGCGGCAGGAAGAGGAGAAGTACGTGCGGCTCGCGGCGGCGCACCGCCAGCGGGTGCTCGAGGAGGAGGCGCGCGAGGTGGACCGCGTGCTCGACGAGGTCGCCGTCGACCGCCACCGCCGCCGCCGGAAGGAGCAGGGACATGAGGCCGTCTGAGACGAAGGCTGGAGGATGGATCGGGCGCGGGCTCCGCGTCGCGGTGGCGGTGGCGCTCGGCGGGAAGCTCGCGCTGCTCGTCCTCGCGCCGGGCGAGGGCCGCGCGCTCGCGAGCGGCGCCGCCGCCAGGGCCGAGGGCGGCGCCGCGGCCGCGCCGGCCGGCGCCGCAGGCGCGAGTATCAGTACGCGCGGCGACGTCCGCACGCTCCTCGACGCGCTCGAGAAGCGACAGGCCGAGCTCGACGCCCGCGAGCGCGAGGTCGCGAGCAAGGAGGAGCGCCTCGCGCTCTACGAGCAGGACGTGATCGCCAAGGTCGCGAGCCTCGAGGAGATCGAGAAGCGCCTCTCGCCGCGTGCCAAGGCGGCGAGCCAGGCCGGCGACGCGTCGGCGGAGTCGCTCGCCAAGATCTACGGCGCGATGAAGCCCGAGGCCGCCGCTCCGATCCTCGACCGCCTCGACGATCCGACGGTCCTCACCATCTTCCGCCGGATGAAGGAGAAGCAGGTGGGCGAGATCCTCCCGCGCATGAGCCGGGAGCGGGCCATCGCGCTCACGCAGGCGCTGGCGGAGCGGTGAGGGGCAGGGGCCGACGGCGGAGACGTCACGACGCTGGCAGTGCTACACCAAGCCAGGAGTCCCCCCGCTTTGCCGGGGGATCATTATTGATGCCTGCGTAAGCAACTGGACAGTGCCGCGTTTTCGGGTGAGCGGCTACGCCGCGCGCGGTTGAGCGACGGGTGTTCGGGGCCGGAAGAGGTGCTCGCGGAGGAATTTCGCGAGGACGCGATTCCCAGGTCCGACCCGGAGAAAATCCGGGAGGCTCGTGCGGAGGGCGTGCGCCACGACGAGCTCGGACGGCGGCCGCGTGGGGTCCATCGTGCGGAGCCAACTGCGGAAGAGCTGCCAGACGGTCGAGCCGCAGGTGAGGGCGAGGTACTGCAGGAGGCCCTGGGCAATGCAGCCGAGCTGCACGTAGCGGTGCTACGCCGCGAGCTCGCGACGCACCTGCTGGCGGTACCGTTCGGTGCGGTGATGCATGAATTGGTTGCCGCCGGTGCGGCGTAGCGGCTCCATCGCCATCATCCAGAAGTGGTACGCGTAGCTGCCGAGGACATGCACGGCCTGGCGAAAGCCGAGTTCGATCTTGAACCGGTAGGCGTAGCGGACGATCACGTCGAGCGGGTCCCAGGAGACATCGGTGGCGAGCAGCATGAGCGGGCCGTAGGTCGGGTGCTGGACGAGGACGAAGCGGACGAGGCCGCCGACCGGCCGCCAGAGGAGATCGACGCAGCGATAGGCGAGGATGACGGTGGTCTCCCCGTAGATCGGGCTCGGCACGGCGGTGAACGCGGCGGTGCCGGCGAACAGGTCGCGTAACCGGACGCGGGGGCCGTAGAGTCGGGGGCGGCCACGCCGCGGCTGGGGCGGCCGGGGCAGGGTTGGCGTTGCCGCCGTTGTTGTCGTTGAGGACGTTGTTCCCGTAGCCCGCCTTGCTGTTCCCGCCGTCGTCGAGACACAGACCCGAGGCGTTGAAGATCGCCGTGTTGCCGACAACCGTTGACGAGGAGGGGTCCTGGATGCCGCAGCCGCCGTTGGAGGCGACGGTGTTGCCGGTGATCGTGCAGCCGAGGCACGTGATGCCGTGATACTGGTTTCCCTCCATCACGTTGTCACGGACTACAGCGTAGCTCGCGGAGATGGCAGAGCTGCCGAAGCTCGACCCGTTGCGGGCCGCCGTGCAGCCGATGATCGTGGATCCGCTCCCCGCTACGGTGTGCGCGCGGTGTGGATCCTCGCGCCGGGGCGCGGACGGCAGGCGGGCTTCCTCGTCGGTGCCCGTGAACGTCGCCGTCGTCCGGTACGCGCCGGGCGAGCGCGCGGCGGATCCGGGCAGGGCCCGAGGTCGCTGGACCTAACGGTGCGGTCCGGTATCGTACCGTGCATCTCGCCACTCAGCGGAGGGCCCGCTTCGGCGCGGCCCGTCGTTCCCTCGCCGCCTGGACGAGACCACAGCGATCGCCGAGGTAGCGTAATGGCCTTGAATCTCGAGAGCGCCGCACCCCAATCGAACCGCGCCGCGGGTCCCGCGACGGCCGCGCCGGGCGTCCGCGACCCGCGGCGGCGTCTGGCCTGGGCGCTCGCGGTGCTCGCATCGCTGCTGTTGGTCGGCGGTCTGGCCGCCGTCAAGATCATGCAGGTGAGGGCGGCGATCGCGTATGGCAAGAGCTTTCCCGAACCGTCGGAGGCCGTGATCGAGGCCGTCGCCGAGCGTCGATCGATCACGCCGACCGCGACGGCGATCGGCGAGCTCCAGGCGACGAACATCGTCGAACTGCGCATCGAGCGCGCCGGCGTGCTCCGGACCGTCGCTTTTCGATCCGGCGACGAGGTGGCTGCCGGCGCCGTGCTCGTCGAAGTGGACGTCGCCGAGGAGCGCGCCGACCTCGCCGCGGCCCGCGTCGAGGCCGGCCGCGCGGAGCGCGAGGCCCGGAGACAGGCGAGCCTCCGGGCCGAGGGGATCGCCGCGCAGCGCGAGCTGGACGACGTCGAAGCGCAAGCCGCGGCGGCGCGCGCCCGCGTCGCGGCGCTCGAGACCGCGATCCGGCGCAAGACGATCCGCGCGCCGTTCGACGGACGGGTCGGCATCACGGATCTCAAGCCGGGGCAGTACGTCTCCGAGGGCGACCTCGTCACGCGCCTGGTCGGAGCCGACGACGAGATGTACGTCGACTTCGCGCTCCCCCAGGAGGCGGCGCTCGACTTCGACGCACGGGTGCCCGTGAGCGTCACGATCGGCCGGGAGACGATCGAGGCGCACGTCGTCGCGCGCGAGTCGGCGATCGACGCCGCGTCGCGGAGCCTCTCCTTCCGCGCGGTGATCCGGAGATCCGGGCGGGAGTTTCCGGCCGGCAGCCTGGTCACGGTCACCGCGCCGATCGGCGCGCCGCGCGAGGAGGTCGTCATTCCGCGCACGGCGGTCGTGCGGAGCCCGTACGGCGATACCGTCTACCGGATCGAAGACGCTGGCGGTGAGACGCGCGCGCGGGCCGTGATCGTGGCGGTCGGCGACATCGTCGGATCCGGAGACGTCGTCGTCCGATCGGGGCTCGAGCCCGGCGTCCGGATCGCGGCCGACGGCGTCTTCAAGCTGCGCGACGCCGCGCTCGTCACGGCCGTCGCGGGCGGAGCGCGCGCCGAGGCCGCGACGGTCGGCCGATGAGCGTGCCGCCGACGACGCACCGCCGTCTCGCCGAGGAAGGCGCGGCGTCGATGGCGCGGTCGCCGGTCGACGTTTTCGTCCGCCGCCCGGTGCTCGCGAGCGTGCTCAGCTTGTTCATTCTGCTGCTCGGCCTCCGAGCGGCGTTCGATCTTCCGGTCCAGCAGTATCCACGCATCGACGCCTCGAGCCTCGTCATCCGGACCGTGTTCGTCGGCGCGTCGGCCGCCGACGTGAAGGGGTTCGTGACGGAGCCGATCGAGCGCGCCGTCTCCGCCGTACCCGACATCGATTACGTCGACAGCACGACCACCGCCGGCGTCTCCGTCGTCACCGTCTGGCTGGAGTACGACGCCGACTCCGCGCAGGCGCTCGCACAGGCCTCTGCGCAGCTCGACGCCATTGCGGCCGATCTCCCTGAGGAAGCCGAGCCGCCCGCGATCGAGGTGCGGCGGGCCGATCGCCCGCAGGCGACCTTCTACCTGGCCGTGACCTCCAGCGCGCGGAGCCTCGCCGAGATCTCCGAGTACCTCGCCCGCGAGGTGCAGCCGGCGCTCTCGTCGCTCCCCGGGGTCCAGCGGATCGGGATCGAAGGCGCTCGGCCGCCGGCCATGCGCGTCTGGCTCGACCCGATCAAGCTTGCCGGGTTCAATCTGGGCGCCCGCGACATCGCGGCCGCGCTCACGCGCAACAACCTGGTGGCGCCGATCGGCTCGGCCGAGAACGCCGACGTCGAGACGGACCTCCGCGCCGACACCGTGCTGCAACGGCCCGAGGAGTTCGAGCGCATCGTGCTCACGCGCGACCGGGGCGCCACCGTGCGCCTCTCCGACGTGGCGCGCGTCGAGCTCGGGGAGGAGGAGGTCGACTACGATGTGCGGCTCGACACGACGGAGGCGGTCTATCTCTCCGTCTGGCCCGCGGTCGGCGCGAACGAGATCGAGCTCGCCGCCGCCCTCTACGCGGCGCTGGACGCGGCGCGCGCTGCGGCGCCGCGCGACATCAAGATCGAGACGGCGTACGACGGCACGCTCTACACGAAAGACGCGCTCGCCGAGATCGCGAAGACCCTCGGCGAGACGATCCTCATCGTCGGCGCGGTCGTCGTGCTGTTCCTCGGCTCCGTCCGCACCGCACTCGTTCCCCTCGTCGCGATCCCGATCTCGCTCCTCGGCGCCGTGGCCGCCATGGCCGTCATGGGCTTCTCGCTGAACCTCGCGGTCGTATTGGCGGTCGGCCTGGTCGTGGACGACGCGATCGTCGTCGTGGAGAACACGATCCGCCACGTGCGCGAGGGCAAGCCCAGGACCGAAGCGGCGCTCCTGACCGTCCGGCAGCTCTTCTTCCCGATCATCTCGATGACGGTGACGCTCGCCGCGGTGTACGCGCCGATCGGGGTCCTCGGCGGGCTCACCGGCGCCCTCTTCAAGGAGTTCGCCTTCACGCTCGCCATGGCCGTGTTGGTGTCGGGCGTGGTCGCGCTGACGCTGTCGCCGGCCATGAGCGCGGCGCTCGCGACGACGGAGGACCGCGGGGCGGTCGCCAAGGCGTCGACGCGGATGTTCGAGCGTATCCGGAGCGCCTACGGCCCGGCGCTCGACGCCGCGCTCGCGCATCGCGGACCGGTGCTGTTCTTCGCCGCCGTCACGATGGCGCTGACGCCGCTCCTCTACGGATTCTCGCTCCGCGAGCTGGCGCCGGTCGAGGACCATGGCTCGATCAACGTCGTACTGCAGTCGGCGCCCGACGCCTCGCTCGAGTACACGGTGAAGTACGCCAACGAGACGGTCGAGCGGCTCCGCGCGACCGAGGGCAGGGACTACGTGTGGTCGGTGAGAACGCCCGACGGGGGGTTCGGGGGCCTCGAGCTGGTGCCGTGGAAGCAGCGCGACGTCACCGCGCCGAGCCTGCTGCACGAGGTGTTTCTCGCCGTCGGCGCGCAGCCCGGCATCCGCGTCTTCCCGATTCTGCCCTCGGCGCTCCCCAACGCCGGCAACTACGACGTCGAGCTCGTCGTCCTCTCCACCGCGAGCCCGGAGCGCATGCTGACGTACGCGCAGGAGCTGGTGCGGGAGGCGAACGCGAGCGGCAACTTCATCTTCGCCGATACCGACCTCAAGATCGACCGCGGCGGGAGCCGCCTCGAGATCGATCGGGACCGCGTGGCCGATCTCGGGATGACGCCGGAAGACGTCGCCAGCCAGCTCGGCATCTTCCTCTCGGGCGCCCACGTGAGCCGGTTCGAGTACCAAGGACGGTCCTACAAGGTGATCCCGCAGCTCGAGGACGCGCTCCGGCTGTCGCCGGCGACGCTCGATCTCATCCGGATCCGGACGCCGTCGGGGAAGCTGCTGCCGCTGGCGTCGATGGCGCGCCTGCGCGACGAAACGACGCCGCGCGCCCTCGGCCGCTTCCAGCAGCTCAATGCCTTCCGGGTGTTCGGCGGGCTCGTGCCCGGCACGACGAAGGAGACCGGGCTCCAGACGATCGAAGAGGCTGCCGCCCGCATCCTGCCGGGCAACTATTCGATCGACTACGCGGGCGAGTCGCGCCAGCTCCGGCGGGAGGGCCAGACCCTCGCGGGCGTGCTCGCGATCTCGATCCTGTCCGTGTACCTGCTGCTCGTGGCGCAGTTCCAGAGCTTTCGCGACCCGCTGGTGGTGCTCTTCGGCTCCGTGCCGCTCGCTCTCTCGGGCGCCTTGATCTTCACCTTCACGAATTTCGCCACCATCAACGTCTTCACGCAGATCGGCTTGATCACGCTCGTCGGGCTGGTGGCCAAGAACGGCATCCTGATCGTCGAGTTCGCCAACGATCTCCAGGAGCGGGGGCTCGGCCGCGTCGACGCGGCGCGCGAAGCCGCGATGGTGCGCCTCCGCCCGGTCCTGATGACGACCATCGCGACCGTCGTCGGGCACCTTCCGCTCGTGCTCGTCTCCGGACCGGGCGCCGGCGCGCGCAACTCGATCGGGTTCGTACTGGTCGGCGGCATGATCATCGGCACGCTGTTCACGCTCGCCGCTGTGCCCGTCCTCTACTCGCTGTTCGCGAGCGAGAAGCAGGAGAGCCGGAGCGCCGCGGCCGGCGCCGTGCCGGCGTCAGCCGCGGCGGCGGCGCGCTGACCGCGACCGCGGTACGCGCGGGCGGCGACGCGGGCCCCGGGGGCGGCGCCGTCAGCGCAGCTTCACGCCCAGCCGCTCCCCGCGCGCGTCGATCACGATGCGCGCGAACCGCGACGGGAGCTGCCGGGCGGCGCCGAGCATCGTCAGGCCGGTGCCCGACGGCAGCAGGAGGTTCATCCCGAGGATGCCGTCGAGCGTGACCTTCGCGCCGTCCGCGCGGGTCGTGGTGACGTCGTGGACGACGACGGCGGGGCGCTCGAAGACGAGGGCGCGGTCGCCGTCGGCGGCGATCGTCAGGCGGTCGAGGCGGAAGCCCGGGAGGCTCGTGTGGCCGCCGCCGATGCCGCCGACGGGGAGCGTGAAGTCCGGGCGGCGCGTCGGCGCTCCGGCGGAGTCGACGAGGCCGAGCGCGCGAGCGGTCGACGTCGAGATCATGCTGCACACCGCGCCGGTGTCGAGGAGCCAGGCCCCGGCGGCGTCGGCGGCCCCGCGCTCGACCCGGACGTCCTCGACGAGCGGGTTCTCGGCGAGCGAGGGCACGGGCCCGCGGTTCCTGGGATCGCGGCGGTTGAAGTCGGTGAGGGCGAGCGGGATCCAGGCGTCGACGCCGAGCCCGGCCGCGCTCGGGTGGAGACGGACCGCGACCGCGCCCGCGTCGTCGTCGCCGGGAACGATCTCGACGACGCGCTCGCGGATGAGGGGCATGCCGACGACGTCCACCATGGCGCCCGGCGAGAGGAGGAGGGCACCCGGATCGGCGGGCGCGTCGTTCAGGAGGACGCGCTGCGAGGCGAGGCGATACGTGGCGGGGCTGGAACGGCGTCCGCGGGATGCGCCGTCATCGGCGGGATCGAGATCGGTCGCGGTGAGGGTGAGGGCGCGCGAGACCTCCATCGCGTGGTCGCCGCTCATGCCGGCCTCGACGTAGCGCGAGCCGGGCTCGGCCTCGACTCCGAAGCGGATCGCGCTGCCGTGCGAGAGCACGTGGCCGCTGGCGCCGGTGTCGAGGATCGCGACGGCGGGGAGATCGATGCCGAGATCCTCGAGGGGATTCTTCGAGGGCCCGGACGACCCGGCGGGCCGGCCGCCGATGCCGAGTACGATCATCGGCGGCTGGAGGGCGGCCTCGCCGGTCGTGGCGACGACGAGGTCGCGCGCGTGGGCGCCGTCGGGAGCGGCGAGGAGGAGGAGAAGCACGAGGCCGCCGGAGCGGAGCGGTCGGCGGCGGCGAGAGTCCAGCACTCCGCAAAAACTGCCGCGCGTGCGGCGCCGGCGATAGCTCGCATCGGAGGGCCGGGGACGGGCGGCCGGTCCGTCGCCGACCGGCTCGCGCGGTCCCGCCCGGGCGCACGCCGGTGCGGCAGTTTCTGCCGTCCCCCGCGGCGGAAACTGCCCCCGGCGCGCGCCGGACGCGCGAAAGGCGGGCGCGCCGCCGCTGGCACCGTCGTTGCTGATCCGCTCCCGCGACATGGAGCTCACACGGGTGCGGAGCGGAGGAACGGAGCAGGCCGCGGGGGCCGCGGCGGCGCGAGGAGACACCGATCTCCTGGCGCTCCTGCTCGGAGGGGATCCGCCCTCCGGGTTCCCGGCAACGCTGGAGGCGGCGCTCGCCGGCGGCGAGCTCGCGGCGGAGCCGATCGCCGCCGGTGAGGCGGACGGCGAGGGGGCCGAAGCGGCTGACGGCGCGCCGGGCGCGGTCGACCTCGCGGTCGCGGCGGCGTCGACGCTCGGCGCGGCGCTCGCGG
>WBZR01002517.1_pt1 | contig 18611 bp, 11 predicted proteins | sample 5204231 | NCBI WGS metagenome assembly WBZR01 (sample SAMN12412403, study PRJNA552823) | activated sludge metagenome | isolation source: activated sludge from anammox sidestream of wastewater treatment plant... | place: USA: Virginia | collected 2017-08 | reverse complement strand
TCTGCTCGATCTGCTGGCGCAGCTCGGGCAGGGCCGCCTCGCTGCGGTGCAGCTCGAGCCGGGTGTCGAGGCCGGCGCGTGCACGCTCGGCGACGAGCGCGGCCATCTGCTCGCGCTGCGCGAGCGCGCGCCGGACGAGGTCGTGCTGCTCGTGCAGGCGACCGAGCTGCGCCCAGGCGCGCACCACGCCGGCGGCGAGCACGAGGCGCGCGGCGGCGAAGTCGGCCTCGGCGGCGCGCGCGCTGCCGGCGGCGGCGGCGATCGCCTCGCCCTGGCGGCCGAAGAAGTCGATCTCCCAGCTCGCGTCGAGCTGCAGCGAGGCCAGCGTGCGCAGCGAGCCGCCCAGAGGCGGCGGGTAGATGCTGTTGGCGCTGAAGCGCTGGCGCGTCGCATCGAGCGTGACGCCGGCCTGCGGCTCGCGCGCCGCCTCGGCCGTGGCGAGCACGGCGCGCGCGCGCGCCAGCCGCGCGGCGGCCGCCTTGAGCGTGGGTTGCTCGGCCAGCGCCTGCGCGACCAGGGCGTCGAGTGCCGGATCGCCCAGGCGATGCCACCATGCGGCGGCGAGTGCCGGCGCCGGCGGCGCGCCGGCGTCGATGCCGGCCTGAGCGGGCGTCAGCGGCCTGGCCTGCGGCGCGATGCCCGTCGGGCTGGCGCAGCCGCCGAGCGCGAGCGCGAGCGCGAGTGCGGGTGCGAGCGCGGACGCGAGTGCGGGTGCGGGTGCGGGTGCGGGTACGGGTGCGGGAGGAAGCCCGAGGGCGCGTGAGGGCCCGGCCGCGCCGCCGGCCCCGGCGCCGCCCGCGGCCTGCTGCCGCCTCATCGCCGGCCTTTCATCGCGCCCTGGCGGATCAACGCGCCGTTGGTGAGCATGCGCTGCAGCAAGTCGACGAGCGTGCGCCATTCGCTGCGCGTGAATCCGGCCAGCAGCTCGTTCATCAGCTCGGCCAGCACCTCGGGTACGGCGGCGATCGCCGCTTCGCCCTGGTCGGTGAGCTGCAGCTGCACGATGCGCCGGTCGGCGATGCTGCGTGTGCGCCGCAACAGGCCCTTGCGGTCGAGCCGGCCGAGCAGCCGCGTCGTCGAGCTGGGGTCGAGCTGCAGCCAGCGTGCCATCTCCAGCACGGTGCACGGGCCGCCGGTGCGCAGGCGCAGCAGCGGCCGCCATTGCGCGTCGGTCAAGCCGTGCGGCGCCAGCCGCTGCTCGATCCGGGCGGACATCTCGACCACCAGCCGTTTCATCAGCAGGCCGACGCTGTCTTCGGCGAACCAATGGCCCGCGCGGTAGAAGCGGGCCGGAGTCGGAGCGCGTGCCATCGTGGGAGGAGGAGTGGGCGGCGGCGGATTGTATTTGCATAGACAACTGAGAGGCCGCCCGGCCGTCTTGGCCGGCTGGGCGCGGGCCGCTTGACGCGGCACGGGGCAGCGGCCTGTGCGCCGCGCTGCTTCGGTATCCGGCGGCCTCGGTGCCGCGCTCGCCACGGCGCCGCGGCGCTGCGGCTTCAGCGCTCGAGCGCCGCCGCCCGCCCGAGCCAGGCGGCGCCGCGCACGCCCGAGGCGTCGCCGTGCCGCGCCGGCACGAGGCGCGTTCGCACGCGGTCGGCGTGTCCGCCGCTGAAGACCCAGCGCGACCAGCGCGCCGGGATCCGCTCGTACAGATGGGCCAGCCGCGACAGGCCGCCGCCGAGCACGATGACGTCGGGGTCGAGCAGGTTGACGACGCCGGACAGCGCGCGTGCCAGGCGGTCGGCGTGGCGCTCGAGCGTCGCTGCACAGGCGGCGTCGCCGGCGGCGGCCCGGCTCGCGATCGCCTCGCTGCCGAGCGCCTGGCCGCTGACGCGCGCATGGTCGCGCGCGAGGCCGCCGCCGCTCACCAGCGTCTCGATGCAGCCGCGCTGCCCGCACCAGCAAGGCGGGCGCGGCTCGTCGTCGCCGAGCCAGGGCAGCGGGTTGTGGCCCCATTCGCCGGCGATCCGGTTCGGCCCCTCGAGCACGCGGCCGTGCACGGCGATGCCGGCGCCGACGCCGGTGCCGAGGATGGCCGCGAAGACGATGTCGCAGCCGGCGCCGGCGCCGTCGGTGGCTTCCGACAGCGCCAGGCAGTTGGCGTCGTTGGCCAGGGCGACGCTGCGCCCGAGCACGGTCTCGAGATCGCGCTGCAGCGGCCGGCCGTTCAGGCAGGTCGAGTTGCAGTTCTTCATGAGCCCGCTCGCCGCCGGCGCGCCCGGCGTGCCGATGCCGATCGAGAACGACGCGTCGCCGGTCGCCTCGACGGCGGCGGCCACGAGTGCGGCCACGGTGCGCACCGTACCTTCGTAGTCGCCGGCCGGCGTGGGCACACGCCGGCGCCAGCGCAGCGCGCCGGCGGCATCCAGCAGCGCGGCCTCGGTCTTGGTGCCGCCGAGGTCGATGCCGAGCATCGGTGCCTGCGCGGCGACGTTCATCGCATCGGAGCCGGTGCAGACAAGACACGAATCACGCGCGGCGATTCATGTCTTCACAGGCTCAGAGCGGCTGCGTGCGCGCTTCGAGCCAGGCGCGGGCGTCGCCGGCCACGCGCGGCGCGAGGCGTTCGCGCACGCGCGCGTGGTAGGCGTTCAGCCACGCGATCTCGTCGGCGCCGAGCAGCGTGCGCTCGATGCAGCGCGTGTCGATCGGGCACAGCGTCAGCGTCTCGAACTCGAGGAACTCGCCGCAGCCGGAGTCCGGGGCGACGCGCGCCGGCGCTGCGAGCACGAGGTTCTCGATGCGCACGCCCCATCGCCCGGGGCGGTACAGGCCCGGCTCGATGCTCGTGATCATCCCCGGCTGCATCGCCGTGTGCGGCTCGGGCAGCGCGCGGCTGATGCTCTGCGGGCCCTCGTGCACCGCGAGGAAGTAGCCCACGCCGTGGCCGGTGCCGTGGCCGTAGTCGAGGCCCTCGGCCCAGAGCGGGGCGCGCGCGAGCGCGTCCAGCGCGGGCGCCGGCGTGGCGCGCGGGAAGCGCGCGCGCGACAGCGCGATCGTGCCCCTGAGCACGAGCGTGAAGTCGCGCTTCATGGCCGGCGTGATGCGGCCCACCGGCCACACGCGCGTGATGTCGGTGGTGCCGCCGAGGTACTGCCCGCCGCTGTCGACGAGCAGCAGGCCGTCGCCTTCGATCACGGCGTGCGCGGCCGGCGTGGCGCGGTAATGCGGCATCGCGCCGTTGGCATTGAAGCCGGCGATCGTCGGAAAGCTGAGACCGACGAAGCCGGCACGGCGCGCGCGCTCGGCGCTCAGCTTGGCGTCGACGGTCAGTTCGGTGATGCGCTCGCGCCCCAGCGCCTGCTCGAACCAGGCGTAGAAGGCGCACATCGCGGCGCCGTCCTCGGCCATCGTCTCGCGCACATGCGCAGCCTCGGCCTCGTTCTTGCGGCTCTTGGCCAGCGTGCTCGGGTTGATCGCCTCGGCCACCGTGCAGCCTGCGCCGACGGCCTGGCGCAGTCCGAGCGTGACGCGCCTGGGGTCGAGCAGCAGCGTGCAGCCGGCACCGAGCGCGGCCAGCGCCGCCGCCGCCTCGCCGTAGGGTGCGAGCTGCACGCCGTCGGCGGCCAGGCGCGCGGCCAGCGCCGGCGGCACCTTGCCGGCGCCGACGAACAGGCGCGCGCCGTCGGCGTCGACGAGCAGGTGCGCCAGGAACACCGGGTTGTAGGCGACATCGCTGCCGCGCAGGTTGGTGATCCAGGCCACGTCGTCGACGCTCGAGACGAAGTGGTGCGTGGCGCCGGCGCGCGCCATCGCGGCGCGCAGCTCGGCCAGCTTGGCGGCGCGCGGCACCGTGGCATGCGGCGGCAGGTGCTCGTACACGGCGGCGGCCGGCAGCCCCGGGCGCTCGGGCCATACCGCGTCCAGCCAGTCGCGCTCCGTGCGCAGCGTGATGCCGGAGGCGTCGAGCGCCGTCTTCAGCGTCTGCGCCGCGGCCAGACCCAGCACCTGGCCGTCCACCGCGACCACCGCGCCGCGCGCCAGCGTGCCGGCGAGCCAGGCGACATGGCCCGGCTCCGTGGCCGTGGCGATCTTCACCAGTTCGATGCCGCTGCCGGCGAGCTCGGCCTCGGCCTGCACCCAGTAGCGGCTGTCGGCGAAGAGCGCGGCGTGCTCGCGCGCGACCACCAGCGTGCCCATCGAGCCGGTGAAGCCCGAGAGCCACTCGCGCGCCTGCCAGTGCGCAGGCAGGTATTCGGAGAGATGCGGATCGGCCGAGGGCACGACGAGCGCGTCGATGCCTGCGCGCGCGAGCAGCTCGCGCAGCCGGGCCAGGCGCAGAGGGATCGGTGAGGTGCGGGCGTCCATCGCGGCTCCGGCGGCGGGAAGGAGCGCAGCATTCTAGGAGCGGGGCGGGGGCCTCGCCGCAACGCCGCGACGAAGCCGCGACGACGCCGCAGTCGGCGGCCGGCACGGCTGCGCGTCGCAGGCCATGTCGGCGGCGGGGCCGCTGCAGCGCGTCGGCTGCGTGCCGGCCTGCTAACCTCGCCCGTTCCTCTGCCTGCCCAATCGGAGAGCCCATGCCCGGCCTGCTTGCCAACGTCGACCCCGACGGCCTGCTCGAGTACTCGGTCGTCTACACCGACCGAGCCCTCAACCACATGTCCCGGCGCTTCCAGCGCGTGATGCAGGACGTGAGCGCCGCGCTCAAGCAGGTCTATGGCGCGCGCTCGGCCGTCGTCGTGCCGGGCAGCGGCAGCTACGGCATGGAAGCGGTGGCGCGCCAGTTCGCAAGCGGCAAGAAGGTGCTCGTCATCCGCAACGGCTGGTTCAGCTACCGCTGGAGCCAGATCTTCGAGATGGGCGCCATTCCCGCCGAGAGCACGGTGCTCAAGGCGCGCATGACGGCGAGCGCGCCGCGCGCGCCGTTCGCGCCGGCACCGCTCGACGAAGTGGTGACGACGATCCGCCGCCTGCGGCCCGACGTCGTGTTCGCGCCGCACACCGAGACTTCCGCCGGCCTGCTGCTGCCGCACGACTACCTGCGCGCGGTGGCGGCGGCGGTGCACGAGCACGGCGGCCTGTTCGTGCTCGACTGCGTGGCCTCGGGCGCGATCTGGGTCGACATGGCCGCCACCGGCGTCGACGTGATCGTGAGCGCACCGCAAAAGGGCTGGAGCAGCACGCCCTGCGCCGGCCTCGTCATGCTGGGCGAGGAGGCGCGCCGCCGCATCGACGGCACGACGAGCACCAGCTTCTCGATGGACCTGAAGAAGTGGCTCGCGATCATGGAGACGCACGAGCAGGGCGGCAACGCCTACCACGCCACGCTGCCCACCGACGGCCTGGCGCAGTTGCGCGACGTGATGCAGGAGACGGCCGCCTTCGGCTTCGACAACGCGCGCGCCGCGCAGCAGGCGCTGGGCGAGCGCGTGCGCGCGCTGCTGGCCGCGCGCGGCATCGCCAGCGTGGCCGCGCCCGGCTTCGAGGCGCCCGGCGTGGTGGTCAGCTACACCGAGCGCGCCGACTGGGCCAGCGGCCAGGCCTGGGCCGCGCAGGGCCTGCAGATCGCCGCCGGCGTGCCGCTGGCCTGCGACGAGCCGGCCGACTTCCGCACCTTCCGCGTCGGCCTGTTCGGCCTCGACAAGCTGAAGAACGTCGAGCGCACCGTGGCCACCTTCGAGCGCGCGCTCGACGCGCTGCTGGCGCGCTGAAGCGGGCGCGCCCGTGCCGGCGGGCGCAGCGGCGCCGGCGCGATTGACAGCGCGTCGGCCGCCTCGAAGAATGCCGCGGATGGACGCCCACGCGAACCCGGCCACCGCCCATCTCGACACCTTCGCGCGCGACCGGCTGCCGCCGCCGGCGCAGCTGCCCGAGTTCCTGTTCGAGCTGCCCGAACTGCAGTTCGCGCCGCGCCTGAACTGCGCCGTCGAACTGCTCGACCGCCGCGTGGCCCTGGGCGACGGTGCGCGCCCCTGCGTCGTCGGGCAGCGCCAGCGCTGGAGCTATGCCGAGCTGCTGGCCGAGTCCAATCGCATCGCCCATGTGCTGGTCGAGGACATGGGCCTGGTGCCCGGCAACCGCGTGCTGCTGCGCGGCGCCAACTCGCCGACGCTGGCGGCCTGCTGGTTCGCCGTCGTCAAGGCCGGCGGCATCGTGGTCGGCACGATGCCGCTGCTGCGTGCGCGCGAGCTCGCCACCCTCATCGCCAAGGCCGAGATCACGCATGCGCTGTGCGACGCGCGCCTGGCCGAGGAGCTGGAGCTGGCGCGGCCGCAATGCCCGACGCTCGCCCGGGTGCGGCATTTCGCCGGTGCGGCCGGCGGCGAGCTGGAGGCGTTGGCGGCGGCCAAGCCGGCGACCTTCGCCGACGTCGACACCGCGGCCGACGACATCTGCCTCATCGCCTTCACCTCGGGCACCACCGGCGTGCCCAAGGGCACGCTGCATTGCCACCGCGACCTGATGGCGGCCTGCGCCTGCTGGCCGCCGCATGTGCTGCGCGCGCGCGCCGATGACGTCTTCATCGGCAGCCCGCCGCTGGCCTTCACCTTCGGGCTGGGCGGGCTGCTGGTGTTTCCGCTCGCCGTCGGCGCGAGCACGGTGCTGATCGAGAAGGCCACGCCCGACGCGCTGCTGCCGGCGATCGCCGCGTTCGGCGCGACCGTGTGCTTCACCGCGCCCACCTCGTACCGCGCGATGGCGCTGCAGCTGGCGCAGCAGCGGCAGCCGCTGCCCACGCTGCCCACGCTGCGCAAGTGCGTCTCGGCCGGCGAGGCCCTGCCGGCGGCCACGCGCGCGCTGTGGAAGGAGGCCACCGGCATCGAGATCATCGACGGCATCGGCTCGACCGAGCTGTTCCACATTTTCATCAGCGCCGACGAGGCGCACGCCAGGCCCGGCGCCACCGGCCTGGTGGTGCCGGGCTACCGCGCCGCCATCCTCGACGAGGCCGGCCGGCCGCTGCCGCGCGGCCAGGTCGGCCGGCTCGCCGTCAAGGGCCCCACCGGCTGCAGGTACCTCGACGATGCGCGCCAGACGCAGTACGTGCAGGGCGGCTGGAACCTCACCGGCGACGCCTACCTCGAGGACGACGACGGCCAGTACGTCTTCCAGGCGCGCACCGACGACATGATCGTCAGCGGCGGCTACAACCTCGCCGGCCCCGAGGTCGAGAGCGCGCTGCTGCTGCACCCGGCGGTGGCCGAATGCGGCGTCGTCGGCAAGCCCGACGCGGCGCGCGGCACCCTGGTCAAGGCCTACGTCGTCCTGCGCCCCGGGTACGCGGGCGACGCGGCGATGGCCAAGGCGCTGCAGGACTTCGTCAAGCGCACGATCGCGCCGTACAAGTACCCGCGCGAGATCGAGTTCCGCGCCAGCTTGCCGCGCACCGAGACCGGCAAGCTGCAGCGCTTCCGGCTGCGCGAGGAGGCGGCCGCGGGCTGAGCCTGTGAAGACATGAATCGCGCGGGCGCGAGGCGCGCGCCTTGGGCGTCGTCGCCGGCTGCGGCGCCGGCCGCGTGCACACCGGCGCCGCGCGAGCGCCGATGCCGCCCGGGTGGCGATCCCGCGCATCGGGCTCGGGCGCTCCGCGCCGGCCATGCTGCCCTGCGCGCGCGGCCGATGCGGCGCGCGGGCAAGGCGTCCCTGGGGCCGCCGCTCTTGCCCTGCCGCCGGTTTTTGGGCACGCTCGGGGCTGTACCCAGCACAGCGGAGGTCCCCGATGAAGCCCGTCTCCGAACTGCTCAAGAAGCGCGACGGCACGCTCTGGCATGTTCGCCCCGACGACACCGTCTACGCCGCGCTCGAGGCCCTCGAGCGCTGGGAAGCGGGCGCGCTGATGGTCATGGAGCGCGGTGCCCTGGTGGGCGTGTTCTCCGAGCGCGACTACACGCGCAAGGTCGCGCTGCAGGGCCGCAATTCGCGCACGACCCAGGTGCGCGAGATCATGAGCGGGCAGGTCGTCACGGTCGGCCCGCGCACCGGCACGCGCGCCTGCATGGCGCTGATGAGCGAGAAGCGCATCCGCCACCTGCCGGTGGTCGACGGCCCGCTGGTGCTGGGCATGATCTCCGTGCGCGACATCATGGACGACATCATCGCCGACCACGAGAACACGATCGCGCACCTGGAGAGCTACATCCAGTCCTGAGCCTGTGCGGACCTGAGTCGCGAGCGGCTGGCGGCCGCCGGCGGCGCCCGAGGGGGCATCAGAGCCTGCGTCACAGCGCCAGCCGCTGCGACTGGATGACGAGCAGGCCCTCGAAGATCAGCGCGTCCACCGTCTCGAAGGGCAGGTCGATGATCGGCGCCAGCTTGACCGCCGCGCCGCCGGTCATGAACAGCAGCGGCTCGAGCCCGCTGCGCGCGGCCAGCCGGCGGTGCTGACGCTCGACGGCGCCGGCCAGCGCGTTCGCGCCGCCGCTCATCAGCGCGTCGCTGGTGTTGGTGGGGAAGTCGACAATCTCGCCGGTGGGCACCTTGAGGCCCGCGGTGCCCATCTCGAGCGCGCGCAGCATGAGGCCGAAGCCGGGCAGGATGAGGCCGCCGAGGAAACGCCCCTCGGCGTCGAGCGCGTCCACCGTGACCGCCGTGCCCACCATCACCACCAGCGCCGGGCGCGGGCTGCTGCCGGCGGCCCGCGCCGCGGCCAGCACGCGGCCGCGCGCGCCGGCCAGCGCCACCCAGCGGTCGGCACCGAGCCGGTTCGGGTGGTCGTAGCCGTTGACGATGCCGGCCGCGTGTGCCGCCGGCACCACCCAGTGCGGCTCGACGTCCCACAGCTCCATCTGCTCCTCGATGCGCCGACGCAGCGCGTCGCCGGCGACGACGCAGCCGAGCATGCTGTGCGGCGCGGGCAAGCCGCGCCACTCGCTCTCGGCCAGCGTGTCGATCGTCTCGAGGAAGGCGGCGCCCTGGCGCAGCAGCACGGCGCCCGGGTGCGGCGCGGCGTAGAGCGCCCACTTCAGGCGCGTGTTGCCGCAGTCGATCGCGAGGAAACTCATCGCCGCGCGATGGTAGCCGAGGCCGGGGCGGCAGGCGGCAGCGCGGCGGCGAGCGCATCCGCGCACGGCGGCGAATGGCATCATCGGACGCTGCGCGCTGCCGCCGCGGCGCCGCCCCCAAGCCGCAGGACCGCCATGACCGACCTGTCCGCCCAAGCCCGGGCCCTTGCCGCCTACCGCCCGCAGCACCGCGTGCGCCTCGTCACCGCCGCCAGCCTGTTCGACGGTCACGACGCGGCGATCAACATCATGCGCCGCATCCTGCAGGCGATGGGTGCCGAAGTCATCCACCTCGGCCACAACCGCTCGGTCGACGAGATCGTGACGGCGGCGCTGCAGGAGGACGTGCAGGGCATCGCCGTCAGCAGCTACCAGGGCGGCCACCTCGAGTTCTTCAAGTACATGGTCGACGCGCTGCGCGCGCGCGGCGGTGCGCAGGTGCAGGTCTTCGGCGGCGGCGGCGGCGTCATCGTGCCCGACGAGATCCGCGCGCTGCACGACTACGGCGTGGCGCGCATCTACAGCCCCGAGGACGGCCAGCGCATGGGGCTGCAGGGCATGGTCGGCGAGATCGTCATGCGCTGCGACGTCGATCCCGTGGCGCATGCGCCCGTCGATGCGGCCGCGCTGCAGGGCCACGACGACGCCGCCTGGCGTGCGCTGGCGCAGGCCATCACGGCGCTCGAGAACGGCAAGGCGACGCCGGCGCTCGAGGCGTCGCTGACCGCGGCCGCCGCCGGCCGCCGGATCCCGGTGCTCGGCGTCACGGGCACCGGAGGCGCGGGCAAGTCCAGCCTCACCGACGAGCTGATCCGCCGCCTGCGCCTGGACCAGGGCGACCGGCTGCGCATCGCGCTCGTCTCGATCGACCCGAGCCGGCGCAAGAGCGGCGGCGCGCTGCTCGGCGACCGCATCCGCATGAACGCCATCGGGCCCTGGGCGAACGGCGCGCGCGTGTTCATGCGCAGCCTGGCCACGCGCGAGTCGGGGCACGAGATCAGCCGGGCGCTGCCCGGCGTCGTCACCGCCTGCAAGGCCGCCGGCTTCGACCTCGTCGTCGTCGAAACCTCGGGCATCGGCCAGGGCGACGCGGCCATCGTGCCGCTGGTGGACGTGCCGCTGTACGTGATGACGCCCGAGTACGGCGCCGCCAGCCAGCTCGAGAAGATCGACATGCTCGACTTCGCCGAGTTCGTGGCCATCAACAAGTTCGACCGCAAGGGCGCGCTCGACGCGCTGCGCGACGTCTGCAAGCAGGTGCAGCGCAACCGCGAGGCGTTCGAGACCGCGCCCGAGCAGATGCCGGTCTTCGGCACCATCGCCAGCCGCTTCGACGACGACGGCGTGACGGCGCTGTACCAGGCGCTGCTGCCGCGGCTGGCGGGCCTGGGCCTGAGCGTGGGCGAAGGGCGGCTGCCGCACGCGAGCACGCGCCACAGCACGCACGAGCGCCCTGTGGTGCCGCCGGCGCGCGTGCGCTATCTGGCCGACATCGCCGACACCGTGCGCGGCTACAAGCGCCGCGCCCGCGAGCAGGCAGGCCTGGCGCGCGAGCTGCAGCAGCTGCGCGCGAGCGCGCGCATGCTGCACGAGGACGACGCCGCGCGCGCCGGCGCGCGCCGCACGGTGCTCGCTCTTGCCGAGGCGCGCGCGGCGCGGCTCGACCCGCAGGCCGCGAAGCTGCTCGCGATGTGGCCCGACATGGTGAAGGCCTACGCCGGCGACGAATACGTCGTGAAGATCCGCGACCGGGAGATCCGCACCGCCCTCGTGCACACCACGCTTTCGGGCAGCAAGATCCGCAAGGTCGTGCTGCCGCCGTACGAGGACCACGGCGAGCTGCTGAAGTGGCTGCTCCTCGAGAACGTGCCCGGCAGCTTCCCCTACACCGCGGGCGTGTTCGCGTTCAAGCGCGAGAACGAGGATCCGACGCGCATGTTCGCCGGCGAGGGCGACGCCTTGCGCACCAACCGCCGCTTCAAGCTGGTGAGCGCAGGCATGCCGGCCAAGCGCCTGTCGACGGCCTTCGATTCGGTCACGCTGTACGGCCACGATCCCGACCCGCGCCCCGACATCTACGGCAAGGTCGGCAACTCGGGCGTGAGCATCGCCACGCTCGACGACCTGAAGGTGCTGTACTCGGGCTTCGACCTGTGCGCGCCGAACACCAGCGTGAGCATGACGATCAACGGCCCGGCGCCGACCCTCCTCGCGATGTTCATGAACGCCGCGATCGACCAGCAGCAGGACAAGTTCCGCAGCGACAACGGCCGCGAGCCCACCGACGACGAGGCCGCCAAGATCCGCGCCTGGGCCCTGGCCAACGTGCGCGGCACCGTGCAGGCCGACATCCTGAAGGAAGACCAGGGCCAGAACACCTGCATCTTCAGCACCGAATTCAGTCTGAAGGTGATGGGCGACATCGCCGAGTACTTCGTGCACCACGACGTGCGCAACTTCTACTCGGTGAGCATCAGCGGCTACCACATCGCCGAGGCCGGCGCCAATCCGATCAGCCAGCTCGCCTTCACGCTCGCCAACGGCTTCACCTACGTCGAGGCCTACCTGGCGCGCGGCATGCACATCGACGATTTCGCGCCCAACCTCAGCTTCTTCTTCAGCAACGGCATGGACCCCGAGTACACGGTGATCGGCCGCGTCGCGCGCCGCATCTGGGCGGTGGCGCTGCGCGAGCGCTACGGCGCCGGCGAGCGCAGCCAGAAGCTGAAGTACCACTGCCAGACCTCGGGGCGCAGCCTGCACGCGCAGGAGATCGCCTTCAACGACATCCGCACCACGCTGCAGGCGCTCATCGCCACCTACGACAACGCCAACAGCCTGCACACCAACGCCTACGACGAGGCCATCACCACGCCCACCGACGAGAGCGTGCGCCGCGCGATGGCGATCCAGCTCGTCATCAACCGCGAATGGGGCCTGGCCAGGAACGAGAACCCGAACCAGGGCGCGTTCGTGATCGACGAGCTGACCGAGCTGGTCGAGGAAGCGGTGCTGGCCGAGTTCGAGAAGATCGCCGAGCGCGGCGGCGTGCTGGGCGCGATGGAGACCGGCTACCAGCGCAGCAAGATCCAGGAGGAGAGCCTGCACTACGAGCAGTTGAAGCACAGCGGCGCCTACCCGATCATCGGCGTCAACACCTTCCGCAACCCGTATGGCGATCCCGTGCCCGGGCACATCGAGCTGGCGCGCAGCACCGAGGAGGAAAAGCAGTCGCAACTGGCGCGCCTGGCCGACTTCCACGCCCGCCACGCGGGCGAGGCGCCGGCGCTGCTGGCGCGGCTGCAGCAGACCGTGATCGACCACGGCAACGTGTTCGAGGTGCTGATGGACGCCGTGCGCTGCTGCAGCCTCGGCCAGATCACCAACGCCTTGTTCGAGGTCGGCGGGCAGTACCGGCGCAGCATGTGAGGCCGGGCGCTGCATGACCGCCGAGCACGAGAGCGCCTACGGCTGGGTCGTCGTCTGGGCCTGCTTCACCGCGCTGGCGGTGATCTTCGGCGTCTCGTATTCGTTCGCGGCCTTCTTCGAGCCCTTCGCGGCCGAGTTCGGCGCGGCGCGCGCCGAGGTCTCGCTGGTGTTCGGGCTCTCGGGGCTGCTGTACTTCGTGCTCGGCGCCTTCGCCGGCATGCTGGCCGACCGCTGGGGGCCGGCGCGCGTGGCCGCCGCCGGCATGGTGTGCATCGCGCTGGCGCTCGTGGCGGGCAGCCGCGCGCGCTCGATGGCCGAGGTGACGCTGGCCTACGGCCCGGGCCTCGGGCTGGGCATCGCGCTCGTCTACACGCCCGCCATCGGCTGCGTGCAGCCCTGGTTCACGCGCCGCCGCGGGCTGGCCGCGGGCATCGCGAGCGCAGGCATCGGCGCCGGCACGCTGGCCGTGCCGCTCGCGGCCAGCGCCGCCATCGCGCTGTGGCAGTGGCGGCAGGCGATGTGGGCCATCGCCGCCGGCGTGCTGGTCTTCGGCCTCACGGCCGCGCTGCTGCTGCGCCGCGCGCCCGAGGCCGAGCGCCGCGCCGACGGCAGCGTGCCCGGCACGCCGCTGGCGCAGGCGCTGGCGGGCCGCCGCTTCCGCTGGCTGTACGCGGCCTTGGTGCTCGGCTCGCCGACGATGTTCGTGCCCTTCGCGCACCTGTCGGCGGCGGCGCGCGACCTCGGCGTGCCCGAGGCGCAGGCGGTCGGCCTGGTGGGGCTGATCGGAATCGGCAGCCTAGTCGGGCGCTTCGCCGTCGGCGCGCTCGCCGACCGCATCGGACGGCCGCGCGCGCTGGTCGGCGTGCTGGCCTCGCTCGGCCTGTCGATGCTGCTGTGGCTGGCGGCGCGCGAGTACTGGGCGCTCGCCGCGTTCGCGCTGTGGATGGGCCTGAGCTACGGCGGCAGCGTGTCGCTGATGCCGGCGCTGTGCATGGACCTGTGGGGCGCGCGCGCGGTGTCCTCGATCATCGGCGTGCTCTACACCGCGGCCGCCTTCGGCAACCTGGGCGGGCCATGGCTTGCCGGGCGCGTGTTCGACGCCAGCGGCAGCTACGCCGGCGTCGTGGCCGCCTGTGCGCTGATGTCGGCGGCGTCGGCACTGGCCGCCTGGCGGGCGGTGGTGTGGGCGGCGCCGCGCTGAGCGCCGGCGAGAACGCGGAAGATCACGACGCGGGCGCGCGTCCTCAGGGGCGGCTCTCGACGCGGTTGCGCCCGCCTTCCTTGGCGCGGTAGAGCGCTTCGTCGGCGCGGGCGAGCGCGCCGGCCACCGTGTCGCCGGGCACGAGCGCGGTGACGCCGATGCTGGTGGTGACGCGCGGCAGACCCGTGCCGGGATCGCCCGCGCCGATCGCGGCGCGCAAGCGCTCGGCCAGCGCCATGGCCTCGCGCGTGCCGCCGGCCGACAGCACGGCGATGAACTCCTCGCCGCCGAGGCGGCCGAACCCGACGCCGGCGCCGGCCGCTTCGCGCCAGGCCGCGCAGGCGGCGCGCAGCACGGCGTCGCCGACCGCGTGCCCGTGCGCGTCGTTGATGCGCTTGAAGTGGTCGATGTCCATGATGAGCACGGCGCCGCCCTGGCGCGCCTGCAGCACGCGTTCGAGCGCGGCCAGCGCGCTGCGGCGGTTGGGCAGGCCGGTCAGCTCGTCGGTCATCGCCAGCGCCCGCATGCGGTGGCCGGTGCGACGCTGGCGCCACGCGAAAGCACCGAGCGCGAGTGCCAGCGCCGAGGCGAGCAAGGCGGCGACGATCTGCAGCCAGGCGGCGCGGCGCTGCTCGGCCAGCGCACGCTCGCCGGCCGCGTTCTCGCGCTGCAGCATCACGAGCTCGCGCTCGCGCGCGTCGGCATCGAACTGCACCTTCATCGTCGCGAAGCGGTAGTCGATCTGCCGGCGCAGCATCTCCTCGGTGATGCGGCGCGCGCGCGACTGCTGCTCGTAGGCCTGGCGCCACTCGCCGAGTTCGGCGCTGCAGCGCGCCAGCTCCTCGCGCGCCTCGGCTTCTTCCATGACGGCGTCGCCGGCGGCGAAGACCCGGATCGCCTCGCGCAGCGCCGGCAGCGCATCGGCCGGGCGCTGCAGCTGGCGCAGCGAGAACGCGCGCTGCAGCAGCACGCGGGCGCGCAGCGGTTCGTCGGGTACCTGGCCGTACAGACGCTGCGCCTCCTCGACCAGCTGCAGCGCATGCGCGCCGTCGCCGCGCGCGTTGCGCACCGCCGCCAGGCCGCGCAGCGCGTGCACCTGGCCGCGCAGATAGTCGAGCTCGCGCGCCATCGCCAGCACCTGCTCGAACTGACGCTGCGCCTCGTCCCAGCGGCCGGCGCGCTTGTGGTTGCGCCCGAGGTTGTGCTGCGCGATGACGCGCTCGCGCGTGGCCACGCCCTCGGGCATCGAGCGCAGCGACTCCTCGTAGTAGCGGCGCGCCTCGTCGAGCGCGCCCATGCGGTTGTACAGGCTGGCCACGGCATTGGTCGTGGTGCGCATCTCGACCGGCAGTCTGGCCTTCTCGTACAGCGCGAGCGAGCGCCTGAGGTCGGCCAGCCCGGGCGCGAAGTCGCCCAGCACGCCGCGCAGGTAGCCGCGCAGGTACAGCACCTCGGCCAGGCGCCGTTCGTCGCGCGCGCCTTCGGCCACCGTCACCGCCTGCTCGTACAGCGCCATCGCTTGCGTGTTGTTGCCGCTTTGCTCGTGCAGTTCGCCCTCGCAGCCCAGCGCCGCGGCGCGCAGCCCCGGGTTGCGCAGGCGCGGCGCGAGCTCGCGCAGGCGCGCGATCTCGTGCCAGGCGGCCGCGCGGTCGCGCTCGTTGAAGTAGTCGCAGCGCAGCACGCGCACCTGCGCTTCGAGGTCGGCGTCCGGGTGCTGCGCAAGCAGCGCGAGCGCCTGTCCGGTGAGTGCGTACAGCGTCGCCGGCTCGGTGCGCAGGGCCGCGGCGGCGCGCTGCACGAGCTCGCGCAGCGGCGCCGGCGCGCGATCGGCCGTCGTCGAGGCTGCCGTCGAGGCTGCTTTCGAGGCAACCGTCGAGGCGGCCGCGGAGGCGGCCGTGGCGGCGGCCGTGGCGGGTGCAGGCATTGCCATCGGCCCCGACACGGCCTGCCCGTACGCCTGGCCCCGGGCCAGCAGCGCGACGGCCGCCGCCGCAAGGCCGCGCTGCAGGCGTGGTGACGGGTACGCGCGGTTCGTCATCGCGGCTCGGTTGTGGCTGCAGGTGTCGTTTCGGCCCCGCGCGCTTCGCGCCGCGGCGCGGTTGCGGGGGTTGGGACGATACACGCCTCACCCGGTGCGGCCGCCCCGGGCGGCGCAGGGGAATGCGACAGGCGGGCCCGGCCGCACGCGGCCGGCCAACCCGGGCAAGATGCGCGCACCGCGCTTCGCGGGCAACACGGACAGGCCACGGATGAAGATCCTCGTACTCGGCGCCGGCGCGATCGGCGGCTACTTCGGCGCGCGGCTGGTGCAGGCCGGCGCCGACCTGCGCTTCCTCGTGCGCGAGCGCAGGCGCGCCCAGCTCGACGCCGGCGGCCTGGTCGTGCGCAGTCCGCACGGCGACTTCACGCTGCGCGTGCGTGCGCTCACGCGCGCGCAGGCGACGGAGCCGGCCGACCTCGTGCTGCTCGCCTGCAAGGCCTACGACCTTGACGCGGCGATCGACGCGGTCGCCCCGGCGATGGGCGCGACGACGACGCTGCTGCCGCTGCTCAACGGCGTGGCGCACATCGAACGGCTGCAGGCCGCGTTCGGCGCCGAGCGCGTGGCTGCCGGCAGTTGCCACATCCCGGCCACGCTCGATGCCGCGGGCGAAGTGGTGCAGCTCGGCAGCTTCCATCGCATCGTCTTCGGCCGGCTGCCGGGCACTGCGCCGGCGGCCGCGGCGCGGCTCGAGGCGCTGCGGGCGCTGTTCGCACGCACGCCGGTACAGGTGCAGCTGCTCGACGACGTCATGCGCGCGCTGTGGGAGAAGTTCGCCGGCCTCGCCACGCTGGCGGCGATGAACTGCCTGATGCGCGGCGCGGTGGCCGACATTCTCGCCGCCGACGACGGCGCGGCGCTGTTCGCCGAGACCTACGCCGCCTGCGAAGGCGCGGCGCGCGCCGCCGGCCACGCGCCGCGTGCCGACGAGATGGCGCGCTTCCAGGCGCTGTTCGCCGACCGCGCCTCGCCGCTCACGGCGTCGATGCTGCGCGACCTCGAGGGCGGCGGGCGCACCGAGGGCGCGCACATCGTCGGCGACATGCTCGCGCGGGCGCGCGCCGCGGGCGTCGACCCGGGCCCGTTGCGCCACGCCTGGTGCCATCTGCAGACGGCCGAGCACAGGCGCCGCCGCGAAGACGCGCACGCCGGCGCCGCCGCCGCAGCGGGTCGATGAGCGACGACGCGCAGGGCGCGCTGGCGCGTCGGCGCGTCGGCGCCCCGGCGTCGTGGCGTCGTGGCGTCGTGGCTTCGTGGCGTGACGCCGCCGTCGTGCCGAGCCGCATGACCGGATACCTACAATTTCGCCGATGAGCGCCCAAACGCAGACCCCCGAGCGCAGCGGCGCAGCGTCCGGCGCGCGCCGCATCCGCGCGCTGCCCGATGCGCTCGTGAGCCAGATCGCCGCCGGCGAGGTGGTCGAGCGCCCGGCCTCGGTGGTGCGCGAGCTGCTCGACAACGCGCTCGACGCCGGCGCCGCGCAGATCACGTTGCGGCTGGCCGGCGGCGGCGTGCGCGCGCTCGTCGTCGAGGACGACGGCAGCGGCATCGAGCGCGACGATCTGCCGCTGGCCGTGCAGCGCCACGCGACGAGCAAGATCGCCAGCCTGGCCGATCTCGAGGCGGTGCAGACGATGGGCTTTCGCGGCGAGGCGCTGGCCGCGATCGCTTCGGTGGCCGAACTGGCGATCACCAGCCGCACCGAGAGCGCGGCGCATGGCTGGCGCCTGGCCGCAGCCAGCGGCGAGCTCGAGCCGGCCGCGCGTGCACGCGGCACCACGGTGCAAGTGCACGAGCTGTTCTTCGCCACGCCGGCGCGGCGCAGGTTCCTCAAGAGCGAGGCCACCGAGCTCGCGCACGCGCTCGAGGCGGTGCGCCGGCATGCGCTGGCGCGGCCCGACGTGGGCTTCGCGGTCTGGCACGAAGGCCGGCTCGTCGCGCAATGGCGCGCCGCCGCGCCGGCGGTGCGCCGCGCCGAGGTGCTCGGGCCGGCCTTCGTCGCCGCCAGCCGCGCGCTGCAGGCCGGCCGCGGACCGCTGACCGTGGAAGGACGCGTCGGCCTGCCCGAGGCGGCGCGCGCGCGTGCCGATCAGCAGTATCTGTTCGTCAACGGCCGCCACGTGCGCGACCGTCTGCTCGCGCACGCCGTGCGCGCCGCCTACGAAGACCAGTTGCACGGCAGCCGGCAGCCGGCCTACGCGCTCTTCGTGCACATCGCGCCCGAGCTGGTGGACGTGAACGTGCATCCGACCAAGATCGAGGTGCGGTTCCGCGATGCGCGCGCGGTGCACCAGGCGCTGCTGCACGCGGTGCAGGAGGCACTGGCGCCTTCGCGCGCGCTGGCGGACGGCGCCGCGGCGGATGCGCAGCGGCAGGTGCCGGACGCAGCGCCGGCCCCGGCACCTGCGGGCGGCTGGCAGGCCCGCTTGATGCTGGCCGACGCCGCGCCCACGCTGCGCGAGCCGGCTGCGCCCTGGCACGGCGCCGCGGCCGCGCAGCGCAGCGGCGGCCTGGCCGCCTGGACGGCCTTGCGGAACGGCGTGGAGGGCGCTGCAGGCTGCGCGGCCGGATCGGAGCCCGGATCGGCTGCCGACTCCGCTGCCGACTTCGTTGCCGGGTCGGCCGCCGCGCCGGGCGCCGCGCCGGGCGTCGACTGGCCGCTCGGGCGTGCCCTCGCCCAACTTGGCGGCGTGTACCTGCTTGCCGAGAATGCCCGGGGCCTCGTCGTCGTCGACATCCACGCGGCGCACGAGCGCATCGTCTACGAGCGGCTCAAGCGCGCGGCGGCGGCGGGCGCGGCACTGCCGGCGCAGCCGCTGCTGATCCCGGCGCACTTCGCGGCCACCGCGACCGAGCTGGCCACGGCCGAGGCCGAACAGGCGGCGCTGCACGCGCTCGGGCTCGAAGCGAGCGCACTCTCGGGCGGCAGCCTCGCCGTGCGCAGCGTGCCGGCAGCCCTGCCGCAGGCCGATCCGGTGGAACTGATGCGCTCGGT
>WBZR01002516.1_pt1 | contig 18618 bp, 10 predicted proteins | sample 5204231 | NCBI WGS metagenome assembly WBZR01 (sample SAMN12412403, study PRJNA552823) | activated sludge metagenome | isolation source: activated sludge from anammox sidestream of wastewater treatment plant... | place: USA: Virginia | collected 2017-08 | reverse complement strand
GTTTTTACGAAAAATTGTGCCTGCGCTTTTTGCTGATTTGTCAAGTAAAATATCTCCTCAAAACAGTATTTTTTCTCGGTTTTCTTGACGCATGTATTACGCAATTTCCTAACCGGACAATGCTGAGCCGCCATGTTTTTTCTCAAATAGTTCACGCAAAAAGTGCTTAGAGCCGGTGCCCCATTCGGCATCACGACCTACGCCGAACCAGCCTTTTTTCTGTAAAAAATAGAGAAAGACGATTTGGCCCAAGAGTTTTTTGGCAAAGTTTACGGTATCGACTCCTTTTGAGTTAAATTCGTTCTGCAGGCTGGGAGTCTGCGCTACTATTTTGTCCAGTTCTTCTTTTGTACGGATGAAGAGCTCACGGTATTTGATGAAAAATTCTTTGGTAACAGTTTCTATGTCAAACGCCTCTTCCAGTTCGGCAAGGGTTGGGCTGTGTTCATCATTTGCGAGGATGTCCACCAGTCTGCTCTGGGCAGTATGGCTGTTTTCGTTTGCACCAATTAGGAATGACCAACGCCGTGCAGGCGTAAATTCTTCCTTTACCTTTGTTTTGCCGGTTTCGGTCTGTTCAAACTTGTATTCCATCTTGACCAGCGAAAACCGCCAGTCTTTTTCATCGGATGATACAAAGGCAACCAGTGCGGCATCCTTTAGTTCACCGCCACGGCTGCCGTTCAGATACCGTGCGATAAAGTTTCGCTGCATGGTGCGGGCGCGTTCAAGGGAGGTCTCTTTTTGGAGTTTTACGACAAGCACATCAATTCTGTTTTCGCCGTCATTGAATTTACCGATTCGCTCCAGACTGCTGATATATGCCTTGTAGGCATCAGGAATGAACTGCCCTTGATAAGTAAAGGGGGCTTCTTCAATACGGTTTAAAAGGTTTTTGATAAAACCAATAATCCTCTTTTTATCAAAAGCATTTTCAAAGGTTTGCCTGATGATGTTTTGTGCCTGTTGTTTATCCATAACACTTATTATCCTGTGTTTTAACCCTGACAGGGTTTGAAACCCTGTCAGGGTTGGCTTCGAATCCCTGTCGGGGTTAATTACTCCAATATTAAATCATCTGAAATATCATCGCAACCGGCATTATGATATGCCAAATAACCATCACGTCCGCCAAACCAGGAAAGCACGTCTTCGCGTTCTATTTTAGTTGGGTCGCTCGACAGCACGGTCATATAAGATGAATACTGATACTTCGCAAAATCATTCATTATGCCATGATGCCGGGGGTTATTGTGTATATAGATAGTTACCTGAACCCGTTGTTTTTCAGAGAGAATCACCTTACGGCGAAAGGGGCGCTCGAAGAGACTCCCACTCCGCCCCAGTTGTTTGTTAAGACCCTGTGTATAGCTGTTAAACACGTCTGAAAAATACAGATGCGGCTTTCTCCCCATTCCGTCACGAATAGAAACCAACAGGTGAAAATGGTTCTTCATAAGACAATATGCATAGACTTTTGCAGTGTGAAAAACATATTTTGCGAGTAAGTCCAGAAAGTATTGGTAATTTGCCTCAGTGTGGTAAAGGGTTTCGCCATTGATACCCCGATTGTAAATATGATACCAATTTCCCGGCAGCAAAGGCGTAACGGTTGTGCTCATTATTTTCCTCCGAAGAGTAACCCTGACAGGGTTCGGAACCCTGTCAGGGTTTTCCGTGTTCAAATGCCTCTTGGCCCATGGATTATTCTTCCTCTATCTTCTTCTGTATGTCCTGAAATATCTTTTTCTTTTGCCGGTGACTCTGCATGTCCATGAATATCTGAGTTTTCAATAGGTGTTAAAACTACTTCCACGACGCTTCCTATCTCTTTCGCAGTGTCTTCCAGTCGCGCCTAAGTAACCCTGACAGGGTTCGAAACCCTGTCAGGGTTTTGTTGCTAAATATAATGATAGTATAACTTCCCGCTTGCCAAATACCATAGGGTTTTGTTCTGCATAGTGTTCTTCCAGCAATTTCGCAGGGATGTGGTTCTGAAGTGACGCCAGCACCTTAAACGGGTTAACGATTTCATCCTTAAGCGCATTCAGGGCATTCATTGTTTGGATGGCCGTCTGTTTGGGAAGTCCGCCTTCCTCAAGTTGCATCCTGACCTTTTTCAGGTATAGTTCCTGATCTTCAGTCAGTTTTTGTGTGTTCTTCAGGGTCGCCTTTAAAATCCTCAGGATATTTGCAGCACTGTCGCGCCCGCCCTTTTGCCCTTGATGCTGCATCTCTTCTGTTGTTGTTAAAATAAATGCCTCTTTATTTTTATCCAGGAGGTTGTAAAACTGTTCGGGGAATTTTTCCTTTGTTTCATCAGGTCTACTTTCCAGCAGCTTTGCCGCAGATATAAAATCCATTTCTTCCGCCAGGTTTTTGTGGTCGGCTTTAAAAAATTTTTGCACTTTTCCCCGCCTGAAGTAAGTAATTAACCCTGACAGGGTTGGCAACCCTGTCAGGGTTTTGGAGGTGCGTGCCTTTTTAGGAAGACGTTTTACTCTTTCAAACAGGTCGGGAGCTTTATCGCGGATCTCTTTTAGCACCTGGAGGTATTTCAATTCACTTTCCCCAGATTCTTCTTCACCTTCCAGTGTCTGTCTGGAAATCAGCCGGCTAAAGAGTTCGTGGGAGCCAATCGGCTCTCCTTCAGTCAAAAGTTCTGCGTCACCGCCGAGCAGGGTTAAGAAGGCATTGATCTTTGCCTCAGCAGCTTCTTTCAGTTTTATCTGATCGTTTGATTGTCTGGTTGGGAAAAAATTAAAGGTATGAATTGTGTCAAATGGCGTATCCACGCGGTTGACGCGCCCTACCCGCTGCATCATGCGGGTAGGATTCCAGGGGATATCGTAATTGATCACGGTATCCGAGCGGTGCAGGTTAACGCCTTCAGCCAACACTTCGGTAGAGACCAGTATGCGATAATCCTCTTTCGGTTGACGCGCCCTGGCGTCAAAATTCTCAATGACCTTATCGCGCGTCGCCTCGCCTGAATCTCCGGTAAAGCACAATACTTTATCCGGATAGTGCTGGTTTATGTTTTTAAACAAATAGTTTGCGGTTTCCTTTGATTCCGTAAAGATAATCAGATGATGTTCTTTCAAAACCGGATTTTTTGATAATTCCCCCAAAAATTTTAAAAGCTTCGGGTCGCGGTCAATGTGATGCCAGAGTTTTTTGATCTCAAGAAGGATATCGTGGTCATGCTTCAAGTCATTCCTTAAGTCTTCTCGAAATTCGCTGCTTGCGTATCTTTCCGCCTTGCCTCTATCTATTAATTGCTGCACGGCTTCATCGTCATCGTTCTCCAACAGTTCAAATATTTTTTTCGTGTGTTTTTTACTTACATACACATTCCCGTTATCAAACTCTTTTATAAACATCTCATAAGAGCGCAGGAATCTGTCCACTGAGTTTTTAAAGGCAAAGAAACTGCTTTCAAGGCGCTTTATCAGCAGGATTTTCATAAACTTACCCATGTTTCTCTGCGATTGTTGTTCAAGCTGGTCGACCTTACCTTCATAATAAAGCATGGGCATATAGCGGGCGTATTTGAATTCCTTTGCGATCAATTTTATGGTTTTATTGAATATTTCGTCCTCTTTATCATTAAGTTCATAAAAGAGAGGGACGGGCTTTTCAACATCAGGAAATTTAAGCTTTTGGCCCTTTATGTCTTTGTTAAAGTATCTTTCGATCTCTGTGCGGGTACGGCGAACCATGAGATATTTGAGGACTTTTTCGCGTATTTCCCGTGCATTTTCTTTTACGGTATCTATGTATTTAGTGTGATCTTTTTGACGGTCCAGTTTTTTTAACTTTTTATCCAGGCCATGAAAGAAGCCTTCTAAATCCGGAAGGTTTGGGATCGTGCTTTTTCGGGCTTTCTGAAATAATTTCAAAAGGCTCAAAATATCTTTTGGCGCATTGTTGTAGGGAGTCGCCGTTACCAGGACGACCCTTTTACCACGGCAAATTTCCGCCAATTTCTCATAGGTGATCGTTGTTTCAGTTCTAAAACGGTGCGCCTCATCAATGATAATATTCTTGTATTTCTCTGTCCCTCTTTTAACAAGGTCGTCCAGTTTACCGAGTGATTCAAAATCAGCCGCCACCCGGAAATCAGAAAATACATTTGTCCAGGAGCCGGGATTCGATTCTTCAAGAAGAACGGGAGGTGCAATGACAAGCGTTCTGCCGTCAAGCTGACTTGCCAGCATTGCCGAAATGTATGTCTTACCTAACCCTACAACATCGGAGATAAAGACGCCGCCGTATTCCAGAAGTATTTTTCGTGCGTTTAAAACCGCCTGCTCCTGATATTCCAGCTTTTTAAATTCCTGGGGAAGATATTTCAAAAACACTTCATCTGCCTGACCAAGTTCATCTTTGAAATATTCATACAAAAATTTCAAATACAGTTCGTAAGGAGTGATGGTATTATTTAGCCATGTTTTTATTATAATCGTATCGACATACCGTTCCCTCACATCAACAGCGTCTTTCCAGAGATCGTTGAATTTCTGTAATGCAAATTCATAATCAGCCCTGTTTTTTAATTCGACATTGAACTCAAGATTGTTAATAAGACCTGCCTGAGTAAAGTTGCTGGAACCCGTAATCACACGGCCGATGTCTCTATCGCCTTCAAAAAAGGTCATAATATACAGCTTTGCATGAATATTTTCTGTTGGGTACGCCTTGATTTCCAATTTCCCGGTTTTGAGCCATTCGATAAACTTAAGAATACCCTCTTCAACGGTAGAATCATCCTCCGAATTCTCCATCTCCTCGGTGACAGATTGTACGAATTGTTCTTTTACTTCCGCGTGGGAATAGGTGCGTGGGGGTTGATGATTTGCCCTTGCCTTTTGAATGAGTTCTATTGTCTGTTTGTTTGTGCTTATACCAATAAGAATCCTGATCTTTTCAGTATTTTCTAAGGATTTGTAAATGGCATGAAACCCGCTGGTATAAAAATAACCAACGAGCACATCAAAGAATCGGGTATCTTGAATAAGCACCCTGAATCTTTCTTGCAGGTTTTTATTTTCTTCGTTGGTAATAAAGGTGAGGTCTGAGTTCAAGTTTATCTTACACTCCTCTCGTGAAAATCATAAAAGGGCTTTCATTTCCACAACCCCCTGTCCAGGTTCCTGTATTGTATCGCCTCGGAGATGTGTTCTGTTTTTATATGGTCGCTCTCGTCCAGATCGGCAATGGTACGCGCTACCTTGAGGATCTTGCTGTGGCCGCGGGCGGAAAATCCCAATTCTGTCATCGCCTGGTGTAGCAGCGACTCGGCAGGTTTTTCCAATACGCAATGCTTTTTGATGTGCTTCGAGGACATATGTGCATTCACCATTACCGGCTGATCTTTAAAACGTTCTTTTTGCATGGCGCGGGCGACGGCGACTTTCTTCCTTATGTCCGCAGATGATTGGACATCCCGCTCCGAAACAAGCTCACTATACCGGACAGACGGTACTTCTATCTGAATGTCAATCCTGTCTAATAAGGGACCTGAAACCTTTGACATGTAATTTTGGATTTGATGAGGTGTGCAGCGGCATTTCTTTTGGGTGTCTGTGAAGAATCCGCAAGGGCAGGGGTTGAGCGCCAAACAGATAAAAAACTTGGCCGGATAGGTAACAGAATTTGTGGCGCGTGAAATCGTCACATGCCCTGTTTCCAGCGGTTGACGCAGTACTTCTATGGTCTTGCGGTCGAATTCGGGAAGTTCATCCAAAAAAAGCACGCCATTATGTGAAAGACTAACCTCGCCGGGTCTTGGAAATGAACCCCCACCAATTAATCCGGCAGTGCTGATCGTGTGATGAGGGGAGCGGAAGGGGCGTGTTACGATCAATGACTGCCCCGGGCTAAGGAGTCCTACGACGCTATAAATTTTCGTCGTCTCTAAAGCCTCTTCTAAGGAAAGGGGCGGCATGATGGTGGGAATACGCTGTGCAAGCATGGTCTTGCCTGCGCCCGGCGGCCCTACCATTATGACGTTATGATTTCCGGCCACGGCAATCGTCAGCGCCCTTTTTGCATGCTCCTGACCTTTTACATCTGCATAATCAACGTCGTAGCCGGCAGATTCCCTGAATACCTCGTTCAGTTCGACTTTAAACGGTACGGAAGGAATAGACTTGGTCAGAATTCCCACGGTATCTGCAAGGGTACTGACCGGTATCGTGTCTATTCCCTCAATAATGGCTGCCTCAGATGAATTTTCAGAAGGAACCAGGAATTTTTTTATCCCCAGTTCCCTGCACTTAAACGCCATTGACAGGCAGCCCTTTACCGGACGCAGCCGTCCGTCCAGGGAGAGTTCACCCACAATGGCATATTCATGGATATCCGGCACCTCGATTTGATTCGTAGCGATGAGTATCCCGATGGCTATGGGTAACTCAAAAACCGGGCCTTCTTTCTTGCGGTCTGCGGGCGCAAGGTTTATTGTCATGGGGTTAAAAGGAAACCGGTAGCCACTGTTATTGACCGCCGCCTTTACCCGGTCACGGCTCTCCTTAACCGCCGTATCCGGCAACCCAACGATGGCAATATACGGCATATCGCCCCTGGCAATATAGACTTCAATATCCAGCAAATATGCGTCGATACCAAAGACGGCAATGCTTTTAACTTTTGCCAGCATAATTAATGGCTCGCACTAAGGCGCTGAGGGAAAAACAACAGGAGACAAAGAATTCTGAATATATTTTACCCTGGTATCGCTGCCTTATTCAATGCCTGCATGAGAGGCCCAACATCTACTCCGCTTACTTTTGCCGTATTTTCAATGCTCGCAGCTCCGCCACAACATGAATCAACCTTGAATTTACTAAAAACAGTAATGGTCTTCGGGAACTTTTTTATAACATCATTAATGATCATATCTTTTGTGATAATTTGTTTTTCTTCCACGACTCATCCTCCAAAAATTATTTTACGGTCAATTAAATTAAATATTTATGTAATTATAAATTGTACTTTGTCATAAAGCAAAATACAATCCAAAGTAATTTGTAACTATTCAGCGTACTTTAGTCTGCAATCGCTGCGAGTGGACAAAATATTGATCCTTAGCATATAAGTGATGACATTGTTATAGAATACGTTGCGCAATTATTGTTAACCCCGCAAGGGGTGGCGTAGTATTATTATTCCCATGTTATTTCACCCCGATGGGGTTACATATTGTGGTGTGCTTTTTTCTATAAACATGTCATCCCTCTGGGATTTTTCCTTCTACCCGCCTTATCTATGGGCTTTTCATCACACAGAAAAAATACTTGCTGCCAATTTTGCTGAGTAGTTACAGTAATTTATTTTATGCAATACGAAATAAAGAACACGCGTTGGGCCATCGGCAGCAAATTGAAATGCGAAAAAAATTCAAGCCATGCTACCTCCGCCTCTCACGGGGAGGTTCTTTATCGCCCGCTTTGAACTCTGGTTCTGATTCAGGTTTGTTTATCTGCGGGCACATGTTAGCTTTTCTTTCGTTTTGGTGAAGTATCAATAATTTCCTTGAAAAAAACCCAGTATGGAATAAACTAAGCTCATTAAGCTTCGGAAGTTTTTCAGGGGAAGAATAAGTAGTAGCCCATTTGTATCCGATCGTGAGGTGATGTGACGCCATTTGCATTAATCATAATAGCATTTGTATCTTTGTTAGCTTCTGCCGTAAGCTACTTTTTTGCCAAAATAAGGGTGTTAGCATTTACCCTTGTTCTGTTTTATACATGTAACACCTTCCTTTCATCGTTACTCTATTCCAACCACCCCATCCTTCTTTGCACAATAGGTACCCTCTTTGTTGCCTTGCCGGTTATTTGCCTTATCATCTTTGTCCTTGATACGCACTATGCATTATTTTGCACAGACACCTCTTTTGTCTTGGTCATTGTCTGGCTGCTCATGCCCGTGTTTTTTCTAATAAATCTAATGAGATATTTTTTAACCATCACCCATGCCTGACATTTTTAAAATATTTATCAGTGCCGGCGACTCCTCCGGCGATATCCATGCTGCAAATCTCATGACCTGCCTGACGAAAAAGAACTCACGTATAAAATTTTACGGACTGGGAAAAGAAAATATGAGGCGGGCGGGTTTGCACTGTCTCCACGATATGTCTACCAAGTCCCTGATGTGGCTGCATGCTTTGACAGAGATAACAACCTTCTTTCAAATGAAGAAAGATTGTGTCCGCTTCTTTCAGCGGGAGAAGCCCGATGTCGTCATCCTGATTGACTATTGCGGCTTTAATTTCCACCTAGCGAGGGCGGCTAAAAAACTGGGCATTCCCGTTGTCTATTACATTTGTCCGCAGCTCTGGGCGCATGGGCCGTGGCGTGTCAGAAAGATGAAGAAACTGGTAGACCGGTTAATCGTCATTTACCCTTTTGAAAAATCCTTTTATGACAATGCAGGCATTCCAACCACCTATGTGGGGCATCCATTATTCGATGAAATTTATCAGAAGGGCGTAGATGAAGGAATGGTCTCAGAGCTAAAGAAGCACGGCGATCCGATTATTTCGCTCCTTCCTGGCAGCCGCAGACAGGAAATCATCCGGTTGCTACCCTTGATGCTGCACTCAGCCGCAGGGATACGCCAAACGGTTCCCTCCGCGCAATTTCTCATCTCCTGCAGTGATGAACATCATTTAAAACTCATGCAGGACATCGTGAAAAAATCCAAAACCCCTTGTAAAATTATTGTTGGAAACGCACATGAGGTAATCAAGGCCTCCGACCTTTGCATTGCCGGCGCCGGTACGATTACATTACAGATCGCTTATTTTTTCAAACCGATGATCATTGCTTACAAAATATCTCCCTTTGCCTACTTTATCGCCCGGCCGTTTCTTACTACACCTTATATTGGCCTTGTGAATACCCTTGCCAACAAAATGATCGCTCCGGAACTCCTTATGTGCAGAGAAAATTACACCTGGTTGGCCAACCAGGCAATACAATTACTCAGTAATAATCATAAATGGCAAACCTGTATCAACGAATTAACTTCCTTGATCGGTAAGATTGGAAAGCCTGGTGCATCCGAACACGCGGCGGAGGAGGTATTAAAACTTATAGGGAAAACTTAATTTGCAGGACGTGATTAACACACTATTTTACAGAGTGTTCTATTTTAGCAAAAGAATTTCAAAACTCGGATTGTTTTGCATCTGTTGTATGGCTTCATAATGTGTTCGTATTAATTTCTCAATTTGAGCAGTAGTACAGTTGCCGGCTTTAATCCAAATTATTTTAGGGGGGTAACCTTGCAAAATACTTAATTCATTAAAATCTGCATCTTTAGTCACAATTATAAAACCATGTTCATCCGCCTATCTCCAGACTTCGTTATCTGTCGCACGGTCAAGGCCATTCAAATATAAATGAGTCGAATTTGGAAATATATCAGCAAGACTTTCAACCAATTTTGGCGATGGGTTTTGGTCGAAAAGGAGATTCATGACTCCGTTATCAATAACTGACGCTCACGATCAGCAGCATAACTCAAACATGCCTGAATGTCTTCCTTCGTCAGGGAAGAGAAATCTTTTAGTATTTCTTGTGTGGTCATTCCCGCCGCTAAATATGACAATACATCATACACCGTAATGCGCATACCGCGAATACATGGTTTCCCGCAACGTTTGCCAGTCTAGTTATGAATGCGTTTGCGCCAATTCATAGCAAATGCTTCGCCCTTACACTCAAAACGTCAACAACTCTATCAATTCCTTCCTCGAAAACGTCTTGAACACGGCATCATCTGACTCGACTATGGAATTCATAAGGGTGGCCTTGGTGGTAATCATTGCGTCGATCTTTTCTTCCAGTGTGCCCCTGGTGATGAGCTTGAAAACCTGCACGCCACGGGTCTGTCCGATGCGATGGACGCGGTCGGTGGCCTGGTCTTCCCGTGCGGCATTCCACCAGCGGTCGTAATGGATGACTACCGAGGCAGAGGTCAGATCGATACCCAAACCGCCTGCCATAAGACTCCCCAGAAAGACATTGCAGTCGGGATCGTTTTGGAAGCGCTCAACAACCTTGCCGCGGTTCATGGTGCTGCCGCGCAAGGTCTCATATCTGGCGCCGATGCCGTTCAACCAGTCACCAATAATATCCAGCATCTCCAGATACTGTGAGAATACAACAACCTTCTCCCCGGACTCCAGCGTCTCTTCCATGATCTCCTTGAAAAGCTCGAATTTGCCCGATGTCGCCCCTTTGGGAGAATTTCCATTCATGACCAGTTTGGGATGGTCGCAGAGTCGCTTCAATTTGGTGAGCAATGCAAAGATGTGGATGTATTCCACCGGCTGGCTTTCGTCCTTTAACTTTGCAATAAGTTTGCTTCCCCGTTCACTCACGAGGTCTTTGTACATGACAATCTGCGCCGGCACGAGTGTGCAATACCGTTTCTCCTCGGTTTTTGGAGGGAGTTCCGTGAGCACGTCCTTCTTGAGCCGCCGTAGTTTAAAGGGATGGATAATCTTCTTTAATATCTCGCGCTTTTCGTTGTCCTGATATTTCGTGATGGGGTGCTCATATCGTTTCCTGAAGTCATCTATACTTCCCAGGTAGCCCGGCATGAGGAAATCAAAGATCGACCACAACTCCGACAATCGGTTTTCAATGGGTGTGCCCGTCAGCGCCAGGCGATGCTGCGCCTTGAGGAACTTTGTGGCCTTACACATTTGTGTGCTGTGGTTCTTGATCTTCTGCGCCTCGTCCAACACCACGTAGTTCCACTGAATCTTGCTGAGGCTTTCTGTATCACGGGAAAGGATGCTGTAGGTGGTTAATACAACAGATGGAAGATTTTCGGAAAGGAGTGTGTTCCTCTCTTTCCCATAAAACAGGGCAATCTTTAATTCGGGTGCATAGCTTTGGAATTTGGATTTCCAGTGATCCAGCACGGACGTGGGGCAGACGACCAGGTTTGGCGCATCAGGATGGGTTTGCAGCGCTGAGAGGATTACCACCATTGCCTGATGTGTCTTGCCCAGCCCCATTTCGTCGGCCAGGATGCCGTTAAAATTGTTTGTATGCAGGAACCAGAGCCAGTCGCATCCTGATTGTTGATAGGAACGCAATTCGCCCTTGTATGAGGCGACAACAGGCGCTGGCTGCGGCGGCTTGATGCGGTCAAAGTTCTCTAAAAATTTTTGCGTCTCGCCACATGCAGATATCTTCGCCTTTTTGCCGCATTCAGCGCGGGCGCGCAGGTATCCCAATTTGGGCATCTTGATCCGCCCGTTTTCAACGATACCGCTGCCGCGCTGCCAGAGGTCCATAATGTCTTTGGGGATTTCTATATAATCCGTGTCCTTTTTTATGCATCGGTTTTTATCGAGGCATGACAATATCTCGGAAAGGGTGACGGTGTGTCTTCCTACGGTATAGGTAGGATCCAGCCATAGCCAGTCGTTATCGCAGGTCTCCACCTGCACATGGGAAACATCAGGCGCATCGTGAATCTCCACGCCCTTCAATCGTTCTGAAGGTTTAAAGGAAAAGTCGTTGAGCAATTGATTGAAATCGTGTTTGAGGAAATCAATCGCTGCCTTTTCCTCATAAACAAGCGGCTTTTCTTTGTTAAAATAAGGCTTCAGTTTGAAAGAAATAGGTTCGACAGGCCGGTAGGAATTGTTAAGCCAAACCCATCCATCGCTGATCCGGTGATCGGCTAACTGTTCCCACTGAAATGCCTGCTCCTCTTTTTTACCGGAACCCTTCAATTTCAGAATGGGCGACAACTCCACATGTCCGTCATTGTTTATATCAGCATGCAGATAGGGAACGAGGGGGCTCTTGTATATTTTTGTCCGCCTTGCCCGTTCGGATAATTCTACCGTGTTGCCGGGAAGTCTTGTTATTTTTTCAAAGACATGGGGGCTTTTTTCGGCCGAGATGTGGAACACCGTTTCACCGCCCTGGCTGGAAACCAGCTTGAGTTCGAGCCGCGGCCCGCCATCGAGTAAATCCACTTTGATATTGAAATGACCGAAGCCGGAAAAAATATCACTTAAAATGTCCGCAGGGTTCGGCTCATAGGAGAAGGGTAACATCCCCGTAAAAATATTGTCGGGATCAAAGAGTATTTTTTGTTGCAGGGGCAGTGGTTTATAACGTTTACCCTTATCTCTCTGCTCAATCCACTCTAAGAGAGTGGCAACGATGTGCTTGCATATCTCTCCATCCGAGGCATACAGGCACTCACAGTCCATTTCATATATTTCTTTGTCATTAGAGAGTATGAAGACGCTGTAAGGCACAGGTTCGCTGCCTGAAACCTCTGCCGTCAATTCCCCGTTATCGTATTTTAACTGGTGGACGCGACCGCTTCTATAATAGGAGAGACCTCGACTATAAACACCGTGGTTACTAATTGACTTGATATATTCAGCCGTAATAGAATCCAAAAAGGAAGTTCTCATACATTCATACTCCTGTATAATGCATTATGATCTGAAAGGAGGATTTAATATACAAGATATATACCATTTTATAGGATGAAAGTCAACTAATGACCTTGATACGTTCAGTCTTTTTAATATGGAATTTCCTTTGAGAGATTCAGGGAAAAGGAATTTGCGAAATTTTAGACACGTGGATGTTGTTTGGATACCCTATCGTGTTCCATACGAATAAGGCAACAATTTAGTTTTTTGGAAGGGTAGTGGCGAAGCATTTTCCAATTTGAGCACGAACGCATTTATGTCTATGATGGCTTACATTATATCATGTGGTAAACATCCAGGCTTGTTTACCACTCACCCGTCAAAGGCTACACTACTTTCCCTTCCTTGATGTATTCACGCATGATGGCAGATTCCAGCCTCTTTAATCCGACAACTCCGGATTTGTCCGCCAACGCTTCCAGGGCGCAATAATGAGTCACATTTATAATGCTGGCGCCGGCAAGTTCGAAACGGGACGCTACGTGCCGCCAATCGATCTCTTCTTCGATTTTAATCTGAGGCGGAAAGGCCTTGCGCCATATTTCATAGCGCTCTTCGGGACGTGGCATGGGGAAATGAACGATGTTCTGAAACCGCCTGACAAATGCGTCGTCTATATTGCCGCGCTGGTTGGTGGCTAAAATCACCAGCCCGTCATAACCTTCGATGCGCTGAAGCAGATACGCCACCTCCTGGTTGGCATACTTATCGTGGGCATCCCGTATGTCGGTTCTTTTGCCGAAAAGGGCGTCGGCCTCGTCAAAAAATAGTATCCAGTCCTTATTTTCTGCTTTATCGAACAGCCTTGACAGGTTCTTCTCTGTCTCGCCGATATACTTTGACACTACCCGTGAGAGATCAATGCGAAAGACGTCCTTGCCCGTATATTTGCCCAGTAGAGTGGCGGTCAGTGTTTTGCCTGTGCCAGGCGGCCCGTAAAACAGCGTGCGGTATCCCGGTTTTATCTTTTTTTTCATGCCCCATTCATGCATCAGCGTATTGTTATGTGTAATCCAGTTTTCAATTTCACGGATCTGAAGCAGGGTATTGGGATGCAGCACAAGGTCGTCCCATGTCATCCCGGTTTCGATGTATTCCGCAGGAAAATCGACACTGAAGCGGGGTCTGCTAACGGTACCGGTAGTGAGCTGCTCCACAATTTCAGGATCAAGAATCAACCGTCCGCTCATCACAGGTTCCCCTTCTCGGACGGGTTCAAGCCAGAGTATATGCTTTTTGGCAAACCAGTGTTCGCTGCTCAAGATGCGCTGCACTTCGATACGCCTTTCGAGATCGTTACCCGCGAGGATGAACTGGGCGGTTTCGCCTGTTGGAAGGATGCCCCGGTGGTTTGTAACCTTGATACCGCCGAATTCAGGATAATCGCCTCCTTCCGGAAAGTGTTTCGTGACGATTTGCCAGACAAAATCAGGCTTAAGATGCGGTGTCAGTGCCAGCATAAATAACACGAGCTCCTCAAAAGAGGGTTGATGTGTTGCAATAAATTTTGCCAGCCCGGAATCTTCATTGTAAAATTCAAGGGGATCGGCTACAAACTCCTTGGCCCGTCCGAGATGGACGTCCAGCCGATTACCTATAACTTTTTTCAGCCAATCGAGGACCAGTTGAATGTTGGTGGGGTTTTGTTTCATACATCTCCTGATTTAAAACTGTTTCTTTAACTACGCCCCAGGAGTAAGTCGAGAATGTCTTTCTCTTTGAGATTCAATTCTCTTCGCCCAAGATCTGCGCGCATCGCCAGAATCAGCTTATTCAAAAGCCCAACTTCTTTCTCTCCCTCTCGCATGGTCCGGCGGAGTTCCAAATAAACACTGATGACCTTAGTATTCCCGTGCAGCGCAAAAAGTTGTTCAATCGTAGCAAGATCCCTGTCATCCGCCAGCGCTTCTGCTCCGGCCTTCAATCGATTTGCACAGAAGAGTGCCAGTCGCTCGTATACATCCGACCTTTGTGCCGATGCGCCGTCATTCGAGCAACAGGACTTAGACCCGCCCGAGATTATTACCGCGCAGAGCAGAGCAACTATCGAAGCTATGGCGACAATAGTCTCCACCTGCGGATCGAGCGTATCAAATACTCCAACAACATACCTGAACAGAAGATACCCCCCGACCAACAAAGCCGCCAGCAAGGCCAATCCTATGATCGTTCCGAGAAAGGTTCCGAATCTCTTCATTAAATCGCTGCCCCCTATTTGTCTACTACGACCTTTTCATTGGATCTGACCGCTTTGACGTCCTTTGCACTATTCTTGTATTCACTGCTGTTTGTATCCGGGAATCTGCTCTTCAGGCTCACCAGCATCTTGGCTTCAAAGTTGTTGATGTCTGAGTAAGGACGATTTCGCTTGATATCATTGACTATATCTGCACTAACTCCGCCCTTTTCACGTAAATGCGTTCCGCTGCTGGTATTCAGGCTTGCCTTGTCGCTGCTGGTAAAATCAGGCAAGGGAACTTGAGCGCTCATTGAGAAGACTGAAGGACCTTTCTCAGAAAAATCTGCGACTCCGTTTTTCTTCCCTTTGTAGAGATGAAGACCGGCCGTAGTGCTGACCAAGTCGGCAAATTGATTTTCGGAAACCTTCTTTTCATAATATCTGACCTGCGTTGTCAGCCAGATGACGCTGGCGGGTGACTTAGCGCTATCAGCTTTTTTGGCTAGCAACGAACTGGTCGCACCTTCTATGCCTGAGCGCCATGCGCTGTTTACACTGTTTGGCGCCGGGATAAGGTTGCCGGCAACGGCGTTGCCGCCCAAAGTATTTGACACCAGATGCATCTGCACCCATTTATCGCCTTTCAAAGAGGACAGTTCCTTGCCCTTAATGTAATCCCACCCATGTGTGCCATGATTGCCTGACGTAGGGGTCCCTTTTTTTAATTTGGCGCTTGATTGTTTTTCTACCTTGGATTCAGTGGGCGGCACTCCGCCGGGAGCTATTGCAGGTTCAGGATAATCTTTCGCTGTCAAATCACCGCCGCCTAAATCCATCAAGGTCTGACTGATTTCGGCCAAAGCGGCTATGACCACTTGAGTGGATTCCTTCTCTTCCGTGGTTTTTGTTCCCTGTTTGAAAACAACCTCTTTTTGTTTGATCACGCCTTCCGCCAGGGCTATTTTTGCCAGGATTTCGGGATTGTCCTTGTTTTCCGTTTTTTTCTGTTCGAGGTAGGTCGTTATCGGCTCGGTTTTAGTGGAAATCATCAATTTAGCATTGTCATCGGACCCGGAAAAGGAAAGGGTATGAGCTTCACCGGCTTTATTGGTAAATGGTTTTTTGGCCTTCCACCATTCTGAAATGGCGCTTCCAGCCTTCTTCAGCATATTCCCCAACCAATCCACTATCTTATCCAACCCCTTATCAATCGGTTGTCGTATCTTTTTGACTATTCCTACAAGCTTATCCGGGATTCCTCCCAGACCCACGAACTTGGCAAGGAACGCAATGACAACGGTGAGCGTATTGGCCATGGTCTGCTCCACTTTCTTTGCGGCATTGGCGATCTGACCTGCCGCTATGGCGGAGATTGAGTCGATGAAGGAGGCAACAACTGCAGCGATTTGCTGAATTTTTTCAATAAAGAAAGTAATTGTTTTGTAGATTGCAATAATGGCTTGTATCACCGCGCCTGCAGGGTTCAGCATACTTACCAATTTTACGACGGCTGCCTTCACCACCTCAGTTGTGATCATCTGGATAACCTGGGAGATCAGTTGATCTTTCAACTCGCTCAATTCTGCCTTGATCTGTTCCCAGGCTGCTGCTGGTCCATCCTTTACTAAGGTAACCAGGATGCTAGCGGTCTTTTCTAGTCCGACAAGGACCGGTTCAGGGATGATTTTCACCAGTTTGCTGCGGATGTTCTGCCAGGTCAAGCCGAGAATTGACAGCACCAGCTTGACAATTTCAAGCAAATCGAATGACTTGGGAATATATACACCAGCTTCTGCCAACGGCCCAACGAGCCACTTGATCAAAGCTGCTTTCAGGTGTTCAGCAATGTTGTTAGCAAACATTTCAAAGCCCAACTTACCGGCTCGCACCAGGTTTCCAACGAATCCTATGGGGTTATTAAGGATGGTCTTGAACGCTGCCTGAGCCTTTTTTATATAAGGCATGACACCGGGAGCCACCACAGAAAAGAGTATCTCAAGCAGACTAATGACCTGATTAAGTCCCCAACTGATAAATTCACCTGCGATGTTGGCAAATGCGCTCACAATTTTGCCGAAAGCGCCCGCAACAGTGATGATATCCTGGAATGTCAGAGAACTGAGTGTGGCTGCAATCTTGGCGGGAATTGCACGTACAAAACCCATCAGACCTGTAAGTGCGCCCTGGAACCATGCCCAGGCACGGGCGATGGCATTACCCTTTTTGATGTTTTCCCATATCTCTTCCTGTCCGATGAGTTTCATAAAGCCGCCGATGAGATTGTCTGCAGTGCGCGGGACCGGTTCGCCGGTTATCGGGTCTTCGCCAAGGAAGGCTTTCAGAAGGTCATAGCCGCGCGTCCCCTGCGCCAGTGCAGCAATGGGCTTGAGGATGGCGTCTTTGACAAATTTGAGGATGTCGGTTGCCACTCCCTTTGCGAAGGAGATAAGACGATCAATAGGCGAAGTGAAGATGCTTTTTGCCCGGTCCCATACACTTCCCCAATTCCACGGAGCCAAATCTGACAATCCAAGTGAATCAATGAATTTTGTAAGAGCATTTTTGAACATTTGGCCAACCATGCCAAGTGCCTTGATTTGTGTCTCAACCCAGGTTCCAACCTTATTGAACACTCCATGATTGTCCAAAGCCTGTGTAATGAATGCGCCGCCTGGCATAAATTCAATAAGCGCCCTTAGGATGTTAGCAGCACTGCGATCCACCGTGCTCATATTAATGGGATTCATGCCAAGAACGATGGTAAACATGCGAAACCCTGGTATAACGTTGGCTTTATCCGCAAACCAGTCGAGTATTTCACCTGTGGCGGATCGCTGGATGTGCGGCTGAGTGGCCGTTGTGCTCACCTGCGGACTCCGCTGTATTGCGTGGCCCTGCTGGATGGTGTGGGTCAACTCATGGGCAAGAAGCTGTTTGCCCTCGCTGGTACCTGGTTGATACTGATCACGGGAAAAGAAGATGTTATTCTGATAGGTGAACGCCCGGGCGCTTAGCTGGTTACTCAAACCGGCTGACTCTGCATTGCTATGGATGCGCACGTTGCCGAAGTCGGCATTAAACCGGGGTTCCATAAAGCCCCGCACATCGGTGGAGAGAGGCTGGCCGCCGGTAGTCTGGCCTTGAATCGCCGATTGCATACTGGCACTAGCGACAGATGTACCATCACCTCCTTTCCGCTGGAGTTTTTCTTCTTCTTTTTTCTGGACCTTTTCTTCCGGTAGTGCGGCCTTTTGAATTTTATCGTCGTCCTTCTTCTGTATCTTCTCCTCTGGTATGGTAGCCTTTTGGATTTTTTCCTCTTCCTTCTTCTGAAGTTTGTCGTCTGTCTGGCGCTGGAGTTTTTCTTCTTTGACAGGAGATGCAGGAGCAGACATCCGCATCACATTGCCTGCCATCTTATCCGCTTCCTGCTCGAGCTTATCCCCCGGCTTACTGACCGCCATTTTCATTTGGACGAATGGGGCAACGGTTGACCTCTGAGGTGTGAAGAAGCCGCCTTCTCCCGTTTTGGGGAAAAAAGGACGGTTTGCAGCCCGCGTTGCTGTCGCCGAGGTCGTTGTAGATGATTTTTCCGCACTGGTCTTCATAGTTTATTCAGTACCAAATTGCAACTATTCAGCGTACTTTTGCCTACAACCACTATGAGTGAACAAAATAGTGATTATATAATCCCGAAGGGATGTTATTATTATAGAATATCGTTATACCGTAGTTGTTAACCCCCGTAGGGGTGATATGGTATCATTGTTTCCGCAATATTTCACCCCTGCGGAGTTGAATATTGTTGTGTGTTCTTTCCTATAATCATGTCATCCCTTATATGTTAAGGTATCTATAATGCATTGAATTAAAATTAGAGTTAGCTAAAATAGTTAACAGAATTGCGGGAAGGAGTGGTTAACGGAAGGAGTCCGTAGGACGACTG
>WBZR01000781.1_pt3 | contig 18618 bp, 19 predicted proteins | sample 5204231 | NCBI WGS metagenome assembly WBZR01 (sample SAMN12412403, study PRJNA552823) | activated sludge metagenome | isolation source: activated sludge from anammox sidestream of wastewater treatment plant... | place: USA: Virginia | collected 2017-08 | reverse complement strand
CGGCCATCACCTGTGGCAGCGTGGCCGGGCACGAGAACACCCACGCTTCAAACTCATGCAAGGCGAAGAAAGGAACCAGACGCTTATCATGAAAGTGCCCGGCAATGGCCTGTTCGACATGGTGAATTCGTGTGGACAGATCAATCGATGCCGGACGCGTGCCCATACCCGGAAAGTCATTGGGTAGTCGATAATAATCGAGCATGGTCGTCACCAGCGTGCCTTGACCCGCGCCACCGAGCAGTCGCAGCATGTCGGCTTGGAACTTATCGAAGCTGGTCACACCGCCTTTGAAGTTTGGTCCGCTCTTAACGATCTTAGTCGTGAGCAGCGTCGGCATCAGGTACATCCCGTTCGGATGAAAATGCGGCGCCAGAGTGTCTTTGACAAACCGCTCTTCGGTTTGCCCCTCGACCAGGATCAACGCCCGCTTCATGGCCTGGCTCCGAGGAGATTCTTCTCCCACAACTCGCCCAACGCGTAGTTTTCAAGCCAGTGACTGCGGTCGGCGCTGTTTAATTGCGTGAAGACACTCTGGCCATCCAAGCGATCGACCGTCCAGACATCCCGGGGGCTAAACTGGTTGACAAGCGTGACCGATTGCGTTGCGACGATGACCTGCGTTTTCGTTGCGGCAGATTCGAGCATGTTGGCAAGGACGCCGATGGCGGCCGGGTGCAGACCAAGTTCTGGCTCGTCGATCAGAATAAGCGGCGGCAAGTCGGGCTGGAGCAGCAGCACGCAGAGGCAAATGAATCGCAATGTACCATCAGAAAGTGATGCAGCATTGAAGTACGCATCGCTACCACGCTCGATCCATTCGAGGCGGATCGTGGATTGATTGAGCCGATTTGGCGCGAGTTGAAAACGATCGAAGAACGGCGCGATTTGACGGACAGTATCTTCGATCAAGCTGAAGCTGTTCGGTTTCCGCTGTTGCAGGTAGTAGAGAAACGCAGCAAGGTTTTCAGCCTGCCGGCGAAAGTAGCGGTTATCGTTGATATCCGACGCACCCTTGGCCGGCGCGGTATCGCTCATATCGTGGAAGTGATAGACGCGATAGTTTTCGAGATCTCGAAAAATCTGGGTGGAACACTGATGCTGATCTTTCTGTTCGATCAATCTCGACTCAGGCGTATTCGACGCGATGGGCCAATCGTACGGTTTGGGATACTTCTGGTCGTGGCAGTACGCCGTTTCTTCTGCAATGAAAAGCGAGTTGTCGTTCGTACCGGCAATCCTCACGCGATACCGATTCGTCGCATCCCTGGCTCCAAATTCGACCTCGATCTCCAGTTGTGGCGAGCGTTTACGGCCGTGGTAAAGAATGGAGTCGGCCCCGCCCATTAGTTGGGTATAACCAGCGAGATTCCGATTGACGATTTCCTTCAGGAAGCGGAACACACCGATCAGGTTCGATTTGCCTGAACCATTGCCGCCGATGAACACATTCAGAGGCTGAAGCTGTAGTTCCTGCGCTCGAATCGACTTGAAGTTAGAGATCTTCAGGCGTTGTAAGATTCGCATGTCGTTCACCAACCGACCATACTATTGTACCCGCACTGCATCCAACTGATAGATCACAAGGCCTTGTCGTGCCTTGCCCAGCTCTGAGCAGGTGGCGATGCATTTCTCACTGCGCAGTTGATGTGCTGCGTGTAAAACTCATCCTGCTTGCTCGTCTTGCCCGCGTGCAGGCTTTGATTCAGCGGTTTGGTTTTCATAATTCGCTCCATCTGAGATAAACCTTATTCCGCCTCGCGTACCGCCCATATACCACTCCCTGACGGGCATTGCTGCGCCCAGTCTATCGCACAGCGTATGGCGTTACAATTTACGCTGCGGCCGCTGAACCTGAGTGCCACCGGCAGCCAATGAAACTCTTTCCCCCCGCATTAGAAAACCCCCGACGGTTCATCGGGGGTTTTTCGTTCGACTCGTTTTCTGTCGATCAAACCATCTTTTACAGACGGCTGATCAGCAGTTCACGCTGAAAGAGCATCTCCTTGGGCAAATCGCCCGCCAGTTTCAGGAACAATTCCTCCTGGCTGATGATCTCCTGTTTCACTTCTTCAGCACTGATGGTCTGGATTTTGACAAAATCGCTCTTGTCGATCGTCAATCCTTCCAGATTGATGTCCTCAGGACGCGGCATCCAGCCCAGCGGGGTCTCCTTGGCATAGGCTCGACCATGAGCGCGATTGATAATCCATTCCAGCACGCGCATGTTTTCACCAAAGCCCGGCCAGACAAACCTGCCCTTTTCGTCCTTACGGAACCAGTTCACCAGGAAAATGCGCGGGCAGTCGGTCATCTTCTTGCGCATGTGGAACCAGTGCACCAGATAATCGCGGATGTTGTAGCCAATGAATGGCAGCATCGCCATGGGATCACGACGCACCACGCCCACGGCGCCGGTGGCGGCAGCGGTCGTTTCCGAACCAATCGTCGCGCCGATATACACGCCATGAATCCAGTTGAATGACTGGAAAACCAGCGGAATCGTCTTGGAACGCCGACCGCCGAACATGATCGCAGTCACCGGTACACCAGCCGGATCATCCCAATTTTCATCCAGCACCGGATTGTTGATCGCCGGCGCTGAAACGGCTGTTGGGATGTGCCGCCTTGGTTCCGCTGGCGGGCGTCCATTCCTTGCCCTGCCAGTCAAGCGCCTTAGCGGGCGCGGGCATATCCGAATCCTCCCACCATACGTCATACGTCCCATCATCCAACGTGACCAGCGCAACGTTGGTGAAAATGGTGTCCTTCTGCATCGACTTGACTGCATTGGGATTGGACTTGCTGTTCGTACCGGGAACCACACCGAAATAACCGCTTTCGGGGTTGATCGCGCGCATCTTGCCCTGTTCATCAACCCACATCCAGGCAATGTCGTCGCCGACAGTCGTCACTTTCCAATCACGATAACGATCCGGCGGGATGAGCATGGCGAAATTGGTCTTACCACACGCCGAGGGAAATGCCGCAGCAATATAGCTCTTTTCCCCATTGGGGGCTTGAGCGCCCATGAGCAGCATATGCTCGGCCATCCAGTCCTGCTGACGCCCCAGATAGCTGGCAATGCGCAAGGCCAGACATTTTTTACCCAACAGCGCGTTCCCGCCATAACCTGAACCAAAACTCCAGATGGTGTTATCCAGCGGGAAATGGCAGATATAACGCCGATCAGGATTGACATCGCCGATCGAGTGCAGGCAACGGGTAAAGGCGTTGGCGTTGCCTGGTTTGTCCAGAACATCCCACGCAACATTACCCATGCGCGTCATGATCGACATGCTGGCGGCGACATACAGCGAGTCCGTCAGCTCAATACCCACCTTGGCCAGCACGCTTTCAGCCGGCCCCATGACAAAGGGCAGCACATACATCGTCCGACCCTTCATGCACCCCCGATAAAGCGGTTTGAGCTTGGCATACGCCTGACGATCACTCATCCAGTTGTTGGTCGGCCCGGCCATGTCTTCCGACGGCGTGCAGATAAACGTCAGATGCTCCGTGCGCGCCACGTCATTGGAATTGGATCGGTGATAATAACAACCTGGCCACTTCTTCTGATTCAACTCGTAAAAATCGCCCGTCTTCAATCCTTCCTGAAACAGACGCTTGCGCTCCTCCGGCGTACCGTCACAAAAAACCACCTTGTCGGGCTGACACAACGTAATACATTCATCCAGCCACTGCTTCACATAGGGGTTGGACATGGCCCGGGATTCACCAGCGGACTTAACGACAGCAGTCGAGGCAGTCATCGCGAAACTTCCTTTCCCTGCCCGCCACAAATTGCGGCAGTGCAGCTCAATTCAACAAACCCAACGGTGCAACCTGATGCTTCAGTCACGAGCTGTACTCATGTTCTTCCAGATCGCCGGCCCTGCCAACCGACAAAGCCTGTCGCACCTGCTTGTGAATTCTTTCACGATTATACACCACTAATCGGATATTTCAATCCTATTCCTTATCTGGAACACTTTTTGCCTGTCTATTTTTCATGTAATCAATTTACTGAAAACAACTTACGAAATATGAATTTTTGATTCTTGTCGCAGTCAACTTTTTTTCGTTCACCTCTTTGTTTTGCGATTATTTCAATTGTGCCCCGCCTCATGACGATCGCTCCCTACGATTACCCCCCGTTTTGCGCTATTTGGCGCTATTTGTCGCAGCCAGCGCGTAAAAAGCCCGTCCTTCACGCTGATACTTTCGCTCAAAATTCGTTCCCACATACTCCCCATTTCCTGCCGTCGCCGGTGTATTGTAATCAACCACCGTCAGCGCCGAGCCACGAATCGACGGTTCGATATTTTCCTCAAAATATCCCTGATGATCCGTCACCACCTGCAGGCGGCCGCCGATCTTAAGAACACGCTGCACCAGGGGCATGAACTTCGGCTGAATCAACCGCCGTTTATGGTGTCGCGCTTTCGGCCACGGATCAGGAAAATAAATATGCAACACATCGAGGCTGTGCTCAGGAACGAACTCCGTTAAAAAAAAGGTCGCCTCAGCGCGAATCGTGCGTGCGTTGCCGCACTGTGCCCGGCGCAGGCGATCCGAAGCATATCGCCAGAACCACCTGGCCCATTCGATACCGAAAAAATTAACCTCCGGTCGATTGCGTGCCTGCTCAAGAAGAAATGTCCCCTTGCCCATACCGATTTCCAGTTCAACCGGATGGTCGTTGCCGAACAGCTCCGCCCACTTCAGCGGACGTTCCAGCGTCTCGGCATCCAGCCCGATCGGTTCAACAACTAATTCACGGTGTGATTGCATAGGCGCACCAGTATAGGCGTAACCGCTTGGTACGCATCACTTCAGCTCGCTGTCATTTTTCGCCTCTCCCTTGCCACCAATGCCAATCTGCCGCTGATTATCGGGCGTTGGTCGATTCGTACCGGCAGGTTGACCATCTCCTGTCAACACGAACACTTCGTCGATCAAATCTCATCTTTTGCCCGCAAACCCGCATAACCCCGTTAAAAGTTACAAACCGTCCCCATTACCCGTACTCCGCCCGATCGGTCAAAACTCCTGTTGACTATCCCCTTTTTTATTGGTTCCACCGGAATTACGGGGTAGGCTCGTCACGCCGGAATTTTTTATTTCCTGCCTCGCGGTTCCGGGAGTGTTCCAGACGGGAAAAATCCGCAGCAGGTCAGTCTGAGGCTTTGTCATGGTTGCGCGTCGTTGGATTATCGCCTGTCTCGTCAGCCTCAGCGCAGCGGCGTCGGTTTCCTCCACGACCGCCCCGACTCTGGTGATTCCTGCAACGCCTGCGATTCTTCCGGATCAAACCGTCAGCTTCAATCCCTTCCGTCTTCGCAAGCTGCACTTGGTTCGTCCTGATCTGATTCCTTATCCCCTGGCGTATGAAGTCATTTGCTGATGCAGCCAGACGGCACCATCTGCGCGCATCGGGATGTCACAATGTCACTATCGACGCTGTTGCCTGGAGTTGAAAGTAACTGGCGTGGTTGGATCAATCTTCCATCGCTGATATGCTTTTAATTTCATGCTTATTGGAATTCTCTCCGATTCTCACGATCGCCGCCCCGCCTTGCTCACCGCATTATCGCAATTATCTGAACTTCAAGTGACATATTACATTCACTGTGGCGATGTCGGATCGCAACTGATGCTCGATCTGATGGCTGGTTTGCCGCTGGCCTTTGTCACAGGCAACAGCGACGCGGATCCGTCGGGTCTGGTTCGTTATGGCCGGGCACTGGGTCTGACAGCTTCGGATACCTCATTGGAGTTGACACTGGATGACAAACTTCTGGCGGTCACCCACGGCGATGACAGCCTGCTTCTGGAAAACCTGATCGAATCACAAAAATATGATTACGTTCTGCACGGTCATACCCACGCCTTGGACAATCTGCGCCTGGGGCGCACGCGCATCATCAACCCCGGCGCTTTGTATCGTGCAACCCCGAAAACCGTGGCGGTGCTGGACACGCACCGCGACGATGTTCAATTTATCCCCGTCGCATCGGTCTGACGGTTGAAATCGCCAGACTTTACATCTCGCAACTTGCCTGACGGCCTGCAATAATAGGGCCGATGAAGCGCCCCGCCCTCTTTTTTGATCGCGATAATACCCTGATCATCAATGATGGTTATCTGGCCAATCCCGCTGATGTGCGCCTCATGGACGGCGCCGCCCAAGCCATCGCCAGCGCCCGGGCCATGGGTTATCTCATCGTCACCGTTTCCAACCAGAGCGGGGTTGCCCGCGGTCTGCACAGTCAAGCTGATGTCCATGCCGTCAACGCGCGCCTCGATCAATTGCTGCGCGCGCAAAATCCCGCTGCCGTCATTGATCGTCACGAATTCTGCCCCGATCATCCGCAGGGGGTCATTGCTGCTTACCGGCGTGATTCTGACCGCCGCAAACCCGGGGCGGGCATGATCCACAGCGCCGCTGGCGCTTTGGATATCGACCTGGCTCAGTCTTGGTTGATCGGCGACGCCCCGCGCGATGTTGAAGCTGGCCGAAGGGCGGGTCTGCGCACGATCTTGTTTCATCATCCCGATTTGACTGCTTCGCCGGCGTCAGCCGAACCCTCAATCGCGCAGCCTGATTTCACCACTGATTCACTCACTCAAGCGGTCGAACATATTCAATCGGCTGGCCCGGCCCCGGATCGCCTGGCCCCGGTTCATGAAACGGATAATCCCGAACCATCGGATGGTTCATCTTCACGTTCACCCATCACGCCCATGACCAACCAAAACCATTCTTCAGCATCGTCAACCACCCAGCCCACCACCGATCCTTCGCACAGCGATCCAGCCCGCACTGCCCAACAGACGGCTCAACTGATTCTCCGCGAGCTGGGTCATCCCATCCCGGCTGCTTCTGATTTTTCCGTCAGCCGTCTGCTGGCGGGAATCACGCAAATCCTGGCCATTGCCGCCCTGTTTTTCGCCTATCTGAATCGCGCCAGTGCCCCGCAGGTGCAGAACATTCTCCTGCTGGCGCTGGTGCTGCAGACCATGACGATCACGCTTTTACTGATGAATCGTCTGCGCTGACTTGCCTTTTTGATCTTCGGTGCTTTACCCTCATCTACTTATGGAAGTCAAACTACTGGATCTTTCGCCGCAATACGCGCCGCTGCGCGATCAGATTCTCAAGGCGATTACCGACCTGATGGATCGTCAGGCGTTCATCCTCGGCGCCGCTGTTGAGACCTTTGAAAAACATCTGGCGCAGTACTGCCACACCCGTCATGCCCTTGGCGTTTCCAGCGGCACCGATGCCTTGCTGTGCGCGCTGATGGCGCTGGATATCGGCCCGGGCGATGAAGTAATCGTCCCCGCCTTTACGTTCTTCGCCTCGGCGGGTTGTATCGCCCGCACCGGCGCCAAGGTCGTCTTTTGCGATATTGATCCCGCGACATTCAACATTGATCCTGCCGATGCGCGACGGCGAATCACCGGGCGCACCAAAGCCATCATGCCCGTGCATCTGTTCGGATTGATGGCGGATATGTCCGCGATTAACGCCATTGCCCGTGAACACAACCTGTATGTCATTGAAGATGCCGCCCAAGCCATCGGTGCACGGCAGAACGATCAACCGGCTGGTTCCGTCGGCACGATCGGTTGTCTGAGTTTTTATCCCACCAAAAATCTGGGGGCGATGGGCGATGCCGGCGGCATTTGCACCAACGACGATGCCCTGGCGGAAAAAGTGCGCCTGCTGCGCGTGCATGGCAGCGGCCATCAGTATCACCACAAATACATCGGCGGCATGTTCCGCATGGCTGCCATCCAGGCGGCCGTGCTGGACATCAAACTGCCTTACCTCGATACCTGGCACGCCGGTCGCCGGCGCAACGCTGCGTTGTACGATCAGTTGCTGGCGGGCAGCAACGTCATCACGCCGAAAATTCCGCCCGGCAATTTCAGTATTTACAACCAGTATGTGGTTCGCCTGACTCAGCGCGATGAGGTTCAGCGCAAACTGGCGCAAGCGAAAATCGGCAGCGCAATTTATTACCCCATCGCCCTGCACCAGCAGGAATGTTTCGCCAGCCTCGGTTACAAAGCCGGTGATTTTCCCGCCAGTGAGAAAGCCTGCTCGCAGGTGCTGGCCCTGCCGGTCTACCCTGAACTGACCGACGAGCAGATTCATTATGTGGCTGATACGTTGCGCGCGATCACGGGTTGATCGGCGCGGATCATCGCCTGGTCAATTCATTACAGGCCAACAGAGTTCATGCTGATTGTCGCCGGCTGGCGCACGACGTGCCGTCAGTCTCTCCTGTAACCAACAATCAAACTGTCTGATTGATGCACCTTTTACACCAGCATCAGGGCTGGTTCTTCCAGCATCTGCTTGAGTGTCTGCAGGAATTGGGCAGCCCCCGCGCCATCCACCGCCCGATGATCCACGCTTAAGGTCAGGCTCATCATCGTGCGCGCCACCACCTGCCCATCGCGCACCACCGCCCTTGGTTCAGCCGCTCCCACCGCCAGAATCCCCACTTCCGGCGGATTGATAATCGCAGAAAAATCGCGAATCCCATACATCCCCAACGTACTGACCGTGAACGTCGCCCCGCTAAGCTCTTCGCGCTTGAGTCGCTGGGCACGGGCACGCTGGGCCAGATCGACGCTGCGCTGACGGATCTCGCTCAGGCCCATCTGATCAATGTTGCGCAAAACCGGAACGATCAATCCATCGGGCAGCGACACCGCAATGCCAAGATGCACATCGCCAAAACGGGTGATCTGATTTTTTTGACTGTCAAAATGGGCGTTGACCGCCGGATGCTGACGCAGTGCTGCCGCAATCGCCTTGTTGACAAAATCGCTGATGCTCAAACGAATGTTTTGCTTTTCCAGTTTCTGATTGATCGTCTGGCGCAACTCGCTGAGACCCTGCACATCAACATCGACCGTTTCATAAAAATGCGGCAACTGCTGCTTGGATAACTGCAGGCGCAGGGCGATGGTCTGGCGCATCTTCGACAGCTCGATCACTTCGGTCTTGCCGCTGGCCAGACGCTCAGGCAGATCCGGCGCTGTGATGGCGGCTGGCTGGCTGGCTGGCGCACCCCCCTCAGCCGCCGGGGCTGCTGCGCCGGCGCTGGGCAGTAATCGGGCAAACGCCAGCACATCGGCCTGCACAATTCTTCCCCCCGGCCCTGAACCTTCCAATCGGGCAAGGTCGATCCCCTTGCTCCGCGCGATTCGCCTGGCCAATGGGGAAATTTTAATGCGATGAACCTCCGATGATCCGCTGCCCGGCGATTGATGCTCAGCAGAAGATGCTGCGGCTGCAACCGTCCCTGACTGAGATTCTGATTTGACCTCAACCACGGGGGAAGTCGATGGACTCTGGGCTTTCTTGATCGGCGCAACTTGTTTAGCGCTGGTGGCTGACGATGCCACCGGCTCCGGCGCACTTCCACCGGTTGATTTGTAGTTTTTTTTGACTTCTTCGGCCGATTCCTTGCCCGTTGCCAATACGGCGATCGTTCCGCCCACCGACACCTTGCCCCCTTCCGCCACCGCCAGAACCGCCAGCGTACCGCCTTCAAACGATTCCATCTCCATCGTTGCCTTGTCGGTCTCGACTTCAGCAATAATGTCGCCACCTTTAACTTTATCCCCCTCTTTTTTAAGCCACTTGACGACGGTCCCCTCGGTCATGGTGTCCGAGAGCTGGGGCATGGTGATTTCGACGGGCATTACGGCTCCGGGATAAATGGGCAATTCGACTCAGACGGATCGGGGATACGACAGAAACCAGCGTCTGTCAACTGACTGCAGGGGCGTTTATGGTCAACGATACGTTACTTCCTTCACCGCCTGGATCACCCGCTCGACGCTGGGCATGGTAGCCTCTTCGAGATGGTGATTGAAGGGGATCGGTATTTCGTCGCTGTGAACCACCTCGATCGGGGCGTCGAGATCATCAAAAACTTCCTTGTGCAACCGGGCCTGAATGGCATCACCCATGCCGCAGTAACCGTAATCCTCGCTGACGATCACGCAGCGGTTGGTCTTGCGGATGCTTTCAATCAGGGTCAATGTATCCAGCGGTCGCAGCGTGCGCAAATCGATCAGTTCAACATCGATCCCATCCTCCTCAACCAGCCGCGCCACGGCCGGCCGGGTGAAACGAGCCATGCTCTTGCCATAGCTGATCACCGTCACCTCCGCGCCGGGGCGCTCGACATGCGCCTTGCCGATGGGCAGCGTAAATTCCTCATCCGGCACTTCCCCGCGGTCACTCAGGATGATTTCGCTTTCCAGAAAAATCACCGGATCGTCGCTGCGAATGGAAGTCTTCAGCAAACCCTTGGCGTCATACGGCGTGGACGGACAGACAACGACCAACCCGGGAATACGGGCGTAGATGCTTTCAACCCGGTGGCTGTGGGTGGCTGCCAACTGGTGGGCAATGCCATTGCCGCCACGGAAGACAATCGGACATTTGATCTGCCCGCCGCTCATGTAATGGATATTGGCTGCGTTGTTGACCAGTTGATCCAGACAGACCAGCGTGAATGACCAGCTCATGAACTCGATGATCGGCCGCAGGCCAGCCATGGCGGCACCCACACCCAAACCGGAAAATCCCGCTTCGCTGATGGGTGTGTCAATGACACGGCGCGGGCCAAAGCGCTTGAGCATCCCCTCGGAAACCTTGTAGGCGCCGTTGTACTGCGCCACTTCCTCGCCCATGAGGAAAACGCTGTCATCTCGTTCCATCTCCTCCGTCATCGCTGCGCGGAGGGCTTGTCTGAATTGAATTTCGGGCATGATATTTGCGTCTTAATTCGCGTGATTGATTTCTCTCAGCCTGATCCTTGCCGGGATGAACCCGCTGGCGTCACCCGATCAGGATTCATACGGGTTCAACGATACGCTTATTTTTCCAGGGGATACGTCTCAGCAAGTGCATCTTCAAACCGCGACTCCATCGTCGGCTGGGGATCAGCATCGGCCTGCTGGATCGCCTGCTCCACCTCCGCACTCACTTCCTCTTCCAGCGCTTCGGCCTGTTGGTCTGTCAACAGTCCAATATCGCGCAGACTGACTTCATACAGGCTGATCGGGTCGCGCAGTTTCGCCTGCTCCATTTCTTCGCGCGTTCGATATTTCATGGCATCGCTCATGGAGTGGCCGCGGAACCGATAGGTGTTGGCGACGATAAAGCTCGGCCCCCCGCCGGTCCGGGCACGCTTGATGGCGTCGGCAATACCTTCCATGAACTGATCCAGATCATTGCCGTCCACGTGAAAATGCGGCATGTTGAAACCGCTGCCCCGCAGCGCCAGGTCCTTTTCGGCGCTGGAGCGCTCGACCTGCGTGCCCATCGCCACGCCGTTATTTTCCACGATAAACAGGCACGGCGCCTTGTACAAACTGGCCAGATTAAGTGTTTCGCTGAAAGTCCCCTGATTGATCGCCCCATCGCCGAACAGACAATACGTTACGCCGCCTGTTTCACGATAAGTTTGAGAAAACGCCAGCCCCAGCGCCAGCGGAATATGCCCCCCGACAATCCCATGTCCGCCCATATTGCGATTTTCGGCACTGAAAAAGTGCATCGACCCCCCCTTGCCCTTGGAACATCCGGTCGCTTTACCGAACAATTCCGCCATCGCCGCTCGCGGGCTCATCCCCAGCGCCAGCGAATGGCCATGACAGCGATAACCGTTGATCAGATAGTCCCGTTTTTTATCGAAACGGGCAGCAATGCCCACCGCAATGGCTTCCTGCCCGCTGTACAGGTGGCAGAAACCTCCGATTTTCTGTCCCGGTTTGGTGTATTCGCGGTACGTTCGCTCCTCAAAACGACGGATCAACATCATCATCCGCAGATAACCCAGCTCAACCGACCCGTCAGACCGAGGCGTTTTTCGAATCGAAGGTCGTTTGGCTACTTCATCGGCTACTGCCATGGGCAAACTCCGCGTAAACATCAGGCTGAAAATCGACACCTTGTTTCACAGGCAATCGTGGAAACAGGCGAACGCTCAATTTTAGGAGATACCGTCATTTTGTTCAACGTCTGGCGAGTCTGGCTGCCATGCCCTGACCGGATAACACCCGGACAACGCCCGATCGTTGACAGTATCTGCGGGCCTTCGTAACGTGCTGTCAGGGCAATCGATGGCAACATACAACAGGATTTTGTCAATGCCAGCATCTAAAACCACAACTGTCAGTCGGCCCAAGGCTTATCTTCAGGCTCGTCACAAAATTGTCAAAACCGCACTCACTACGCTTGGTCTGGATGGTCTGCTTCTAGCCCATCCGCCCGATCTGGCGTATCTCACCAATTTCACCGGCGACGACTCGGTCGGAATCTTTACCAGTAAACGCATCCATCTCGTCACTGATTTTCGTTATCAGGAACAGGCTGAGATTGAAGCCCCCTGGCTGACAACCACCATCCGCGCTGGTGCCATGGTCAAGGCGCTGGCGGAGGTCATCATTCAGGAAAAGCTCAAACGCATTGGTTTTGAAGCCAATCTCGTCACCGTCGGACAGGTCGAAGCGCTGCGCAACGCGCTGGCCAAAGATAGGCAAACCAAGGTCGAGCTGGTTCCGCTGGAAGATGTCCTGATCAAAATTCGCATGGTCAAGGATGATCATGAGACCGGCCTGATCCGTAAAAGTATCGCCTGTGCCCAGGAAGCCTTTGAAGCTTTTCGCACTCAGATCCAGGTCGGCCAGACCGAAAATTATCTGGCGGGTCTGCTGATTCTGGAAATGCGTTCGCGCGGGGCAGCCGATTACAGTTTCCCATGTATTTTAGCATCGGGCGCGCCCAGCTCACTTCCTCATTATCGACCCACCGATGCCCTGGTTCAGACCAATCAACCGCTTCTGGTCGATTTCGGTGCGCTGTTCCAGGGTTACTGCTCTGACCTGACCCGTACTCTAATGATCGGCCGGGTGCCGGCGAAAATGAAGGACATTTACCGCATCACCCTGGAAGCCCAGGAGGCGGCCATCGCTTTTCTGCGCCCCGGCGTCACCACCATCCAGGCCGACCGCGTGGCTCGTGACGTAATCGATAAAGCCGGTTATGGTAAGTACTTCGGGCACGGGCTTGGACATGGAATCGGACGCGAAATCCACGAATTGCCGTCGTTGAGCAAAAATGCGCCCGAAATTGAGCTGCGCCCGGGTATGATTGTCACCGTCGAACCGGGAATTTATCTTCCCGGTATCGGCGGCGTGCGGATTGAAGACGATGTGCTCATCACCCACAGCGGGTGCGAAGTATTGTCCAGCCTGGATAAAAGTTACGAGGCGAACCTGATCGACTAATACAACTGAGCGAATAATCCGGAGAAAATCGACCGAACAACAATCTGTTTTTATAATTGCCTGACCAGCACCAATCATTTGACAATGGATCTGATGTAACAGACAACTTCTGATCGCTGGTGTTCAGCAATTATCTATTATTATGAAAAAATCCAAACCCACTGCTCGTTCAGCCCCCAAAAAGAAAACTGCGCCCGCTACTGCTGCCCGATCCTCAGCAGCACTAACGGCGGGTTCCGACAGCCCGATGGATGTCGGACTTCTTCAACAGATCGTCAACCTGATGAGCAGTAACGATCTGAACACCGTTGACCTGCGCGACGGGCAGCGCCGAATTGTATTGCGGCGCGGTGCCGCTCCGGCTGCTGCGCCGGGTTATTATCCTTACTCGTTGCCGCCAGCCACCAGTGCCCCCGCCGGCGCGGCCTCGGCCACCCCGTCAGCCCCCACGCCAACTGCGCAAAGTCCCGCCGCAGCGGCTGATACGGACGCCGGCTTGATTCCCATTAAGAGTCCGATGGTCGGCACGTTCTACGCCCGATCCGGCCCCGACGCCAAACCCTTTGTCAGCGTCGGCGCCACCGTGGAGGACGATACCGATGTCTGCATCATCGAAGCCATGAAGGTTTTCAATAATATCAAGGCGGAATGTCGTGGTACGATTGCCCGTGTTCTCGTGGAGGATCGCCAGACGGTTGAATTTGGACAGGTATTGTTCCTGGTCAAACCGTAAACAACGCCTGATTGGATGAGCCGATCTTTTTTTCGTTGGCCGCAGCACGATCACTTTTGCATTTTTTACCACTCGCTCAAACCTATGTTCTCAAAGATTCTGATAGCCAATCGCGGAGAGATTGCCCTGCGGATCATCCGCGCCTGCCGGGAGCTGGGGGTGCAGACCGCAGTGGTGTATTCCACCGCTGACCAGGATGCGGCCTATCTCAAGTTTGCCGACCAAGCCATTTGCATTGGTGATGCCCCACCGGCTGATTCGTATCTCAATATTCCGCGCATCATCAGCGCTGCTGAAATTGCCGACGTGCAGGCCATTCACCCGGGCTACGGTTTCCTGGCGGAAAATGACCACTTCGCCGAAATCTGCCGCAGTTGCAACATCGAATTCATCGGCCCTTCCGTCGAAGCGATGGCGGCCGTCGGTGACAAGGTGCAATGTAAAAAGCTCGCCCGCAAAGCCAAGGTTCCCACTGTTCCCGGTTCCGATGGCGCCGTCGATGATGAAAAAGAAGCACTGAAAATCGCCCGCGAAATCGGTTATCCGGTCATCATCAAAGCCGCCGCTGGTGGCGGCGGGCGCGGCATGCGCGTCGCCCACAATGATGTGTCGCTGCGCGCCAGCCTCAAACAGGCGCAGGCTGAAGCTGAAAACGCCTTCAAGGACGCCACCGTCTACATCGAAAAATACGTCGAATTTGGCCGCCATGTTGAAGTGCAGGTCCTGGCGGACAATCACGGCAACGCGGTGCATCTGTGGGAGCGCGACTGCTCGATGCAGCGCCGCCACCAGAAACTGGTGGAAGAATCCCCGTCGCCCGTGCTGAAGCAGGAAGTGCGCGAAGAGCTGTGCGCCTCAGCCGTGCGCCTGGTCAAGACGGCTGGGTACACCAACGCCGGTACGGTCGAATTCCTGGTGGATAAACAGCAGAATTTCTACATTCTGGAAGTCAACGCCCGCGTTCAGGTGGAACACCCCGTCACGGAGATGGTCACGGGTATCGACATTATCAAAGCCCAGATCCGTATCGCTGCCGGCGAGCCGCTGCCTTTCAAGCAAAAAGATATTACCCAGACCGGTCACGCCATTGAGTGCCGCATCAACGCCGAAGACCCCGCCCGTAATTTCGCCCCCTCGCCCGGCACGATTACCGAGCTGCGCGTTCCCGGCGGCCCGGGTGTTCGCCTGGATTCGCACGCCTACGCCGGTTATCGCATTCCCCCCAACTATGACAGCATGATCGGCAAATTGATCGTCCACCGTCCGACCCGCGCCGAAGCCATCGCCACCATGAAGCGCGCCTTGCAGGAATTTCACATTGCCCCCATCAAGACAACCATCCCGCTGCATCTGCAAATCATGGACAACCAGTATTTTCAGTCCGGCGATGTCGATACCGGCTTTGTTGAACGGGTCATGCTGGCTAAATGAACTGACCCGACCAGCCAGGCCTGCAATCGCCCAGCCCACGGGCACACCAGCGTTTGATCGCTATAATCACCGTCATGCCTTCACCGACTGACATTGCCTGGGATGACAAGCTGCTAGCCAATCCCCACGCCGCCGCCGACAAACGCCTGCGCGTTCAGCGGATGTTTTCCGCCATCGCCCCCAGTTACGACCTGAACAATCGCCTGCATAGTTTTGCCCAGGATCAGCGCTGGCGCAAAAAGGCGGTGAAACTGGCTGAACTCACCCCGGATGATGTTGTGGTGGATGTCGCCTGCGGCACGGGCGATTTAACCCTTGCCTTTGCTCATCACTTCAAGCAAATCCGACCGGCGGGCGGCCTCTCCCATCAGGTGATCGGGATCGACTTCACCTATGACATGCTGCCCATTGCCATGAATAAGTGGCAGCGCAAATTTGCCGACCCGGAGCGCAATGGCCGCAACGACAACAACCCGCGTGCTGCAGGCGCAACCTCAATCACTTCCGCCCCTGCCAGCAATTCCGCTCGCCGGCCATCAGCCGCCTTTTTCAACGGCGATGCCCAGTCGCTGCCCCTGCCTGATCGCTGCTGCGATGTGGTCTCCATCGCCTTTGGTATCCGCAATGTGCAGGAGCCGGCTGCGGCGCTGCGCGAATTTCACCGCATTCTTCGCCCCGGCGGACGGCTGATCATTCTGGAATTTTCCCAGCCGACCAACCCCCTGCTGCGCTGGTGCAACGATTTTTACTGCACGCGCATCATGCCCCATACCGCCACCTGGCTCAGCCATGACAAAACCGGCGCCTACAAATATCTCCCCGTCAGCGTCAAAACGTTCATCAGCCGTCAGGACATGATGGATCAGATGGCCAGTGCCGGTTTTTCCAGCATCACCCACCATCCGCTCACTTTTGGCGTTTGCGTCTGTTACCGAAGCGTGAAACCCGCCTGATCGGGCCATCATCCGCCTGATCATTACGACGGACTGGAGAGGCTGACGATGCTGATAGCCTGGCTGACCCGGCGGCCTTGCCGTTTGATTTGATGGCCGGCCGAATTGGCTGACCCCACCACGGTTTTTTCACGCCCTGCTTCACCAGTTTCAACACCTCCTGCGGTGAATCCACCAGTTTGAAAATATCCGTATCACCAGCGTCAATATATTCAGGAGCCAGCGCACTTTTCAGCCATTGGATCAATCCACCCCAGTATTTGCTGCCGTACAAAATCACTGGCAAGGGGTTAACCTTGTGCGTCTGGATCAACGTCAATGTTTCAAATAATTCATCCATCGTCCCAAAACCGCCGGGAAAACAGACAAACGCCGCAGCATATTTGGTGAACATCACCTTGCGGGCGTAAAAATAATGAAAGTCCATTGAAATCGTCTGATATTTGTTGCTCACCTGCTCATGCGGCAAGACAATGTTCAGCCCCACCGACCGCCCGCCGGCGTCGTAAGCACCCTTGTTGCCCGCTTCCATAATGCCCGGCCCGCCGCCGGTAATAATCGTAAACCCCGCCTCAGCCAGCAATCGGGCGGTCTCCTCACATTCCTGATAATACTTATCCCCCGGCCGGGTGCGCGCTGATCCAAAAATCGACACCGCCTTATCCAGCGGCGACATTACCTCAAATCCTTCCACAAACTCCGCCATAATCCGAAAAATCCGCCAACTCTCCTGACCGGTCTCAAAATCCAGTGCCATATCGCCTCGCGGGTTAAAAAATAAATCGCTGTTCCAAACTTCCGCTTGATTACGACCTGATCGCTTCGATTTGCTGTTTTTTACGTTTGCGCAATTCTAACCGGCCTTACCCAACTATCCAGCCGCGTCCGCTTGCTCGTGAGCCTTGGCACAATTCTGCCCTAATTTTTCTCCAGGGCTTTCGCAAGTAACCCGCGAGGGTCGATGTATTAACGAGCCGCGACCGTGAGGGAGCGGTGATCGGCTCAAAAACCGCTCCCTCACGGTCGCGGCTCGTAAGAGATTGCCTATCGGACGCCTACTTGCGTTTGCCCTGAATTTTTCTCGCTCCGCACCTTCATTTTGTATCCTTTGCCCGCTTATGCTTTAATATGACCCCAATGTCACAGGCGCCCAACGATGCCAACCCCAATCATCGCACCCACGGCGTGCCCGAAGGGCTGTGGATGCGCTGTCCTGAATGCAGCGCCATGCTCTTTCGCAAGGCTGTCGAGGAATCGCTGCATGTCTGCCCCGAATGCGGTCATCATTTCCGCATCTCCGCCCATGTGCGCATCAGCCAGCTTTGCGACCCTGACACCTTTGAGGAATTGTTCCAGGATATTGAACCGGGTGACCCGATTCATTTCCACGATAAAAAATCGTACAAGGATCGCCTCCAAAGCGAACAATCCAAGACCGGCAATAAGGATGCGGTCGTCTGCGGCAAGGGATTCATCAAGGGCCGCCCCCTGGTACTGGCGGTCATGGACCCCACCTTCATGATGGGTTCGATGGGCAGCGTTGTGGGGGAAAAAATAACCCGCGCAATCGAACAGGCCACCGAAGCAAAATTGCCCCTGCTGATCGTCAGTTGTTCCGGCGGGGCGCGCATGCAGGAAAGCACGCTCTCGCTCATGCAGATGGCTAAAACCAGTGCGGCGCTGGCCCGTCTGGATGATGCCGGCGGGTTGTTCATTTCATTGCTGGCCGATCCAACCACCGGCGGGGTTACCGCCAGTTTCGCCATGCTCGGCGATTTTATCATCGCCGAACCACGGGCGCTGATCGCCTTTGCCGGCCCGCGCACCATTGCCAATACCATCAAGATGGCGTTGCCTGATGGTTTCCAGCGGGCTGAGTTTCTGGAGGAAAAAGGGTTCCTTGATTTTGTCATACACCGTAAGGATCTGCGCAGCGAAATCGCCCGACTGATCGACTTTTGCGCCAAATGAGCGCCCTTGACGCGACGCACTGCCTGCGTTCTCATGCAATCGACAGCACGTTGTGGAACTGAATTCAGTACTTGGATTTCATCACAATAAAACAGGAAAGGACACGTTTTTATGACGACCCGCAGCAAATGTATCGCCCTGGTTTTAGCCTGGTTGCTCCTGCCCACGCTCGCTTGGGCACAATCCAAGATCGGCGTTGTC